>ENA-ORSA01002989-ORSA01002989.1-human-gut-metagenome-genome-assembly--contig:-NODE-2989-length-11274-cov-2.837686_pt1 | contig 11274 bp, 11 predicted proteins | sample MGYA00242179_ERZ509142 | MGnify/ENA primary metagenome ERZ509142 (study PRJEB26280, sample SAMEA2338659) | human gut metagenome | biome: human gut; feature: human-associated habitat; material: faeces... | reverse complement strand
GAATCACCGCTTTTTATTTTTTTTACGCTTTTGTAAATTGTTATTACTTGTTTTGCTGTTTGCATTATTATTTGATCATATATAATGCATGTTACCTCAAAAAATTATACGAAGACGAAGAGCAATGAGCAAAACAATTGTTTTCCTAAAATATACAATAATAGTATAGGGGCAGAAGATGCGAGCCCCACGGTAAGCATATCATATACATCGTCCATAGCCTTTATTTTTGCATTTATTCCTCCATATGTTATTGAAACGAGGATGAGCAAGAAAGATATTTGTGCAACGATACTTTGTGAAAAAACGCCTGGATAAAGATGTCCGGTAACGCCTAACAGCATGGCCTGTGGGCCAAAGGCTAACCATGAGATGATTATAAAATAAACACACAATTCTGCAATAACAACCTTTAAACCAAATAATTGCCGATACTGTCGTTTAAGGCTTTTGTCAAACAATAGATGCAGCCCACTTTTATAAACCGCACCAAATGCCATGGCCAGCAGCAATATCCATACAATAACAGGCGATGTTAGATTAGAGATAAAATTCCCAAACATCCATCTTATGCCATCGCTACTTAACATTGAATGCATATTTGTTTCAGCAAATACCGAAGTTATAACCCATGACAAGAAGGCCAAAACCCCTTGAGCGAGCACAAGCATTGTTACCACAAAACCTATTACACGCTTATATCGTTTAGTCATCCATTGTTTTTGCTGTTGCAGATACTTATTCATAGACATCTTGATAGGTTTTTATAGGAATGATTATCACTTCCATCATTTCTCCTGGGTTGTTTCATTATTCATCGTCGGCAACAAGATTGTCAACATCGAGCAGATGCAATTCGAAGGCACGAACTACTAAGCGTGTTGCATTTATACCCACTCCACCATTGCCGTTTGGAAAAAGACGCTGTACCAATTCGTTTTGTCGTTTCTCCAAACTTTTCACACCAAAAGGCATACCTTTTAAGTTAGCTATTTGGTCTTTGGTGTAGCCCAACGCTAAATGTCGCAAAAAACGTTCATCATATTCGTCCAGTTCATATTCTATAATAGCTTCTTGATGTTCTATCGTTTTATTTACGCTTTGTTTAAAACGTTCTACTATTTTTGCTAAGATAGGCTGATTAAAGACCATGCGTTTTCCGTACATAACGCTTGCTACATCGTTACGAGTGAGCATTTCACCCGATTTTAGAATGATGCCATCGCAGCTGGCATCCATCGCATCAACCCATAGCTTTTCGTTTAAGATTTCTCCTGTAAAGATCATTACCTTTACTTGTGAATAGCTATTTTTAATATGCCTACATATTTCTACTCCTACTGTAGTAGAGCCGCCCAGTCCTAAGTCGAGTAACACAAGATCAGGTAATTGCACTTTTAACAGTCGCCAGAATTCAACTTCATTGCTGGCGGTGCCTATAATATCGGCTTCGGGTATATCAGTTTTCAATATTCCTTCAGTGCCCTTCAATTCAAGTGGCACATCTTCAACTATGATAACTTTAAATTTTTCCATATTTTATATGTTATGATAATTTCAATTATAATGTTATTATTTTCGTTTTTTCGCGCCTGAATACCACAACCACGTGCATTTGTCAGTTCTCCACACTCACGTATAATCTGTCTACAAATCAGCCATCTGAAGTCGACGGTAGCGGGAGTAAATAGTTCTGACAATTGCTGATTGGTAAACAACACCTCTTGAAGACAAGCCGTAAGCATCACATATTTTTTATCGGGCATTGTACTTACATCAAAAGCTAACGTTGTGTTACCCGCCATTTTTCTAATCATGGTTATTACTTCTTCTAGTAGTGAATAGTCAATCTGCGGGCCAATATGTATCTGGCGCATTGCCTGTTCACTCAAAACGCTAAATAGTTCTTGATAATATTTAGCTATCTCATTGATAGCCGATGCATTTTTATCAGCATCATCATCAACCAGTTGCATGATACGTGACGGATAATACATGGTTTCATGTTTCAATGTTGAAAGGCAGTTGTCTAACACATTGTTACTAACGTAGATATTATCTTTTTCGTATCTCAGGCGTTGTAGATGGTCGGTAGCCACTGCCATTTTTATTTCTCTTTCCTGTTGTTCAGCCACAGCTTTTTTCAACACTTCTATCATGTGTTTTACCTCATGGTCAAGCTGCAGCAACAGTTTATTGTTTTTCGGCATATTTGGCAGTTGCCCCCATAACTGTTCTATTTTGTAGATTTTATTTTCTAAAGCATTATCACTCAGTAAAACCTCGTTTATTTGCTTCACTCTATCTACGCCATACCGATAATACAATCGGTATCGGTAATACAGGAAATAATATGCTGGAATAATGCACAAAAGCAAAGCGACGAGTAAGATGACGGCCACATTTTTGTTTGACTCCATCTTCGTCATCATGTTTACATAGTCGGGTAGCGAGCTATCAGCGCTGCAAGCATTAAACAATCTTGTATATACTTTATTATTATATTGGTATACATCCCATTTGTGCAGAGCAAGCGCTGCCACTGCACTTTCGTTGCGCATATCTAAAATAATGCTATAATTCACGGGCACCTTACTGCTAAACCACAACAGTTCGGCAGCCCATGCAGCATCATTATTGCAAGCCTTCATTAGTTGTTTGCTTTTAGGATACAGCGTTTTATAGTAGCTGTTTAAACAGAATCGGCAACTATCGGCATAGCGTAACGCTTCATCATATCGAGCCGCTATGTTACTAAAGTAGGCACTGTCGGCATACTCGTTTGCTCTTACCACCCACACATTATTGTCAGGTGCCGCCTGTGCCCCCATCGTGGCGCATAGAAACATAGCCATTAGTGCTCGTTTGATGCCTTTAGGCAACCGAAAAAAAATACGTGTACCTTTTCCTTTTTGGCTTTCTGCACCTATGGAACATACATTAAATCGCGCACTGGTTTTCTTGTATTTTTCAATGATGCCCTTACAGTTCATCAATCCGAAACCATGCGATTGTTGTTTAACGTTGTCTTCGGTGGCGTTAACAGCCTCGTCAATTATTTTTTTATTTTTAAACAGTTGCTGCACCTGTTCCTCATCCATGCCTTCGCCATTGTCGCATATTGATATTTCAACATAGCTGTCGGTAGATTCACTGCTAATGGTTACACATCCGCCTTCAGATGTATGTTTTCTTGCATTGTCAAGCATGGTGTTTAGCATGAATAAGGTGAGCACCTTATCGGCTTTCACTATATGTGCTGAAGGCACAATGTTTAGCGTCACCTTTTTTAACATAAATCCAGTTTTGCTATGCGCCAATATATCAAAAAGTGCCTGTATGCCAAAACTTTCAATGTGTAAGGTGAGATCGCCTTGTCGCATCTTTATCCACGTGGTTAGAGCATTGTTATATTGATCAATTTTTTTTGTCAACTCAATAATATATTCACATCTATAGCTCTTCGTTATATTGTCATCAGTCCCTTCTTTCATCTTTTCGGTTTCGTGCACGATACGGGTTATCAGCGGGAGGATATTATTTACTAGCGACACTTTTGCCCGTTGTTCCACATTCACCCTTTTATATTCTATTAGCTGTCGTTCAGCCACCGCTATATGTTCTTCGGTCTCATCATATTTCTCTGTCCAAACTTCGTTGTTTTTATCTCTTTTTTCTTGCCATAGGCACAGAGGATTATTGCTTGTTTCATGGTTGTTTGCCTCTTTTTTATGATTGCGTTTGGCATACAGCCACGCCATAAACGCAACCACAATAAGCATCACGAGGCAAACGACAGCAATCATAATATTGAGTTGCATCACCGACTTTCCCAACTGTTCTGCCCTTGCTTCCAACATTCGATCTTGTCGAGTGTTTTCTTGTAAATCGAGATAAATGTTTCGATAATAGTCGCTTTGCTGTTTGTTATTTATGGCAGCATAAGCCAAGGACAACTTTTCGCATATTGAAGCAGCCAAATCAGGAGCGTTTTTTACTCTTTTATTATCATTAAGAGCATGATGCAAACATATCAGTGCCGACTGATAATCGGCTATATCCCAGTAACTTTGTGCCAGTGTGCGGTAAGCGCCGGCCTCTTGATACACATCGCCATAGGCATGAAAAATTTGCTGTGCACGTAAGGCTAAGTTGCCAGCAAGCAAGCTATCTGGCATATTATCAACATTAATATAGCTTATCTCTTGTTTATTATGCAGTAAGAGATAAGGCAACAAGTGCTTATCTTGCAGATGTTCGCTCATCGATTGCATTGAGTTGGCCTCAAAAAATCTGATATTATATTGTCTGGCCAGCAAGTAGCAACGTATTAAGTACTGAAACTCTTGTTGCCCTATCTTGTTTTTATCATTACCATGCAATATGCCACCCGACCCAATGTTATAATAATAATTGATAAGTTGCTGCACATCAGTTACGATGGGCCCCTGAGCATTGATATAGGCTAGCATGCGTTGCCCCTCACTTTCCAGTCCCACATAATAATAATAGGTCGAAGCCACAATATAATATTCGCTTTCAGCATACACAAACCTAGCTTTTAGGTGGCTGTTCAGGTTATGAGCCTCTTCGTCAATGCGGTGTTTTAGCTGGCTGGCAGCTTGCATGTGTATATAGAAATCTTTGTTTTGCGATTGTCGTTGGCACAATCGCATGAGCTGCACTTGTGCTATCATCTGCTCTACCAGGTTATCGGTAGCATGTAACGCCAACTGCAAGTAGCGGTGTGCTTCAGCATAATTCATATGCGCAATTTCAACAAAGGCCAAATGGTTATATGCTTCGGCTTTTCCTGCCGAATAATGGCTTGACTCCTGTAACGCCTGTTTGGCTAACTGTGTAGTGCGTTGCAAGTCGGCATAATGGTGCTGATATGCCTGCCTGTTTAGCTCATCAATATCATTACAGCTCGACAAATCGTTACACGAAATGATGTTAATCGCCACACATAGTGCAAGCACCCCACCCTTACAAAAAGCCACAACGTTGCGCATGCCCAATATTATTTATGTATATATGTATAAGTATATCAGTACAAAAGTATAAAAAACCATTTATATACCGAAATTATTCCCTATAAAATGAACAAAAGCACAATTTTTTGAGCTGTGTTTTCGCACAACAAAAATATTATTATTAATTTTGAAAAAATATATAAAACTAAAAAAGCCATTATCATGAGCGAAAAGATAAGGATTAAAGACATAGCCATCAGAGCAGGTGTCTCAGTAGGTACCGTCGACCGTGTGCTACACGATCGCCCTAACGTGTCAAAACCAGCACGAGAGAAGGTAGAGAAAGCCTTGCAAGAGATGAACTATCAGCCCAACGTTTATGCCAGTGCATTGGCCTACAACAAGTCGTTCACTTTCGCGTTGCTACTACCCAAACACGAGAGCGAGGCCTACTGGGAAGAGGTAGAGCAAGGTGTGCGTAAGGCCATTGAAGCGCGCCGCGACTTTCATCTTGATGTAGAGTTTTATTTCTACCAGCGATTTGATAACCAATCATTTAAAGAAGAATATAGTCGCTGTCTCGAGTCGTGCCCTGATGGTGTGATTATTGTGCCAACCGAACTTGAAACCACCCGCCAGTTTACTGACCAATTGCACCAACGCGCCATCCCCTTTGTCTTGCTCGACTCGTATATGCCCGACCTTAAGCCCCTTTCATTCTATGGTCAAGACTCGTTTTGCAGTGGCTACTTTGCCGCACGCATGCTGATGTTACTGGCTGGAGGCGATTCTGAGGTGATGTTGATGAAGCAGATGAAAGACGGCCGTGTTACCAGTAAGCAACAGGCCAACCGCGAGGTTGGTTTTCGTCATTATATGCATGACCACTTTCCTGGCACTACAATTGTAGAACTACAATTGCCCTTCAACGGCACTCGTAGCGAGTATGATGCCTTGCTGAAAGCGTTTTTCGCTCGCCATCCACAAATACATAATGGCATATCGCTCAACTCGCGCGCACATATCGTGGGCGACTACTTACTGCGCAACAACATGCGCGACATACAGATAATGGGATACGACATGGTTGCCAAAAATGCTGAGTGCTTGCGCCAGGGTAGTATATCGTTTATCATTGCGCAGCATGGCTACCAGCAAGGTTATAGTTGTGTTGACACGCTATTTAAAGCCATAGTGTTGAAGAAGAAAGTTCAACCTGTCAATTATATGCCTATTGAGCTGCTTACCAAAGAAAATGTCGACTTTTATCGGCGTACACAGCTCTAATAAGCTCTCTTCTTCTATAGAAGCGCATAAGCGCTATATATGTTAGAAAAAATAAAAAAGAAGGAGAGTTGCGTACACTAAACCGACAAGCGAGAAAAAAGAGAATAAGGAAGAAGAAAAATGAGTAACAAAAAGGGATTGTTTGCGTTAAGCCCCCTATTGGTATTTTTGGCCATATATCTAGGTAGCGCTATCCTTGCATCCGATTTTTACAAAGTGCCCATAAGCGTGGCCTTTATGCTTGCATCAATATATGCCGTAGCCACCCTTCGTGGATATAGCATGCAGCAACGCATAGCTGTGTTTAGCCAAGGTGCAGGCACCCCCAGTATCATGCTTATGCTATGGGTGTTTATCTTGGCAGGCGCTTTTGCTGCCTCGGCACGTCACATTGGGTGTATTGATGCCACTGTAAATGTTATGCTAACCATTATGCCTCATAGCTTGGTGTTGCCTGGTCTTTTTCTTGCCACCTGCCTTATAAGCATGGCCATAGGCACTAGTGTAGGCTGTATTGTGGCTTTAGTTCCCATTGCCGCGGGTATGGCCGCAAGTATGCATGGCAACACAGCATTTTACACCGCCATTGTTGTCAGTGGCGCCTTCTTTGGCGACAACCTATCGTTTATTAGCGACACCACCATTGCCGCCACCACCACACAGCGCTGCAACATGGCAGACAAATTTAAGGCCAATGCCTACATTGCTCTACCCGCAGCCATCATTGTGTTTATAATATATGCAGTATTGGGTGCTCAGTCCCCCTTGTTGCCCCCTATTGGCCAAGTTCAATATATAAAACTGTTGCCCTATGCCGTGGTGCTGGTGGCCGCCATCATGGGGCTAAACGTGCTGGTAGTGTTGGCTCTTGGCATAGCTCTTACAGGCTTGATAGGTGTATTTACGGACAGCACCACCGTTTACGGATGGTTTACCTCAATGGGTAGCGGCATTATGGATATGGGTGAGCTCATTATTATTACCATGCTGGCTGGTGGCCTGTTCGAGATAGTGAAAGAAAACCGTGGTATTGAATATATAATACAAAAAACTACACACCGTATACAAGGCAAGCGTGGAGGACAATTGGTGATAGGAGCGCTAGTTTCAGTAGTCGATGTTTGCACAGCAAACAACACTGTGGCCATTATTACCGTGGGAGGTATAGCCCGAAGGCTGGGCCTACGATACGGCATAGCGCCACGGCGCGTGGCAAGCCTACTCGACACCTTCGCGTGTTTTATGCAGGGGCTTCTGCCCTATGGCGCACAAATGCTTATGGCAGCGGGTTTGGCACACATAACGCCCGTTGACATTATGCCCCACCTTTATTATACTTATGTGTTGGGCGCTATGGCGTTGCTATCCATTGTGTTTTCTTTCCCCAACCCCCACACACGCTAACCCCTACCTCAACAACACACGCCATGCCTACACCCGATATTGTAACACGTAATTTTTTCGCTCTCATGCGTTGCGCTGTGCTACACCAAGTACAACCACTTGAACCCATGTCGCTCTTTAAATGGAAACGCCTGTTTGCCTATGCAGCAAACAAGCATGTTGAGGGCATAGTGCAAAATGCACTGATGGCCTATCAGCGTATTTCTGATGCTGCCCTACCCCCAAAGGCTGTGCACACTTTTCAAATTATGCACGGTGCAGCCATCGTGCCTAATGTTATGCAAGTGCCCGAAACATGGCTTAGCAACTGGTTGCTAAACCGCCATCTGAAACGTATAAGACGAATTGAACAAAGACAATCACAGCCAGATTTGGCTACCCTACACGCCCTTAACATTATACTGCACAGCTTTATATTGCTTCTAAACCAAGGACTGTCGTTGGGAGCTCTGTTATGTCTAGCAAAATATGTTCATACACAGGGACCACACATTAATTATGATAAACTAAACCAGTGGCTATCCACATTAGGTCTAAATCATTTTGCACAGTTGCTGGGTAGTATGCTGGTGCTGTTTATGGGCTTCGACAAGGCTCAGTTGCCCTTCGTGAAACACATTAATCCAGCGGCTTATGGCATGGTTCTTAAAGCACTGAATGTACCTGATCCGCAAAACACACCACAACACATAAAGGTATGGCAGAGCCATTTAGGTATAGTGCACAATAACAGCACACTTTTAAGTCAAAGCTTTCGACACACGTTGGCCTATGCTCACTTAGCACCACTTGAGGCTGTAAGTAACTATCTGCACAACATTAAACAAAATTTGGCCAACCTTGAAGAGTGAAGGCTCACTGTTTCTTGTATTCGATGTACGTTATGTTAACCTGGGTTTCAAAAAACGTTGAAAAATTTTCTCTATTTATAATAACCTGCCTATACATAACCTCTATACGCTAAATCGCCCCACATTAAGCATTGTTGTCGCCTCTTTGCAACCATTTTACAGTATTTAGTTTTAATAAGTCAAATCAATGTCCTCGTATACAGTGATAAAAACTATTGATGGGTATATTTTTTCTTTATAGCTTTTGGCAATTTATTGAGCATCAATAGATACGACTCGTGTATCAAGGCAGTAACAAAGGCTTCATTGAGCTGTTCATAATAAATGTCACTCCAGTGCCTTTTGTTCCAATGAAAAGCGGGTACAATACAAGGGTATTGCTCGCGTAAAAGGTCGTTGCGCTGAGGCGGTAGTTTGCATGCAAATCGTATGCCATCAGGTTGCTGATAGGGATGAGGACTACCCAGCCATAAGCAAAGAAATATTTTTCCTTCTAAACGAAACGTAATGTTATCGGGACCAAAGGGTTGGTCTTCAGTTACGCCATATAATGACAAGGCGCAGGCTCTTACTTGCTCTATGTTCATAGTGCTATTAAATTGATGTATGTGCAAAGATAATGTTTTTTCAAGAAAAATATGTAAATCTTTTGCAGCACCTTAGCTTTTTTACTATCTTAGCAGATAGAAATACGATAAATATAAATATAAATATAAACATATACTTATGACTTTGAAAGAAGCAATTGAGCAACGGCATAGTGTGCGAAAATATATACACAAGCCGTTGACGGACGAAGTTGTTGATGCATTACAAAAAAAAATTGACGAGTGTAACGCTCAGGGTGACTTGCATATACAGCTTGTTACTAATGAGAAGAAAGCTTTTACGGGCATCTTTTCATATGGCAAATTTGCAGGTGTAGAAAATTATCTAGTCATGGTAGGTAAAAAGGCCGATAATATGGATGAGCGGATAGGCTATTATGGCGAACAACTAGTTTTATTGGCACAAACCCTTGGTCTAAATACATGCTGGGCTGGGTTAAGCTATCGTAACGTGAACGGGGCATATTGTTTGGCTACTGATGAGAAACTCGTGTGCATGATAGCTTTAGGCTATGGTACAACACAAGGCGTAATACATAAAACAAAAAAAATGGAACAGGTGAGCAATGTAGATGATGACTCGCCCCAATGGTTTCGACAAGGTGTAGAAGCGGCTCTGATGGCTCCCACTGCCATCAACCAACAGAAGTTTTACTTTGAACTCCTGCCGCAGGAGAAAGGTGCTACCTCAAGACAAAAAGTAAGAGCTAAGCGTGGCTTCTCAATGGTGGGCTACACGAAGATAGATCTTGGCATAGCTAAACTGCATTTTGAGATAGGTGCAGGAAAGGATAATTTTTGCTGGGCATAAGGTTAGGGTCTAAACAATGACCTTTTTGTCCATAAGATGTGTCCTCTGCGTAATGCACACATTTCCGCCCAATACGAGACCAAGCACAAAGGCAATAAGCATGGCTTAACAGTAGCGTCTGAGACAAGCTTCTTCATGCTGCTTCAGATACTTCACGGTGTCGAAGCGTTGCAGCAGTTTTGCAATAAAAGCGTCGCCGTCATCGAAGGTGCATTTAGACAACAAGCTGCGGAGTCGAAAGGTGGCATTGTTTCAGCAATTGTATTGAATTATTTTTGAAAACAGCGCTCAGACTGTATTCCGATATTCGCTAGGTGTCTTTCCCGTATGCTGTTTGAAAAATCTAACAAAGTGCTGAGGGTATTCAAATCCGAGTTTCGTGCTTATCTGATTAACTGTCAGCAGGTCATCGTTGAGATACTCCTTAGCAGTGACAAGTAGTCGATCGTTGATGAAATCTCTGGCTGTACGTTTGGTTTCTGTCTTTACCAGCTGTCCGAAGTAGCCTGGTGTCAGGCAGCATTTGTCAGCAAAGTATCCTACGTTGGGCAAGTCGTAGGGGGTGCGACCATAGGAAAGGTTGCATCCTTTTGTTTCTTTCAGCCAAACAGCATAAATGCCATAGTGAACTTGATATTTGGAGACTTTATCCAATTCGGATTGGTCGAGATGCAGAACGCCTACCATAGGGTGTAATGTTGGCACGCCATAATAGTCGTTTACCTGTTGGACGGAATCAAAATAGATTGTTTTCATACGCTTTACACAGATTTGCCCAAATCAAACGCCTCTTTCAGTTTGGCATTTCCTTTAATCTCGTTCGGCTTGTTTACGCCACCGCAAAACAATGTACCTGCAAGCCGGGCTTTAGGATAACAGTCAATCCATCCGAACAGCCCAGCTTCTGCACACCTGGGAACAAACTCCTCGTCTTCCGCAGCTGTAGTAAGCAGATAGACTTCTCGAAATTTGTAATCCAAGTTATACAGGCATTCATACGGTCGATTAAGGTTTTCATCTGTCCACTCATCTCGTAATAATAAATAGGTGTAGCCCAAACAACGACGTCTGCATGCATGTCGTATTTTTGATAGAAGATTGGTTGAAAGTGATATTCTTCTTAATGTTTTAGATACCAATGCTCTTACCTTCGTTTGAGAATAAACGCTGATAAGACTGGGGTACATAGTGATGGTTTTTCTTTTCTGCCATATATTAGTATTCAAAGATCCAATCAAGATTATCATATGGGCACCACTTTGCGTAAAGTTCGTATATATAGTAAGCAACGCCAAAGCGTTCCTTACCCAACTCTTTAGCAAACTTATATAGTCTAA
>ENA-ORSA01002988-ORSA01002988.1-human-gut-metagenome-genome-assembly--contig:-NODE-2988-length-11276-cov-2.433206_pt1 | contig 11276 bp, 9 predicted proteins | sample MGYA00242179_ERZ509142 | MGnify/ENA primary metagenome ERZ509142 (study PRJEB26280, sample SAMEA2338659) | human gut metagenome | biome: human gut; feature: human-associated habitat; material: faeces... | reverse complement strand
TTATGTTGAACCATGTAGGAAGGTCAAGGCCTATTGCTCCACGTTTTTCTGTGCGTGTAGTCAAATCCTTGAAATCTGGATGGGTTATTGGTATAGGCACGGTAATAGTGTCTTCATAATAACGGTTCCAACCCTTAGGAGTGAATGGTTCAACTCCTTTACTAAATTCCCAGACACAGGCTTCAGTTCCCGATTTTATCAATTTCCCTGCTTCTTCTTTTGAATAATTGAAGAAATTGCGGTACATGTCATCATATCGAAACTTTATCTTTTCCAATTGTTCTTTGCCTAAAATGTCATTTGCCAGCATCTCGTAAATCTGGCAGGCAATTTCTTTGTCATCTAAGAATGTAGAACAAAGTGTTGTTTCCATTGTTATATTGCTTAAATCTCTATGAAATTCGGCTTTTCAAGATTGGAATAATCTGCATTCATTATCGCCCCATTGGAAAAGGTTATTCCGTTAAAGACTTTTATTCCGTGCCGTGCATGGATATGTCCGAAAAGATTCAGCCGAGGTCGGACAACCGAAATACGGCTAAGAAGTTCTTCCGAGCCGTAATTGATATTGTCGTCAAAGTCAAGGATGCCAAAAGGCGGTGTGTGGGTGATGAGAATATCCGTACCTTCAGGAATATTTGCATAATGTTTGGATTGACGGTCAGTAATGCAGTCGCCCATGAACATTGGGACACCATAGAATTTCACACCGTCAATTTCCACTCCGGAATTGCACAGGTAATGTACATTGTCGTCGAGTTCGTCGATGGTGGCACCGTAAAGACAGTCATCGTGGTTGCCGCAAATGAATATCTTTTGCAGATAAGGCAGGTCGCAGAACCAGTTCATAAAATCTAACGCTTCCTGCTCGCTGCCGTTCATGGTTAAATCACCTGAATGCACGATTATGTCAGCCTGTGGCAAATCGTGTAACCGTCTGTGGTAGCCATGCGTGTCGGAAATATGCAATATTTTCATATCGAATGTTTTCTTTGCTAACAAAGATAAAAGATTACTGGCTCAATTTGCGATACAAGCAGAAACAATTACATTGCTGTATATAAAAGTGAGACATGAGGAGGATACTTTTGCAATGTATTGAAATAATCTATATATGTGTACGACATTAATTAATGATAACAATGTAAAGCCTATTGCCATCTATGTGCATGGACTTGGTTCCGGTGCTACATCGACAACAGTCCGGATGGTATGTAAAATATTCTCCGAATATGAGTGGATAGCAATTGAAGTAAATGAGAATCCATTTGAATCGGTGGAAAAGATTAATGCTACTGTCAGTAAGTTCAATCCATCCTTATTAATGGGAACTTCATTGGGCGGATATTATGTGTTTTATGCAGATGCTCCATGCGCGACAAAGGTGATCTGCAACCCGGCAATGAATATAGCGAAGCTTATACGTTACAAGATAGGATTCGGGACATATTCTTATTTTGTAGAAAGGCAGGACGGCAATACTGAATATACACTTGACGAAGCGGTTTGCGGGCGTTTTACGGAATTCGAGAGCAGTCATAAGGCAGTGTGTGGGACAAAGAACTATGCCTTGTTCGCCGTGCATGACGAACTTATAGGAGATGCCGATATGCTTGACAATATGACAATGGTTTTCGAATCCGGTTACAGATTATTGTTGGATTCCAAAGGAGGACATAGGCTCAGAGCAGCATCCCTAAAATTGTTACACAAAGAAATATCCAAATAGTAATGAAGCTTGCATCGGAAATAATTTCGGTAAAACTGACACAGTATAGACAGCGTAGTATGATAGATTTTCAATTTCAAAGCAGTATAATTCAGCTAAGAATCAAATAATTATGCATGTTATGTTGTATTATCCGATATATTGCACTGGATGCTATAAGTTTTTATTATCTTTATTGCAACCAATAAATTAGGAATATGTTACAACTTCAAAAATACACGTGGCTGATAGATACTATTCGCAAGGCGGGAAAGATTTCTTTGGAAGAGATTTCCGACCGTTGGGAGCGTAACAAAGACTTAAGTGATTACAAGCCTTTGAGCCGTGCTACATTCAACCGATGGAAAGATGCTATTTTCAGTCAGTTCGGTATAATCATCTCTTGTCAAAGAACCGGTGGTTATCTTTATTATATAGAGAATCCGGAGGACATAGATGAAGATGAACTGAAAAAATGGATGCTCGACTCGTTTGCTGTATGCAACCTTATCAGTGAGAACCTTTCACTGAAAGACCGGATTCTTGTCAGCAATATTCCGTCTGCCCATGATCACTTGACAACATTGCTTGAAGCAATGAGGGAAAACCGTGTCGTGACAATCACTTATTGCGGGTTCAACAAGTTAAATAGCCACACGTTTCCGATCGAGCCTTATTGCGTAAAGCTGTTTGAAAACCGTTGGTATGTTTTGGCTCACAACATACATTATGATGATTACCGGATTTACGGACTTGACCGAATTGAGAATTTGGAGATAACAATGGATACATTCAAACTCCCGAAAGATTTTTTTGCCTCGGGTTATTTCTCAAATTATTACGGAATTATATCCGATAGCAATATAAAGCCCGAACGGATAGTTATCAGAGCCTACCGTGACCATATTCCCTATATGAACTCACTTCCCTTGCATCATAGCCAGAAGTTGCTGGAAAATAACGATGAATATGCCGATTTTGAATTGTTCCTTGCTCCCACATTCGATTTTATAATGAGATTACTTAGCGCAGGAGCTATGATAGAAGTCATTTCTCCGGCAACTTTAAGAATGACAATGAAAGAATGGGTTTCTGATATGTACAACCTGTACAAAAACGATTGATTATGCATGATTTCGTAACAATAGATTCCGAAGCGGTCAATAGACAACTTTCCGGAGCGCAATGATTCATAGCTTTCACTATAATAATAAAATATGATATTATGTTATATATAAATAATTGGAGTATAAAAATGCTCAAGCAAAAATTCCCTAATTATAAGGTGACTTCATATTGTCCATCAGGCTCATGGCAGACAAGTCGTTATATTCAGATTCATATTGATGCATATAATGATAAAAATTTGCATTATGAATATAGAATTGATGGTAAATGGGAAGGCAGAGTTGAACTGCATTTCGAAGGTGATTGGGAAACGAAATACGGACTTTTAATAGATCGTTTAATAAATAATACTCAAAATAGCGATGAACTTATATGGTCGGAATGGAATTATGGTTATCGCTGCCAACACTCGAGTAAGATTAATACAATCGAAGACTTATACCAGACTATGTCATATATGATAGAACTCTTTGATAGTCTTATTCGGAGTGTAACATCAGAGATTCCTGTTTTTGACGAGAAAGTTATAAGTTGTGACAGACAGCTTCCTCTTAAAGATTGTACGGTAGATATTTTTGAAAAGAAATATGACGATATAGCACGACTTCACTTGACCATTCCCAATTATCAAAGGATATATTGCTGGGAAGAGAATAATGTTAAATGCCTGCTTAATGATGTATTTGAGCATATCAGTTCCAATAATGCAACACCTTATCGCTTAGGAACAATTATTCTTCATTCGCATGGAGGCAGGTATGATATAATAGACGGGCAACAGAGGCTTGTGACATTGGCATTGCTGCTTGCCGAAGTGGGGATAAAAACAAGTTTGCTAGAAGAAAGGTTCTCGTCGAAACGTTCGATAGAATATGTAAGGTATAACAAATATCTTATTCATGAGTATGTACAACGACATTTAAACATACGTGATAAAGTGGAAAGATTGTTGAGCCTGTTGGAATTTAATGTGCTCGTTTTGCAAAACACATCCATTGATTTAGCATACACTTTTTTTTCCAATCAGAACTCTCGTGGTATTGCACTATCTGACTATGACCTTCTCAAAGCTCATCATCTCAGATATATCCCTTCAACTTTTGAGCAGCAGTCTAAACATGCGGCGGAAGTTTGGAACAAAATGATAGAGGATGGTAGAAAAGATACTGACTCAACTACCGTTCCTGATTATGTAAGGACTTTGGACACTTACATATACCGACTTAGGAGATGGATGCGTAAGAAAGTGTGCGATGACAGTGCCGACAATTATAGAATCAAGCGTGAATATGAAGCTGCTCCTGTTGTCGAAGAAATCCCTCCCTTCGGTGAAAGATTTTATTTCAATGAACCTATTCAAGGAGGTACGCACTTTTTCTCATATGTAGAACAGCACATAAATAAGTACCGTTCATTCAGTAAGACAGAAGAGTATACAGTTCTTCATTGCGCAATGCAGGGAGGTAGTGACCAATGGTATAGAGACATTATCGAAAGTGTATTATTCTGTTACTTCCTGAAATTTGGTGCATATTACCTTTCTGATGCACTGGTTGTAATAATGAGAATCCTGTTGCAGCATAGATATGTAAGTTCGCGTGCTATAAAATCTTCTATAGTACAATATGCGGGAGATTCTGAATTGGTATTGATAATCGATCAGGCTACTTCGCCTACATTCTTCCTTGCAGAGGCCAGAAATATCGCAAAAGAGTTGTCATATCCGGTACGTCAGGACATAACTCCGATAATGCGCTCAATGCGCATGAAGGCATCCAACATCGCTAGGAAGTTAGAACAAAACATTGTTGTCGAATCATTTAAAAACTTGAACAGATGAAATATACTCCTAATGAAATAGCAAAAGATAATATGCTATACACAATTCCACTCTATCAGAGATTGTTTGAATGGAATACAGAAAATATCGTTACGCTTTTGGAAGATTTGAAAAAGAAGTTTGAGCACAGAGATGAGAAAGACGACTACTATTATATCGGTATGTTGACGTCGACTAAGAATAATGAATTGGTTGATGGACAACAACGCTTTACGGTGATGATGCTTTTGGGGTGTGTATTACAAGACTATTGTGAGGAATGGAAAAAGTTTCTTATAGCAGACAGTAAATTACGTCTTGAGTTCTCATCCCGCCCGTTGGACAACAAATATCTATGGTCTCTTGTGGAGCATAAAGGAGAAGAAAACCAATCATTCGAGAATTTAAAGATGAAAAATGGATATGAGCGGATTAGAGATTTCATACAAGACATGACAGATATTTCCAAAAAGGATTTTGCGTCGTATATATTCCATAAATTGTGTTTTTTTATATCCATTCTTCCTAAAGGGTATAGTCCAAAAGATCTCAACAAATATTTTGAAAGAATGAATACTACCGGCAAGAATCTGGAACAGCATGAAATACTGAAAGTCAAATTGCTCAGCAACCTGAATAATGATATTGATAAATATATGCTGCTTTGGAATAAACTTGCCGATGTCGATACGCTATTGATTCGCAGAAGAAAAGATGAGAACATTGCAGAAATTAAACAGCAGGCAATGAAAGCCGATATAAATACAATCTTTTCATATGATCTCATCAATGGCTTGAAAGAAGATACTTATGATAATACAATTTCTATAGGGAATCTTGAAATGTCAGCATCGGCACCCAAAAATGAACGTGAAATAAACAGGGATTCCCGATGTGCCCTCTCTTTTCCCTATCTGCTATTGCAAGTACTTTACAGGCAACTGAGCAAAAAGAATGATTGTAGAATCGATGAGTTGAGCAAGAAAATCAATTACAGTGTCAACGATTTCTTTAAGCCAAGCAGTTTGCTTGGCATATTTGAGAAATTTCTGCCTTACAGTGGCAGTAATATCAATAAAGATGCCATTAAGGAGTTCATGGGAATGTTGGTAAGGGCTCGCCTTGCACTCGACATTTGCTTTATTCGACCTACTGAATATGGTTACACTCTGGATATGAATTTGGATGAGGATAATAGCGTACTCAGAAAGCTATTGATGTTCCAGTCCATGCTGTATGTGTCTTCATCCAATTACACGGACTACAGATGGTTTAATTGGCTGATGGATGAAGTAGATAAAGATGGGATACCGGATGCCGAAAGTTTATATACAGCATTAAAGAGAAATGCAGATGAAGAATTTCCTCTTCCCTCGTATGAACAACTGGCATATGGTGGAGACAACCGTTATTGGTTCTGGAGACTTGATTATTATATCTGGCAAAATCGTAAAGAATTGTTTGAAAAAGAATCTCCTGAGGTAAAGAACATTGTGGAAACTTATGTTTTTAAGCGGAATAGAAGCATCGAACATATTGCTCCACAGAAGCCCAAAAGTGACTCTACGATGAAGTGGAATAACACGGAAGAAGACAAAACTTTGCGAGATAGCTTTGGAAATTTGGTAATGATTTCACAAAGTTTGAATTCTTCTTTAAAAAATGAATCTTATGAGGTTAAGGCTGCACATGTTAAGTCTTACTGCAACGGTTCAAAATCAGGGTCAATCGAAAGCTTGAAACTGTTAATCGTATATCGTGATTATCCTGATAAATGGAACAGGGAAGCCATTACAAATCATGGCAAGCTTATGTATGAATGGCTTCAAAAAAGTAAAGAAGAATGATTTAGTTATTGCATAATGCCGTATAATTCACATTAAATGATTATACGGCATTATCTATTTTAGTTCTCATTTGTGATATACACCTTTATTCCTATCTCTTTCGAGGCATAAATTATTTACAATTTGCACACAAATATTAGGAGTATATAAATGTCTTTATCGTTGGAATGTGCTTCTTCAATCTATAGAGGTAAGTATTGTGTATTTACATATAAATTTTAATTGTTGCCGTTTTGTTACCTTATACTATAATTATCAACTTATGTCATTGATAATAAGATATATAGTTATAATATTTATCTTGAAGGGAAAAAGAAAGTGTTAAAACCGGGTGGGAAAACATTGTTTTTGGGAAGGGAAAATTGAAAACTGATTTTCAGCGTTTTTTACTCACGTGGGAGCAAAGAAAAAAAACAAGGCACATATTTTAAAATAGGTCAGACATATTTTAAAATATCTCAGACCTATTTTTTCGGCCCTGAAAACCCGTTCCAAAAATGCCTGAAAAATGCAGACAAAAACCGACGGCCGTTTGCGAGAGTTGGACGAGGGGATTATTCGAGCAGGAAATTGAAGCTCATTTTGTCGCCGGAGAATATCATGCGGGTGAGCTGTGCGAGGGTCATTGCGGTGAAGCTGCCGGCATGTGCGCTGCTGCGTGTGCATTGCCCGTGGCTCACGGTGTAGAACCCGTTGTTGCTTTCTATTAGTTTGTCGCCGCTTACGCTTATCTGCATGTCGGCTTCGGGGTGCATGGCGGCGTATGCGGCAAGGGCTTTCGACGTGTCGGTTATCCTTGCGCAGGCAAACGTGTTGTGCGCCCGGTGGCCGGTTATGTACGCCCGCATGTCGTAGCCGGGGTACATGCCTTGCGCCTGTCCGACCATTGAGGCAAATGCGGCGTCGCGGCCGGCGGGCGCGTCGTAGACGTACAGCACTTTCTTTTCGTTGTCGGGGCGTACAAACAGGTACGACACCGTTTTTTTGCCAAGCCGTGCCGTAAGTATCAGGTTGCCGCCCTTTATCCAGTCGTCCACAACCGTTTTGAACTGTTCCCTACTGTGTAGCAACGCATATCCGCGCCTTTCCCTTTGGCGTCGGGCGAAAAGTCTGTACAGTACGTCGCTGTAAGCCGTGGCCGGTATTACCGTACAGGTACCGCCTGTTACGTTTCCGCTATGCCGGATTGGCATTGCACTTCTGCGTATGGCGATGTAAAAGCCGTATTGCCGGTAGAAGGGAAGCACTTCGTTGCCCGAGGGGATGAGGAATGCGAATGTGCAGCCGCGGCGGTGCATGTCGGCAACCCGCCAGTCCCTGCCGCCTGTATGAGGCGTCAGTACATACACCCGAGAGGTATCCCGCGAGCACGGCGTTGCCGCCGCATAGCATGTTGTAAGGCAGGCATTGCAGGGCCGACACCACGCGCCCGTCGCGTTCGATGGAATAGTCCACCTGCGGCGAGTATACACGGGTGAAATACATGTCGATGAACTCGTCGGTGTCGTTGAAGCATTCTTTCCACAAGCGGCGTAGCGAAGCTAAATGCTCCCCGGGTGTAAGTTTGCGGTTATCCATGGGTGGTATGTCCTATTCTGCGTTCCCGTTGTGCGGTGAAACCACGTTCACGCCCACAGCTGCCCTGAAATGGCGGAAGTTGGCCAGCCCGTTGCTCAATGGCTGCCGCTCCATAGCAGAGTATTTGTGCAGCAGTATGGAAGGGTGGTAGGACAGTTTTGCCTGCCGCAGGCCTGTTATGCCAAGGTCTTCCTCGCGGTTGATGAAAATGAAGTTTGGCGGGAGACTTCTTACGAAGTCGCGGTTTATCACGGCGTATATTCCGTCGTAGTTGGTATCGGCTTTTTCAACGCACACGTCGAATGTGGTATCGTTGATTTTTGCCCCGAATGTAAAGGCCGCCATTTGGCCGTCTACGAAAATGCAGCCGCCCACGGAGTCGAGTTCTTCCCAATGTTCGAAAACGAAATTCATAGAGCGCAGCTCGTTCGCGTATGCTGCCTCGGAGTCGTTGTCAAGTTTCGAAGTCTGCCATTTTGCTTCGAGCTGCCTGCACAATGGTATAAGGTCGGATGTGAGTTCGCGGTATTCGTAGTCGGGGTAAGTCTTTGCAAAGCGGTTTGCGTGGTTGCGCTTGGCTTGCAGCCGTTTGCCGGCAAGCGTGGCCAGGGCGTCGCGGTCGTAAATGTAGTCGGTGTAGTCGCGGTCGTGCGAAAAGTGGAAAACGCCGGGCATGGCGTTGTCTATAAGCGGTATGAAATTTTCGCACACTCCAAGCATGAGGAACGGGCGTTCCAGGCGGCGCGAATCCTCGAGTATGAGTTGCAGTATATCGTGGGGGTCTCTTTTCTGGCAAGGCAGCATGTATGCCAGATGTCCGTCGGCGTAGAACCTGAATACCAGCCATCCGTGCGCCACGGCAAACTCCGTGTTGTAAAGAAACTGCCAACTGCACAGGTTCATGAAGTTGAGGTCGCAGTTGCGCGAATAGCTTTTGAATGTGTAACTTTGGATTTCCTCTTTGTCGGCGAGGGTTATTTTTCGGAAAGGCAGGTTGTTCATGATGTTCGGTATTGTGCGCCAAAAGTAGCTATATTTTTACAGTGTGGCGAACGTTCGTGTAATAATGTGCGGCAAGAATCGAAATATTTTCGGTATATATTCTCGTAATCGGCAGCTGGGGGTACGAAAAACCGTCCGGGCCGCGATGTTTTGCCTGAACGGTTTTGATGTGTGCGCGGCATATTGTTGCAAAAGGCCGCAGAAAATTGTATGGTCCGGTGTAGGTGGTGTTACGTCAGACGGTAAACTCGGCAAGCAGCCTTTCCAGTTCCTCACCCGAAAGGTTGAGGTGGAATTTGCCGTTGAATGCTGCCGAAATCTCTCCTGTTTCTTCTGAAACGGTTATTGCCAGCGCGTCGCTCTTTTGTGTTATTCCCAATGCGGCCCGGTGGCGCAGCCCTAACTGCCGTGGAATGTCTTCGTTGTGCGACACGGGCAGTATGCAGCCGGCTGCCTTTATGCGTTTGTGGCTTATTACCATTGCGCCGTCGTGAAGCGGGCTGTTTTTGAAGAATATGTTTTCAATCAGTCTTTGGCTTATGTTGGCGTTTATTACTTCTCCCGAGTTTATGATGTCGCCCAGGCCTATGTATCGCTCGAAAACGATGAGCGCGCCTACACGCTGCTTGCTCATCGACATGCATGCCATTACTATCGGCATTATGTCCTTTCGTGAAGTCTTTTTATGCTCGTTGTGGTTGAACAGGTGCAGAAGTTTTCCTGCCGACCGATGTGTGCCAATCGATGAGAAAAAGGCTCTAATCTCCTCCTGGAACAGTATGACAAGCGCTATTGTTCCGAGGTTTACCGCCTTGTCCATCAACGAGCCGAGCAACGACATGTTGAACACCCTGGAAACGAATATCCACACTATTATGAATACTATAATGCCGATGAATATGTTTCCCGAGCGCGATTCTTTCATCAGGCGGTAGATGTAGTACAGCAGCAGGGATACAAGCAGTATATCGATTGCGTCTTTTATCGAGAAGGTGAGCATGTGGCTAATGTTTTCAGTTCATTTTACGTGTTCGTGCGGCTGCGCCGCGCTTACGGCTATTGCGCACAAGGTTCGCCGTACATCTTGCGTACAATTTCAACGGCTTCGCGGCAGGCTTTTACGTCGTGAACGCGCAATATGCTTGCACCTTTCATCAGTGCTATGGTGTTGCATACGGTTGTACCGTTAAGCGCGTTGTCGGCGTCGGTGCCGAGCAGGCGGTATATCATCGATTTGCGCGAAACTCCTACAAGCAACGGGCGTTGCAAGGCTTTGAAATCTTCAAGGTAACGCAATATCTCATAGTTTTGCTCCATGGATTTGCCGAAGCCGAATCCCGGGTCGATTATTACGTCCTTTGCCCCCAGGCTGTCCAGACGGTTGAGGCGTTCGGTAAGATAGGCCATAACGCCCGACATGTATTCCGCGCATTGTTGCGAATGCGACGTAAGAGGTGCGTCGGCGTGCATGTCGTTTATCGTTCCGCCGATGTGCATTAGTATATAAGGCACTCCCAAGGCGGCTACCGTGCTGAACATATCGTTGTCGGCGTCGCCGCCCGAAACGTCATTTATTATGTTCGCCCCGAATTCCTCCACGCACATCCTTGCTATCGAAGCTCGGAACGTGTCGATACTCACTATGGCTTCGGGTGCAATCTTCCTTACCGTTGCGAGCGCCATGTGCAAACGCCTTGCTTCTTCTTCCTCACTCACGTCGTCGGAACCGGGACGTGTGGAATAGGCTCCCACGTCGATTATCGTTCCTCCCTCGTCGAGAATTTGCCGTGTGCGGCAGGCAATGGCTTCTTCGTCGAACATGCGCGAGCTGCTGTAGAAGGAATCGGGAGTAACGTTGAGTATTCCCATAACCTGCGGCTCGGAAAGGTCGATTAGCGTGCCGCCGGCATTTATGGTATATGGTACAAGGCCTTTCATTACTGTATATGCAGGATTTGTCTGTATGCAAAGATAGGGCAAGATAAGGGCATAAAAAAATTATGTCAAACATATTTTGAAATCTGCCTTACATAATGTTCTGCATTTCTGCGCTCAGGAAAATTAGCGGGCACGTATTTTTTGCAGTTGGCCCTTATGTTATATTTTGGAGCCATGGTTTTGCCGCTGTGTAAAAAAATTATTACTTTTGCACAGTCTGAACGCTCGAATGGTGGAATCGGTAGACACGAGGGAC
>ENA-ORSA01002986-ORSA01002986.1-human-gut-metagenome-genome-assembly--contig:-NODE-2986-length-11284-cov-3.181672_pt1 | contig 11284 bp, 6 predicted proteins | sample MGYA00242179_ERZ509142 | MGnify/ENA primary metagenome ERZ509142 (study PRJEB26280, sample SAMEA2338659) | human gut metagenome | biome: human gut; feature: human-associated habitat; material: faeces... | reverse complement strand
AGTCCTGACTGAACGAAGTTTGGGCTTGCCCGATTTTTTGCAAACACAAAAAAAGCCATATCAAATTATATTTCATTTTGAAACAGTCTCTTTGTTAATTCAAGTCTTGACATACACGTATCAATATAAAAATGACATTACCCTAAATATTCATCACAATGTCACAACTATATGAAAAATTTCATTTAAATAGCAATAAAACATGAACATTTTGAAAAAACCTCATTAAACATTTTCCTATTTCAAGAAAAAAGTCTAAATTAAACCCAAAATTTGGAAATAAATATCCACACAACACATGGCAAACAAATAAAATAGTAGCAAAACCTTATTCCGAATGATTAAAAACATAAAATAAACTATTCTTAATATGAAAATGAAATCATTACTAGGGATTATGCTTTCCCTAAGCATTCTGCCCGCTTGTCAGAATGACGAAACAAGTATCATCCAGAACGAAGTGAACAAGTATGGAATCACTTTCACTTCCATCATAGATGATTCCAATGCTTCACGAGCCTACGACGGATCATGGGAAACAAACGACGTGATCGGGCTTTTCATGCTTTCACACGAAGGACAGAATATGGTGAGTGGAAATGTGCCATATATTACGAAAAGTGGGAACGGTTATTTTACTGGACTGAACACTTCCATGAACTATCCGGAAGATGGAAGTGCAGTTGATTTCATTGCATATTACCCTTACAGTGAACAGGTCAGCGACTATAAAGCATACCCTATAGACTTGAGCAACCAAACTACACAAAATACCATCGACCTGATGACGGCTACAAACCTGACGGGACGCAACCAAACTTCTCCACAAGGAAACCTTCAATTCAAACACTTGCTGGCCAAAATGGTGTTGAACCTGAAATCTACAACCGGCAGTTCATTAAAAGGCATAAAAGCATCTATTAATGGGCTGAAAGTGAAAGGTACAGCCAATCTTTCCAGCGGTATCATTACGGCCACCAATGAAACTGCTACCATCTCTTTCTATATGAACGAAAACGGTACGCAGGCTGAAGCAATCCTACTTCCGCAACCCCTGACCGGGAAATTAAAAATTCAGCTGGAACTGAACGGACAGACTAAAGATATTGAAACAACGGTTACGGGAAACATCGAACAAGGAGCCAAATATATTTGCAATGTCAATATAAATTATAAAGGGGGAGAAATCACAACCGATCCTCAGGCAAAATATACAAGATGGACAGAAACACCATTGATTACCGAGTCTCAACTGACCAAATCAAATATAAAATACATTACTCATTACACTGGAGAGTATTACCCCAGCAACACATTCAATGGAACTGAAATCCGAAATTACAGCATGCTTTATGATACCGATTTAAAGATAGCCTACTGGGTAGCTTATCCTCTGTGCAACTGGTACGTAAATGGAAGCGGAAAACGTACTGATGCATGGGACTATGACCCTCAATTATCTAAATCACTACAAGCCAACCTGTCAAGTTCATATCCTGCCAACGATTATGACCGAGGACACCAACTTCCAAGCGGTGACCGCCTGCGGTCAAACGCCATCAACAGCCAAACGTTTTACTACACCAACATGACTCCCCAAATAGGCAAAAAACTGAACCAGACTATTTGGGCAGATCTGGAAGATGCAGTCAGAGGATGGAGCAGCGCAACAGATACATTGTATGTCGTAACAGGAGCTATGCCTACAACCTCCACCGACCAGACTATCCAATATACTACTGACCGCGACGGAAATAAAATAGCCATACCTAAATACTATTTCAAGGCACTTGCACGAAAAGTAAATGGACAATATCAGACTGTAGGCTATAAGTTAGACAACATTCCGTACAGCGACAGAAACTTTAACATAGGACTTGTATCTGTCAAAGAATTGGAAGAAATGACTGGCTTTACATTTTTCCCAGATAAACCGGAAATCACTGAAAGCATAAAAAGCCAAAAGACTGCATGGAAATAATCTAATCATGTTCCTTATAAATATACAATTATGAAGATCTCGAATTTACTGTACATGGGGGCATTATCAACCCTAGCTCTAGTGAGCTGTACAAACAACGATGACAACAGCGAATGGTACGGAAGTGAAGGTATCGTCTTTACTACTGCCATTCAGTCAAGAGTATCCGGCAACACTTGGAATGCGAACGACGAAGTAGGTATCTACATGATGAACGCAGGAGGTACTATTGATGCAGCTACTGCACAAAACAAGAAGTACATTGCACAAACCAACGGTACACTGACAGCAGCTTCGGGTAATGGCATCTACCTTCCGGAAAGTGGAAGTGTAGACTTCATTGCATACTATCCTTATACCACAAGCGTAAGTGGTAACAAAATTGCAGTCAACGTATCAGACCAAAGTAAACCAGCCGCCATCGACTTGATTTACTCTAACGGAACTAAAGGAGTAGCAGCAACCACATCTTCCAACATCAGCCTGACGTTTACTCACAAATTGTCGAAAATGACCATCAACGTATCAAAAGACGCCACAATTGAGACTTTGAACGGACTGACTATCGACATGAACGGAATCAGTACAGAAGGAGAATTCAATTTAGGCAATGGAACGTTGACTGCTACCGCTGGCACCAACCAGAAAGACGTGGCCATGAATGTGAATGCAGAAGGTACAACCGCCACTGCAATCATTCTCCCAACCGCAGCCTCTACCGATCAGACTGCTGTGACTTTGAAATTCAACCTCGCAGGTAAATCATACACTTATACCCTAACTGATGCATCGATCTTTGAAGAAGGCAAAAACGTTACCTTCAACGCCAACTTGTCCATCAACAATGGCAAACCAGTAGTAACTGTAGGTACAGCAACCATTGAAGATTGGACTGAAAAACCAGGTGGAGATATTAATGTAGATTTTGATGGTGAAGTTCAACCAGGTAAAGAAACCGTAGTATTAGATGAATCATTCGCTACCAGCCAAGGAAACTTTACCATTGAAGATAAACAACTTCCGGAAGGAGGAAGTTATGTTTGGAAACATGACACATATAATGACGATAAGTTTATGAAAGCTAGCGGTTATATAGGAGGTGCAAAAGCATCTGAATCATGGTTAATCTCTCCAACTATTGATTTAAATAAAGCAACTACCGCTACCCTAACATTCGACCATGCTCACAAATTTGCTGGAACTCCTTCTAAAGAATTGACTCTTTGGATAACTGAAACTAATACAGAAGTATGGAAACAGCTAGCCATCGATAAATATGGAACTAACAATGACTACAACTTCGTCACTGCAACCATCGATTTGTCTGCTTATGCTGGAAAAACAATCAAATTTGCATTTAAATATATTAGTACTACTTCAGCTGCAGGTACTTGGGAAATCAAGAATGTGAAAGTCATTGCCAACGGAGAAGGTGGCGGAACAGTTACACCAGAACCGGATCCAGAACCAGGAACGGAAACTGGAACAAATCTATTAACTAACCCTGGTTTTGAAGACTGGACTAATACATTACCTACTGCATGGGATAATACCAAATACAATACAGGAAAAATTGTAAAAGAAACCAACATCAAACATGAAGGAAATAATTCTCTAAGACAGACTTCAGAAAGTAGTACAAATAAAATCCAACAAGAAGTGGCAATTACTGCAGGTAAGAAGTATAGAATTTCCTACTGGTTCCTAGATAACGATACCAAAGCTAGTAGCCGTTATTGGTTTGCTATGGTAGGCAGTGATGGGAAAACAATCAACGACATAAATAATCAGATTCAACAAAATGATTACTCTACTGACAATTCCGAATGGCAACAAGTTACAATAGAGTTTACGGCTCCTGCAGGTACCGTAAAAATGCGTTACGAAGTTAGGACTTATCGTAATATGACTAATAATGAAGCTGGTGGATATATCTATTATGATGATATGAAATTGGAAGAAATCAACTAACATTCTACCATATCCCTCTAAAAAGAGAACATGAAAAAGCTCTATAAAACTTTTTCATGTTCTCTTTTAACCCCTTATAAATTACACTAAACTAACCATTAATTTTTTATGAAACACAAATTACTGTTCTTCATGGCATTCTTCCTTCCTTACCTTGCCTTTGCACAAGGAAATGTGAACGTGAAAGGAAGTGTGATCGGAGCAGTAAGCAATGACCCCGTTCCCGGAGTCATCGTGACGGTAAAAGGACAAAACCGTCAAGCTAGAACCGACGCGGATGGAAACTTTACCATCCGGGACATCAAGCCGGGAAAATACGTCATTCAGCTTAACTCCGTAATGATTACGCCCAAGAGTGTATCCATTGAAGTAGAAGACTTAGGCGTAACTGAACTAAAACCTATCCGAGTAACTGAACTGAACGCCAACGAAGATGTATCCATGATTGGTATCATTGATGCAGGCATGGTAGACGATGATGTAGAAACTTCCGGCCAGGATGTAAGTTCTACCGTTATTTTATCTAACGATATTTTCCTGAACAAGGCGGCTTATCAACTGTCACCAGCCCGTTTTTCTCCACGCGGCTACAACAGCACACAAGAAGTGAAATACATCAACGGAGTAGAATTCAACGACCAAAACCGAGGTGTCTTCAATTATGCATCAGTGGGAGCGTTGAACGATATGACCCGCAACGGAGACGTGACAAACTTCACCGCACCTTCTTCTTTTACTTTTGGAGAACTGGGAGGGACCGAAAACATCAACATGCGGGCTAGTACTTACACTCCAGGTGGAAAGTTAACTTTAAGCTACACGAACCGAAATTATTATCTCCGGGGTATGTTTACCTATTCTACCGGATTAAAAGACAACGGATGGGCGTTCACAACTTCCATCGGTGGACGTTATTCCAATGAAGGTAATATCGATGGTACATTCTACAAGAATGTTTCTTTTGCTTTTTCTGCCGAAAAGCAATGGCTGGGTGGAAAACACAGTCTGTCTATGGTAGCTTTCGTTTCGCCGGTACAACGCGGACAGCAAGGAAGTTCCTACCGTGAAGTATATGAACTGACAGGAAACTACCTTTATAACCCGAACTGGGGATATCAGAACGGAAAGAAAAGAAATGCCAAGGTGGTAACGGCCTTCGACCCGACAGCCATTATTTCACACATTTGGAAAATCAATGACAACATGACGCTGACCACAGGCGTAGGAGCACACTATGCCCGTTATGGAAATACAGCACTGAACTGGTATAATGCTCCAGACCCACGACCGGATTATTACCGTTATTTGCCGTCATATTTCGAAAACGAGGAAACACAGGCTAGATACAAAGCCTTATGGAGCAGCAATCAAACGGATTTTACTCAGATTAACTGGAATGACTTGTACCTGGCTAATGCCAACAATATCCGTAATGGCAATGGAGCTGCTGTCTACATGGTAGAAGAACGCCGCAGTGATTTATTGGAAACCTCATTCAACTCTACCCTGAATGCACACATGAGCCGACACTTTGACATTACGGCTGGCATAGGGGCAAGATATACCCAGTCACGCCAATTTAAAACCGTAAACGACCTCTTGGGAGCCGAATACGTATTGGACATCGACAAGTTTGCAGAACAGGATTTCTCCGGAGACCCTGATAAAATACAAAATGACTTGAACCGTCCACAAAGAAAGGTGTATGAGGACGGCATCTTCGGTTACAACTACAACCTGAACATTTACTCATTGAACGCATGGGTAGTCAACCAGTATCATTCACGTTATTGGGACTACTATTATGGTATGAAACTGACTTATACCAGTTTCCAGCGTGACGGTAAGATGCGTAATGGACGTTATCCTGACAGCTCCTTCGGAAAAGGTGCACGCCACCAGTTTACCGACCTGACAGTAAAAGGAGGATTGACCTATAAATTCAACGGACGTCACATGATCAATGCCAATATCAGCTACGGAAGCGAAGCTCCTCTGCCCAACGAAGCTTACGTATCACCACGTATCACCGACCGTACAATCGATAATATGAAGAGCGGACGCATTCTCTCTGCTGATATCAACTACATCTTCTCTACTCCTCACCTGGCCGGACGTATCGGAGTATTCCAAACCAATTTCTACGACCAGATGGAACGTAGCAGCTACTACGATGGCATTGAAGGAACATTCATCAACCACGTGCTTTATGGAGTGAATCGGATTCACAGAGGAGTTGAACTGGGAGCTACTTATAAAGTAGATGACCACTGGAGCTTTGACTTGGCCGGTACCGTGGGTGAATATTACTATAGCAATAATCCGGACGGTATAAAGAATTCAGAAAACGGAAAAATCGTAGAACAAGAAAAAGTATACATGAAAGATGTATATGTGGGTGGAGTTCCACAAATAGCCGGTACATTCGGAATTCGTTACTTCATCAACTATTGGTTCCTGGGAGCCAACCTGAATGGATTTGCACGCAATTACATTGAAGCAGCACCACTCCGCCGCTTGGCATCAAGTTACACTTCTGTCACACCGTATAACCAATACTACGATGCTTTCAAACAACTGACTACACAAGAACGTTTCCCAGCAGCCTATACACTGGATTTATCTGTAGGAAAAATCTTTTATCTACCTGGAAAACAGTCTATCAACTTTAATCTCTCTCTAAACAATGTACTGAATAAAAAAGACATTTGTACTGGAGGATATGAACAAGGCCGTTTCGACCTTGAACATCCGGAACGCTTTGGAGGAAAATACTATTACATGCAGGGAATCAACTGCTTCTTGAATGTCAGCTACCGTTTTTAATCAATAACTTACATAAAACTCAGAATATATGAAACTCTTAAAAAATATCAGTCTGCCACTCATTGCTTCACTCGCTCTTTTTGCCTGTGAACGAGACTACGACGCTCCTCTCCTGACAGAACCTGAATATACAGGCCCGTCAGCTAATATTACGATTTCCGAACTTCGCACACAAACGGCTGCGGCTACTGAAGACACTCCTGTCATCATTTCGCAAGATCAGGTACTGAAAGCAGTAATCACCGGCAACGATGAATCGGGAAACATCTTCAAGAAAATCTACCTACAGGATGAAACGGGTGCCATTGAAATGGAAGTAGACCAAAGCAGTGTATACAATTACTACCCGGTAGGTCAGACCGTTTATGTAGACCTGAACGGACTGAGCATCTCCGTATATGGTGACGAACAGCAATTGGGTCACCCGCAAGGCTATTTGTATCGAACTCCATGGGAAGATTTTGAGAAACACGTAAGTAAAGACGGATGGGCTAATCCCGAAAATGCAAAACCTCTTGTAATCGATGACATCAGCACCATCAATACAAACCCTGATGCATACAAATTCAAACTGATTCAATTTACTGGAGTAACTTTCCAAAACGGAGGAACTGGAATCTTCGCTCCTGAAAGCGGTTATGGTGAAGAAAACATTACCGACAGCCATGGAAATACACTCATGATTCGTACCAGCAACTATGCCAGCTTTGCTGGCAACAAACTGCCAACAGGAAAAGGTAACGTAACAGGTATTTTAGGACGATTCAGAGGTACATGGCAGCTCACGCTACGCACTGCCAGCGATGTCAGCGACTTTACTGGAAGCAGTGAAGAAGGTGGTAATGAAGGAGGAGAACAAACACCCAGCAGCGAAAAAGTGCTATTCCAGGAATCTTTTGGAACTCCTGAAAAGAGCGGGGACTACTGGCCTTACCTCAGCGATTATAAAGGATTTGACAATCCTGCCAGCATGTTTGAGAATACTTCGGAAGAAAAAGCCTCTGTTCGTATCGCCAGCAAACTTACCAATGTTTGGTTCCCAGGAAATAAGGACGTAGCTATTGCCATTAAAGGTATCAATGCACAAGGCAATACCTCTGCAACATTAGAATACCAGGTAGGCGCTAACGTATATAATGCTGGTGAGAAACAGGATTTGAACACACTGAAAGTCAAATGCAACGGACAAGAGTTGAGTATCCCGAGCAAAGAAGTTACAGGCGATGCCAAGCAAGGAAACACTCCTTTCAAGATGACTATCGAAAATGTCACAGTATCCGACAATACGACCTTGGAATTCTATTGCACAACTACTGACAACGCCTATGGATTGCGCCTATACAATGTAAAACTCTATGTTCCAGGTAGCAGCACCTCCGGCAACGAAGAAGGAACCACCATTGAACCCACACCCGAGCATTAATACCAAACAACAGAAGTTATGAATAAACGATTACTCATTTTCACTTTGTTCATCGCTTGTGTGTATACTCTCCGTCTGTCTGCACAAGACAGACTGGGAGTATATGCAGCCGCATTCTATAACTTGGAAAATCTTTGGGACACAATTGACGACCCCAACAATAAAGGTGACGATGATTTCACACCTGAAGGAAAATATGAATGGACTCAGTCCAAGTATGAACAAAAATTACAGAACATTGCCAAAGTGATTTCTCAGCTAGGAAAAGATTATTGCCCGGCTGGTCCTGCCATCATCGGCGTGGCTGAAGTAGAAAACCGAAAGGTATTGGAAGACTTGACCCACACAACTCCTATCGATGGAATGGGATATGAAATCGTACACTTTGAGTCACCCGACCACAGAGGTATCGACGTAGCAGCATTATACAACCCAAAATTGTTTAAGCTAATTGACGCACGTACTTATCCCTTCCACAAACCGGATATGCCCAACTACAAGACCCGTGATATCTTGTTGGTAAGCGGTATCTTGGCAGGAGAACCCTTCCACCTGATTGTCAATCACTGGCCTTCACGCTACGGCGGTGCTGCCTCCTCTCCGCTAAGAGAATTTGCAGCCAGCATCGTGAAGCATATCGGTGATTCCATCCATGCACAGAATCCGGAAGCCAAGGTGCTGATTGTGGGTGACTTGAACGATGACCCATATAACAAAAGTTGCAGTGAGGTACTGGGTGCCAAAAAAGATATCAAGAAAGTAAAAGCTAACGGATATTACAATGCCACATGGAAACTATACGACCAAGGTATCGGCTCTCTTTGCTATCAGAATCAGTGGAATCTGTTCGATCAGCAGATAATATCCGGCAACCTTATTGGAAAAGACCGTACTACACTGAAGTTCTGGAAAAGCGAAGTATTCAACCGTCCTTTCCTTATCCAACAGGAAGGAAAATACAAAGGCTATCCGCTCCGAACCTTCTCTGGTACAACTTTCCAAAACGGTTTCAGTGACCATCTTCCTACCTTGACTTACTTTGTCAAGATAATGAAATAAAATATTTACCATAAAAAAAGCCGTTCCAGACTTACGACTGGAGCGGCTTTTTTATTTCTGTAAAACTTCCTTTTAAAACGACTTCCAAACTGGCCACAAAAACTCGCTTACTATTCCGCAGTAATTGCCCTCAAACAAACAACACTCTCTTACTGCCCTATAATATAATCTCCTCTAAATCATCCGGCACATATACCTTCCCGCTAAACTGTGAAGCAGCTTCTGCCGTATAACGTTCTTTTCGAGTAGCAAGCGTTTTATCCTCCGTATGATACAACAGCAGTTTTTTCACACCCAGTTGGGCTGCCAGCCGTCCGGCATCAAGTGCCGTGCTGTGATGTTTCTCGTAAGGCTTAAAACGCTCCCGGTCTTCATACAAACAGAAGGCCTCACACAACAACCAGTCGGCTTCTTCGACATAATGCCGGTTACATTCATTGTAGGGTTCGTCGCCCAGACAGACCAGCGACTGTCCGTCGGGCAAACAAGTACGAAAACCAAACTGCTTTTCTTTTGTAGAAGCAATATCAAAGCATTCTACCTCCAGACCAATGGCCTGAAATTTTCCTCCATTCTCTACTTCACACAACAGAATGTCCTCTCCCAAGCGGACTACAATCTTTTTCGGTAAAGTCATCCGACAAATCCAGTCGAGCACCTTCACCACCTTGTCATGGCCGTACACACGCAACGTTCCTTCATATTCTCCTTTCTGCATAGCCTGCGCCACCACACGAATCATCCAAATCACCCCTAAAATATGATCGGTATGGGCATGCGTTACAAAAATCTCATGAATCCCATTCAAAGGTATATGGGCTTTCTGAAGCTGCTGCAAGATACCGTTGCCTCCTCCCGCATCCACCAGAAAAAAATTTTCTCCTCGACAAAGTGCGAAACACGTATTGTAACAGTTCACTACGGCAGCATTTCCCGTACCCAACATGATTAATTTCATTGAATTCTCCATAATTATTTCCTCTAAAAAACAATGCAAAGGTACATTTTTTCTCTTTTAGATTTTTAACACATAAAGAAAATTACCATTATCCCCCACTATTTCCCCGACAGCAACCCTATAAAATTCCTCAGACGTAAAATACAATAAGTGACCTATCCTCGTTGCTTCATTCACACGACTTAAATCCTTGAATATTCGTTACTTCAATTCTACCATGATTTTAAAAAAATCCAAAAGGAAAATCACCCCGACTACATATTGTATGAGATACAAAAACAACAAATCATGATATTGTACGAAAGAAGATATTTATTCCATTGAACAATAAGCTTTTACAATTAGGATTTTCCTATTGCATAATTCAATTAAAAAGACGTTCTTTGCAAAGTAGACAGAAAAATGCTTATGGAATACACAAGACAATTGGCCAACAACCACATCTCAGTAGATTGCGTAGTCATCGGATTCGACGGAGAGAAATTAAAAGTGCTACTCGTCAAACGTATGGGAGAAGAAAGTGGAGAAGTTTTCCACGACATGAAGCTCCCAGGAAGCCTTATCTATATGGATGAAGACTTGGACGATGCGGCCAAACGGGTACTTCAGGATTTGACTGGCCTAAAAAATGTAGATCTGATGCAATTCAAGGCTTTCGGTTCTAAAGACCGTACCAAGAACCCGAAAGATGTACATTGGCTGGAAAGAGCGGAAAAAGCCAAGGTAGAACGAATTGTCACTATAGCCTATCTTGCTTTAGTAAAAATAGACAAGGCATTAAATAAAAATTTGGATGAATACAAAGCTGAATGGGTAGCGCTCGAAGAAGTAAAAGATCTGGCGTTTGACCATAACCTGATAATCGCAGAAGCCATGAGGCTCATCCGTCAGCACATAGAATTCAATCCATCGTGCATTTTTGAGCTGCTGCCAAGAAAATTCACAGCCTTGCAATTACGTATGCTCTACGAAGTGGTATACGGAAAACAACTGGATGTGCGAAACTTCCACAAAAAGATTTCCATGATGGAATACATCGTACCTTTGGAGGAATATGAACAAGGAG
>ENA-ORSA01002985-ORSA01002985.1-human-gut-metagenome-genome-assembly--contig:-NODE-2985-length-11288-cov-2.927713_pt1 | contig 11288 bp, 6 predicted proteins | sample MGYA00242179_ERZ509142 | MGnify/ENA primary metagenome ERZ509142 (study PRJEB26280, sample SAMEA2338659) | human gut metagenome | biome: human gut; feature: human-associated habitat; material: faeces... | reverse complement strand
CGGAGAATGCGCTTCATAAGATTTTTACCGGTAACTATGAAAAAACCGCTGCGCCGGTAGACGGAACGCGCAGCAATATGGGCATCGGGCTATCTGTGTGCGCCGCCATCATCAAGGCGCACGGCAGCGAAATTTTCGCAGAAAACAGGAAAAGCGGCGGCGCTGTATTCCGTTTTGCTCTGGAAAGAGTGGGTGACGACGATGGGCAATAACAAGTATAAAATTCTGATCGTCGAGGATGAAGCTAACATCCGCAGTTTCATCAGAGCCAATCTGGAAACCAGCGATTATCAGGTGCTCTGCGCGGAAACCTGTTCGCTGGGCATGATGATGTATGCCTCCCATCATCCGGACCTCATCCTTTTGGATCTTGGTCTGCCGGATCGAGACGGTATGAGCTTGATTCAAGAAGTTCGGGAGACAGACACCGTGCCCATCATTGTGCTCTCCGCCCGTTCCAACGAGCGGGATAAGGTGGAAGCACTGGATCTGGGAGCTGATGATTATGCCCTACCGGGATTTTGGGACGGACGTCCTGACGGACAACGTTGGAAGTATTTCCGTAATAACAATTTTTCCCATAATACGTTGAGTATCGACCATAAGATTCAGTATGCCAATGGCGAGGCATTTGTTTGCGAAGAGCATACAGATGCGAAGCAGCCTTCTGTAAAGCTGGATATGACTACTCTATACAAAGATCAGGCTTCTTCTGTATTCCGCACGTTCAAATTGTTAAATGATTACACAATAGAGATAACGGATGAAGTGGACTTACTCAGCCCGCAGTCTATAGTCTCATGGATAGCTTCCACCAAGGCACAAGTGGAAGTAAAAGAGAACCGGGTACGCTTGACGCATGAAGGCAAACATTTTTATATGGAAATCATCGCTCCGGCAGGAGCTACCTTTAAAACTTATCCGGCAAAGAATACCTATAAGGGTGAATATCCCATTGAAGGTTACAATATGTTGGAGGCAGAATGTGGATTGGAAGGTGGTAAAGGAAAGGTTGTGGTGCGTATGAGCAGTAAAAGAAATATGAGATAGCCTACTAAGAATAATTTAATTAATAATTACGTATGAAAATAACAAATTTTTTAGCATTGGGCATATGCCTCTTGTTTGGTTCATGTACAATGCAGAAATCTACTGTACAAGTCAACGACAAGGGTACGGAATGGGAGTGGAATAAAGGAACAATTGTAGTGAAAACTCCCGAACGACCTGCCGGACAAGAGAGTGTCATCGGGCTGGCTCTTCCTAAGATGGAAGTAGTTCGTGTGGGATTTGTAGGGTTAGGTATGCGTGGGCCGGGTGCTGTGTCACGTTTCACTTACATTCCTGGCACACAGATTGTAGCACTGTGCGACTATGAAAAGGAGCGTGCTGAGAAGTGTCAAAAGTATCTGAAAGAAGCTTCTTTACCAAAAGCGGCTGTTTACTCGGGTGATAAAGGTTACGAAGAATTGTGTAAACGCGATGATATTGATCTGGTTTATATTGCAACCGACTGGTTGCATCATTTTCCTGTGGCGAAATGCGCATTGGAGAATGGCAAAAACGTAGCGATTGAAGTTCCTTCGGCTATGAACCTGAAAGAATGCTGGGAACTGGTTGATCTTAGTGAGAAGAACCGTAAGCACTGCATGATTTTGGAGAACTGTTGTTATGACTGGTTTGAGATGAATACCTTAAATATGGCACAACATGGAGTGTTTGGTGAGGTAATTCGCGCGCAGGGTGCCTATATTCATAATCTTGCTCCTTTCTGGAAGCATTATTGGAAGAAAGGTGAGGATGACAAATTGGGCTGGCGTTTGGATTATAATATGCGTCATCGTGGCGATGTATATGCTACTCATGGTCTTGGTCCGGTGGCGCAGGCCCTCAATATTCATCGTGGTGACCGTATGGAGACTTTAGTAGCAATGGACACCAAATCGGTCGTAGGTAAGGACTTGGTGAAAGAAAATGCCGATTCTGTTTGTAATAGTTTCCGTAATGGTGACCACACTACTACTTTGATTCGTACCGCTAATGGTAAGGTCATCGAAATCCAGCATAACGTGATGACTCCGCAACCCTACAACCGCCTTTATCAACTGACGGGTACTAAGGGTTTTGCCAATAAATATCCTACTCAAGGGTACGCCCTTGATGCAGAGCAGTTGAAGGCTTCCGGCGTTCAGCCTAAGGTGGACGACTTGAATTCACATGGCTTCATGCCGAGAGAGGAGATGGTAGCTTTAGTAGAGAAGTATCAACATCCTATCCTGAAAAAGTATGGTGAGATGGCGAAAGAGGTAGGCGGCCATGGTGGTATGGATTTCATCATGGACAGCCGTTTGGTTTACTGCTTGCAGAATGGTCTTCCGTTGGATATGGACGTTTATGATTTGGCTGAATGGTGCTGCTTGGCAGAATTGGGTGAACTCTCTATGGACAATGGTTGCGCCTCTGTTGCATTTCCTGACTTTACCCGTGGTGAATGGAATAAGGTGAAAGGCTACAGACACGCTTATGCTGCTCCTGCTGACGAGGAAGCAGCGATGGAAAAAGCGAAGGCTTTCACTAGCAAATTGAAAGAACAAGGCGCCAAAGAATGGGCAGCAACCGAAGAATAAAATAAAATTTAAAAAACATGTAATCAATAGGCTCAGGGTATCAAAGAGTGAATCCCGTTCAGCAACAATAGCAGAACGGGATTTTTCACTTTCCTCTGTACTCTTGTGGTGACTGATTGAAACAGGCTTTGAAGCAATGCCGGAAGTAACGTAGAGAACTGAATCCTGCCTGATAGGCTATTTCCGTGATTTGTAGCTCGGGATGATTTCTCAACAGTTCTGCTGCGTATTTCAGGCGGGCATTCATAATGAACTCGTTAGGAGACATACAGCTCAAGGCTTTCAGTTTATTGTAGAATGCGCTACGGCTTAAAGCCATTTCCTTGGCTAGGGCACCGACGTCGAATTCTGAGTCTGAGAGATGGGCTTTGACCGTTTCCTCTAACTGTTCCAGAAACTTGGCATCAATAGGGTTAAGCGCTAGTGCTTGTATCTCAATTTCAGCAGGAGATTCACTAGTTGTCATTTTCTGGCTGAATTTCTGTTTTAGCAGTTTTCGGTTACGCAGTATATTGGCAATGCGAGCTTGCAGCATTTTGTTGTTGAAAGGTTTCCCAATGTATTCGTCGGCACCGCATTGCAGTCCTTCCAACTTTTTGTCGTTCGAAGTGAGGGCTGTGAGCAGTACTACGGGGGTGTGGCAGAGGTCGAAGTCGGTTTTTATCTTGGAACACATCTCAATACCGTCCATTTCCGGCATCATGACATCGCTTAGTATAAGGTCGGGACGTTCTTCCATTGCTTTTTGTAGTCCGTCCTTGCCGTTCATCGCAATAACTATCCGGTAGAGTGGCGAGAGTAGATCGGTGAGCAGTTGGAGCAGTTCTTCGTTATCCTCTACAATGAGTACGCAGTCCTTGTCCGTCCTTCCAATGGAAATAGGTTCCGGTGTTTCTGCACATTCTTCTGTTTCTGTCGTTTCTGTGAATGGTGCGAGTATTGTTGCAGATTCCGCTTTTGTTGCCTCTATGAAGGTGACATCGTTGTCATCTTTAAAGAGATTTTCTTTGGGTAGTATTACTGTGAAGATACTTCCATAATCTATTGCACTTTGCACTTCGATTTGACCGTGGTGTAGTTCTACAATACCCTTTGAAAGAGCCAGGCCGATACCACTACCGGGTGAAGAAAAGTTTTCGTCCGCCTGGTAGAAGCGGTCGAAGATGAACGGTAGGGCCTTTGGGGGAATACCTTTGCCGGAGTCTATCACCTTAATATAAATAGAATCTCCTTTATCAGTGATTGACAATTCTATTTTTCCTTTTTCGGGCGTATGTTTAAAGGCATTGGAAAGTAGATTGGTGAGGACTTTCCTCAATTGTCGTCCATCGAACCAGCACAACAAGTTTTCTGTTTCTGTATGGAATATGAACTGTATATTCTGTAAGTTCGCTTGGTCTATGAAATCTTGATGAATTTGTCTCAAGTAGGGGATGAGGTCCATTTGGCAAACGTTTAGATGCAGTTTCCCACGTTCCATCTTCCGGAAATCCAGTAGCTCTGAGATCAGCTCTTTGAACTGGAATGTGTTTCTGTAGATTTTTGTCAGGCGACTGCGCAGAAAAGGAGAGAGGCTATTGACTTGTAACAGTGCTTCAATTTGTGCGATAATGAGTGTTAGCGGTGTACGAAACTCGTGAGAGATATTGGCAAAGAACTGCAACTTGGCTTGTATCAGTTCTTCATTCTTCTCTTTTTCCAGTTTTTCTTGTGCCAGTGAGGCGCGGAGTTGCATCTTGGAACGTGCTTCACTGAAAATATTCCAGCCAATGACAGTGATTGTGCAGAGATAAAGAATCCACATCCACCAGGTGTTCCACCAGGGATGATGAATAAGGATGGGGAGTTCGATAGCATGTATTTCGTCGAGTAGACTCTGTTGTTGTTCACGTATTACCAGTTTGTACTTTCCGGGGGGGATATTGGTGAATACCACAGTATTACCGTTGGTTTTGCTCCACTCTTTGCTGAATCCTTCCAACTTGTATTCATATATTTTTCTGTCAGTATTATTAACGTAATTGTTCGAAGAAAAACTGATGGAGAAGTTATTCTCTTTGTGGTTCAATTCTATTTGCCGGACAAAGGGTAAAGCACTTTTCAGAATACCATCGTCCGTTCCGACGGAGATAACCCGATTGTTTACTACTAAAGAAGAAAAATAAAGGTTGTAATTGGGGGCTATTTTCTGCAACGAGGAGTTCATGAACGAACTCATGCCTTCTATACCACCTACAAAGGTTTCCCCGTTACGGCAAATCAGAAGTCCGCAACCTTCGTTGATAGCAGAGAGGTGCAAACTCTCCACATCAATTAGCTGCTTCTCCTTGGTCTGTGGATGATAAATGAGAAGACCATGGTCGTTACTGATTGCCAGATAACCTTTGGTGGTGATATCCATATTGTAGCAATAGTCAGCATCAATATCTGTGCAAGCTGTAAATTGCTCTTTTTTTCCGTCGAACCGATAGATGCCGCTTCCGGAGGTACCGAAATAAAGGGTACCATCGTGACTTTCCGCCATGCTCTGCACATAATAGTTTCCCAATCCTTTTTCACCGTATTGATAGATATATTTTTCTTGCGGATTGTTCATGTTGATACGTACAATTCTCCTCCAATGGGTTATCCAAAGGTAGTTTTGAGAATCTATCAGAAAATTGCTTCCTTCTGTATTTGCTTCCGGGATTTGAGGGAATAGTTTTTGGAAGTTCCCTTTTCCTTCTTTGACAAACATCCCTTCTCCCGTAAGGAGATAGATTTTCTCATTTCTGAACGTTACCTTTGTCCAGGTATTTCCAAATGCTTTGGAGTGGAAGACAACTTTCTTGCTTGGAATGTCGAAGCACAAGCCGCCCTGTTTGTGAGTACCTATGTAGAGTTGGTCGTTTGCGGCATCGTAGGTAATGCATTTTAGGTTGTAGAAAGGTCCGTGGGCTGATTTTGCGTCCATTAGGTAGTGAGTGAAACGTCCGGTTTCCCGTTCCAGACAGTTCAGACCACCTCCTTCGGTACAAATCCATACGTCTCCACGCTTGTCTTCCACCATGTTTCCGATGAAAGGAAAGCTTAATCCGTTTTCGTTGCCGATACTTTCGGTATAGTGGTGAAAGATATCCACTTCGGGGTTGAAGTAGTTGACACCACCATAGTAGGTGCCCACCCAAATAGTACCTTGTCGGTCTTTGTGAAGTGAAAAAATAGAAGAGTGGCATAGGCTTCCGGGTTTGCTTCCTCTTTGATAGTAAGAAATATGCCCTAAGGTATCTATTTTGTTCAGTCCGTTGAAGGTACCCAGCCAAATACTTCCCTCGTTGTCTTCCACAAAGCAACGCACATCATTGCTGGAGATACCGAATTCCTTTTGGATGGTAATTTGTTGGCTGATTCCGTTCTCTATCTTGTACATGCCGTTGCGGAAGGTGGCCACCCACATCGTTCCACGGCTGTCCCGGTACAATGAAAGCACGTTGATATTTGGAATCACGCAGACGGGGGATGAAGGATTATGGATGTTATCGGTTCTGTAAAGTCCGTTTCGGGTACCCAGCCAGAGACTGTTATTGGCATCTACATAAAGGCGGATGATTGTTTTATGGAAAGGGGCTTGGTAGACGAATCTGAATGTTTCTTGTTCCCGGTCCCATTGGAAGACACTATCATTAACAGCTGTCCATATTGTATGGTTGTGTGCGAATAGAGTTTGTGTGCGTAGTGGTAGAGATAAAAAACGATCTTTATGTAGATCATAACGGATCAGTTTCCCATCAGAAGTAAAGAATAGATTACCTTGTTTGTCACTTACTATGTGTGATATTTCATTACCGCCAAAATAATCTTTATTGTCCGGAGAAGGTTTATAGGTTTTCATTTGGTTCCCATCGTAGCAGTTCAAGCCTTCGAGTGTACCAAACCACATTCTGTCCAGTTCGTCCTGGCAGATAGAAAGTACAGATATTTGTGACAGACCATCTGATTTGCCTAAATGCTTAAAATAGATATTTCCGTGAATGGCAACAGATATGATAAGAAATAGGCATAGTAACGATTTCCTTTTCATAGCGGGGATTTTGAGATTAAGCGTGTTTATGATTACCATACAAAAGTAAAGCTTTTAGCCGAGAATGAGATGTTAAAAATGAGCTTTTTAATGGAGAGGACATAAATGTATCATGGAAAGGACGATTTCTCCTCTTATGGAGTTAAGGGCATTCTATCTTTGCGGTCATTGATAGGATTAAAAATAACATAGCCTAATTGTGTGGCCTTTAATGTAAGTAACAAACATGAAATTCAAATTAACTTTATTGAGCTTGTTCATGGCGGCTGCATTGCCTGCTTTGGCACAGACACCAGTATATCTGGATACAAATAAGTCTGTTGAAGAACGGGTGAAAGATGCATTAACTCGCATGACGCTTGAAGAAAAGGTGGCGATGATTCACGCTCAGTCCAAATTCAGTTCTCCCGGAGTACCCCGTCTAGGTATTCCTGAAGTATGGACAACAGATGGTCCTCATGGTATCCGTCCCGAGGTTTTGTGGGATAAATGGAATCAGGCCGGGTGGACAAACGATTCCTGTATCGCTTTTCCTGCATTGACTTGTCTTTCGGCTACATGGAATCCCGAAATGTCGTATCTTTATGGAAAGAGTATTGGTGAGGAAGCGCGTTACCGCAAAAAAGACATTCTTTTGGGTCCCGGGGTAAATATCTGTCGTACTCCTTTAAACGGACGTAACTTTGAATATATGGGGGAGGATCCGTATTTATCCTCTATAATGGTAGTCCCTTATATTAAGGGGGTACAGGAGAACGGAGTGGCAGCCTGCGTAAAACACTACGCTCTGAATAATCAGGAATTTAAACGCCATACTACCAATGTACATTTGACTGACCGTGCCCTTTATGAAATATATCTCCCGGCTTTCAAAGCGGCTGTTCAAGAAGGGGGAGCGTGGGCAATTATGGGTGCCTATAACCTTTATCAAGGTGAACATGCCTGTCATAACAAACGCTTGCTCAAAGACATTCTCCGTGATGAATGGGGATTTAATGGGGTAGTGGTATCCGATTGGGGAGGTGTACATAATACCGGTCAGGCTATTTATAATGGTCTGGATATGGAATTTGGTTCTTGGACAAACGGTCTTTCTACCGGAACCCGCAATGCTTATGATAACTATTACCAGGCCTATCCTTATCTGAAGTTGATAAAGGAAGGTAAAGCCGGGACGAAAGAGTTGGATGCGAAAGTCAGTAACATTCTTCGTCTGATTTTCCGTACTTCCATGAACTCTAATAAACCGTTCGGCTCATTAGGGTCTCCCGAACACGGACAAGCCGCGCGCAGAATTGGTGAAGAAGGCATTGTACTTTTACAGAATAAGAATAATGTATTACCGGTCGATTTGGATAAAGTGAAAAAGATAGCTGTCATCGGTGAAAATGCCATTAAGATGATGACAGTAGGAGGTGGTAGTTCTTCTTTGAAGACAAAATATGAGGTATCTCCATTGGCAGGTTTAAAAAAACGTATTGGTTTACAGGCTGAAATAGTGTATGCCCGTGGGTATGTAGGTGATCCTACCAGTGAATATAGTGGCGTGAAAACCGGGCAGAACCTGAAGGATGACCGTTCGGCGGATGAACTGCTTGCTGAGGCTCTAAAAGTGGCTAAGGATGCGGATTATGTTATCTTCTTCGGTGGATTGAACAAGAGTAATCACCAGGATTGTGAGGATTCGGACCGCTCTGCTTTAGGTTTGCCGTATGCGCAGGATAGAGTAATTAGTGACCTGGCAAAAGTAAATAAAAACCTGATATTTGTCAATATCTCCGGTAATGCGGTTGCTATGCCTTGGGTAAACGAAGTGCCCGCCATTGTTCAAGGTTGGTACTTGGGTTCGGAAGCCGGAACGGCTCTTGCTTCGGTATTGGTAGGAGACGTCAATCCTTCGGGGAAATTACCTTTCACTTTTCCGGTAAGGTTGGAAGATGTAGGTGCTCATAAACTGGGTGAATATCCGGGGAATAAGGAAGAACTGGCAAAGTCCAAACATAGCGGGGATACCATTAATACAACCTATCATGAAGATATCTTTGTTGGGTACCGTTGGGCGGATAAAGAGAAAATCAAACCGTTGTTCCCATTCGGCCACGGACTAAGCTACACGACTTTTGCTTATAGCAAACCTTCCGCAGATAAAAAAACAATGACCGCTGATGATATGATTTCGTTCACTGTCAATGTGAAGAATACAGGAACCCGCGAGGGTCAGGAAGTCGTTCAACTTTATATCAGTGATAAGAAGTTCTCTCTGCCCCGTCCGGTGAAAGAATTGAAAGCTTTTCAAAAGGTGCGACTGGCTCCGGGTGAAGAAAAAGCGGTAACGCTGACGATTGATAAAAAAGCATTGAGTTTTTTTGATGATGCAAAACACGAATGGGTAGCCGAACCGGGTAGGTTTGAGGCCATTATCGGAAGCTCGTCAAGAGATATAAAGGGAATTGTCCCTTTTGAATTAAAATAGGTGTTTGATTGGTAAGAATGGATTGTTGGGAGGATGTCTGTTATGGCAATTTGCAATATGCTAATTGTTAATGTTTTGCCAGGTGTGAATTCTTTAATTATCAGGTATTAACGTCCCTTTTTCAGGGCATTAATACCTGAGTTATTGGATCTATATACCCAAGGCGCTGGATCTATATATCCACCACACTGGAGCTATATGCCCACCACATTGGATCTATATCTCCAATAAACGTTGTGAGACAGTGTTATACGATGTGGAGGAGGTGAAGGATGATTTCTCTTCTATATTTTGTGTTTTGTTTTACAGTGGCTGGACAGAATATGATTAATGTTTGCTTAGTATTAGCAAACTTTCAGGCCCCATATTAAAAAGTAGGTCTATAATACTTAAATTAGGCAGGAAGCCTAGTTTGGATTCAAAAACCTGGTAATAAGGCTGCGGAACGAACGCTGTATCGGCCGTCCGGAAGTCCTTTTTGGGATGAATGATTTCACGAAAGTCGGCTTCGTCAGCGGTAAACTCCATTTTATATTCGGCGGTACGTTCTATAACCGGATGAATATCTATCAGTTCGCAGACCAGTCGGCAGAGTTCTTCGTTGAAATCGAACAGAAACTCGTATTTCTTTTCGTAGAAGGGACGGAAATCGTCTTTGTAGTATTCGAAGAAAGGAGTATTGTTATAGGCCGACTCAATAGCGTTCCAATGCAGGTGTCTCCAGTTGCCGTGGTCGGAAATCCGGATATCTTTCATTGGGTATTTCGGTGTATCGGGCTTTACGGTGGGGATAGAGAGAGCCAGTTCACCGTCCGGTCCGGTAATTGTGCATCGGTTACGGTAGGTTTGTTTCATATAGTGGTCGTGCTGTTCTATAAAAATCTTGTCGTATGCCAGTAGTTTGGTGTAGTACTCGACAGGAGCGAGGTAGGCTGAAGATAAATAAGCTGTTTTCATTTCTTTCATTTTATACGTTTTGAGAGTCGTTTATGTTACTGTTCGGGGGATTGTCGTGCTGCCCGGAAGATCATTTCACCGTCCGGAAAAAACGATTCCAACGGTAGCCGTCAAACAATCCGGTGTCTTTTTCTTTGGAGAACCAGACAAGAGAGGCTTTGCCGATCAGATGGTCTTGCGGAACGAATCCGAACAAGCGCGAATCAGTCAGGTTAATGGTGTTGTTGGCTCCCACCCAATAATAATCTTTGGTGAAATAACAGTGTTGTGTTGGTTTGCCGTCCACATAAAGAGTGTCATTCTTGATTTCCGCCTGTTTACCTTCATGCATCACGAGGGTGTTTCGCAGTAGTGTAATATTCCAAGGATGTACCCGGACGAACTTCCCTTTACCGGGGACGATAAGCGGTCGCAGCTCGGTGTCTTTCTTCCCCGCCAAAGGCTGAATCCAGTTATTCCCGTTTATGGCTTGTTCCAACAGGTAATATTCATAACGGCTGAAACTGCGTACATGGGTACTGTCACTGCTACCCATTAAACCGTCATCGTCAATGGAAAGGGTGTGCATGAGTAAAGTTATCAGATTCTCTTTGTCTACCGGATAAGCATAAAGCCGCTTCTTGTCCGGATTGAATTGTACCTCGGGAGAAATCACAGAAAAAAGGGAATCGATAAATAGAGTATCACCCGGAACACCGATACAACGGCCGATGTAGATCTCGCGGCGGTCGATAACCGGTTGCCGGATTCCGGCAGGATTGTTAAACACAACAATATCTTGTTCTCGTACCGGACGTTCGCGCCAACGGTGATAGGAGAATATCGACATGAAAGGAACCCGCAGGCCGTAACTCCATTTATTCACCAGAATACGTTCGCCTTGGAAAATAGAGTTTTCCATGCCGGTGGAAGGGATAAAACAAGACGTAAAAGCAAATCCCCGGAGCAGAAGCACAATGACTATTGCTCCGGCAAATACTAGTATCCATTTGAATTTACGAATGTTCACTTAATAGCTTCCTTTTTTAATCCACCCACTTAAAGAGGCGGTTCCAACGGATTTTTCCGTCAAACCATCCGCGGTCTTTGTCAAGTGACAGCCATACAACGATAGGTTTACCTACTACATGGTCTTCAGGAACGAATCCCCAATAGCGGGAGTCCGCAGAAT
>ENA-ORSA01002982-ORSA01002982.1-human-gut-metagenome-genome-assembly--contig:-NODE-2982-length-11296-cov-3.865670_pt1 | contig 11296 bp, 7 predicted proteins | sample MGYA00242179_ERZ509142 | MGnify/ENA primary metagenome ERZ509142 (study PRJEB26280, sample SAMEA2338659) | human gut metagenome | biome: human gut; feature: human-associated habitat; material: faeces... | reverse complement strand
TGGCAAAGTTTCTGGATGCCTCAACACGCTCCCAGTAGAAACGCATATCATTTCCCGGTGCATTTCCGGTGATCAGTGTCAGACGGAGTGCATCTGCGCCGTATTTATCGATTACTTCGAGCGGATCAATACCGTTTCCTAAAGATTTACTCATCTTGCGTCCCTGGGAATCACGAACCAGTCCGTGGAACAATACGGTATGGAACGGTGCTTTGCCCATCTGCTCATAGCCGGAGAAAATCATACGGATGACCCAGAAGAAAATGATATCGTATCCGGTTACAAGTACATCGGTCGGATAGAAGTAATCCAGATCTTCTGTCTTATCCGGCCAGCCTAATGTGGAGAACGGCCAGAGTGCGGATGAGAACCAGGTATCTAAGGTATCCGGATCCTGCTCCATGTGGTCACATCCACATTTCGGACATTTCTCCGGTGCAGTCTTTGCTACCACCATCTCACCGCAGTCCGGGCAGTAATAAGCCGGGATGCGGTGTCCCCACCAGAGCTGTCTGGAAATACACCAGTCACGGATATTGTCAGTCCAGTTAAAGTATGTTTTCTCCATACGTTTTGGAAGTAACTGGATGTCTCCGTTTTTCACTGCTTCCACAGCCGGTTTGATCAGTTCGTCCATCTTTACAAACCACTGCTGTTTTACCATCGGCTCAACGGTTGTGCCGCAGCGGTCATGGGTTCCTACGTTGTGGGAATGCGGCTCTACTTTTACAAGCAGTCCCTGTTTTTCAAGATCCTCCACCAGTGCTTTTCTGCACTCGTAGCGGTCCATGCCCTCATATTTTCCGGCATAATGGTTCATTGTTGCATCGTCGTTGATGACGGTGATCTCCTCTAAGTTGTGACGTTTTCCAACCTCAAAGTCGTTCGGGTCATGTGCCGGTGTGATCTTTACACATCCGGTTCCGAACTCTTTGTCAACATAAGCGTCTGCGATCACCGGGATCTCGCGGTCTGTCATCGGAAGTTTTAACATCTTTCCGACAATGTCTTTGTAGCGGTCGTCGTCCGGGTTCACTGCAACTGCGGTATCACCAAACAATGTCTCCGGTCTTGTCGTTGCGATCTCAACAAATCTTCCCTCTTCGCCGACAACCGGATAGTTGATGTGCCAGAAGAATCCGTCCTGCTCTTCGTGCTCTACCTCGGCATCTGAGATGGAAGTCTTACATACCGGACACCAGTTGACGATACGGGAACCTTTGTAGATCAGCCCTTTTTCATATAATTTTACAAATACCTCAAGTACTGCCTCAGAGCAGCCCTTGTCCATCGTAAAACGCTCTCTCTCCCAGTCTGCGGAAGATCCCATTTTCTTTAACTGGTTGATGATGCGCCTGCCGTACTCGTCACGCCACTCCCAGCATTTTTCTAAGAATCCTTCTCTTCCGAGATCACGCTTGTCGATGCCCTGTTTTTTCAGGTTCTCGATTACTTTCACTTCTGTTGCGATGGAAGCGTGGTCTGTACCCGGCTGCCATAATGCGTTGTAACCCTGCATTCTCTTATAACGTGTTAAAATATCCTGCATGGTGTTGTCGAGGGCATGTCCCATGTGAAGCTGTCCTGTGATGTTTGGCGGCGGCATCACGATGGTAAACGGCTTTTTGCTGCGGTCAACTTCGGCGTGGAAATAGCCGTTGTCTTCCCATTTTTTGTATAAACGGTCTTCAATGCTTTTTGGATCGTAGGTCTTTGCTAATTCTTTACTGCAATTCTGACACATAATCTGTTCTCCTTTTTTAGTTCTGATAGATAGGCGGTTTTGATTCACAGGACATAATTTCCTATGAATTAAAAAAAGCCCTTCGTATTCCATACGGAATACAAAGGGCGAATATGATCGCGGTACCACCTTTGTTGGTGCTCATGTCCAGCCAGTTCCATATCTGACCGGTCATCCTGTAACGTGGATGAGTCGTGAATACCTGTGCATATCTGCAATGCCTGTTCTTATATCCTGTCATACAGCTATGCTTTCTCAGCATTCCGGTTCAAAAGCTACCTTCCACATATCTTTCTCTGGGATGTCTTTCAGCCGGTGAACTTCCCTCTCTGCAAAGAGTTTATGTGTACTCCTCTTTCTCACAACCTTTGTTTTTTGCTGTTTTTATCATACGAGGGGACGCGGGGTTTGTCAACTGTTTTTTTAGATCTCTTCCTCCACCATACTCTTATTCCTCGTAAACAGATCATAGATACATGGCACCACGATCAGTGTCAGCAGCGTTCCATATAGCATACCGCCCTCTGTCACGATCGCCATCGGCTGCATCATCTCCGAACCGCTTCCAAGTCCCATCGCCATCGTGGACATTGCAAGGATCGTGGTCAGTGCCGTCATTAAGATCGGGCGCAGTCTCGTTCTTCCGGCTGTGACAATCGCCTCCTTTTTATCCATGCCCTCTCTTCTCAGCTGATTGATATAATCGACTAACACGATTCCGTTATTGACGATGACACCCGCTAACATGACAAATCCGATCATGGATACCACGCCGACTTCATTGTCTGTCACAAACAGAGCAAAGAAACCTCCCGTAAATGCAAGCGGAATCGTGAACATAATAATAAAAGGCGACAAAAATGACTGGAACTGTGCAACCATGATAAGATAAATAAATACCACCGCTAAGATCAGCATCAGATACAATTGGTTCATCGCATCCCGGATCGTCTCATCCTCCCCGGTCATGGAGATCTCATATCCATCCGGCAGCTTGATCTTATCTAATCCTTTCTGGATCTGGTTACTTACCAGCGTCACATTGTGATCTTCATCCACACCGGCTGTCACGCTGATATAGCGCGTCTGCGAGCTTCTGTTTATCACATTTAAGGACTCACCTTCCTCAAACTCTGCGATATCTTTCAGGGGAATATCTGTTGTCTCTCCGCTGATACGGTCTGTATAAGGAAATGTCAGCTTACGGATATCCCCTGGCGTGACATCCGCCTGTTCCCCACTCTGCACATATACTTTATAGTCTTTTAAATCCGTCGAGATCGTTGTGGATGACGTATTCGATGCAAGCTGTTTATAGACAAGCTGATACACCTGCGCTGTTGTCATGCCATATTTTGCAGCTTTTTCTTTGTCCACTTTTACCGTGAAAGACGGTGTCGTATCTCCAAGACCATCGTCCACATCTACAGTGCCCTCCGTCTTTTCCACGACTTCTGCGATCTGCCCTGCGAGTTTCTGCAGCTTATCTAAATCTTTTCCGCTGACCCGCACGGAAATACCGCTTCCGAAAAAGGAACTCATATCCGACGCAGAGCTGTCCGTATTCACGTCGCAGTCAAGATCCGCTGTAAGCGCCTGTATCGAGGCAGTGATCTCACTGCCAGTCGCCCCGGAATCATCGATGAGCACGTACATGGTCACACTGTCCGTACTGCCCATCGACATGATTCCACCGCCGCCTGCCATGGCTCCGATCGAATCCACACCGGAGATGCCAGAGATCTTATCCACAACCTCATCCGCGCGCTCCGTCAGTTCCTCAAATGTCAGCTTTTCATCCTCTTTCGCTGAAACCGTGACCGTGAGCTGCTCTGTCTCCATATTCATGTCCATAAAGGTAAATCCTTTGGAAACGGAAAGCGTCACACTTGCCACCAGAAAAACTACCACACAGATCAGTACGATCGGTTTAAACCGCAGTGCCACACGCAGAACTTTTTCATATCCATCTAAAATGCGGTCAAACCACGGATGTTTGATTTCCCTGGTATTCTTCAGCGCACCGGATGCCATCATCGGTACAAACGTCAGCGCCACAATCAGACTTGCCGCTAACGTATAGGCGATCGTGAGTGCAATATCCACAAACAGCTGCCTTGTGATACCCTCCGTAAAAATGATCGGCGCAAACACACAGACCGTTGTGAGCGTGGATGCAAAAATAGCTCCTGCCACCTGTCCTGCTCCTTCAACTGCTGCCTTCCGGATCGATAATCCCTGATTCCTGAGCCGGTAAATATTTTCGATCACGACAATCGAATTATCTACAAGCATGCCGACGCCAAGCGCAAGACCGGACAATGAAATGATATTTAACGATATTCCGGTAAAATACATCAAAACGATTGCAAAAACCACGCTGAGTGGAATAGAGCATGCGATCACCAGAGTCGGTTTGATATCCTTTAAAAACAGAATCAGAATAAGTACGGCAAGAATTGCACCTACAATCATATTTTCCATGACTGACTCCACAATGGTATCAATGTAAACTCCCTGATTCATCAAAATCGTCATGTGAAGTTTGTCATTTTCTTTTTCCAGTAATTCAAATCTGGTTTTGATCCGTTTTGTTACATCCCCGGTAGAGTACCCGGTCTGCTTCTCAATGGAAAGCATAATCGCAGGATTTCCGTTTACCTTGGAATAGGAATCTCCCGTATCGTCCACCACTTCTGTTTCTGCAACATCCGATAAGCGGATTGGCTCGATTCCATCCAGTCCTACATCCACAAGCACAAGATTTTCAAGTTCTTCCACGGATGAAACCTCGTCGCCGACACGCACTAAATACTGTTTCTTATTTTCATTGACATAACCTGCCGGCATGGAAAAATTCTGTGCTGTCAGAATTTGGCCTAATGTTTCCACCGACAGGATCTGATTCAGATCCGCAGACTCAAGTGCACTCTGTTTTGACTCTTCTAATTTTTCCTGTCCCTGCTCTAACCGGGCTTCCCCGACCGCAAGCTGTGCAGACGCTTCACTCATCTCTAAGATCCCGTCGATCTCCATCCGGTTTAACGTTACATACGCATCATCTAAGGTAGTTTTTCCATCTGTAACCTGTTCCTGTGCAGTCTGCAGAGCTGCCATTGCTGTTTGGATCTCAACCTGTTTTTGTGACAGCTGCGTAATCACCTGCGGAATATCATCGATCGAACTAAGACTCACATTTAACGCTGCTAACTGATCTGCCCACTGCTGATTTAAGGATGTATTCAGTTCTAACAGTTCTTCCTGTAATAATTCCAGACGTTTTCCTGCTTCCGCAATGCTCTCCTGATTTTCCCCGGTCATCGCAAGGATCTGATTGATCTGTTCCTGATCTCCGGAAATCTTCGCCTCCTCTAAAAGTTCTTCTATACGTCTGCTTCCATCGTCACTGTTCATCTGGGCTTCTTTTTGTGCCTGTTCAATGTCTGCTTTTAATCCCATTCCCTGTTCATAAATACTCTGGAGTTCCGGGATTGCCCGCTTTATCAGCTCATCGGTCGCTTTCAATACTGTATAATTCTGACTCAGATCTGATTCTGCCACAAACGCCTGCGACTTACCATTGATCACTTCATTTTCTGCCTGTCCAAGCTGGTTTGCAAGCTGATCTTTTCCGCTTTCCATCTGCCTGCGTCCACTCTCCACCTGCTCGGCAGCCTGATCGAGCTGTTCCTGCGGTTCAGTAAACTGTTCCTCGATCTTACTCTGGATCTTCTGATTCAGTGCATCGATTTTATCCTGATCTAATGTGACATGAATGTTCTCTTCCACAGTTCCGGTTGTAGAAACAGATGCCACACCGTCGATACTCTCAAGCACCGGCGAAAGTTCATTTTCCACATAATCCGAAATCTCTGACTGCGTCATGCCTTCCACATCGGCAGATGCCACCATTACAGGCATCATATCCGGGTCGATCTGCATGATCATCGGCTTCCCGGCACCATCCGGAAAACTGCCCTCTAACTGGTCTAATTTCTGCTGGATCTCGATAATGACCGAATCCATATTGGCATTCTGCTCATACTCTAAGATCACCATCGAATAATTATCGTAGGAGGCAGAACTCACATTTTTGATGCTCGAAGTCGTCGCCATGGATGCCTCGACAGGTGCTGTCACATCGGATTCCACTTTCTCCGGGCTTGCCCCCATATCCGTCGTAATGACTAAGGCATATGGCAGACTCATATCCGGCAGTAGATCTGTGGTCATTTTGGTTAGGGATACGGCTCCTAACACAATGACTAAGATCACGCCTACGATCACAGTATACGGTTTCTTCACACTTAATTTTGACAACACTCTCTTTTGTCCCTCCACCTGAATACGCAAGACATTTGTAATAAACACCTGGCAGCAAATATTTTGCCACAATATATTTAGTTTACCTGTTTCAAAATGGATTGCAAGACTTTCGTACCAGTTTATATTTTTTTAGATTGCTGATTAAGGCAGAATCCTGTGCACAAAAAAGCCCCTGTCAGCTATACACCTATACAAAACTGACAAGAGGCTTTTCTCTTATACCTGCTGTATTCCTACTCTTCCTCTGATTCCTCATCATCCACGATCGCTGCCGTAGCACCTGATACTGCTGACACTACTGCAACCACAGTCGCTATGATGACTACTACAAGTAAACAAATCAGAAAAATCCATAATCCTGTCTCTGTCATATTCCTCTCCATTTCTATGTGTATTTTACAAAGATCCAGCCTGTCCGTTCTTGTCTGCACCCATGTACCCCAACACATCCGATCCTTTATTTCTACTAATCATAGATAATAGTATAGCACACAACCGGCTTATTTACCAGTGACATTGTCAAAGATTTTCATCAAAAATAAGAGTTAAAAAATGAGACCACCCATATGGCAGTCTCATTTTTATGTAGTACAGCAATCCGTTTATTAACCCTTTACGCTTCCAAGTGCAACACCCTGTACGATGTGTTTGGATAAGATCAGATATACAATGATAACCGGGAAGATGGAAAATGCGATCATCACATATACCTGCCCCATATCAAACTTGAGCCAGTCAGCCGCACGCAGCTGTGCGATTAAGATAGGCAGTGTTTTTTTCTTGTCATCATGTAAGATCAATGCCGGTGTGAAGTAGTTGTTCCAGCTGCTTACGAATGTGAAGATCATCTGCACAGCAATTGCCGGTTTCATCAGTGGCATTACAATTGCATTGAAGGTACGGAATTCACCGGAACCATCGATACGTGCTGCCTCGATCAGTGACAACGGCAGTGTACTCTCCATATACTGTTTCATATAGAAAAATGTAACCGGAGCCGCAATCGTCGGCACGATCAGAGGTATAAAGGAATCCTCTAAGTTCATGTTGGAAACAAGTTTGATAAATCCAAGTGCAGTTACCTGTGTCGGAATCATCATGATCATCAAAATAAACGGATAAATGTATTTTTTCAGTTTGAAATCATATGCATGGATCGCATAAGCTGTCATCGTTGAAAAATATACGCTGAGTACTGCACTGAGCGAAGAAACGATCAGACTGTTGAACATACCGTTCCATACCGGAAGCGTTCCATTTCTCAAATTCTTCCAGTTTTCCCACAGATGGCTGCTCGGAACCAGCGTAAAACCTGACTGTAACTCACCGTTTGATCTGGTTGCATTGATAAACAGTACATAAAACCAGAACAGACACAATATGGAAACAATGATCAGTACGATATATGCGATCAGTCTTCTTGCATGAATTCCTACACCTTTTTTCAGATTACGATTTTCATTCATGATCTTCACCCCTTCCTCTTATCATTGCCGGTTATCTTAAATACTACCAGACTTAAAATACCTGTAATGATAAACAGAACAACTGACAGTGCACCAGCCATACCATAGTTCTTGCTGTAGAGATGTTTATTTAAGAACATGATCAGCGTCATGGTAGAACGCATCGGGTCACCGGTTCCATTGGTTAAGATCTGCGGTACATCGAATAACTGTAAACCACCGATCAGAGATGTAATAACCACATATACAAGAATCGGACGTAACAATGGCAATGTGATCTGCCAGAATACCTGCGAAGAAGTTGCCCCATCGACCTCTGCTGCCTCAAACAGAGAGGTATCGATACCCATCATGCCTGCCATCAGAAGGATCGTCGTATTACCAAACCACATCAGACAGTTCATCAATGCGATCAGTCCTCTTGCACTTCCTACATTCGATAAAAATTTATACGGTGTATCAACCAATCCAATCTGCATCAGCATTGAGTTGATGGGTCCTCCATCAGAGAACAACGTAAAGAACAACATGGAAAATGCAGATGCCATGATCAGATTCGGCAGATATACAACTGTTTTAAAGAAACGGGTTCCTTTTAATCTGAGACGTACATCAGAGAACCATGCTCCAAGTACCAGTGACAAAATGATCTGTGGTATGAAACACATGATCCATAATAACATGGTGTTTTTGGTATAAATCCAGATATCTCCATCGGAGAAAAGCTTTTTATAGTTTGCAAGTCCGACGAAATTCGGTCCGACCTGCGTCAGTCCTGACATATAGTTTTCAAAGAAACTGTTGTAAATAGTGCTGATCAACGGAATCAGCTGAAAAATAACATATACTACAATAAAAGGAATCAAAAAGATATATCCCCATTTATTGTATCTTACTACCTTTCCACTGCTTTTTTTCATAACAACCTGACCTCCTTTTCCAGAGTGCATAATTTTCGCCCACAGAGCTCACAGCATCCCTCACCTTTACCCTGTGTAAGTCTGCTGTCAGCTCTGCGCTTACAGTTTTTACACAAATTTGGATATAAAATGAGCCGCGCCCGCCTCCCTTACGGTCCGGCAGGCGCGGCATCAAATCATTTTTTATACCATTCGTCTGCTTAGTATGTTAACTCCGGATATTTCTCTACAACTGCTTTGTAGAACAGATCTAATGCCTCTTCTTTTGTAGCAGTTCCCTCGAAGTAGTTCTTCATTGCGTTCTGGAACTCTTCGTTACATCCCTGATCGTATGCAGAAAGGTTGCTTAAATCAAGTTTGGAAACACCTGCGCTGTAAATACCAAGTGGATTCTGTCCGCCTAAGATCTTGCTTGAATAAGAGCTGTCAGCCATCTCAGCGATTACATCCTGGTTATTTACGAAATCGTCATCTTTCTCGATGATATCTTTCATAACATCATCATTGGTTGTCATCTGAAGCATGATATCTTTTACAAGGCTTGGGTTATCCGTTCCTGTTGCTGCACAGATCCATGTACCACCCCAGAAGAAGCCCTGCGGTCCTTCGGTTGCGCCCCAGCCACCGTTGTAACCGATACTGCCTTCGGTATCTGCTGCCATTGAAAAGTTTACTAACCATGCAGGTCCAAAGTAGCAGAATACATTTCCTTCCGGATAGAAACCTTTCTTCCAGTCATCACTCCACAGTTCGTATGTTCCTGTCTCGCCTGCATCTACAAGTTCTTTGGAATCATCAACCCATTTCATAATGTTGTCATCAATATTGATCTTGCCATCAACAACCCATTTGGAAGTAACGTTGTTGGAATATACACGGTAAGTATCGTTTGCGGAAGATGTGATGGTGTAGCCTGCATCTTTCATCTTCTTTGCTGTATCATTGAATGTATCCCAGTCTTTTACATAGTTCTGAACTTCTGAAGGATCATCAGATCCTAATACTGCTTTTGCTGCATCTCTGTTATAGAATAATACGCCAGGACAGCCCTGCCATGAAACACCTTTTAATACACCGTTGGAATCGGTAACAACATCTTTGGTGTACTGATACTGTTTAGAAAGATCTTCATCGGTAATACCAAGGTCTGTCACTGCCATTGTGTAGTCGGTATCAACATATTTCAATGCATAATCAGCTTCTACCAGGAAGATATCAATTTTATCATCTGCTGCTGCATCAGACTGCTTTAATAAGGCTGCATCCAGGTTATTCTGATATGCCATATCATCACTCGGGGTAATGTTCCATTTTACTGTTACATCACCGATCGTACCTGTGGTTGCATCTACCTCTGTATATCCAGGATAATGATCTGTCAGACGACTCTTGAACTCCTCATTCCAGCAGTAGATATTCAATACTTTTCCCTCATCAGAAGTACCTGTCTCTGCGTCTGTACCTGCTGTCTCTGTTACCGGCGCAGTGTCTTCTTTTGCTGTGTCATTGGATGTCTCTGCTGTGCTGCTGTTTGCCGTATTTCCTCCACAGCCTGCCAGTAAAGCTGTCCCCATTGCTGCCACAAGCATCATACTTACGATTCTTCGTTTCATTTACTTTTCCTCCCTTTTTATAAGCACCTTTGGAACACTTTATCTTTTGTGTTCCTGTCTTGTTTACAAGTGATATATTACCGGATTTCAGCTCTGCATTATATTAAATCACTTGAAAAAATATCAGATTCATGACATAATAATGCGAAAATAAAAAACAGGAGTAATGCTATGGAACTTTCAAAAGAATGGTATCACACAGAATTAGCCAACAGTGAATACGAGATGCTGCACCGTTCCCCGACTGTTGAATATTCTTTTTACAATGCTGTCAAAACCGGTGACATGGATTCTGTGATACGAAACTGTAAGGAAGATGCCTTCATCGACTTAAAGGGTACCGGTGTCCTTTCCCGTAATCCGCTTACAAATATTAAATATCATTTTGTTGTCACTACCGCTATGATCACGCGCTATTGTATTGATGGCGGATTAGAGCCGGAGCAGGCTTACCGCCTGAGTGATTTTTATATTTTAAGGATGGATTCGTGTACCACCGTCCGGCAGGTGGCAGATCTGCATCATGAAATGGTAAAAGATTTTACCGGAAAAATGATTTTACAGAAAAAAAGTTCTATACTCTCGAAACCGGTCATGCAATGTGTGGATTACATCTATACACACATCAAAGAACGCATTACCATAACCACTTTAGCTGAATATACCGGTCTGTCTGAAAGTTATCTCTCGCGCGTTTTCAAACAGAACCTCGGCATATCCATCAGCGATTATATCCGTGAAAAAAAGATTGAAAAGGCAACTCATCTGCTGCGGTATTCTGACAAACCGATCGTCGACATCGCAAACTATCTTTCTTTCTCCTCACAGAGTCATTTCATTCAGATTTTTGAAAACTATACCGGACTGACGCCCAAAAAATACCGGGATAAATATTATAAATCCATGTGGTAATGCATGTTTTCTAAAAGAAGCAGCATACAAAATCTGTATGCTGCTTCTCTCACCCTATCAGTCATTTTTACATGTTACTCTTGAAAAAACACATCAATTCTGTGACATTTTTTTGGGTCAAGTGTTTCAATCACACTCTTCCTTAACCGTACACCATATTCCGGCTCCGGTTCCAATACGACTTTCTCATCGCACACTGCCCGTCTGATCTGCTCTATTCTTAAGTCCTTCTTTTCCGGATTATGCATTATGATCTCAAATTTCTTCCTGGCAAATTCCAGCTTCAATCCAGCACTGCCTTTTTCATCAAACTGT
>ENA-ORSA01002970-ORSA01002970.1-human-gut-metagenome-genome-assembly--contig:-NODE-2970-length-11340-cov-8.655826_pt1 | contig 11340 bp, 10 predicted proteins | sample MGYA00242179_ERZ509142 | MGnify/ENA primary metagenome ERZ509142 (study PRJEB26280, sample SAMEA2338659) | human gut metagenome | biome: human gut; feature: human-associated habitat; material: faeces... | reverse complement strand
CCAGATCCGGCACGCGGCGTTCCATCCGCACCGGCGTGCTCACCGCAAAGCTGCGGGTCTCTTTGCCGTCCAGACTGGTCCACCGGGCACTGTCCGCGCCCTGCACCAGTGTGCCGTAAAAGCATTCACCCTTCGGTGTCACCTTCACCCGCAGGCCGTTTTCCAGCAGATCATACACCACCAGATCGCCGTTCAGTTCTTCCCACATCCCGGCCTGCTGCGCCGCCGTGCCCGACACCGTCACGGTGTCCCACTGGGCAAACAGCTTCTGTGCGCCTGCTGCCGTGATGCGGCAATAGTCCAGCGGCACTGCCGTCCAGTTGCCGGAGGATGTGCTGTACACCTCCAGCGTGCCGGTGCTGCTCCACGGGTGCTCCTCATCCTCCACCTTTAAAAACAGCTGCCCGTCTGCGGGCTTTTCCGGTTCCTCCCTGCCATAGCTGTCTGGCTGATAGGTCTTGCCCGCGGCATCACAGGGCGTAAACTGTACGCTCTGGCCCTCTGCCTTCCATGCTGCGCCCAGCGCAGAAACGCTGCCGTCTGCCGTATCAAAGGCCAGCTTGTCCGGAAAGATCAGGATCTTTGTGCCGATGCCTACCAGCGCCTTGCGGCTGTCGGATACTGCATTCGTGCAGCTCACCGTGTCGGCCCCGGCAGCGTCCGGGGTATAAATGATATCCTTCCCGCAGATGGTCAGCAGACCGTTCAGGTGGTACATGCCGTTCAGGCCGGTCAGTGCGTGCAGCTTCCGGCGGGGCTTGCGGGTGCTCAGGGCGGGAAAATCCCTTGCCGAGAAATTCACACCCGCGCTGTACTCTGCTTCCGAGCAGGCGTAGGTCTCGTTCAGCCCGCCGAACACCCGCACGAGGCTGCGGCTGTTTGCAAGCTTTGTCCGGTTTGCAAGGACCATATCCACCACCTCCTTACCAGCGCCACTGAACGGCGGTCAGCGGCGGATAGGTGCGCCGCAGCCACGCCGCAAGGTCGGCCAGAATGCTGTTGTACTGCGCCTGTTCCCCGGCATAGCGGTCGGTCTCCCCAAGGGCTGCATCGGTCATGGCACACAGATAGTGGGGATACATTGCGTCAAAGGGTGCCGGAGCCAGCAGGACATCCTCATCCTGCAGGCTGTCGTCCCACGCAAGGTCTGCGCCCACATCGTCGTAGGCATCCGTGATGCTGTGTTTGAAAAAGCGTTCCCGCAGCATGGCATCTGCCTCCCGCAGCCACGCCTGCCGGGTGGACAGTGCAATGCGGCTGCCCGGGCGCAGCTCTTCGGCGCGCTCCAGCGCCTGTCCTACAGTCATAGATCTCACTCCTTTTCTGAAAAAGCCCGGCCGGGCAGCTGCTCCCAGCCGGGCTTCTGTTCTTCCGCTCACTGTGCGGCGTTTTCCGCTGCCGCGATGCGGGCGGCGGTCAGCTCGTCCTGCATCTGGCTGTGCTCCAGCACCTCGGCCACCTCGGGCGGCACTTCCACCTCCACGCCCCGGCGGATCTTATAGTTCACGCCGTTGACGCTGACGAACAGGTCGCCCTTGTAGCGGCTGTTGTCCTTGAACAGCCGGATACGCACATTTTTCTTTTCAGCCATGGTTCATACCTCCTCAGTTGGCGGCAGCCGAAGCGGAGTAGCTGGACGCGCTCTCGATGCGCACCATGTACTGCTCCACCAGACGCTCTGCCGCACGCATGCCCTTCCAGCCCACGGAAGCACGCTGGTTCAGCGGGTCGTCGCCGTAGCCCAGCTGCTTGACGATGTGCTCCAGACCGCCGCCCTCCAGCTCGGTGACGCCGTAGGCATGGGCACCCAGCACCAGCGTACCGAACACAGCCAGACCGGTGGGGCAGGTGTCGTCCTTCCAGATCTTGGCCTCGCTGGTCTCGATGAAGCGGATATTGCCCAGCTTGCCGATCTCGCCGCGGAACATGGTGTCCGGGTCGGCGTACTTGTGCACCTCAATGAACTCCTTGCTGGTCTTGAGGTCGTAGGCGGCATAGGGGTGGATGATGGCGATGTAGCTGTCGCCGATGGGGTCGGCGTTCATCGCGCCCAGCTGGGCCGCCGCCTGGAAGAACAGCTTCGGGGTCAGGGTGCAGGTCTTGTCCAGACCGGCGCGGCTGGTCACGGCCGTCTCGGTGCCGTCGGTACTCTGCTTGGGCGCATAGAGAACGTTGGTGCCGCCCGCCAGCACATCGCGGGTGATGCTGTCCATGGTGCGGCCCGCCTGGCTGGCCAGCACACGGGTGGCCTGCACGACGTTGTTGTCGATGGCGGTCATCTGCAGCACATCGGTCAGCGGGGTCCAGCCGCCGTACTGGTGCAGGTCACTGGTGATGGTGGTCACGTTCAGGGTTTGGCCGTTGGGGGTCACACCCTCGGTCAGCGGGGTGGTGGCCTTGGGCAGGCTGTCGTACTTGCGGAACTCGATGGTCTTACCGCCGTTCTGGGGCACCGGGTAGTAATCCGCAAACTGGTCGTGGACGAGGCGCGGCTCGGCCTGGTCGATGAGGCGCTTCTCATAGAAGGTCTTCATCTCGGCGGTCATGGTGCCGGAGGTATTGTTCAGCGCGGCGGAAGGGTCGGCGAACAGCTGGAGGTCGAACTTCATTGCAGTGTCGTTCATACGGTTTTCCTTTCTTTCTTGCGGTGTAACATACGGACTTCTTCGATTCGCGCTCCCCTGCCAGAGGAGCTGCGTTCAGAACGTGATGACTTCCCCATGAAGGGCCTTGCGTTCCAGCGCTTCCCGCTGGGCACGGGTCATGCGGGAAACATCCGCCCCGGTCACGGCGGCGCTGCCGGGGCGGGTGCCGTTCTCTGCCGGGCGGGACGCCCGCTGCCGGATGCGCTCCACGACGCCCTGCTCCACGGCGTGGGCGGTCTGGCGCAGCGCGTCCTCGTAGTGGGCCAAGCGGTAGGCGTCCGCCATCCGCATCCCCGGCAGCTGCATCAGACGGCGCATCTCCGGGTGCTGCAGCTCCGCTTTCAGCGAGAACTCCGGCATCACCTGCCGCAGCGCTGCCTCTTCGGCTGCCCAGCGGCTGTGCAGGGCGGCCACGGCCTGTCGGCCCGGCAGATGCTCCGGCAGCGGCGGGCGGGGCGGTTCCGGGGTGGGACAGGGTGCTTCCGGGCCGGGGTTTGTCTTCGGGAGTTTCTCCTTCGGGGTCTCCGGCGGCGCTGCCTTCTCCCGGCCCGGCTTCAGGGTGCCGGAGGCGACGGCCTGCCGGGCCTGTGCCTCGCTCAGGGCCGGGGCGCTCCCTGCGCCGCCGGTCTCGCCGCCCTCTGCGAACAGTTGCAGGTCCATCATGGCCGCTTCGCCCCGGCGGCTCAGGTCTGCAAAGCGGAGGTTGTCCGGGTAGCGCTCGGCCAGCATGGCAAACCCGGCCTTGGCCAGCTCAAAAGCCCCCTCTACCCACGGCTCCTGCGGGGCGGCGGCGGTCACGGCCAGCCGGGGGCCTTCCGGCTCATCCCAGGCATCGCTGCGGGCGGTCTTTTCCCCTGCCAGCAGGCTCACCAGAGCCTGCATCAGGGTGCTGGCACCGGCGCAGACGATGTCCTGCCCGGCGGGGGCATAGCCCGCGTGGCCGGACGCTTCCAGCCGCAGGGTCAGGCCCTCCGGGCCGTCCAGTTCACTGTAGATCACACGGATCATCGGTTCTCCTTTCCAAGGCCCATGGCATCTGCCGCGGCCTTTGTGCTCAAATTGTCTGCGGGGCCGGTCACAGCGGCCTTCCCCGACTGTTCCTGCGCCGTCAACCGGCTCTGCAAAACGGCCAGCTGCATGGCCAGCGTCCCGTTCTGCCGCACCCGCTGGCGGACTTTCTCAATGCCCTCAAAATCCATCATCTCCAGCGCTGCCAGAGCCGCATCGGCGTTGGCCGGGGCAAAGAAGCCCAGCTGATAGCACTCCTTGGCGGTCTCGTTCTGGCTCAGACGGCTGAAGGTCGATTTCTTCTCGGCGCTCACCATGATGTCGAAGACCGGTTCGCGGCTGCCCAGCTCCACTCCGCCCACGGTGCCGGCCGGCTGCGGGCGGAGCGCAGCCCCGGAAAAGGGCACGAACTCGTTCTGGCCTGCGGCCCCCACGATGCGGAAGACCCGCTCTTCGTCGTAGAACTGCCGCATCAGGTCCAGGATGAGGTAACACTCCCTGGCAAAGGCGCGGTACGCGCTCTTGAGCATATCCCGGCTCAGCTTCGAGCCTGCCTCCTGTAAGGCGGCAATGGCCGAAGCCGCCGTCACACCGCCAGCGGTTCCGCCCTGGGTCATATCGCGGTTGCCGGAGATCTCCTTCAGCTCCTCGATGCGGCTGTTGCGGTAGCTCAGGCTGTTGCCCTGCAGGCCCGCCGTCTGCAAGGGGCGGAAGCTGTCGTCGCCCAGCCGCCCCACTACATGGACGATATCCCGCGAGAGGTCTGCCAGTTCTTCTTCGTTCACACCGGCCGTGTCGCTCAGCACATACCGCTGCTTCGAGGCGAGCAGAACATTCTCGTCCATCGCATGGTTCATCCGGTCGATGGCGGTCTGGCACTCCTTCATCACATCAATGTATCCAAAGCCCGCCGGGCTGTCCTCCTCCATGAACAGTGGGTCGAACACGAACGGATACTTGCCGTGGTCATAGAATCCGCGCCCGGCCAGCGCCGGGTCGTTCTCGCTGGCGTAGAGCACCACCCCGTTGCAGAACTTGCAGTAGTGCAGCAGCACCCGGCCCTCGGCGTCCGGCTTTTTGTAGTACCAATCCACCACGATGCTCTTTTCGGTGGTGTCCAGCCCGCCATCGTGGAGGAACCGGGGCACATCCAGCACACTGGCGCTGTGGCCCTTGAGCTGGGGCCAGCGGGTCTCCAGCTGTCTGGTGTTCTCCATCCGCAGCGAGAAAAAGTTCGGCGATGTCTGGATATCCTCCACGCCCGGCTCCCAGTAGAGCATGAGCAGATTCATGGGCCGGATGGCGATCTCGCCCAGGCCGCCGTGCGCTTCCGGGTCCCAGAAGACGCCCTTGACGCCGGTGCCCTGCTTGAGCTTGCGCCACCAGGTGTCGCTGTACACCTGCTCATAATCGGCCTGTTCCAGCACCACCGGCAGGATGCTGGAAAGTACCCGCGCAGTCTGTTCGTCGTCTGCCGCGCGGGGCAGCACGTTCGGAGCCGGGTAGTTGTCCATCGCATCGGCGTGTTTGTTGGCGATGGAGTTGAACAGCCACCCGCTGGACGGCTGGGGCTTGCCCTCCATCATCGGGTTCTGGTAATTTTTCCAGTGCCCCATCCGGAACCACAGTTCGTTGTCCACCAGCCGTTTGTCGAGCGCTGCCTTGCCTGCCTTGTACTTTTGCAGAACAGCCGCCGCTTCTGCGACCTCCTCCGGCCCGATGGGCAGTTTTTCTTCCACGATATCCAAAATCTACTCCTTTCTAAATCCGATAAAACCTTGCCTGCCGGTGCAGTTCCAGCGGGTCGTCCCCCACCGGCGGGCGGGCCGTGCGCCGGGGCGGCGAGATGGGGTGTTCCATCAGGACGTACCGGCATTCGTCGTAAATGTGGTCTTCCTGCCGGGTGTCGATGTCCTCCACGTTGCTCTCGTCGTACACCAGATTCGGGATGGTGCGCAGGAAGTGCCTGCAGGTATCAAACACCTGAAACATGGGCCGCCCCTCTCCGTCAAACGCCAGCCGGTAGTGGAACTGCATCTTACCGGCCAGTCGGGTGTGGTCGCCGGGCATCCAGTGCAGGAAGTTCGGCCCCCGCTCCATCATGGCGGCGATGCTCTCGCCCCGGCTCTCGTCGAAGATGGCCGGGTCCGCAATGCCCTGAATGACCCGGCCGCGCAGCTGCGGGTCGTTCTGCTCCACCTCCCGGATGCGCCGGGCCTGCTCCACCGGGTCGATCCGCAGCCCCTCGTTCGGGCGGCCTGTGCAGCCGTACAGCTCTTTGATGCGGTAGAGCCGCCCTTCCTCATCCGCCGCGTACCACCCCACCGAGAACGGCTTCGAAAACCCGAAGTCGAACCCGCGGTAGATCTTCCAGTGCTTCGGGATGGGGAACGGTGCGATGACATGGGTCCAGCGCTGGTCCTGATAGTGGGCGGGGTCGTTCCGCCACTCGGTGAACACCTGACCGGAGAAGCTGTCCCAGCTGCCATAGAGCAGGGCCTGCTTTTCCGCTTCGGGCAGAGAGGCCAGACTTGCAAGGTAATCCGGGTCGTTTTCCAGCAGGGCCGGGTTGTCGAAGACGCTGGATGGGATAAACACCCGCGCCCGCTGCAGCACCTTTTCCGTCCCGTCCGGCATCCGCACCGGGAACGCTTCCACGATGGGAGTGCCGGGCGGGGCCGGGGTGATGAACCGGGCCTTGACCCAGCCGTGGCCGACGCCGCCGGGGTTGGTGGTGGCCCGCAGGTACACCCGCGTGCCGGGCCCGGTGGGGCGGTTGCGGCTCATCATGTAGCTGTACTCCTCCCACTCGAAGTGGGTCAGCTCATCAAAGCCGATGAAATCAAAGGCCTTGCCCTGATAATTCGTGCGGTCCTTGGTGTACTGCATCGAGCCGAAGTAGATCTTTGCCCCGCTGGGGAAGACCCACACATGGCTCGTGGCGTTGTACTGCGCCTCCGGGAAGGCCCGGCGGTAGTAGACAAGACTCTTGTCCACAAGGTCGCTCAGCTGGGGAAAGGTCTTGCGCAGGATGAGCCCCCGGTAGTGCGGGATCTGCACCTGCCGCAGCGCCTCGATGATGAGCGCATCGCTCTTGCCGCCGCCTGCCGCGCCGCCGTAGAGAGCCTCCGGCTCCGGTCTGCGCATGAACTCCCTCTGCCGGGGCTGGGGCCGCCAGACGACTGGCGCATTCGTTCCTGTCTTCATACATCCTCCACCGGCGGCAGCAGCACCACGCCGCACTCCCGGCCCTCCGCATCCGCGCCCTGTTCGTTCAGCGCCTTGGCCACAGCGGCCAGGTCTTTGAGCACCGCAGTGGCTTCCTTCAGGCCCTTCATGGTCCCGGCCGCCTCTGCACCGTCGCGGCGGGCCGCTTTCTGGCGGGTGTTCAGTTCCTTCACCTCCTGCGCCAGCATCGTGCTCAGCGTGTCCGTGGCGCGGTGCAGGTTGTCCAGCCCCTTGCCCGCCGAAGGTCGTATCTTCTGCGCCATTCGGTTCATTTCACATCCTTTCGTTTTGATTTGTCAACATAATACCACCAATCATCTTTTCGCAACAGTGCAACCTTTTGCAGGCCCGCTCCGTAATTTTTTTCAAGCATTTTCCTTTGTGTACAATTTTTCTGCATAAAAATCCCCCTGTCCGCGTTCTTTTTCCGCAAACAGGGGGGAGCTGCCCTCAATTTTTTAAGGAGAAGCATAAAAATGGGCTGGCGTATCGTTTTCAAATGGTTTATACTATATCTAAAATTCGTTCCATTCCGACCTTCGGAGGTTTTTATGGTACACCCCGATCAGCTGCCTGCGCAGCTTGCCCGCAGGTTCCGGCCCGAATGGCGGCTCGTGTTTTTCTCCGCCTTCGGGTTCGGCCTGCTCGCGCACTTTTATAAAATGGCCAACTGGCTCCCCAACTGGGATTCCCTCGTCTTCCGGTACGATGCCCAGCAGATGCTGCAATATGGCCGCTATTTTCTCTCGCTGGCCTGCGGGCTCAGCTCCTATTACGACCTGCCATGGCTGAACCTTCTGCTGGGCTTGTTGTTCCTGGCTGGTTCGGCGGTCTGCGTGGCAGCGCTGCTGCACCTGAAAAATCCGGTGGCGCTGGTGCTGACCGGGGCTTTGATCGCGGTCTTCCCCACCGTCACCTCCACCTTTGCCTATGAATACGTTGCCGACGGCTACTGTCTGGCCATGCTGGCCGCCTGCCTCAGTGCGCTTCTGCTCACCCGGCCGGGCTGGCGTTCCTTCTTCGCGGGGGCAGCTTGCCTGTGGTTCTCCGTGGGCATCTATCAGGCTTATCTGACCGTCACCATCACCCTGCTTCTGGTCTGGCTGCTGGACGATCTGCTCTTTCACCGCCGCAGCGCTGCCGCGTCCCTCCGCAGTGCGGGGCGGTTTCTGGCAGGCGGTGTGCTGGCCGGAGCGGTCTATGCTGTGGCCCTGCAGCTGGTTCTGGCCTTTTCCGGCACCGCCCTGTCCGACTATCAGGGCTTCGACACCGTCGGTTTTCTCCATCTCTGGTCGGCTCTGCACGGCTGCTTCACCAGCTTCTTCCGCTTCTTCTTTGACCTGCACAACGGCCTCACGGTCTGGTTTGTGCTCAACGTTCTGGTCTTTGCCCTGCTGGCCGTTTTCCTGCTGACCACCCTCGTACAGCAGGCCCTTTGGCACGACCCGGCCCGCTTTTGGCTCCTGCTCGTCTATCTGGCCGCACTGCCGCTGGGAGCCGCGGCCCTCTGTTTTCTCAACCCCTGGGTCGATTACCACAACCTGATGACCATGGGCTACGCCGCCTTTTATCTGAGCTTCGTGCTGTTCTACGAGCGGCTGGACGGTCTCTCGCCGCGCGCTTCCGCGCTCCGGAGCTGGGCCATCCTCCTCGTGGGCGGGGCCATCGTCTTTTACTGCATCGTGCTGGCCAATGTCTGCTATCACCTGTCCCAGATGAGCTATGAGCGCTCTTACGGCACCCTTCTGCGCATTGCAGACCGCATCGAGCAGCTGGACGGCGCGGACGTCTGCACCCGGATCGCCGTCATCGGCCATCTGCCCGATTCCAGGGCTTATTCCGCCGACTTCTCCCCGGAAATGACCGGCTACACGGCCGGCCTCATCCTCTTCGCCGATAATCCGACGGTGGGCCAGAGCGTCCTCACAGCTGCATTGAACGACTACTGCTCCACCGACTACACGTTTGCCACCCGCGCAGAAAAGCAGCAGCTCCTCGCGCTGGACGAAGTCCGTCAGATGCCCCTTTGGCCGCAGACCGGTTCGGTCGCGGTCGTGGGCGATACCATCGTCATCCGGGCGGGAGAGGGGATCGATGCAAATGACTGAACCTCCCATCCTCTATTTTCACGCCGATGACTACGGCATGACTGCCCATGGCGATGCCCTCATCTGGGACTGCCAGACCCACGGCTGCCTGAACAGCGTCAGCATCGTGCCCAACGGTTCGCTGGAAGAAGCCGTCGCCGCGCTGCGCCCTTCCGGGCTGAAGCTGGCCGTCCACCTCAACCTGGTGGAGGGCAAAGCCCTTTCCCCCGCTGCGGAGATCCCGCTGCTTGTCCGGCCGGACGGCAGCTTCTGCAACTCCTTCTCCGGGTTGCTGCGCCTCTCGCTGACGTCCCGGCGCAGGGCCTTTGCCGCCCAGCTCTACCGGGAACTGGAGCGTCAGCTCCTCGCCTATGCCGCCCTCTTCCCCGCCGGGACGCCCCTGCGCATCGACAGCCACCAGCACACCCACATGATCCCGCTGGTCTTCCGGACACTGCTGCATATCCTCGCCGACCACCATCTCCCGGTCGAGCATCTGCGCATCCCGGCCGAGCCGCTGTCGCCCTTTGTCGGCTGTCCCCGGCTCTGGGGCAGCTATTCCGCCGTCAATGCCGTCAAGCAGGCCGTGTTGAACGGCTGCTGGCTGCTGGACCGCCCCGCATTTCGCCGCAGCGGCATCCCCACGGCCCTGTTCTGCGGCATCCTCTTCTCCGGCCACATGGACGCCGACCGCGTCCGGGCCGTGCTGCCGCAGTACCTCCGTCTGGCGCAGAAACGCGGTCAGCCGGTCGAGCTGCTCTTCCACCCCGGCGGCGTGGAGCCGGGCGGGCCATTCTTTGACCCGCAGAAGACCGATTTCCACCCCTTCTACCTGTCCGAGGGCCGGGCGGTCGAGGCCCATGCCCTGCACACCCTCAACCGAAAGGAAGTCGAGCACCTTGGCCGCTGAACCGCTTCTCTCCGTCATCCTCCCCGCCCACAACGAAGCGGAGAACATCCCCAAAATGGCCCGGCGGCTGGCCGAGGTCCTCACCGCTGCCCACATCCGCTACGAGGTGCTCTTCGTCAACGATGGCTCCACCGACAACAGCTGGGACGTCATCCGCCAGACGGCGCAGGCGTACCCGCAGGTGCGCGGCATCCGCTTCTCCCGCGCTTTCGGTAAGGAAGCAGCCCTGTACGCCGGGCTGCAGGCCGCCCGCGGCGACTGCTGCGTCACGCTGGACTGTGACTTGCAGCACCCCGTGGAAACGATCCCCGAAATGTACCGGCTCTGGACCCAGGGCATCGAGGTCGTGGAGGGCGTCAAGCGCGAGCGCGGCACCGAAAGCGCCGCCCACCGCACCGCCGCCCGCTGGTTCTATGGGCTCATCAGTAAGGCGGCCAAGACCGACCTGCGCAGCAGCTCCGACTTCAAGCTGCTGGACCGCAAGGCCGTGCTCGTCCTGCTGAATCTGCCGGAGCGGAACACCTGCTACCGCGCCCTCTCGGCGTGGGTGGGCTTCCGCACAGCGCGGGTGGAGTTCGACGTCCAGCCCCGCACTGCCGGGCAGAGCAGCTGGTCTACCTTCAGCCTCATCCGCTACGCCATTTCCAGCCTGGCGTCCTTCACGTCGGCCCCGCTCTACCTCGTCATCCTGATGGGCTTTCTGATGTTGATCGCCACCCTTCTGGTGGGCGGCGAGGCGTTGTTCCGCTATCTTGCAGGCGAAGCGCTCGAAGGCTTCACCACGGTCATCCTGCTGCAGCTCTTCACCGGCACCCTGCTCATGTTCAGCCTCGGCATCATCGGCTACTACCTCGCCAAGATCTACGACGAAGTCAAGCGCCGCCCCCGCTATGTCATCGCCGAAACGCTGGACGACGCTCCGTAAAAAAGCAAAAATCCCCCGGTCAGCCGGGCCGCTCTCCGTTCAGAGCGTTCCAGCCGCCGGGGGATCTCTTATTTATCTCGTGTTACAGCGTCTCGATGCGGTCAAACAGGCCCGTTGCGCCTTCCACAGCCTCCTTGCTGCCAAAGACCACGCGGGTGCCGTGCTGCATCGCGGTGCCCAGCTCTGCGGCCATGGCCTTCAGCGCGGCAGCGTCTACGCTGCACAGGGCCTTGCGGTCTGCGGCCAGCATCGCGTCGGTGATGCCGCAGAAATACCGGCGGTCAAGGTCCCGCGCCTCTGCGCTGGGCTTCATGGGCTTGTCCATCTCGGAGACGGTGCCCACGATGGAATCCGTCAGGTCCTTTTCGGTGTACGCGCGGGCGGCCAGTTCCGCCGGGCCCTTTGCAAAGGTCTCGTAGCTCTCGGCCAGATGCGGGTCACGATAGGTATACAGATACTCCGTCTCGGCGCGGGTCACCATGCCGGTGCCGTACGCGCCGCCCACCTCGCGGATGTGGTGCCACAGATACTCGTAGC
>ENA-ORSA01002965-ORSA01002965.1-human-gut-metagenome-genome-assembly--contig:-NODE-2965-length-11358-cov-8.234893_pt1 | contig 11358 bp, 5 predicted proteins | sample MGYA00242179_ERZ509142 | MGnify/ENA primary metagenome ERZ509142 (study PRJEB26280, sample SAMEA2338659) | human gut metagenome | biome: human gut; feature: human-associated habitat; material: faeces... | reverse complement strand
CAGTCGTCGGCGTCATCCTGTTCATGATCCCGGTCAAGAACGCAGCAGGTGAATGGACCGTTGTGGTTAAGATCCTGGCCGACATCATCTCTGGTGTCATCGGTGGCTTCCTGCCGCTGCTGTGCGTGCTGATCCTCACCGTTTCCGCGGTGATGTCGGTCATCGCACTGGCAAAACCCAAATTCATTATGAATAGCGACATCATGAAAGAATGCTTCGCCTGCAAGCCCATTTGGGTCGTGCTCCGCGTGCTCGCGGTCATCTTCGTGTGGCTCACCTATCTGGGTGTCGGCGAGGACGGCGTGGGTCTCATCGGTATGATCACCGGCGGCGGTCAGGGCGGCTTCGTCCTCTATGACCTGCTCACCACGCTCGTTATCATCTTCGTCATCGCGGCCCTGCTGCTGCCGCTGCTGCTCGACTTCGGCCTGCTCGAATTCGTCGGCGCGCTGCTCACCAAGGTCATGCGCCCCCTGTTCAAGGTCCCCGGCCGCGCGGCGGTCGACTGCATCACCTCCTGGATCGGCGACGGTACGCTCGGCGTTATGCTTACCTGCAACCAGTATGAAGGTGGCTACTATTCCGCCAAGGAAGCGAGCATCATCGCCACGCTGTTCTCCGCTGTTTCCATCACGTTTACCCTCGTCGTTCTCGATACGGTGGGGCTGCTCGATTACTTCGGCATCTACTACCTGATCGTCTGCTTCGTCGGTATCGTCTGCGCGATCGTGTGTCCCTACCTCTACCCCCTGCGCAAAAAGCCCAACACGTACTTAGTCGAAGGCAAGGCCGCTCCCGACACCCTCCCCGAGGGCTACAAGAGCAACGTTGAGTACGGCATGGATCTCGCCATGAAGCGCGTTGCCGAGCACAAGGGCATCGGTGAATTCTTCAAGAGCGGCGCCAAGAACGCCTGCAGCATGTGGTTCGGCGTTCTGCCCTCCGTCATGGCCATCGGTACTGTCGCTCTGATCCTTGCCAACTACACGCCGATCTTTGAATGGCTCGGCATCCCGTTCCGCCCCCTGCTCCAGCTTCTTCAGGTGCCCGAAGCGAATGCAGTCGCCTCCACGATGATCGTCGGCTTCACCGATATGCTCACCCCCGCCGTCCTGATCGCGGAGTGCACCAGCCAGATGGCCAAGTTTATTGTCGCGGTCGTCTCCGTCACGCAGGTGCTTTACCTCTCCGAGGTCGGCGGCCTGATCCTCGGCTCCAAGCTTCCTCTCAACATCTGGGAGCTGTTCGTCATCTTCCTGGAGCGCACCATCATCAGCCTGCTGATCGTCTGCCCCATCGCGCATCTGCTGTTCTAAAAAGGAAAAGCTTCTTTTCCCTTACTCAGGTTGCTGACCTGAAAGAGTCGAGGCATCTCATCGGGATGCCTTGGCTCTTTCTTTTTGGATTTTATGTCATATGCACAAAAATAACTGTACAACGCACACGGTTATGTGGTAAAATGCGAACAGAGAGACCTCTGCGAGACCAACGCAAATTCCGACGGCTGCGGGTGAGAGCGCAGCCTGCCGGCGAGAGGGAGAAGAGAAGTACATGAAAGTCAGCATCGACAAGTTTTCGAAGGTGCCGGTCTATCTGCAGATCGCCGACCAGATCAAGTCGCAGATCATCAGCGGCGCGCTGCCCCGCGGGAGCGCGCTGCCGAGCGAGCGCGCGCTCGCGCAGATCTTGGATGTGCACCGCAACACCGTGGTCAAGGCCTACAGCGAGCTCAAGAGCGACGCGTGGATCGAGTCGCGCCAGGGCGTGGGCTACATCGTGGCCGCGGCAAACGACGAAAATGACGCGCAGGACGAAAGGGGCGGCGAGGGCGCACAGCCCGGCCGCGTCAACTGGGTCAGCGAGGTGGCGGAAAAGTACCTCGACATGGAAAAGACATTTGACGACCTGTTCCAGCGCTTTACGGACGAGAGCCACTATTCCCTCGGCAGTGGCGTCGCCTCGCGCGAGGTGTACACGTCCGAGCGCGTTGCGGGCGATATCGCGGCGCTGCTCACGGGCAGCGGCCCGTGCCAGTATTTTTTCAGCCCCTATAAGGGCGATAAATTCCTGCGGCAGAAGCTCGTGGCCTTTCTCGGCACGAAGGGCGTGAAGGCGTCCTCGGGCGAAATTCAGATCCTCTCGGAGACGAATCAGGCGCTCGACTTTATCGTGACGCTGCTCGTTAAGCCCGGCGACAGCGTGGTGATGGAGGAGCCCGTCCACCCTGATATGTACCGTGTGATGGAGCTTGCGGGCGCAAAAATTTTGACCGTTCCCGTCGACGAGAACGGCATGAACTGCGAGGTGCTCGAAAGCTTACTCACGCAGACGCGCCCGCGGCTCATCTTCGTCAATTCGAGCTACCACGACCCGACGGGAAACATTTTGTCGCTCGAGCGGCGCAAGAAGATCGTTGAGCTCTCGAACCGCTACCGCGTGCCGATCGTGGAGGAGGACGCGGCGAGCGAACTCGTCTACGACGGCGATAAGCTCCCGCCGATCAAGGCGTTCGACACGATGGGCAACGTCATTTACATCTATTCGTTTTCACTCACGTTCATCCCGGGACTGAGCCTTGCTTTCATCACGGGTAACCGCGATTTGATCCGCGCGCTGAGCTACCTCGTCTCCGTGCGGCTGATGGCCTCGGACTGGATGACGCAAAAGCTCCTCGGCATGTACCTGGACGACGGCATTTACTACACGTCGCTTTTAAAATTTCGCGACGTCTACCGCACGAATCGAGATTTGGTATGCCAAAAGCTCGACGAGCTTGCGCCGCTCGGCGTGAGTTATACAAAGCCGAGAGGCGGCGTATATGTCTGGTGCAGGCTGCCGGACGGGGTGGACAGCAAGCAGTTTATCCGCAGGGCCTACAACATGGGCGTCACGCTGATCCCCGGATACGTTTTTTACCCCTGTAAGAACGGTGGGCGCGACCATATCCGCATCAACTACTCCTATGAATCCTACGAGCGGCTGGGGCAGGGCATGGACGTATTGCGCAAAGCGCTGGAAGAAGAGCTGGAGGAATGACTGGCACACGAAATGGCAAAAGCACTGATACATCACAAGCACCTTTTGAAAGTGTATACTTTACTGCGTAATAACGGTAAAACGATCCGCGGACCGTCGGGGAGTTCCGGCGGCACGGACAGGGAAAACAGGTCGGGGTGTACGGGCGGTCGATGAGAGAGCCGCCGGCATCCCGGGAAAGGGAGCACGACTTATGTATTCAGGCATCCATAACTTTTCCGAGATCGGAAAGCTCAACAAGGTGCTGCTGCACCGCCCCGGCGAGGAGCTGGAATCGCTGACGCCCGCGACGCTCGAGCGCCTGCTGTTTGACGACATCCCGTACTTAAAGGTCGCCCAGGAGGAGCACGACCGCTTTGCCGAGGTCCTGCGCGAAAACGGCGTCGAGGTCATCTACTATGTCGACGAGGTCGCCAAGGCTATCGCTGACCCCGCGCGCCAGATCCAGCTCGTCAACGACTTTTTGAACATCAGTAAGATCCACGCCAAGGGACTGCGCGCGAGCATGACGAGCTTACTTCTCGACATGCCGCCCAAGCAGATGGTGACGAAGATGATCGCGGGTATCAAGCGCTGCGAGGTCGCCACCAAGCAGCCGACGTCGCTGATGGACTTAGTCGACGACGACTATCCGTTCGTCTCCGACCCGATGCCGAACCTGTACTTCACCCGCGACCCCGGTGCCTGCGTGGGCGATGGCATCAACATCCACCGCATGCACACCCCCGCGCGCAAACGCGAGAGTCTGCTCTTAAAGTACATGTTCCTCTACAACCGCGACTTTGCCACGCAGGACAACAAGATGTGGTACGACCTGTCCGACAGCTATTCCATCGAGGGCGGCGACGTGCTCGTGCTGTCGAAGGACATCGTGGCCGTCGGCCTGTCCGAGCGCACGACGGTCTCCGGCGCGGAGACGTTTGCGCGCAATCTTCTGCAAAACTCCGACTTTAAGAAGGTGCTCGCCTTCGACATTCCCGAGACGCGCGCGTTCATGCACCTCGACACGGTTTTCACGATGGTCGACTACGACAAGTTCACCATCCATCCCGAGATCGAGGGCCCGCTGAGCGTTTATGAGATGACGCTCGACGAGCACGGCGAGCTCCGCTTCGGCGCAATCAAGGAAGAGCTCAAGGACATTCTGGCCCTCGAGCTCAAGCTGCCCGCGGTCGACCTGATCCGCTGCGGCGGCGGCGACCTGATGGCCGCGCAGCGCGAGCAGTGGAACGACGGCTCGAACACGCTGTGTATCGCGCCGGGCCGCGTCATCACCTATGAGCGCAACTATGTGACGAACGACTTGCTCGCAAAGCACGGCCTCGACGTGCTGACCGTGCCGTCTGCCGAGCTGTCGCGCGGCCGCGGCGGCCCGCGCTGCATGTCCTGCCCCGTCAACCGCGACGACCTGTAAAAAATTCCACCGCAGAACGAGAGAAGAGAGAAGAGCTCATCCGCGCCGGCAGCTGGCCGGGCGGAGGAAAATGGGAGAGAGCCATGAAGAGCAAGCGACAAGAGAAGATCCTGGAGCTGATCGAAAAGTACAATATCGAGACGCAGGAGGAGCTCATTGCGCGTCTCGCCGAGTGCGGCATCGAGAGCAAGCAGACGACCGTCTCGCGCGATATCAAGGAGCTGTACCTTTATAAGGAGCCGATCGGCGGCGGCCGCAGCCGCTACGCCGTGTCCGGCAAAGCCGACCACATCGACAACACGAAGCGCCTGAAGCTCATTTTGAACGAGTGCAGCGTGGGCGTGGACTACGCGGGGATCGTCGTGCTGCTCAAGACGCTGCCGGGGCTCGCCGACGCGGCGGGCGCGGCTATCGACGCGATGAAGCTGCCCGATATGCTCGGCTGCATCTCCGGCAACGACGCCGTGGCGATCGTCGCCCGCGGCGAGCAGGAGGCCGAGCGCCTGTGCTATGATCTGCGCCAGTACTGCAAGTGAACGAGAGAGACGAGATTGAGAGAGGACAGGGGGCGGAGCGATCCGCCCCTCCTGTTCTGTCATAAAACCCATTAAAATACAAGGTATTTCTGAAACCTGACAAAACTCAACAGGTATTAAAAGTTTAACTGCCGACAAAATTCGACGGGATTCCGTTTGAAGATTATTTATAATAAATCTATCAATCGAATGATCTGTGCGGCTCGCGAAAGTGGGGCAAAGCGTACAGAAAAAGGCACAGCCGGCGAAAGCCGGTGTCGCAAAGCTATGGGTCTAAACGGCGCAAGCCGCACGACAGCCGGGCTGCCTAAGACGGAGAACTCTCCTTCCTCGGGTCCACAGGGACAAGAGGGAGGATTTTTTTATGAGAGAGAAGAAGTTCGGCAAGTTGTTTTTGACATGGCTGCTGGCAGCCACCATGGTGCTGACCTTGCTTCCCGTCGGAATGCTGGCGGCAGACGCGCCGGACGAAGCAGCGGAAGACGGCGAGGCTGTACTGACGCCTGTTGCAGGCGCGGAAGCGGGGGAAACCGCCGTTCCTGCGGAGGCTGCGCCCGTGCTGCTGGCCGCACCTGCGGCAGCGGACACGCCGATTGCTGTTCACGCGGATAAGTTGATTTTTGATAAAGCTAACGGCGTGATCACGGGCATTGATGCGGATTGGCTTGCCGAAAATAAGGATAAGACCCTTTCCGTTACCATTCCGGCGGAAATTGACGATACGCTGGTAACAAGTATCGGTCAAGATGCTTTTAATGGGAAAAAAGTGGTTGCTGTCGATTTCAGCAATGCAACCAATCTGGAGAAGATCGACAATCAGGCATTTATGCACTCTCCGGTGGCATCGGTTGACCTGTCCAATACTCAGGTAACGGTCATCGGTAAATTTGCGTTTGGTGATTGCACATCCTTGGAAAATGTTATCTTACCGAACACTTTGACGGTGCTTGGTTCTTCTGTATTTACAGATTGCAAACACGTAGAGTCTATTCGGTTGGTGGATTCTCCGGAAAGTGTTGTATTTGCGTTGCCGGAAAGCTTAACTTCCATTGGTTATCAATGCTTCAAGAATTGCTTTGCTCCTGATGTGAATGCCAAGGTTGTTATTCCGGCGAGTGTGGAGACGATTGAAAAAGAAGCGTTCTATTATAATGGTTCAGCAGACCCTATTATTCAGATTGTAGTCAAGAATAAAGATATTAGCCAGTACTCAGGCGATGCGTTCAAAGTTTATTCGCGTGATTCGAAGCGAATTATTGTTTTGCCGACTATGTCGGCCTACAATAGTTATTACTCAGGTGCAGGGAAAGCACAAGGGTGTTTAACCTATCCGGTCGAAATCACCTTTGATGGTACCAATGAAACAGAACTGCACCTGAACGGCAAGCCGCTTGGGTATCAGCTGGATAATACGACCGGATTCTGGGAACTCAATGATGCGTATGCACTGCCCACAGCACAGGGTTCCGGCACTCCTGTTGATCCGAAGCCCGGATATGAATATGTGACCGGCGGTGGCTGGAAGCTCAAAGAAAACGATGAGGTTCTGGACGTTACCAAGAATCTGAAAGCTGACCAAGATGCAGTAACGGCTGTTTCCGGTGGCGGCAAGTATGAAATCCTTGCGCCCACAATCTCTTACCTTGTGGATGGGGAATCCAAGCTGGTCGATGCCGACCAGCCCTTCACCGTGACCATCGGCGATGGCAAGGAGCACTCGATCGGTATTCAGGTCGATCACCCGCTGCTGAAGGAAAAGCAGGGCACTGACGAGGATTACGTTTACTTTAAGTACTACTGGTTTGACGAAGTATCGCTCGGAGACGGAAAGAACACTCTGAACGGCCCGAGAAGCAAGGAAGAACAGGAGCGCTTTTCTACCGCAACAAACAATGTGGAAATTCAATATGTGGACGGCGAGCATAATACCATTCCCATTGCAAAGACGGAACACGCAAGATATGAAGGCAGCTCCTATGCGGGCTATAATGACTACTATCTTGTAGTGGTGTTCGGTTACCATGTTGTGAATGGCGATGAGATCAATACGCCATTCTACCTCAGTGCAAATAACGGTATCGGTGTTGGGAACGCCAATGCGACGGACGGAGCGCATCTGTTGCAGGTCAAGGTCGATGAAGTTCGCATTATCACCGCAACGGCTGGCGAGCACGGTGCGATCGACCCCGAGGGCGCAGTCACCGTGCCCAAGGGCGAAAGCAAGACCTTTACCATCACGCCAGATGAGGGGTACTTCCTGTCCGACGTGAAGGTAGACAACAAGTCCATTGGACCCAAGACCAGCTATACCTTTACAAACGTCAAGGAAGACCACTCCATCACGGCAGGAGCGTCGGCGCGGTGAGCACGTACACGTTTAAAGAGGTGGTGGCCGACCACACGATCCACGCTGCCTTTGCCAAGAACCACACGCCCGGCCATCCCACCCAGCCGGAGCAGCCCAAGGTGGAGATTCCCGATGAGGATGCTCTCGGCCTGAACACGGACGACCACTTCGCCTACATCATCGGTTATCCGGACGGCACGGTGCAGCCGAACGGCCAGATCACCCGCGCCGAGGCGACGACCATCTTCTTCCGCCTGCTGACGGAGGAGAGCCGCAGCGCGAACCTGACCAAGACCAACGGATATACCGACGTGGCGTCTGACGCGTGGTATAACACCGCGGTTTCCACCATGACGAAGGCCGGCATCGTGGACGGCTATCCCGACGGCACGTTCCGCCCCGACGCGCCCATCACGCGCGCGGAGATGGCAAAGATCATCTCGCTGTTCGCCAAGCTCGACAAGAGCGAGAGCCGCTTCTCTGACATCGCGGGCCACTGGGCGGAGGCGTACATCAGGCTCGCCGCGGGCAACGGCTGGATCGCGGGCTATCCCGACGGCACGTTCGGCCCCCAGCGCAACATCACCCGTGCCGAGACCGCCACGATGATCAACCGCGTGCTCGACCGTGTCCCGTCCGAGGAGAGCCATCTGCTCTCGCGCGGCGTGATGCAGATCTGGCCCGACGCGAACCCGGGCGACTGGTTCTATCTTGCGATGCAGGAGGCGACCAACAGCCATGACTACGAGCGCAATGCCAAGTGGGCCGCTGCCGACGAGCAGTGGACGGCGCTGCGCGAAACGCGCGACTGGAAGGCGCTGGAACAGTAAACAAAGCGGAAAAAAGAACGGGAGCACGAAGTGCTCCCGTTCTTTTATGCTTTTTTGAAAACGGTCTGAACAGATCAGACGTTGCCGATCGTCGCGACCATGACGGCCTTGATCGTGTGCATGCGGTTTTCGGCCTCGTCGAAGACCTTGGAGTTCGGGGAGAGGAAGACCTCGTCCGTGACCTCGCGGATATCGTAGCCGAGCTCCTTCTGCGAAGCGGCCATCGTGGTGTCGAAGTCGTGGAAGGAGGGCAGGCAGTGCAGGAAGATGCAGTCGGGATTCTCGGTGGCCTTCAGCACGTCGCCGGTGACCTTGAAGGGCGTGAGCAGCTTGACGCGCTCGGGGATCTTGTCCTCTTCGCCCATGGAAGCCCAAATGTCGGTGTAGAGCGCGTCCGCGCCCTTGATGAGTTCTCTGTCCTCACCGTACTCGACGACGGCACCGGTCTCCTTGCCGACCTCGCGGCAGTATTCGACGACGTCAGCGGCGGGCGCGAGCTCCTTCGGACCCCAGCCGACATAGTGGATGCCGAGCTTAGCGCAGATGTACATCAGGCAGTAGGCGACGTTGTTGCGCGTGTCGCCGCAGAAGACGAGCTTGCACTTGCTGAGCGGCTTCTTGGTGTTTTCCATCAGCGTCAGGATATCGGCAAGCGCCTGCGTCGGGTGGTCGACGTCGGTCAGGCCGTTCCACACGGGCACGCCCGCGTTGGCGGCGAGACCCTCGACGACCTTCTGGTCGTAGCCGCGGTACTCGATGCCGTCGTAGAAGCGGCCGAGGACCTTGGCGGTGTCGACCATCGTTTCCTTCTTGCCCATCTGGGAGGACTTGGAATCGAGGAAGGTGACGTTCGCGCCCTCGTCGTAAGCGGCGACTTCGAACGCGCAGCGGGTGCGGGTAGAGGTTTTTTCGAACAGCAGCACGATGTTCTTGCCGGCGAGCAGGTTGCCGCGGATGCCGGCGCGCTTTTTGGCCTTGAGGTCAGCGGCGAGATTGAGCATGTAGCGGATCTCGTCGGGGGTGAAGTCTTTCAGCGTCAGGAACGAACGGCCTTTCAGATTAACGGGCATGGGATAGTCCTCCTTTTATCGTTTTACTCTCAAAATCTCTCAAAAGCATCTAAATAATGCTATCGTTATTATATTATTTTTGGTTAAAAAAGCAAGAGAGGCGCGATTTTGCGGCGCTCACTGGCACACGGAGAGAAATGCATACTGGCCTGCGATAAAACGCTGACAGGCGGCACAGTGGCCGTGCAAGACGGGCGCGCCGCGCCGTCAAAACGCCTCTGCCGCGCCCAACTGGACACGAAAATATTCTCTTTCTGGACCAGCGATTTTTATCGCGGGAAAGGCCTTGCTGCGCCTGCGTTTAACGGCAAGCGCGCCGCGGCAGATTTCTTACCGGATTCCCTTGTTTTCTGCCATTAAATATAGTATAATTGCAAAAAAGTACCCCCATGGGGCGATTTCGGGCGAATGTGCCGCGCCGTTTGGGTAAAACCGCAAAGGATAGAGGAGAAATTGCTATGAATATGATCCGCAGCGCAAAGAACCAGATCGCCGAGCTGACGGCGGCGGCTTATCGCGCGGCTGTGCAGGAGGGGTTGCTGCCCGAGGGCGTGCAGACCATCCCCGCCGTGGAGATCCCCAAGGATACCGCCAACGGCGACTATACGACGACGTTCTGCCTGGCCGCATCCAAGGCCATGCGCAAGAATCCCCGCGAGGTCGCGAAAATTCTGACCGAGCACATGGACCTGAGCGACACGTACTTTACGAGCGTCGAGATCGCGGGCCCCGGCTTTCTGAACTTCCGCCTCGGCGACAAGTGGTACGCCGACGTTCTGACCGCCGTTGAGGAGGAGAAGGGCGACTACGGCCGCGACAACTGGCTGGGCGGCAAGAAGTACATGGTCGAGTTCGTCTCCGCGAACCCCACGGGCCCCATGCATATGGGCAACGCCCGCGGCGGCGTGCTGGGCGATACGCTCGCCGAGGTGCTCGACTGGTCGGGCGCGGACGTGTGGCGCGAGTTCTACGTCAACGACTTTGGCAACCAGATCGAAAAGTTCGCCAAGAGCATCGAAGCACGCTACATCCAGCTCATCAAGGGCGAGGATGCGATCGAGTTCCCCGAGGACGGCTACCACGGCGACGACATCCGCGAGCTCGCCAAGGCCTTCTACGATATCCACGGCGACAGCTATCTGGAAAAGTCCGTCGAGGAGCGCCACGCCGATATGGCGCGCTTTGGCCTGGAGCGCAACATTCCGAAAATGAAGAGCGACCTCGAGCGCTACGGCATCAAGTTCGACGAATGGTTCTTCGAGTCCTCGCTGCACAACAGCGGCTATGTCAAAGACACCGTCGAGGAGCTTCATAAGCTCGGCTGGACGTATGAAAAGGAAGGCGCGCTCTGGCTCAAGACCGCCGACATCATGCGCGAGCAGTACCGCAAGCAGGGCAAGAAGGACGAGGACATCGACAAGCTCGACTTAAAGGACGACGTTCTGCGCCGCGCCAACGGCTTCTACACCTACTTTGCCGGCGACATTGCCTACCACCGCAACAAGTTCGCCGTGCGTCACTTCGACAAGGTCATTAACATCTGGGGCGCTGACCACCACGGTCACGTGGCCCGCATGAAGGGCGCGATGGACGCGCTGGGCCTCGACGGCACGAACCGTCTCGACATCGTGCTGATGCAGCTCGTTAAGCTTGTGCGCGACGGCGAGGTCGTGCGTATGTCCAAGCGCACGGGTAAGACCATCTCGCTCTCCGACCTGCTCGATGAAATTCCTGTCGACGCCTGCCGCTACTTCTTCAATGCCAAGCCCGACACGCAGATGGAATTCGACCTCGGCCTCGCCGTGCGCGAGGACAGCGAGAACCCCATCTACTACATCCAGTACGCGCACGCGCGAATTTGCAGCCTGCTCAAAGCGCTGGAGGAAGAGGGCCACAGCGTCAAGCCCGGCGCGGTCGACCTGTCCATCCTTTCGAGCGATGCTGAGCACGCGCTCATCAAGGAACTCTCCTCCTTTGCCGAGGAAATTCGCATGGCAGCGCGCGACTACGACCCGAGCTACATCAACCGCTACCTCATGCGTCTTGCCGCGGCGTTCCACAAGTTCTACAACGCCTGCCGCATCAAGGGCGAGGACGAGGCCGTCATCGACGCGCGCCTCCAGCT
>ENA-ORSA01002964-ORSA01002964.1-human-gut-metagenome-genome-assembly--contig:-NODE-2964-length-11360-cov-3.804777_pt1 | contig 11360 bp, 17 predicted proteins | sample MGYA00242179_ERZ509142 | MGnify/ENA primary metagenome ERZ509142 (study PRJEB26280, sample SAMEA2338659) | human gut metagenome | biome: human gut; feature: human-associated habitat; material: faeces... | reverse complement strand
GAGTGTTTGCAATAAGTATTCGCAAAGATATTGATGATGGCAAATTTGAATTTCCGCAACCTTTTGATAACGGAGTCAGACTTAAAGATGTACTTGAAGATCATGTAGATGAAAAGTATTATTTAAGTAAAGATATACAAAATAGACTTATCATCACTGACAAAACATTGACTAAAAATGTTATTGGAACTACTAAACCTAGTTTTAGAACCATAGGACAACGTGATTTAGTGTATTCTGAAAATTCTATTATGGGTACTTTAGTTGCAACAGATTATAAACAGCCTAAACAAATTTTAGAAACTAATCGTTGTGTTAAAGTTGGAGACTTAAATTATTATCCATATGAGACATCGAACAGAGTTTATTCAAAAGAGGGAATAAGTCCAACATTGACTACAATGCAGGGTGGCAATACTGAACCTAAAATAGCAGAGCCAATAGCCGCTGTAATTGAATCCGAAGCTAAAAGCTTCAGAGTTCGTAAATTAACTCCTAGAGAATGTTATAGGCTTATGGGATTTACTGACGAACAATTCGATAGATCACAAGCTTTTAGTTCTGACAGCCAACTTTATAAACAGGCAGGCAACTCTATTGTGGTCGATGTACTTTATTACATATTTGGAAAGCTGTTTGAGGTTGATACCGAAAATTTTATATAACCACAAGCAATGATAATGCTTGTGGAAAAAATACAAATAAATGTTTTACAGTTAACATTCCACAAATTGTTGAAGTAAGAAAATATAACGTAGATGTAAATAATTTAAAAATATGTCTAAGACAAGCTAAAGCACAATGTAAATTATCAAATAAACAGATTGCTAACACTCTAAATCAACCTTGTACTCTTGTAGAACATTGGTTTAGAAATGATGATTGCTTTGCTATTCCAGACAAAGATATTTGGTTTCGGCTTAAATCTTTATTAGAAATTGAAGATGATACATTTGACAAAAGTATTATGGAAACTGAAAAAAGATTAGGTGTGTATGAAAAATCAGAAAGATGTTATCTTGATTGTGGAATTTGCCCCACATTAACCACACAAGATATGATAAAGATAATTGTGGAACAAAACTAGAAAGGAAACAGCATGTTAAATAATGCTTGGAATACTCTCTTGAAATGTACATGGGTGGCTTGCTTTGACACTCATAATTTTCAAGAAGGGAAAGTATACGAAGTAAAAAATGGCAGACTAATAGACGGTCATGGCAGAAAGAGCTACAATACATATGACAATGTTTATGATATTAATGACAGCTTTTACGCCAGATTTAAAGAAGTAAGGGAGTGAGTAAAAACATGGCAAGCGAGATACGAAATGATTGTGTGGGTTGTACGGCTCTCGGACTTCCCTGCCGTCATTGTTGCATGGGTCGAGATTATCGTGTTTTAATATGTGACAAATGTGGAACTGAGGTTGATATGCTTTATATTATTGACAATGACTCGGAAGAACTTTGCAGCGAATGTGCCAGAGAAAAGGCTATCGAATATTTGTCAAATCATAATATGGACGTTGACGATTTGTGTGAATACAATGATATTCCTTGTGAAAAAATGAACGGAGAAGATTATTATAACAAATATTGTTATTGTGACGATGAGGAATAAATACATATGAACAAAAAGAAAGACGAGACAACAAAACAAATCATACAGCTTGTGATTGCTATTTGCGTAATAGTTATCAGTTTTGGAGTTGTAAAAGTTATTGGTATTAACGAAGACTACAGGCATAATTTTGAAAGAAACAAAGCCGATAATTCAACAGTTAATACAATTACCACTACCACAAATGCTATAACTAAAAATACAAAAGTTAGATCGGTAGAAAATAAAAAAAATACAGTAAAAACAAATACTAAATCTCCTACAACCGCTAAAGAAACAAGAACTACAAAGCCGTATAGCCATAAAATAACCGAAACTACAACGATAGTTACTAAGTCTGAAGCAGAGCCAGAAATAGAACTTATTTCTTACGATATTCCAACAGGTGATACTTCATTTCACGGCTATATGGATTATGCTTGTATTACGGACATCAATTCTCTGCAATATCAGTTACAACTAAATTGTTGGACGGATAGTCAGGGAATACGCAGACAAGGTGACGATGTTTGTATTGCTTTAGGAAGTTATTATGGCACAGAAATAGGTACACGCTATCTAATTACAACCGACACAGGTAATTCATTCACCGCTGTTTTAGCCGATTGTAAAGCTGATATTCATACTGACTATAATAATCAGTATCGAGATACAGGCAACGGCTTTAAGAATGTGGTTGAATTTATAGTTGATACATATGCACTTGACCCTGATGTTATGAGCAGTGGCAACATTGGTACTTATGACAATTATTCTGGTAATATTGTATCAATTCAGAAAATTAATTAGAAAAGAGGTGAATTTAAAAATTGGCATACGACAAGAAAGCAGGAAAAAGAAAGCGTTTAGCTAGAGAGGAGGAAAACAGACAGCTAAAACGCTACAAGTCAGAGTGTAGAGAACTAGATACATATTTTATGAGCGAGGACGAACTCATTCAAGCCAAAGAAAGACAAAGGATAACAAAAGCTAAAAATAAAGCAATTGTACAAAGAGCTTATATGATTGCTATGGCAACAAATTAAACAAAGAAAGGACAGATAAAAATGGTAACGGAGTATACAGCATATAAAATAAGATTTACTACAGTAAAAGAAGTACAGAAGTTTATCAGACTTGCGAACATGGTTGACTATAATGTAGACCTGAAGCAAAGTCATTATTGCGTAAATGCAAGTAGTATAGTGGGTATATTTGCACTTGACCTAGAAAATGAGGTAATAATGTTTGTGCCAACAGAACATGAAAAGAACGCAGAAGAAATGTTCGCAGAATTTATTATAAAGTAGAGGAAAAGACGATGATAAAAATTGAAAATGACGAAGTAATGGGCTGGGAAGCAGCCATCAGAGGTATGCGTAATCCTATGAACTCTTGGAAGAAGAGTGATACCAGATGGTACTTAATAGGAGCACCAGGGACTAATCCAGCGACTGCCAACGATAAATATTTAAGAGAAAAATATTGTATTGGGGATAATGATCTTGATCTTATGAAAAGGCTTGTCAAATCTGGTACAGACCACCGTAAGTTTATGCGTATGATTACGGTGTATGCTGACATTACAGCACCACTGTATTGGTGGAAAGAATATGATACTTATAAGGTAAGTACCGTTGCTAATAGTTGTAGTACCATGCACAAGATTGCAGCTAAAGAGTTTACGTTGGAGGATTTTTCATATGAACATCTCGACATCCGAACACGTAAAATTTTAGAAGAAATAATAAAAGCGTTAAATGATTATAGAACATTGTATATTAATTATAATCCAGATGATTTTGAAATCAAAGGTTGCCCAAGCAAAAAAGACGTTTGGTGGCAGATGATACAGCTTCTCCCAAGTAGTTATAACCAGCGCAGAACGGTCATGCTTAATTACGAGGTACTGGCAAATATTTATAAGTCTCGTAAAAACCATAAGCTTGATGAGTGGAGAGCTTTTTGTGGTTGGATTAAGGCATTGCCATATTCGGAATTGATAACAGGAGGCACAGATGAGTAAACCATTATTTTGTATACTTGGAGCTTCGGCAAGTGGCAAATCAACACTTGTACAAATTCTTGAAAAAGAATTTAATATGAAGCAGATACCATCTTATACAACACGTCCTCCTAGATTTAAAGGAGAAGAAGGACATACATTTGTTTCAGAAAAAGAATTTAAGGCACTTAATGACATCGTGGCATATAACTATTATCTTGATAATCATTATGGAGTAACGGCAAGCCAAATTGACGATGATACATATAATCTTTATGTTGTAGACCAAACAGGGCTTAATGAACTCCGCAAAAAGTACAGGGGTAATAGAGAGATTTATTCTATCTTTATAGATTGCCTGCCGATTACTAGGCATGATCGCCTGTTTAGACGTTATTATAAAATGTATAAGAATATTGATAAAGCATTTAAAGAAGCTAGAAAACGTTTTGAGCAAGACGAGATAGAATTTAAAAACTGCAAATCATCTGTTGATTACGTTATTAATAATGACGAAAACATAAACACAGCTTATGAAAATCTAAAAAATTATGTGAAAAGAATTATAGCCAAGCAGGAGGGAGATAATGATACCAGAACCGAACATAATTAACAGAGAACATTATAACAGTGTTATTTATTTATCTCACCCATATGGTGGCAAGCAAGAAAATTTAAGTAAAATAAATGAGTGCCAAAAACTATTAACCATAATGCACCCTGAGAATTTGTATCTCAATCCTATTGCAATGTTTGGTAGCCTTTACGATTGTACCACTTATGAGCAAGGATTGAACATGACTCTGTTGTTACTTGAAGAACTTGCAGATGAAATGATTATTTGTTCAAGTGTTTTTTCAAATGATTGGCAATCCTCTAAAGGCTGTCGCACGGAGGTCTTGTATTGTGACAGCAGACATATACCGTGTAAAATTTATACTTTGGAGCAAATTAGAGATGAATACGAAAAATACAGAAAGGAACATGATAAGAATGGCTAATTTTATTATTGGTGCTTTGATTGGACTTGTACTTGGTTTTCTAATAGCCTATAGAACAGTAACCGAAATGCTTGATGAATTAGACGAGAATGATAAAGGGGGAAATACCAATGGAACTGAAAGCAAATCTGATAAGACCTAGACCGTGGCGTATTGGTGTGGATTGTGATAATGTCATTAATAATTTAGTAGAGAGCATTATTGATGTTTATAATAAGGACTATAATGACAATTTGTCCGTTGCCAATATAACTACCTATAATATGAGACAGTTCTTTAAAAATGTATCTCAAGACAAGTTTTATGACTATTTCACGGATAAGAGGGTATGGGACAACATAAAAGTGCTTGAAAATTGTGTTGCTACATTGAAGAAATACCATGATTTAGGTTGTGAAATTTACATAGTAACAGCTACAGCCCCACAGAATATTTCTAGTAAGGCAGCTTGGTTACAAGAACAACTTCCATTTTTAAATATGTATGATAGCCTCATAGCCATAAAGAACAAGCAAATGCTTAGTGGAGATATTGATATTCTAATTGATGATTGCGTAGACAATTTAGTTGGTGGCTATTATCATAAAATTTTATTTGATTATCCATGGAATAGACTTGGGTTTGAGTCATATGAAAACAACGCTCATATGCTACACCAAAGATACCGTTGTAGGAATTGGAACGATATTGATAAGGCAATTAACATGATTACGAAAACTGATATGGGTACAGAAATAGAATTAGACTTAAAGCCAGAAAATATAGAGAATACAGAAAACGAACAAAGAATAGAGTTTGTTGTAAACGATGATAAGGAGCGATAAAATGAAAGTAATAAAAAAGGACGGAACATTAGAGGATTTTGATTATCAAAAAATAATCAATGCCTGTAGCAAATCGGCTAACAGGGCATTAGAAAATCTTTCGGATAAAGATTATGAAAAAATTTGCTCCGCTGTTATGGATTACATAATGGAAGAAGATCTAGAAAATGATTGTATTTCGGTTGAGGCGATACATGCAATAGTCGAGCGCACCTTGCTTGACCTTTACCCGAAATCAGGTGAATGTTATAGGCAGTATAGAAATTACAAAAAAGACTTTGTTCATATGATGGACGATGTATATACCAAGTCTCAGGGCATTCGTTATATTGGCGACGTTTCAAATGCCAACACTGATTCTACTATGACTAGCACACAGCGCAGTTTGATTTATGGTGAGTTGAACAAGAACCTGTATGATAAATTCTTCTTGAATGTTGAAGAAAGACAGGCGGCTAGAGACGGTTATATCTATATTCATGATAAGAAAGACAGACTTGACGGCATAAACTGTTGTATTTTCGATATGGCAAATGTTTTGTCTGGCGGCTTTGAAATGGGTAATATTCATTACAACGAACCTAAGACACTTGACGTTGCCTTCGATGTTATAAGTGATGTAACAATGTCGGCAGCTAGTCAGGAATATGGAGGCTTTACAATACCTAGAGTTGATACTTTTCTTGCTCCATATGCTGAGAAAAGCTATAATAAATATTTATCTGAGTTTTATGATACTCTTAGTGCAATAGAACATAAGGATGGCGTATGCCTTGATACGATGAGCAATATTAATTTTGAAAACGAGGCTGATAAATACGCAACCAGAAAAGTCTATCGAGATTTTGAACAGGGCTTTCAATCATGGGAAATGGCATTTAATTCTGTAGGATCGTCAAGAGGCGATTATCCATTCATAGCTATTAGTTTTGGCATAGGTACAAGCAAGTGGGAAACCATGGCAAGCGAGGTAGCATTAAAAACACGAATGGGTGGACAAGGAAAAGAGGGCTTTAAAAGACCTGTACTATTCCCAAAGCTGACGTTTTTGTACGATGAAAATTTACATGGCAAAGACAAAAAGTTAGAATGGCTTTTTGATGTTGCCATTGATTGTAGCAGTAAAGCGATGTATCCAGATTTTTTATCTTTGACAGGGGATGGTTATATTCCTGAGATGTATAAGAAGTACGGAAAAGTTGTCAGTTTGATGGGTTAAAAAATTACACTACGGCTCATCTAAAACTTCGTAAACCTACAAATGTAGGGTGTACAATTCACGTTTAGGAATTATAGGAAATGATAATTAGGAATTGTGCTAACAGGGGACTAAAAAAATCCTGTGCGAAATTCAAAATAACTAAATAATTTACATAAACCGACAAAAAGGAGAGGACAAAACGAAGGAATATAAAGAATATGACGGTTTCTTAATAGACGAAGAACTAAACATATACAGCAAAAGAACTATGCGTAAATTAAAACCATATCTCGGTACAGATGGATATTTGCAAGTTCAATATAGAATGGAAAATCATAAACAACATCATAATAGAGTTCATGTGATTATAGCACATTGTTTTATTCCAAACCCTAATAATTATAAATACATAAATCATATTGATAGCAATAAAACCAACAACAATATTGATAATTTGGAATGGTGTACTAATTCATATAATGTTATGCATGGTTGGCACAGTGGAAACAGAATCCACAAAAATAGAACAAAGGTGTTTGTATTTGATTTTGACGACAATATTGTTGATAGTTTTTCATCAATTAGAGAATGTGGTAGAGTATTGAACTTAGATAGACATAAAATAGCAAGAGTTTTAAAAGGGGAACTTCCCAAAAATTATTTAGGTTATTATTTTAGTTATTTTGATAATCGTCAAGAGACTATCGAAAACATAGCATAAGTGAAAGACTTATGTGAAGAAGTGAATAGAGTACACATAAGGTGCGACTCCTTATGTGGAACAGCGAAGTACACAGCATTTGGTAACAGAATGTTGTGTAAAGATATAGTCCAATGGCATAATGCCATTGTGTAGAGCTTCGTTGTCACCTTGGTTTGTAAAAGGTGGCATGAAACCAAAAGACGAAAATGATTACCCTGTCTTTGAGGGTAGATTTAATCTTGGTGCAATATCATTACATTTGCCGATGATATTAGCAAAGGCAAGGCAGGAGAATAAAGATTTTTATGAAGTTCTTGATTATTACCTCGAACTTATAAGAAACCTGCACAAAAGAACGTATGAATTTTTAGGAGAAAAAAAGGCATCGACGAATCCAATGGGATTTACTCAAGGTGGTTTTCTTGGTGGCAATCTCAACCCTAATGATAAAATAAAACCAATACTTCCAGCTATGACTATGAGTTTTGGTATCACCGCTTTAAACGAATTACAGCATTTGTATAATGGTAAGTCACTTGTAGAAGATAGTGATTTTGCCTATGAAGTAATGCAATACATAAATGACAAGACAAATGAATTTAAAGAACAAGACCATATACTATACGCAATTTACGGCACTCCTGCTGAGAGCCTGTGTGGGCTTCAAGTTGAACAATTCCGCAAGAAGTATGGTATCATAGAGGGCGTATCAGACAGACCATACGTTTCCAACTCATTCCATTGTGGCGTATGGGAACATATTACCCCAGTTCAGAAACAAGATACTGAAAAGCGTTTTTGGAATTTGTTCAATGGTGGAAAGATACAGTATTGTCGTTATCCTATATCGTATAATAAGGAAGCTATAAAAACACTTGTAAGACGTGCTATGGATTACGGATTTTATGAGGGTATAAATTTAGCATTATCATATTGTGAGGATTGCGGTTATGAGCAACTAGAAATGGATAAATGCCCGAAGTGTGGGTCGGAAAATATAACTCAGATTGATCGAATGAATGGCTATTTAGGCTTTACTAGAATACATGGTAAAAGTAGATACAATGCCGCAAAGGTTGCAGAGATAAAGGATAGGGTGAGTATGTAATGAACTATCATAATATAACCAAGGATGATATGTTAAATGGTGACGGGCTTAGAACTGTCCTTTGGGTATCAGGCTGTAATCATCATTGTAAAAACTGTCAAAACCCTCAAACATGGAATAAAGATAGTGGTATACCATTTGATCTTGATACTATCTTTGAAACATGTAACCAGTTAGACAAGTCGTATATTTCAGGTATAACATTTTCAGGCGGCGATCCTTTGTTCCCTGATAATCGTGAAATAGTATGGGCAATATCTGCGGTAATAAAAGAATATTATCCCACAAAAACACAATGGCTGTACACAGGATATAAGTGGGAAGAAATTAAAGACTTGCCTATTATGGAGTGCCTTGATGTAGTCATTGACGGTCAGTATGAAGATGACAAACGTGATATGACATTAAAATGGCGAGGTTCAAGCAATCAGAGAGTTATTGATGTGCAAGAAAGCTTAAAGCAAAACAAAGTAGTATTGTGGTGCGATTAACTACACAAAAATAAAAGGGTTTACATATAAGCAAACCCTTAAACAACTCGAATAAGTCATTAGCCACCATAGAAATTATAATGTGTTCAATATTATGTTTCTGAATGGTGGCGACTAATGACTATATTAATTATAACATAAAACAAAAGAAAAGTAAAGGAGATAAAATGATAACAACAGTAAAATTTGCAAAAACAAAACCAAACGCAATTATACCAACCAAAAGACTAGAAGATGCAGGCTATGACGTTTATCCTTGTTTTGATGAAGATTACATAATAATAAAACCACATACTACGGTTATAATACCGACAGGCATAGCTTCAGCTTGTGATACAGATTACTGTTTTATATTACACGAGAGAAGTTCAACAGGCACTAAGGGCATGGCACAGAGGTGTGGAATAATCGACAGTGGTTATCGTGGCGAGTGGGGTGTTCCAATTACTAATACAAATGACGTATCGATAGTTATTTGCAAGAAAGAGTCTATTACTGACTTTAACGATTTTGCTAGTATTTTGTTATTCCCATATGGAGAAGCTAATTACATTTTATATTCATATGAAAAAGCCATTTGTCAGGCTCTTATAATTCCTGTTCCAGAAGTCGAGATAGAAGAATATACATACGAGGAACTTAAAGCCATTCCGTCAGAAAGGGGTACAGGTCGCCTTGGTAGTAGTGGAAAGTAATATTTAAGGTAGGATAATTAATGAATTGCAAATTTAAAGAATACAATTTATCTAATTTAATGACGATTAAGGAGCTGCAAAATTATCTGCATATCGGTAAAAATAAAGCATACTATCTCGTTAATAATAACGAAGTACCTACAATACGAATAGGCAATAAAACATATGTTGTTGTAGATAGATTACAACGATACATAGATAGAAATATAATACTTTAATAAATAAAAGGACAGAAAGTTGATTTCTGTCCTTTTCGTTTTATATATCTATTTCTTTAATGGTTTTAGCCTTTTCTTCTTCAATCAGATGTACATAAGTGTTATAGGTAAAGGCAACACTGGCGTGACCCAATGTTTCACTTATGATTTTAATATCTACTTTTTTACGAATTAAAAGACTAGCATAAGTGTGTCTGAGCGTGTGCAAGCCTTGTGGATTTAAAATATTGGCTCTTTTACAAATGGAACGATATGTTGTTTCCAAAGAGTCGATCGAGCGTTTACTCGTAGTAATAACAAGATAGTCGTTTGAATGAGGTTTACAAGTTAAATACAAATGTTTTAAATACGATTTTGCAGATTTCGTTAAATATACAAAACGATGTGTTTGTGTTTTTGTATCTTCCTGATTAGTAACCTTGCGTTCATTATTATCATCATAATAAGTTACAACATTCTTGTGTATATTTAAGTAATTTGATTTCAAATTTACATCTTGCCACTGTAATGCCATAAGCTCTCCTGCACGAAGTCCTGTATACATTAATATGACTAAGGCAATACCGTTTGTGTATTTATATTGATTATTACTATCTTTTAATGTTGCACAATCAATAAATTTGGCAATTTCTTCGTCAGTGAAAAAGCGAATGGGCTTCCGAGTAAATATCTTTTTTGAAGGTTCAGCCACAAAATCACAAGGATTGTTTGAGATAATGTGTTGATAATAAGCGTATTTTAGACATTGGTTTATTAAAACATATGCCTTATGAATAGTTGAGAAGCTATATCCTTTATAAATTAGTTTGTTTAAAACTTCATTTTGAATAATTTCGGTTGTTAATTCATTCATTCGATATTCACCTATATACGGAATGACATGATTATTAAGTGTTCCAAGTTCCCTAGTATAGCTTGCTCTTTTCAGACGAATTTTTTTTACTGTGAGCATATAATTGTGAAAATATTCACTGACAAGAATGTCTCCTGAAGAATTTTTTATTTCGTCCAAAATCATATTATTAGTATGAGTTTTATTATATTTTCGCATTTTGTCTATTACGTCATTTTGATTTGAGCTAACAAAACGTTTTACCTTAACTCTACCATTATTATACTTGCCAATGGTAATTTGTCCTATCCACTTTGCACGATTGTTGTCATAATAAACTGAACCTAAATTTTTAATGTGTCTAGTTTTTTTGTTTCCGACATTTGCCATATGATTATCTCCTTTTAGGCTTTTAGGGTAGTTTGTTATTATAGCATAAATAATCTAAGTTGTCAAGCAGAGGAATAACAATAAGTAATATTTTATAACATAAAAATGCAAAAGACAATCAGTACAAAGCTAAATTGGTAATACACACTCAAAATATTTTTACACACTTTTACACACTTTCGTAATGACAACTGCATGAAAATCTCGTATTTACGCAGTTTTATTAAATATACCAAAGGGACTTAAAATCCCTCGGGGTAAAACCCGTACCGGTTCAAGTCCGGTTAGCG
>ENA-ORSA01002956-ORSA01002956.1-human-gut-metagenome-genome-assembly--contig:-NODE-2956-length-11380-cov-4.297748_pt1 | contig 11380 bp, 10 predicted proteins | sample MGYA00242179_ERZ509142 | MGnify/ENA primary metagenome ERZ509142 (study PRJEB26280, sample SAMEA2338659) | human gut metagenome | biome: human gut; feature: human-associated habitat; material: faeces... | reverse complement strand
ACATTTTACACCTTGATGTTTTCTGGATGCCGCATCGGGGTGCGGCATGACAGTTTCCGACCGCTTGGCTCAAAGCAGGATGTTTTCATTAATAGACCTTAATATGCCACCCAACTTAACTGCGGATGCTCCCAGTTTACACGGACAAAAGCCTGTTTGTCAGGCTTTTGTTTTGAATTAAGCCGATTTTGCAGTATTTTTGCACCGCGAAACGTTAAACAACAAGATATGAAAGAATTAGCATTGAAGTACGGATGCAATCCGAACCAAAAGCCTTCGCGCATCTACATGGACGAGGGCGAACTGCCCATAGAGGTGCTTAACGGCCGCCCGGGGTACATCAACTTCCTCGACGCGCTCAACAGCTGGCAGCTCGTAAAGGAGCTGAAGGCAGCCACCGGTATGCCCGCAGCAGCCAGCTTCAAGCATGTGTCACCGGCAGGAGCCTCAGTTGGCCTGCCGCTTAGCGACACGCTGAAGAAGATTTACTTCGTTGACGACGTGAAGATAGAGCTTTCGCCCCTGGCGTGCGCCTACGCCCGGGCACGCGGTGCCGACCGCATGAGCAGCTACGGCGACTTCGTAGCCCTTAGTGACACGTGCGACGAGGCCACGGCTACGCTATTGAAGCGCGAGGTAAGCGACGGAGTAATCGCCCCCGACTATACTCCCGAGGCTCTTGCCATACTGAAAGACAAGCGCAAGGGCACGTACAACGTAATCAAAATAGACCCTGCATACGTGCCTGCGCCCATCGAGCGCAAGCAGGTGTTCGGCATAACGTTCGAGCAGGGACGCAACGAGGTACGCTTGGACGACCCCGCCCTCTTCGAGAACATACCCACAAAGGCTAAGGACTTCACGCCTGAAGCCAAGCGCGACCTCATCATCAGCCTCATCACCTTGAAGTACACGCAAAGCAACTCGGTATGCTACGTGAAGGACGGACAGGCAATAGGCATAGGCGCAGGCCAGCAGAGCCGCATACACTGCACCCGACTGGCAGGCAACAAGGCTGACATCTGGTGGTTGCGCCAGCACCCGAAGGTGATGAACTTGCCTTTCGTCGACGGCATACGCCGCGCCGACCGCGACAACACCATCGACGTTTACATCAGCGAGGAGCACGACGACGTGCTGCGCGAGGGCACATGGCAGCAGTTCTTCAAGGAGAAGCCGGAGGTGCTGACGATGGAGGAAAAGAAGGAATGGCTTACCAAACTCTCAGGCGTAAGCCTCGGCAGCGACGCCTTCTTCCCCTTCGGCGACAACATAGAGCGCGCCCACAAGAGCGGCGTTGAGTACATAGCGCAGGCCGGCGGCTCGGTGCGCGACGACAACGTGATCGAGACCTGCGACAAATACGGCATAGCCATGGCCTTCACCGGCGTAAGGCTGTTCCACCACTAAATAAGTTAAGAGTTAAGAATTAAGAGTTAAGAAAATTACCTTTAAGAACTTACCGCGCGGTAATACTTTTCTTAATTCATAATTCTTAACTCTTAATCAACAAATCATTCTTTCTTAATTCTTAACTCTTAATTCTTAATTTTCCAAAGTGGCAGACATCGACGACATCATTGCTGGCGGCGGCATAGTGTTCCGCCCGGCAAAGAAAAAGGCCGACAACGGCGGCGGCAAGGTGAAAACCAAGGCCAAGAAGAAGCAATACATAACAGGAGCGCACGGCAGCGGGAGCGCACGGCAGAAAGCCAAATACCGCGAGCAGCGCGCCAACAGGCACAGGAAGTAAAGGCGTAAAGTCATGTATGTCATGACTTTACGCCTTTACTTTATTTTCATAAGACTGCAAGTGGCCGTTCACTTAAATAAAAAATGCGGCACAGTGTGCCGCATTCCATTATTATAATAAGGTATTATCGCCTTGCTTCCAAGTTGAAACCGATGTCTGTTATGCCTGGCAGGATTTCGCGCTTCATCACATGCCGCACGCGGACATGCAGCGAATCGCCCTTTTGCAGGCCGATGTCAGGGAGCACGAAACCGTACTGGAACATACTAACACCGTGGCCAAGCAGATTGCCGTCATCGTCATACAGGCGGCAAGCAAGCGTGTCGGTGCTCACCCGGTGACCGGGTTCTACGGTCTGTTTAACCTCCAGGCTAAGGCTCTTAAACGGATAATCGGCGGTTATGCGCAAGCCTATTTCCTGACGATAACTGCCCGACGAAGCAACCGGCGGCACACTGAACGATACCGTATCGTTCTTTTCCAGCCCGTCAACAGGCGTGGAAACGAACTTGTCGAACACCCTCCCGTCGCCACAAGCGGCAACCATCAGCGCAACAGCAGCTGTTACAAACAATATATTTAATGTGCGCCTAAGCATCGTTATGCCTTAACATCCTTGCTTGACGGTGCTCCGCCGTCGCCCTTCTTGGCCTGTACGTCAGCCTGTTTGCCGCGTCCCTTCTGTGCAGGACGTCCGTTACGGTTCTTCGGTTTGCGCTTTTTCTTGTTCTTGTCAAAGCGTGTCAGGCTCTCGTTCTCAAGCAAGTCTACCGGGCGTTCCTGCTTCTTCGGCGCGCCGTCCTCCTGGAGCGAGAGGGGCTTCTCGCCCTGCTTGTTCATCTCTATGACCTCAAGCGCACGCTTGGCGGTAATCGTCTCAAGGTTGGCAGGCACCTTCTTGTCAGTAGAATAAGTCACGATGCCGGCCAGGATGTCACTCTTGAACAGGTAATAGTCGTTGTCCTGCGTCTGCAACACAACCTCCTTGCTCGGCAACTTGCGGCTTGCCTCAATGTAGTTGTCCACCTCGTAGTTCAAACAACACTTCAGTTTGGCGCACATTCCGGCCAGTTTCTGCGGGTTCAGCGATATGTCCTGATAGCGCGCCGCGCCGGTACTTACCGACACAAAGTTCTTCATCCACGTAGCACAACACAGCTCGCGGCCGCACGGTCCGGTGCCTCCTATGCGTCCGGCTTCCTGCCTTGCGCCTATTTGCTTCATCTCTATGCGCACATGAAACGTCTCCGCCAGCACCTTGATAAGCTGTCGGAAGTCCACGCGTTCGTCGGCAATGTAATAGAAGATGGCCTTGTTCCCGTCGCCCTGATACTCCACATCGCCGATTTTCATGTCAAGGTTCAGGCTCTTGGCTATTTGCCTGCTGCGTATCATAGTGTCGTGTTCGCGGCTCTTCGCCTCACGATATTTCTCCATATCGACCGGCTTCGCCAGGCGGTATATGCGCTTTATGTCGTCCGCCGACTTAAGGTTGGCCTTGCGTATTTGCAGCTCCACGAGCTTGCCCGTCAGCGTTACCACGCCTATGTCGTGGCCCGGACTGGCCTCTACGGCCACGATGTCGCCCTTGCGCAGGTCGAGATTGTTGACGTTGTGGTAATAACCCTTGCGCGTGTTCTTGAACTGCACCTCGACAAGGTCTGTCGTCTTGGCGTTGCCCGGCACGTCGGCCAGCCAGTCATACGTATTGAGCTGGCGGTCCTGCCGTCCGCAACCGCGTATGCAAAGGCCGCGGTCGCAGCCGTTGTATATCATGAATTTCCTGTTCTTGAAGTCCATATTGAATGTTGTTTATATGTATGAAGGCGTGAGCCTACGGTTTCCTTATCAGGGCGACGATGAGGTTTGTAGCCATGTCGAAGAACACTATCTTAGCGTTTGCGTTCTGTCCGATGTCACGAATGGCGCGGTTCATCATGGCGGATATTTCCAAAACGTTGGCCTCGTTGACGTAAGGCGAGAAGTTGCGGGCAAAGTTTTCCTCGTCGCGCGTCATGTAACAGAGCTGCGGATTGCGGAAATTGTACATGAAGTTCTCGCGCACCAGGCGGAGAAAATACTCCAACATGCGCCGTTGACGCTCGCGCCCGAGGGCGGCGGCAGTGTCGCTCCACTTGCGCAGCTCCTTGATTTTACGCATGTAGGCGAGGCGCATCAGATAGATGAACATGTCAAGAAACTCTTTCTTCTCGCTCCCGGCGTCAAGCTCTTCAAGCGCGCCGAGCCAGCTGCCTCCGGCCGCACGCGCTATTCGGTGCGCCGAGTCAGTGTCAATTCCGCGGCGTTCAACGAGGGCGCACTCTATGTCTTCGTCGGCGATGCGGCGCACGTCAATGCGCTGGGCGCGGCTCTTTATGGTGTCGATGAGCATCCCCGGCTCTTCGCAGACAAGGATGAAGACCGTAGCCTGCGGCGGTTCTTCGAGCAGCTTGAGCATCTTGTTGGCGCATTCGGCGTTCATACGCTCGGGCAACCACAGTATAGCCACCTTGTATCCGCCCTGACTTGACTTCAGGCTAAGCGCACGCGAGAGCGCATCGCTCTCCCCCACGCCCATCTGCGCCTGCTGGTTGGCCGCGCCCATGGCGGCGAGCCATTGCTCCAACGTGAAGTAAGGACCTTGCATAAGCAGGCCGCGCCACTCGGCGGCAAAGTCCTCGCTCGACATCTTATGCTCCGAGCCGGTGCTCGAAGGGCGGATTACTGGATAGGAGAAATGCAAGTCTGGATGCGCCAACTTGCCAGCCATGGCGCACTGGGGGCACGCTCCGCACGAGTCGCCGTCGCGCCTGTCACGGCACAACAGGTATGAAGCGAAGGCCAGGGCCAAGGCCATCTTACCGCTGCCACGCGGCCCACAGAACATCAGGGCGTGTGGTACACGCTCTTCTGCAACCATCTGCCGCAGCCTCTGCTTTACTTCTTCCTGACCTATTACGTCGCTGAATTTCATGCCGATGACAAGTGTATTGGCTGCAAAATTACGAAAAATCCACCTTATAACATGACAAAAAGGCGGATAATTGTCCGCCTTTCACATTTTATATAATATCCGACGGCTATTTCACAAACCAAACCAAGTACAACGAATAGACCAGAAACACCACAACCATAGCCGCCGCGGCCACGCCGACGGCTGGCAGCCACGACAGGGATAGCAGCCCCATGAACAGCCGGGTGGCGGCGGCCATGTAGACCACGCCGCACACAATGTCGAGCAGCCCCCACCCTTTCTTGCGGTATTGCCTGACGATAATTGCCATGAGCGAGAATATGGCAAACATCGTGTAGAGCCAAGGCACATCGCCAAGTCCCTCTACCAACTGGCAGGAAGCAGAGATGCAGACGAGCGAAAGCACCGTGTCCGCAAAGCCTGACGACCTCTTCCGCCTGCGCCTCACGGCCAAGACGGCCAGCGAGACGGCGATGAGCGCAGCGCAAAGCACGGTTTCAGGAGTTTCCATAAGCAATTTATTTTAAGGCGAATGTCACTTTTTCGGCCTGCGTGCGCCTGCCCACGTGGCGTTGTGCCACAGCTGTTCGAGCGGCCCGCGCTTATGGCTGCGCAGCCAAAGGCGGCAGAACGTATATTGCAACAGTATGAAGACAACGCCCAAAGCGAGGCTCATGGCATGGCCGCTGACGGCATAAAGCCCCAAGCCCCAGTGGTAGAAGATGAAGCCGCCGACGACGGACTGGCCGATATAGTTGCTCAGGCTCATCTTGCCGTAAGGCAACAGGCCGGACAGCAGGCGGCGCGCACGGGTGCGGTGGTAGGCCAGTGTGAGTGCGCTTACATAGAAAAGCATCATGGCGAGGTTCTTCCACATGTCGAGCATCACGGTGAGCGAAGCCTGCGCACACTCCGAAGTGAAGAGCTGCGGCACGGTATAACGCAGCGGACAGAGCACGGCGAAGGCTGCCAACGACCACACCAGCGTGCGCCGCCACACCGCCGCGTTGCGCCCCTCGTCATAGAACATGCGCCGCCGCCCGAGCCAAAGGCCGAGCAGGAAGAGGAAAAGCGTCTGCGTGAAACGCCCGTGCTCCACGGCCCATGTGAAGTTTACGGGCAAGCCGTAACGCAGTCCCGCCCAAGCCACGTCAAGCCAGCTGCCGCCCTCTTGGGCGGGAAGTATGGCTACAAACAGGTCGTCAGAGCCGAGGTTGAGCGGCTGCAAGCCGGGGTTTATGAGGCTGCCCACGAAATAAAACAGCTCCACCGGCTGCAAGGCCAGCAGCAGGGCGAAGCCCAGAACGACGCGGTTGCCCGCCCGCACGAGCGGCAACACAAGCAGGCCGCACACGGCATAGACCGTAAGAATGTCGCCGTTGAAGAACAAAAGGTCGAGCAGGCCGAAGCCGAAGAGCAGCACCATGCGCCACGCGAAGCGCGGACGGAAGTCGAAGCCGCGCTGCGCCTGGTTGTCGTGCTGGACGAACAGCGTCAGTCCGAACAGCATTGCGAATATGGCGTACATCTTGTTGGAGAGCACAAAGAACGCAACGTCCCACACGGCCTCGTCAAACTTGGTAAGCGGAGGGAAGCTGTAGAAGTTCAGGTGCTCGATGAAATGCAACATGATGATGCCGCCCACGGCCACGGCGCGCAGCAAGTCGGCTGCGTCGATGCGCGTGTTGGGCAGCGTCGATGGTTGGTAATGTGTCATGATATCAGGATGTTTAATGGTAAAAACAAGTGCAAATATACAACAAAAGTATGATTGGCTAAAAACTTTTTCATACGTTTTGGGAATGAAAACAGGTTTTACTCATCTGGCATTTTGCCACCATCGGCAGGCCGACGCATTACATTATGTCATTCCGAAAATGTGCGCCGGTTTGGCTGGAATAGAAAAACAAGGCGGTCACGGACGGAATACGAAAGGCATAAAAACGACCGTTGAAGATGCGAACGGGTATAAAACCCAAAACAAGCAACGGCATTCGGCATTGCAAAGGACGGCCAACGGCACCCTTGAAGGCGGTCTTTGGCAATGCGAAAGGCGGTCTTTGGCACGGCGAAAGACGGTCTTTCACAATGCAATGAGCCGCAGAAGACTGCACATTTTGGCCGCAAACGGCGTATAATCCTGTATGTAAACCACTTACGTTTGCACACGAAAAACGGCCTTATTCCAGCCCAAAGTACCATCCAAAGCGGACAGCGGCCTCCAGGAGCGCCAACCGAAATCAAGATGAAAGCCAGGCAGCGGAATACGTGACACTATGGAAAAAGAACTTACTCTGTTGCTTAAAAACATTTGATTTTAAATTTTTACACCTCCACGCACAATAATCCGGCAGGAATATGGTTATTGTTTAATATAGTACATGAATAAACATAATAATTAAAACAAAACTACTATGAACCAAAATCAATCTGGCAGCAAGGCCTACCTGTTCTCAATCGTGCTTGTTGCCGTGCTTGGCGGCCTGTTGTTCGGTTACGACACCGCCGTAATCTCCGGAGCCGAAAAAGGCTTGCAGGCCTTCTTCCTCGGAGCTGAAGACTTTACCTACACTGACGGCTGGCACGGCTTCACGTGCGCCAGCGCGCTCATCGGCTGCATCATCGGCAGCGCAATTTCAGGCTATCTGGCCTCGAACTGGGGCCGAAAGAAGTCGCTCATCTTCGCCGGAATAATGTTTTTCATCTCCGCGCTGGGCTCGATGGAGCCGGAGTTCCTGTTCTTCGAGCACGGACATGCCGACTTCCCGCTGCTCATAGCGTTCAACATCTACCGCGTAATCGGCGGCGTAGGCGTGGGCTTGGCATCGGCCATCTGCCCGATGTACATAGCCGAGGTGGCACCGTCCAACATCCGCGGCACGCTTGTTTCGTGGAACCAGTTTGCCATAATCTTCGGTCAGCTGGTGGTCTACATGGTCAACTTCCTCATCCTCGGCGACCACACCAACCCCGTAATCGAGTCAATCGGACAGGGCATGAGCGCCGTAATGCCGGGCAGCGACCCCTGGACAATCGCAACAGGATGGCGTTACATGTTCGGTAGCGAGGCCGTTCCCGCCGGACTTTTTGCCATTCTCATATGCTTCGTGCCCGAGACGCCGCGCTATCTCGTCATGGCCGGACAGGACAGCAAGGCTCTGGCCGTGCTCTCAAAGATTAACGGCGACGCCGCCGGACGTACCATCCTCGACGAAATAAAGAACACAATCACAGAGAAGACGGAGCGCGTATTCACCTACGGTGTGCTCGTAATCTTCGTAGGAATAATGCTCAGCGTGTTCCAGCAGGCCGTCGGCATCAACGCCGTTCTCTACTACGCGCCGCGCATCTTCGGCGACATGGGCATGGAGAACCCGATGATGCAGACCATCATCATGGGCGTAGTCAACATCCTGTTCACCCTCATCGCCATATTCACCGTGGAGAAGTGGGGGCGCAAGCCGCTGCTCATCACCGGCTCTACGGGCATGGCCATCGGCGCGTTCGGCGTGGCCCTGACCTTCGGGCACGCCGGTCTCGAACTCGTCACGATGCTCAGCATCATGGTCTACAGCGCGTCGTTCATGATGTCGTGGGGCCCGATTTGCTGGGTGCTCATCTCTGAAATCTTCCCCAACACCATCCGCGGAGCAGCCGTTGCGATAGCCGTCGCCTTCCAATGGATATTCAACTGGATTGTAAGTGCGTCGTTCGTGCCCATGTTCAACATGCAGCTCGGCTCCGACGCTAACTTCGGCCACTGGTTCACATACGGCCTCTACGGCGTAATATGCGTGCTCGCCGCGGTATTCGTATGGCGGCTTGTGCCCGAGACTAAGGGCAAGACGCTCGAAGACATGACAAAACTCTGGAAGAAAGAATAGATTAAGTGAAAAGTGAAAAACGAAAAGTGAAAAATCCATTTGCCTTTGAATGTATCAAGACATTTGGATTTTTCACTTTTCGTTTTTCATTTTTCACTTAATTCATTGTGCCAAAATGGCATACAGGCACGTTGTTTGCATCTCTCGTAATAGTTAATATAAACAACCGAAAGGAGAACAACAATGGTAAAGGTAAAAGATTTGAAGGAAAAGGTTGAAAACCTTGCAGACGATGACAGGCAGTTCATCAGTGACGTAATCGACATCATTAACACTGGCGTTCCTTACAAAGAGCTGCAGCACTTCCGTGAGTTCATCGAACAAGAAGGCATCGACAAAGCCATAGAAGCCAAAGCCGAAGAGCTTAGAAAGCTGCAACTGCGCAAAGAGGAACTTAAAAAAAGAATGACCGAATAAGGTTAAGTGAAAAGAGAAAAACGAAAAGTGAAAAATCCGTTTGCCTTTGAATGTATCAAGACATTTGGATTTTTCACTTTTCGTTTTTCACTTTTCACTTCATTTCAACGCTTTAAATCCGCTCATGGCGATGGGCACGGCCAGCACGAACGACAGCATGTCGGCGCACGCCTGGCACATTTCCACGCCCAGAAGGCCGAGGAAATGGGGCAGGATTATTATCAAGGGAATGAAGAAGAGGCCGTTGCGCGAGGCGGCAAGGATGTTGGCCTGCCACGGCTTGCGTATGGTCTGCATCATCATGTTGGTGTACATCACCACCGCGCCGAGCGGCAACGTCACAAGCTGCCACCGCAAAGCCATGCTGCCCACGGCAACTACGGCCGGGTCGTGGCGGAACACCGCCACGATTTCAGCCGACCAAACGAAACCCAACACGGCCACACAGACGAGGAACGACGTGCCCAGACGCACGATAAACCAATACCCTTCACGCACACGCTCATAAAGACGCGCGCCGTAGCAGAAGCCGCACAGGGGCTGGAAACCCTGCCCGAGGCCTATTACGGCGGCAAAGACCACGAACGTGACGCGCCCAACTATGGACATGCCCGCTATCGCGGCGTCGCCGAAACGGCCCGCCGCCACGTTGAGCATGGCCACCCCTACGCTGGCCATGCCCTGACGGGTGAACGACGGCGTGCCGCCTGCAAGGATTTCACGGAACAGCGACGCCCGCGGCGCGAAGTTGCGCAGGTGTATGCGTATGGTGCCGCCCTTGTGGGTCATCATGAGCAGCACGAACATGCTTGACACCTCGCCTACGAACGTTGACAGGCCCGCGCCGGTGATGCCCATGCCACACAGGAAAATAAGCACGGGCGCAAGGAACACGTTGATGACTGCTCCGGTCAATATGCCGAACATCGCGTAGGCGGCGTTTCCCTGAAAACGCATCTGGTTGTTGAGGCAAAGCGCACCGCACATGAACGGCATCGCCAGCAGGATGAAGGCCAGATAACGCTTTGCGTAAGGCAATACCGTAGGCGTGGAGCCGAGCAACAACACCAGCGGTTCAAGCAACAACAAGCCTATAACACAAAGAACGACACCCATGCACACCGCGCTGAAGAAGCCTGTGGAGGCCATGCGCGACGCGTTGTCATGGCGTTGCGCCCCGAGTTCGCGCGAGATATAGTTGCCCGAGCCCTGCCCGAAGGTGAAGCCTACGGCCTGGATAATCGACATTATAGGGAAAGCCACGCCCACGGCAGCCGTGGCCTGCGTGCTGATGCGGCCCACGTAGAAAGTAGTAACGATGTTGTACACGCTCGTAACGAGCATACTTATAATGGTGGGAACGGCCATTGTAAGTATCACCCTGTGCACGGGCGCGGAGGTAAGGAAGGTGAAGTTGTCCCTCTGGTGCATGTCGTCACGTTTTATACAACCGGTGCAAAGGTACTAAAAATCGGCCAACGCCGCTTTTTTTATGTGTTGTTTATGCTTAAAATCACATGAGTTCGACAGAAGAATACATCCTTTGTAGGGACATAATTTATTATGTCCGCACGTTTCGTAGAAACGTATCTTGTTGGTACTGCTTGCCGAATACGCCTCTTTGCGGCGTTCGGACATAATAAATTATGTCCCTACAAAGGATGTTTTCGCTGCTTTCGAAAAATACAGTTAAATCGGACTCACGTTAAAACCGTCTTGTTCTTGCATCACAAAGCGTTGTCGTTTTGTCACCGTTAGGCGGCAACGGCATCACAGAATGTCATCCGGAAAATGTCGGCATTACGCCTCTAAATAGAAAAACGGAAGCCGTCCGCAGGCCGTTTTGCCACCGATTTTCGTGCTAAAGACCGTCTTTCATAACACAAAAGATGGCCTTTCGCATTGCAAAACACGGCCTTTCAGCACGCTTCCGGCCGTTAAAACGACTGCCAAAGAGCATCTTTGCCGCCATAAACACAGCATTTACAGGCGGTAAATACCGTCAAAAAGATGTTAAAACAGCGTTGAAAGATGCACACATAAGCGTCTACCGGCATAACATCCAGGCTGTCAGCGCGTTACAATTGCACACGATTTTTGCCGTTATTTACGGCCAAGATGCGATTATTTTGCGCCGAGGCCATTCTCAATGTTAAAGCCCGGAGCAGAATGAAAGCCAAAAGCCATGACGGCGTTACACTTTGTCAAATACGGCAAATGCGCCACAATGCGCGGCAAGAAGTATGGATGCAGGCACAGTCAGGCTACAACCGGGCGCGAAAAAAGGAGGTCATCCACAGTTTGTTTGGATGGTATAAAAACATTTATTCCTGCGTTTATCTTTCTTACTTA
>ENA-ORSA01002953-ORSA01002953.1-human-gut-metagenome-genome-assembly--contig:-NODE-2953-length-11392-cov-7.824380_pt1 | contig 11392 bp, 10 predicted proteins | sample MGYA00242179_ERZ509142 | MGnify/ENA primary metagenome ERZ509142 (study PRJEB26280, sample SAMEA2338659) | human gut metagenome | biome: human gut; feature: human-associated habitat; material: faeces... | reverse complement strand
GGCGATCTCGGCGATGCCGCGGGTGATGAGGGCAGCGCGGGCATTATCGCCGTAGCCGAGGCCGGTGGAGATGCCGACGCCCAGCGCGATGACATTCTTCATGGCACCGCTCAGCTCTACACCCTTGATGTCCTCGTTGGTGTAGACGCGCATGACATTGTTGGTGAAGACCTCCTGCACATAGGCAGCGGCCTCCATATCCTTGCTGGCCGACACGATGGTGGTGGGCAGGTCGATGGCCACTTCCTCGGCGTGGGTGGGGCCGGACAGGGCCACAAGACGCACGCCCTTCGGGCCGCCTTCCTTGCCCAGCTCATCGGCCAGGATTTCGGTCATGGTGTACAGGGTGTCGGGCTCGATACCCTTTGCCACGTCCACGATGATCTGGCCGTCGGCCACATAGGGCCGGGCCTTTGCCGCCGTGGAGCGGACGAACACCGACGGCACTGCGAACAGCAGGATGTCCTTATCTTTGCAGACTTCCTCGATGCTCTTGGTGAACCGCAGCTCGTCGGGGATCTTCATCTGCGGCAGATTGGGGTGCTTGCGGGTGGTGGAAAGGCTGTCGATCTCCTTCTCGATGGCCGACCACACCAGCACATCATTCCCGCTCACAGTCAGCATCCGTGCAAGGGCCATGCCCCAGGTGCCAGCGCCCAGAATACCAATACGTTTCATCACGTTTGTCCTCCGTATCCGCCGCGCTCCCGTCTGGCGGGGCGTGCGGCCTGTTTGTACCTTTACAGGTCTATACAGTTCTATTGTACCCGAAAGCTTCTGCCGCGTCAACTGCTCTGCCGTTCTGCACAAAGTCAGCACCTGTTTTTCATCCATTTCGTCTATACCATGCAATTTTTCGAAACCATTTGCGTTCATTTCCAAATCATGTTATAGTATTCTGGTAGGTTTTGTAGGATTTTCATTTTTTCCTCTTGACTTCGACCCTGCTTTAAGGTATATAATATGTCCACCCACTTGTCCTGTCTGTTTATTCAAATTTTGAAAAAGGAGTATCCATGCTGGAAACACTCTTATCCAATCGCACCGTCAGCGTGCTCTGGGAGGCTCTTCCCCGCATCCTCTCGGCGGGCCTCACCATGACCATCCCCCTCACCCTCGTCTCGTTCACCTTGGCGATGGTGCTGGCGGTGGCTGTGGCGCTGGTGCAGTACGCCCGGGTGCCGGTGCTGAGCCAGCTGGCCCGGTTCTACATCTGGGTCATCCGCGGCACGCCGCTGCTGGTGCAGCTTTTCATCATCTTTTACGGCCTGCCCAGCGTGGGCATCATGCTGGACGCTTTCCCGGCTGCGGTCATCGCCTTTGCCTTCAACGAGGGTGCCTACTGCGCCGAGACCATGCGCGGTGCGCTGGAAAGCGTGCCCCAGGGCCAGCTGGAAGCCGGTTACTGCGTGGGCATGAGCTGGTGGCAGATCATGCGCCGCATCGTGCTGCCGCAGGCCCTGCGCACCGCCGTGCCTGCCCTCTCCAACTCCCTTATCGGCATGATAAAGGACACCTCTCTGGCCTCCAACATCACGGTAGCGGAGCTGTTCATGGCCGGCCAGCGCGTCGCCGCCCGCACCTACATCTTCCTGCCCATCTACTGTGAGGTGGCCGTGGTGTATCTGCTGTTCTGTACCGTCATTACCAAGCTGCAAGGGCTGCTGGAGCGCCAGCTCAACGCCCACGGCTTCCAGTAAGAAAGGAGTGTGGCTGTTATGGCAATGTTAGAGATACGCGGCGTCCACAAATCCTTCCATACTTACGCAAAGCCCGGCGTCCATCCCGGCATCTTTGGCCGCGCCCCCAAGCCGACCAGCAGTCTGGACGTACTGCGCGGCGTCGATTTGACGGTGGAAAAGGGCGACGTCGTGGCCATCCTCGGCCCTTCCGGCTCAGGCAAGACCACCCTGCTGCGATGTCTCAACTTCCTCGAGACGGCGGACGCAGGCAAGCTCACCTTCGACGGCGAGACATTCGACCTCGCCCACGCCGATCGCGCCAGCATCGCGCGGCTGCGCCGCAAGACGGCTTTCGTCTTCCAGAACTACAACCTCTTCCGCAACAAAACGGCCCTGCAGAACGTCACCGAGGGCCTCATCGTCGCCCGGAGGACGCCCAAAGCGGAGGCTGATGCCGTCGGCATGAAGATGCTGGAAAAAGTCGGCCTCGCCGACCGTGCCGACTACTACCCCCGTCAGCTGTCGGGCGGTCAGCAGCAGCGCGTGGCCATCGCCCGAGCTCTCGCCTCCGGCCCCGAGATCATCTATTTCGACGAACCCACCAGCGCCCTCGACCCGGAATTGACCGGCGAGGTGCTGGCCGTCATGCGGCAGCTGGCACAGGAGGGCATGACCATGCTGGTCGTCACCCATGAGATGGGCTTTGCCCGCAACGTCTCGTCCCGCACTGTCTTCATGGAAAACGGCGTCGTGGTCGAGGAAGCCCCCTCGCAGGAGTTCTTCGCCCATCCCAAAGAGGCAAGGACCCGTGAGTTCCTTCAGAAAATTTCCCATACTGAATAAGAAAGGATCATCACCTATGAAACGCAGAACCTTTATTTCTCTCATGAGCGTCATGGCCGCTGCCGGTGTTCTCTCGCTGGCTGGCTGCTCTTCCAACACTTCTGCCTCCACTGCTTCCAGCACCGCTGCTTCTGCTTCCGCTGCTGCCGCCAACAAGCTGGAGACCATCCAGTCCAACGGCAAGCTGGTCATCGCGCTGGAAGGCGCATGGCAGCCCTGGAGCTTCCACGATGAGAGCGACACCCTCGTGGGCTACGACGTCGAAGTCTCCCGCGCCATTGCCGAGAAGCTGGGCGTCGAGCCCGAGTACGTCGAGAGCGACTGGGACAGCCTGTTTGCCGGTCTGGATGCTGGCCGCTACGACCTCGTCTGCAACGGCGTCGAAGTCACCGAAGAGCGCGCCAAGACCTACGACTTCACCACTCCCTACGGTTACATCCACACCGCCCTCGCCGTCCGCAAGGATAACGACGACATCAAGAGCTTCGAGGACCTCGCCGGCAAGACCACGGCCAACAGCCTCGCTTCCACCTACATGGAGCTGGCCGAGAGCTACGGCGCGACCGTGCAGGGCATCGACACGCTGGAAGAGACCATCCAGCTGCTGACCGCTGGCCGCATCGACGCCACCCTGAACGCCAACGTCTCCTTCTACGACTACCTGAACGTCCATCCGGACGCCGACTTCAAGCTGGTCGCCCAGACCGAAGATGCTTCTCACGTTGCGATCCCTATTGTCAAGAGCGAAGACTCTTCCTTCCTCGACGCCCTCAACAGCGCCATCGACGAGCTGCGCGCCGACGGCACCCTCAAGGAGCTGGGCGAGAAGTATTTCGGTCAGGATATTTCTTCCGAGAATTAACTTTTTGTTTTGATCGTCAGCGAAGCATCAGAAGTGCATCATGGTCTATCCCGTAGGCGAAACCGCAAAGCTTCTGGGAGTCGTCAAAAATATCCGGGAAGAAGATGTTCCCGAGCGCTTCCGTGCCGAACTGCGCGGTGTCCCGGAAAGCAAATAAGAATATTGACAAAGGGGGCAGGTGCCATGCAGCACCTGCCCCCTTTTTGTTATAAATATCTTCCGGTAATACTCTCCGGGTTTTCCTGGATCTCCTCCGGCGTGCCTGTTGCCACGACGCGGCCGCCGCTCTCGCCGCCGCCCGGCCCCATGTCGATGACATAGTCCGCGTTGCGGATGACATCAAGGTCGTGTTCGATGACAACGACCGTTGCGCCGTTGTCCAGCAGGGCTTGGAACACCCGCAGCAGCACCTGCACGTCCAGCGGGTGGAGGCCGATGCTGGGCTCATCGAAAACGAACACCGAATCGGTCTGGGTGCGGCCGATCTCGCTGGCCAGCTTGAGGCGCTGGGCCTCGCCGCCGGAGAGGCTGGGCGTTTCCTCGCCCAGTGTCAGGTAGCCCAGACCCAGCTGCTGCAATGTCTGCAGGCGCTGGCTCACTGTCTTCATCCCGCCGCAGAACTCAAGGGCGGAGTTGACGTCCATCTCCATCAGCTGCGGCAAAGAGGCTGTCTGCTCCGCCTCGTTGGTCAGCTTCACGCCGTAAGCCGCCCGCGCGTAGCGGGAACCCCGGCAGTCGGGGCAGACGATGTTCACATCCGGCAGGAACTGCACGTCCAGGCTCACCTCACCGGTGCCGTCGCAGCCGGGGCAGCGCAGACTGCCCGTGTTGTAGGAAAAATCGCTGGCCTTGAAACCCTTTTGCCTGGCGTCCGGAGATTTGGCATAGAGCTTCCGCAGCTCGTCGTGGACGCCCGCGTAGGTCGCCACGGTAGAGCGCACATTGATGCCGATGGGCGTCGCGTCGATGAGCTTGACGTGCGCGATGCCCTCGGCGCGAATCTCCCGGATATGTGCCGGGAGGGCGCTGCCGTTTACCTTTGCTTCCAGCGCCGGTACGAGGCTTTCCAGCACCATCGTCGTTTTGCCGGAGCCGGACACGCCCGTTACCACGGTGAGCCGCCCCTTGGGAATGTCCAGCTCCAAAGGCTTGACCGTGTGGATGCTGCCGGTGGAGAGATGGATAGCCCCCTCTGCGAACATCTCTCCTTCCCTGGCACACCGGCGCAGCTTTGTCTCAGCTTTTCCGGAGAGGAACGGCCCGATCTGGGACTCCGGCTTTGCCTCCAAATCAGCTATCGACCCTTCGGCAATGACATGTCCACCCTTAGCTCCCGCTTCCGGCCCCATCTCGATCACCCAGTCGGCCTCTTTCAGGATTTGGGTGTCGTGGTCCACCAGAATGACCGAGTTGCCGTCGGCCACGAGGTCGTGCATCACGCCGGTCAGGCCCACGATGTTCGACGGATGCAGGCCGATGGACGGCTCATCCAGCACATAGAGCACGCCGGTGGTGCGGTTGCGGACGGCCCGGGCCAGCTGCATCCGCTGGCGCTCACCGGTGGAAAGGGTCGAGGCCGAGCGGTCAAGCGTCAGATAACCCAGACCTAAGTCCATCAGCCGCTTGGCGGTACTTTCGAATGCCTCGCAGATGCTCTCCGCCATCGGGCGCATCTCTTTCGGCAGGCTGCCCGGCACGCCCTTCACCCACTCCACGAGGGCTTCCAGCGTCATCTGGCAGGCTTCGTCCAGCGAGATGCCCCGCAGCTTCGGCGCACGCGCCGCCGCTGAGAGCCGTGAGCCGTGACACTCGGGGCAGACATCTTCCCGCAGGAACTTTTCCACCCGCTTCATGCCCTTGTCATCCTTGACCTTTGCAAGAGCATTTTCTACAGTGTAGACGGCATTATAATAGGTAAAGTCCAGCTCGCCGGCCTGATTCGAGTTCCTGGCGTGGTAGAAGATATGCTTTTTCTCTGCTGGACCGTGGTAGACGATGTCCTTTTCCTGTTCGGTCAGGTCGCGGAACGGCACATCCGTCCTCACGCCCATTTCCCGGCAGACGTCTGTCATCAGCGACCACATCAGGCTGTTCCACGGGGCCACTGCGCCGCCGTCGATGGTCAGCGAGTCGTCCGGCACCAGTGACGCCATGTCCACCGTCCGGACGCTGCCTGTGCCGCTGCACTTCTGGCAGGCCCCTTGAGAGTTGAAAGCCAGCTCCTCCGCCGACGGCGCATAGAAATACGCACCGCACTCCGGGCAGACCAGCTCCTTGCCCGCCGCAACAGCCAGCGTCGGCGGGATGTAATGCCCGTTCGGGCAGCGGTGGCTTGCGAGGCGGGAGTACATGAGCCGCAGGCTGTTCAGCAGTTCCGTGCCGGTGCCGAAGGTGCTGCGGATGCCCGGCACGCCCGGCCGCTGGTGCAGCGCCAGCGCCGCCGGAACATACAGCACCTCTTCCACCGAGGCTTTCGAAGCCTGGGTCATCCGGCGGCGGGTGTAGGTGGACAGCGCCTCCAGATACCGGCGGGAGCCTTCGGCATACAGCACCCCCAGCGCCAGCGAGGATTTACCCGACCCCGACACGCCCGCAATGCCCACGATCTTGTTCAGCGGGATGTCCACGTCGATGTTTTTCAGGTTGTGTACCTTTGCCCCGCGCACGAGCATTTTGTCTATCATTATGATTTCCCTTCCCTTTGGCTTTTTTGCGCCAGATGAATTCCATGTTCTCTGTTTTAGTATAGCGTATCCTGATGTGTATTTCCACAATGGTCACCAATAAAATGCTATTTGCACTGGCAGCCACAGAAGAGTATACTATAATCAGTAAGGATCTCAAGTTCCTGTACACATGTATCTGACGAGATAAAAGGAGAACGAACATGGCAGTATTTCCAAAAGAATTTGTATGGGGCGCTGCAACTGCAGCCTATCAAATCGAGGGCGGTGCCGTCGAGGATGGAAAAGGCCGGAGCATCTGGGATGTTTTCTCCCACACACCGGGCCGCACCTATCGGGGCGAGACCGGTGATACCGCCTGCGACAGCTATCACCGCTGGCGGGAAGACATCGAACTGCTGAAGTCGATGCACCTGAAAGCCTATCGCTTCTCTGTGGCGTGGACGCGCATCGCCCCCACCGGCGGCACGGACTGGAACGAAAAAGGCTTTGCCTATTACGATGGTCTTGTGAATACTTTGCTGGAAGCGGGCATCGAGCCGTATATTACGCTGTATCACTGGGATTTGCCGCAGGCGCTGGAAGAAAAGGGCGGCTGGCAGAATGAGGACACCGCCCGGGCGTTTGCAGTCTACACGGCAAAAATGGCAGAACATTTCAAAGGCAGGGTCCACCAGTGGTTCACCTTCAATGAGCCTGCCTGTATCGTGAAAATGGGCTATGGGACAGGTGAGCATGCGCCGGGGCTGAAACTCCCGCTGGAAGGGCAGTTCACCTGCTGGCAGAATATCATCTATGCGCACTGCCTTGCCGCGCAGGAGCTCCGCCATACGGACGCCGAAAACAGAGTGGGCTTCGTCTCCACAGGCCGCATCTGCTACCCCGTATCTGAGGCAAAAGCAGATGTGGACGCCGCCCGGGCTCTGACCTTTGCCTGCCCGGACGAGGACTGGGCCTTTACCCACACGATGTCGCTCGACCCTCTGTGCCTTGGCCGCTGGCCCGGACCGGACCTCTGTGGGCCGCAGCTTTCCGCCTGCATCGGTGCTGTGCCGCAATACATCAACGACGCCCTGTCTCTGGGCAGACCGGATATGCTCGGGTTGAACATCTACAATGCCGCGCCTGTACAGATGGGAACGAATGGCCCCTGTTATGTGGAGCGCCCTGCGGGATACGCTCACACAGCCATGAACTGGCCGGTAGAGCCGGAAAGCCTGAACTGGGGGCCCCGTTACATCCAGGAGCGGTATGGACTGCCCATGTTCATCGCGGAAAACGGCTTATCCTGCACCGACAAAATCTATCGGGACGGCAAGGTGCATGACGTGGAGCGAATTGATTTTCTGGCGCGCTATCTGGAAAAACTCTCCGAGGGCATTCAGGCCGGTGCCGACATGCGAGGGTACTTCCATTGGAGCCTGTTGGACAACTACGAGTGGCACAGCGGATACAGAGAGCGTTTTGGTCTGGTGTACGTCGATTACGCTTCCGGGCGGCGCATCCCGAAAGACAGTGCCTTCTGGTATGGCGAAGTTGCGGCGACCAACGGCGGATCCATCTGACCTGTAAAATAAAAGGGCGGCAGTTTCTCCAATACAGAACGAATATTGCAGCCATATCCAAGATACGTCTTACCCATCCTGCAAATTCTTTTATAATAGCACCGCTGCCTGAAAGCGCTGCAACAAATTCCCATATCAAAAGGGAAGCTTTCCGGTATGGGACAACGACAAATCATTTTATTGGGATGCGAAAGAGACGTCCTCCGCCTGCTTCGGCGCTGCCGGATGGCCCGGCTCCGCTTTTGTCAACATCTGCTGGAACTTCCGGGCCGCCGTGTTCAGCGGGCGGTGATGGTCGTAGACGAGGCAGATAGAGCGGGAGGGAATGATCTCCTGCAGATGCAGCTCGACAAGCTCGCCGCGGGCCAGAAGCTCTTTCGTCATCGGTTCCGGCACGAAGGCAAGGCCCAGCTCACTTTTCACCAGCGTGAGCATCTGGTCGGTGGTGGCGGCCTCGGTGTCAGGCCGGAGCACGGCGTCGTGGTCGAGGAAGAACTGCCGGTAGAAGCTCCGGGTCATGCTCTCATCGCTGAGAGAGATGAGCGGATAGCAGCTCAGTTCTTTCAGCGTCAGGCGCTGGCTGGCCAGTGCAGTGAAGGTCTTTCCACCCACCAGCACTTCATAAAACGGTCTCAGTTCCACCATCTTCAGGCCCTGTTCTACTTCCGCCGGGGTGGAGATGATGGCAAAATCCACTTCTCCGTTCTTCACAGCCTGCACCGCCTGGGGCGTAGAGTGGTTCGAGATGCGCAGCCGGATGCCGGGATACTCGATGTGGAACGTCCGCAGCTTCTCGGCCAGATAGATGTTCAGCGCCGTCTCCGTCGCGCTGATGCTGATGGAGCCATGCTCGAGGGTGGCGCTGGCGCTCAGCTCTTCCTCCGCGTCCTGTATCTGCACCGCTGCCGAGGCGATGCGGGAGTAGAGCATCTCGCCCTCCGGCGTCAGGGTGACGCCCCGGTTGGAGCGGGTAAAGAGCACACAGTTCAGCTGGCTTTCCAGCCGGTTCATCGAGTGGGTGATGTTGGGCTGGTTGTTGCCCAGCACCCGCGCCGCCTTGGTGAAATTCTGGTATTTTGCAACATAATAGAAGATTTTGTAGTATTCCCAGTCCACGTACATGAGATGTTGCCCTCCTCCATGTAAAAATCATATTGCAACCATGTGCAGGATACGTTTTACACATTCTTTTCCTGCTCGTATAATAGCACTGCAATCGAAAATTGCAAGAGGAAATCTGAAAAAACTACGGTCTGCCCACCAGAGTGCAGACCATTGAGAACAACAAAAAGAAGGTTATAACAAATCATGCTGACCGCTGTTACTGGAATCAATTGGGGCGATGAGGGCAAAGGCCGCGTCATCGACCTGCTGGCCGAAAACGCCGATGTCGTTGCCCGCTATCAGGGCGGCAACAATGCCGGGCACACCGTCGTTACTGAAAAGGGCAAGTTCATCCTGAACCTTCTGCCCTCCGGCATCCTGCACCCGGATGTCACCTGTGTGCTGGGCACCGGTATGGTCATCGACCTCGACCACCTCTCGAATGAGATGCAGGCCATCGAGGCCCGCGGCGTGGAAATCGGCCCCAAAAACCTGAAGCTCTCCGACAAGGCCACCATCTCGATGCCCTGGCACAAGGTGCAGGATGGTCTGGAAGAAGACCGCCTGGCCAAAAAGGGGAGCGCCTTTGGCTCCACCCGGCGCGGCATCGCCTACGCTTACAGCGACAAATACCGCAAGAAGACCCTGCGTCTGGGCGACCTGCTCCATCTGGACGAAGAGCGCACCCAAAACCGCCTGCACATGATCCTGGATTCCAAGAACATGGAGCTGGCAGGCTGCTATCATCAGGAAAAGATGTCCTACGACGCGCTGCTGGACTGGTGCAGGACCCAGGCCGAGCGATTCGCACCGTTTATCTGCGACGTGGGCGCCTTTTTGCAGCAGGCCCACGACAGCGGCAAGCGCATCGTGCTGGAAGCTCAGCTGGGTGCCATGCGGGACATCGACTACGGCATCTTCCCCTTCACGTCCAGCTCCAATACGCTGGCCGCTTATGCGCCGCTGGGAGCCGGCATCCCGAATTGCCGGCTCGACCATGTGGTCGGTGTGCTGAAAGCCTACTCCACCTGTGTCGGCGCAGGCCCCTTCGCCGCAGAACATGCCATGGACGAGGACTGGAACGAGCAGCTGCGGAAGGCAGGCGGCGAATACGGTGCGGCCACCGGCCGCCCCCGCCGCGTCGGCCCCTTTGACTGCGTGGCCAGCCGCTACGGTCTGGCCTGCCAGGGAGCGGACAAGATCGCTCTGACCAAGCTGGACGTCCTGAGCAGCATGAACGAGATCCCGGTCATCACCGGTTACAAGTTGGACGGTGTGGAAGTCCCCCGCTTCGACACGCTGTCTGACCTGGACCGGATGGAGCCGGTCGTCACGATGCTGCCCGGCTGGAACACCGACCTCTCCGGCTGCAAGAGCTGGGACGAGCTGCCCAAAGAGGCAAAAGGCTATGTGGCGTTCCTCGAAAAGCAGCTGGACCACGAGATCCAGTTCATCTCCACCGGTGCCGAGCGTGAGAAGTTCGTGCTGAAAGGAGAATGGCTGTGAGACATTTCATTGAGCCGAACAGCTTTTCTCTGGACGAACAGCTGGCCCTTCTCGACCTTGCCGACCGGATGGAGGCAGACCCCGCACCCTATGCCCATCTCTGCGACGGGCGCATTCTGGCAACGCTGTTCTATGAGCCGTCCACCCGCACCCGGCTCTCGTTCGAGTCGGCCATGCTGCGGCTGGGCGGCAAGACGCTGGGCTTTGCCGGGGCGCAGCTTTCCAGCGCCAGCAAGGGCGAAACGGTGGCCGATACTGCCCGTGTGGTAAGCAACTATGCAGACGTCATTGCCATGCGCCACCCCAAGGAGGGCGCACCGCTGCGTGCGTCCATGTATGCGCGGGTGCCCGTCATCAATGCAGGCGATGGCGGCCACGCCCACCCCTCCCAGACCATGATCGACCTGATGACCATTCGCCAGCGCAAAGGGCGGCTGGATCATTTGACCATCGGTTTCTGCGGCGACCTCAAGTTCGGTCGGACGGTGCACTCCCTCACCGCCGCGTTGAGCCAGTTTGAGGGCAACCGGTTCGTGTTCATCTCGCCGGAGGAGCTGCGCATCCCGCAGTACGTCAAGGACGAGACCCTGACCCCGCTGCACCAGAACTACAAGGAGACCGCTGACCTTGAAGCCGAATTGCCCGGTCTGGATGTGCTGTACATGACCCGCATCCAGAAGGAGCGCTTTTTCAACGAGGAGGACTACCTGCGGTTGAAAGGCTGCTATGCGCTGGACGAAAAGCTGCTGCAGCTGGCACCGCCCACCATGCCGGTGCTGCATCCGCTCCCCCGCATCGACGAGATCAAGCCGGATGTGGACAACGACCCCCGCGCCGCTTATTTCGACCAGGTGCATAACGGTGTGTATATCCGCATGGCCATTATACTGGCGCTGCTGGGCATCCCCGACCCGCTGACCGGGAAAAAGGTACTGGAAAGTTTATAAATTGGAAACAGGGCTGCTGCACAAAACCTCGTGCAGCAGCCCTGTTTTTGCGTCTCTCGCCTTTACACCCCTCCCGTGAAAAGGCAATTCTGGAAAATCCGCGTTTGCGCAGCAATGAAAGCCCCAGTGGGGCTTTTAAGTGGTAGAGCGGTCTGCGTTAGCAGATGGAGGGGCTTTGCCCCGACAAGCTCCGCAGATT
>ENA-ORSA01002947-ORSA01002947.1-human-gut-metagenome-genome-assembly--contig:-NODE-2947-length-11412-cov-3.187990_pt1 | contig 11412 bp, 12 predicted proteins | sample MGYA00242179_ERZ509142 | MGnify/ENA primary metagenome ERZ509142 (study PRJEB26280, sample SAMEA2338659) | human gut metagenome | biome: human gut; feature: human-associated habitat; material: faeces... | reverse complement strand
GTAATAATACCAGCCACAACATCAGGATAAGGTAGACCAGGCAACCCGCCCTGAACCAGAACACCGCTAATGGCCAGGTACAGAGTAGCAATAGCAGGAAGAACAATGTTAGTAACATACTTAGCAACCTTATACGTCTTGTCGTCAAGAACCATGTTTTCTCCTTAAGAATTTCTAATAGGAAGTTTCTTTAACTCATTGGCTACTTTATTACCAGATCCGTTTCCACCGTTTTCCACGTATGGTTCGTACAGATACGTAAAGAAGTTTTCATACTCGTCTTTTGTAATATACCCTCGTTCGATATATGTCATACCGAGAGTTATAATACGATCGTGGGCGAGTCCAATAAGTAGTTTCTTCTGCGCCTCTCGATTTTGAGTAGCAATCTCTTCACGAGCACGCTTTTCCTCTTCCCTCTGGTCCATGCGCTTCATGATAACGCTCCAGAACCCAGAAGATGCAATAATAGCACATGCAATAGTAACAACACACTGAATTAAGTCCATCCCTGTTGTTACCTCCCTATTAGTTTTAATGTTTGTAAAATATAAACTCCGTAATCAGCTACAAAATTGCATAGCCATTCTTCAGCTTCCACCCAGTACCGCGGATGGACCATTTGATGAATATCATCAAGTAAATGGAAGCTAAATATGATACAATGACCGATCTCGTGAATCAGTACCTTGGTTAGAAATTCTCCAGAGATTTGGTTCGATATATAAACTGTCATTGTCTCTAGATCAGTCACAGCGACTGTTGCTTTACCGGTACGATCCACGAGAATCGGATCATTGTAATCAACATATCGGATACGCCAAATATCGTCACCTAATTTGAACGTATCCATCTTTAGGCTAAGACATCTCGTTAACCAAAGAAGTTAGCTGAGACTTCATTTGCTGACGAAGCGTCGGATCTGCACTATTCCAAATCTCTCGAATGGAAACAATAACAGAGTCAATATGCTCGCGTGCCTTGCCATCCATCGAACTCTTATCCGAGCTAGAATGGGTCTCAGTATAGTGCTTTCGAGCGTCGCGATACTCGTTAAACACTCGACCGTACTTTTCGTCCCAGTCATGATGAGGCATACGAGAATATTCGTCATAATCCTCATCAAGATCGATCATAGGAATATAACCGAGACGACGAGAGCGATCCTTGCCATCCATAGCCTTAACTACTGTCTTGTAGTATTTGGCTTTGGCACAGTCCTTCTCGGCCTCGTAAATATCCTTGATCATGTCGATGACTTCTCCGAGCTCTTGAGTGTTAACTTTCTCAAGGTCACCGCACAAGGCTTCGCGAGCAGCACAAGTCAACTCAGCCTTCATATCGCAAAGCTTAGTCATGTTATCATCCATGCTACTCACTCCTTACGCGATACGATGTACGAAAAGTACAGGATTGGCACTGACAATAACCGGCACAGTACCAGTGTTTACGACTGTGATACGATCATAATCGCAGCAGCAATTAGCGACCGGAATATCGGTAGACACGTTGCCAACAGCGTTTGCAGCAGCCGGAGTGTAAATCATAGTAGACTCGTTAATAGTCTCACCGCCGATTGCGAGACTAAGCTGCACGGGCGTACCAGCTGCTGTGCCAGTTACGTTAGCTGCGAAATGGACTTCGTACGTGCCGCACTTAGCACAAAGCTTGACTGAGCCAGAATTCTTTCGATGGCATTCGGCGCCATTCTTACTCTTCAGCAGCACAGTGTCGAAGGTAATGGACTGTCCGACAGCGACTGTCTGATCAGTCGTATTTGATAGCGAGATCATAATATACCTCCAAAGGGCAGAGAGGCCCTGTGAAAATATACTCAAGTAGAGCCTCTCCGCAAATCAGTTAACTAAGCCTGGTTGCAGTAGCAGCCATATCCCACCGTAGCATAGGGATTCGGGACATTAAATGCCGGAATCGGAGACGGATGCAGCTGACTGATCAAATATGCATTCTGAGCGCACTGGGAAGCCGCGAGATCCTTCTGACCAAGCTGACGCGTAAGGTCTGCGATCTGGGCGTCCTTGTCCTCCATACGCATGGCGACAAGCTCATCATGCAGCTGACGATAGTTGGCATTTGCATTGTCCGTGATATCACGTGCTGCGCTAGAAATGGAGTTGGTGATAGCACAGGTGTCGGTAGCCATAGCATACTTGATGTCTGCCTGACCCTGACGGTTCTCACAGCAGCAATTGGCAAGCTGAGCACTCAAGCCGTTAATCGCGGTCTGGGTATCGTAGGTACCCTGCATGGTAGCCATCTGCTGACCGTTGAAACCCTGAAGCAAAGAGGTATTCACGGCATAGAAACCGTCGCAGATACCGCTATTGATGCCATTGAGCTTGTTCAGGATGCTCTGGGTATCAAAACCGGACTGGAGATCAGTCGTGGTTGCTGCAGCAGCTCCACGATTACCGCCATAACCATTGCCACCCCATCCGAGAATATGAACTAACTGAGTTTACGAGGTAACTTCAGAATTACTCGTATTTTCAGCTTCGAGATTTAGTCGCCAAATGAGCTCAGCAAGGTTTTTATTGATCGCCTCAAGAACATATGAAGAAGTCGGAGGGTCGAACGCGATACGAGTCTTCTGTGACAAATATGTTGCCACTGCTCCTACGTTCTTAAACCCTCCGATAAAGTCTTCGAATGTCTGAGATGAATCAGTAACCGTAAACCCATCAGACGGACCAATCCCATTTTGAGTGAGATCAAGGATGGCAGCGTTTAGAAAAACCAGAATATCCTGATCGAATGCGTCGTAGTCTGAACCCAGACCACAAGTCTTCTTAACTGTATCCAAGATGCTTGCTGTTTTGTCAAACGGCATGATTACCATCCTTTACTCGTTAAATATTAGTGAGGAATGTTGAAGAAGTTAGCTGCCTGCTTGGTTGCTTCCTCCGGAGTGATTCCCATAGTGTTGCAGAGGTTCCTTGCAATCTCCTCGCCCTTCTGAGCATCGCCGCTCTTGACGACATTCAGCATTGCCTGGGCCTGAGGGTTGTTTGCAATATTAGGATTTGACTGTGCCATGTTAAGAATAGCATTAAGCGGACTTAGCATTGTTATCGCCCTTCCTCATTACCTGATTAGGCTTGGTGAAAAGATCCTCAATCTGATCAAGACGTTCATCCATATGAGACATTACCTCATCAAGAGTGACTGTCGGATTGTCGTCCTTAGCGTTCGCAGGAAGATACTCAAGAGTCTGAATCAGACCATTGGGCGTCCACTGCTTTGCAATGATCTTAGAGAAGTCCTGAAGCGGGAACATAGCAATTGTTCCATCCATCGGTACGTCGTTCGGAGTAATCTGACTCTCATTTTGAACGACCTTGCCGAAAATGGTCTGCTTTGGAGCGGGCGTTACGTATGGCAGAGTGACATTCTGGTTGCCCGGCAACCAAGTCTGTGGTGTAGCTGGTTGCTGACCTGGAATCTGGCCAATATACGGGTTGTACGTCTGCGACATGAGAAACTCCTTTCAACGATTTCCCAAATAGAGTAAGAGGGCATCATAGGGACAATTCTGGATTTAACAATGGAAAGGACAGAAGAACGAAGTTAAATCGAAGAACACCTACGACGTCTTGAACTAACGAATTGCCCCCAGGATACCCTCTTACTTTGAACTACTAAGAGATCTTCTTGTACTTAGTAGGATTTGAACCGTCACCCTTCGAGATGATAATAGTATCGTCCGAAGAATCTTGGTTCGATGGTTGCTCAGGTTTGGCTGTAGGTTGCTGTGGAGTCTGAGCAGGCTTTACTCCAGCATAGGCGTTCCAGGCGTTTGCGTCTCCATAGAAGAGGTCAGCGTCAAGATTGCCATTATAACCATTTAGTCGACCGTCGGAGCAGAATTGCCACATGCACACAAGTCCGTCTGCGTCAGGACAATCCCACGATTCGGCCATTTTGAAAGTTGGGTGAGATACTGCTGGATACGAAGCTACCCATCGTCCGCAGTCTTTATCTACTCCACCTTGATTGAATCGCCAAGGATTTGCGTAGATGATAGGGGAAACTCCCCAGCGGCTACGGACGACTTTGACCCACTCGTTAACCCAGGCTACTGACTGATTCTCTTCCCAGTCAAGGACCGGGATAGCATCCCCCTTGTAGCCAATACAGTTATCGCAGAAGTAGTTTGCCTCTGCGGTAGCGTTACCGGCCTTAGCGTAATGATATACGCCTCGGAGGATGCCTGCCTGCTTCGCCTGTTGGAAATGCGGATCACAGTAAGGATTGACGTAATTCGTACCCTCAGTACCCTTAATCACGACAAAATCAATCTGGCCTTTAACTGTAGTAAGGTTAAGACCGGACTGATATGACGCAATGTCAATACCGTGAAGCATGATTTACTCCCATTTTGATTTAGGATTGGGTGATCTGAGTCCAAGCGGATTCAGAACCGAAGATACCAGGCTCGTAGGTATTGGAGTCCATAGTAGACTCGTAGACATTGCCGTACTTGGTTACTCGGTCACCCTTATTGTAGATATGCCCACTCTCCCACTCAGGAGCAGTCTCGCCAGAAGAGGAAGGAAGCACCTTAACCCAATTCTGAGGACTGTCGATCGGCGACGTGGTAGGAGTCGAGGTATGAGTCTCCAGAGCCTTATACAAAGTTCCGTTATAGAGAACTCGAGTACCTACAGGATATACCACGGCATTGCCACTCCATTCAGGATAGAGAGCAGGTACCTTGAGAGCCTCATCATCAGACAATTTCTCAGCCTGCATCATAGCAAGCGTGATAGCAGCGTCCTGAGGAGTACCGGCATTTGGTACAACGTCCCAAACCTGGGTAATAGAGCTGCCATTGTCTCGGAATCGAGACTCAGCATGGTAACCTGTCGGAATATTCGTAGGTGGATCGACCTCCATAACAGGACGACCAGTAGACGAATCCGGTGTAAGGATTACCATGTTGTTTACAAGATTGCCGTAAAACATTTTTCACCTTCTTTGGATTGTGACATATAGAGATATTGATAACGAATGCTAAATTACCCCATACAAGCGACGAAGCCTCAGAGTATACTGAGCACCTAACATATTATATACATTATCTCTTAATACAATCTGATTTTTTATTACCGAATTTACCCAATAAACTGAATCGGTTTTTGGCTGAATCTGTAGCATTATCGGCGCATCGGCGATTTGTACATAATTGGAGCTAAATATTGGAACCTGCATATTAAAATATACATTATACCATTCTCCATTCGGAACATCACAATTAGCGCTCGAAATGTTGTTAGACATTCCTAAGGCCGGCCATATGTTATCATCTGAGTTGCTAAACACTCCATACAATATCACATATTTTGAAATATTAGGAATGGCGATATATCCTGAATTAAACGAGCCTTCATATAGCAAGTTATTTCTAAGTTTATTTCCATTCAACTTCAGGCTATCAGCTATGAGGTTGATGGACCCCCGTGCTACATTGCCTCTCGAATCTGTGCCCTGCGTACTTAGTGTCAACTCACCTTGACCAGTTGAAGACGTACTACCGTGAATCTGTGCCATCGACTCAAGTTGGTTATTTGTCGTATCGGCAGCGATAAGAAAATCAGGATTACCAGAGCCGCCTAGATTCAATCCAGCAGAACTAGGTGCTGCACTAAGAATGCCAACCGATTTTCCTTGGTTTGCAACTTCCATAGGTAGAACTCCTGTCGTAATGGATCGAGCGATAGTCGCCGTTCCGTCCTTAGTATCTGTCAAAGTACACTCGATATAATATACTGAGTTGATTGACGCTGCAAAATGGACATTAATCGTACCAGATGCCTTATTAAGATCTCCAGTAGGCGTTACAGTCACACCTGTAGAACTTCCATTTTTATAGTATTTGCATGCAATGGATTTTGCAACATTGCCTGAATATACCGTAGTATCTACCTTGTAAGTAAAGCTTGCATAGCAGTAACCGCCTGAGTAATCGGGAGTAGTAGAGGACATTGAACCAGTACGAATAGCCAGACCATCGGTAAATTTTGGCGGAATATATAAAAGTTTCCATACAGCATATAGAGTATAGTCAGCGTCAGGAGTACCTCCGTATGTCTGACCCGGTTGATACTCAGCTGTACCAGTTGGGGTTTTGCTCCAGCCAAGAAATTCATAATTCGTGCGAGTTGGTTTCTGAGAAGGAATAATAAGAGACTCACCATACCAGTTGTCCGCTCGACCGGGAGCACCTGTACCACCATTCGCATCAAAACTTACATAATGGTGTGCTAGCGCAGGAACGGTAATTGTCTGACTTGCTGAACTTGTGCCATTCATGTAGCCAGACTGATTTCGCACCCATCCTGATAGTGTTACATTGTAAGCATTATGACCCTTAACAAATCTCTTAGAAGCAGAACTAATATCTTTCGTATTCCAAGAGCCTGTCGGCGTATTGAAACTAGTATTAACCTCGGAGTCGCTACCGTTAGCACTAGCATGTCCGACAATACCGGTCCAAATTTGAAAACCCCAACCGCAGTCCTGAATACCGACAGTCAGTCCGGCAGATACCGATAATCCATCCTCGGAGGACCAAGTGTTAATATAGCAACGCCAGTGATTGGTTGTATTACCGTAAATAGTAGCCAATTGATCCTCCTAAGGAATATAAACCAATTGCATTGATGTACCAGTATCTCGCCATTGGTAATGACCCATTTGCACTCGAGAAGCTTTCACCGTAGAAGTAACACCATCCAACTCCATGATTGTCTGATCACCCTGCATGAACTTCTCGCTGGTATTAGTCAACTTCGTACGGAACGAACTTGACGAACTACCGATCGTCAGAGTAGGTTGACCAGATTCCCTAGCAAATGTCATGTAGTCATTGACATTTTTAACAGTCGTAGACATACCAGAGACAGTCGTCTCAGTCGTCTGGATACGAGAAGTCAGAGATGTAGATGTCTGTTCAAGCTGAGACTTAGTAGCATAGCTCGACAATGCCTCGTTATTGACATACGTAGCAGCTACAGTAGATCTAATCGACTCGGCAGTCTGGTTGATCGATGATTGCATCTCAGTCGTAGTGGAGTAATTATTCGCCAAGTCATTCTTAACCGTATCAGCAGTAGACTTAGCAGTATTCGCTGTGTTCTGAGCCTTTGTAACGTTTTCATTAGTAGTGCTCAGTTCCGTTTTAGTAGCATATGTACTAGACACAGTCGAAGTAATTGAATCAGACGTAATTTTCAACTGTGCATCAGTGTATTTCTTAGCATCCTCGCTTGTTATGAAGGACGGGCTATTACTTCCAATAAGAGCTCCATCAACTACTCTGCAAGATACATATGCTTTAGCTTCAGCCCCATTAGACACAGTGTTAGCATACGATTCGATACCGGTTCCTTTTCCATTTCCAGGAATACCAATTAGAGCATAAGCCAATCTTCCAGCATGAAGTAAACTTCTAGTTCCTCCACATCGATACAACGCAGCATCCATAGCTGCATTAGAGTCAACTGCATCCCAAGAGACAATTACCACGATAGAGGTGCTATTTAAAGAGTTTAAATATGTCGCCGCTTGATCAGCATATTCGCTATTTTTCTGGTAAACATCGTAGTGCTTTGAATCTGTTAAAGTCAAAGTAAATCGATCAAAAACGGCAATGTTTAAACCTCTACGAGTTTCTGAATGGTCCATAGCTATTGAACCATTTACTTTAATCCAAGCATTCTTGTCAGGATTTTCATACTGTTCACCAAGGGCTACAATTAATCCCTGATTCACAGCACTAATAACTTCAGTCTTAGTCGCCCTAAGTGCAATAGCTTCACTATTTTGAGTAATCTTTGTCTCAGCGGAGGTCACACGATTCTTTAGTGCGTTAACATCGTCCTGAGCCTTCTTAGCGTTAGCCTTAGCAGTGTCTGCTGTGCTCTGTGCGGTACTGGCAGCACTGGCAGCCTCGTTAGCCTTTGACTGTGCAGTTGCTGCATTCTTCTTAGCGGTGTCTGCTGTACTCTGAGCTGTACTAGCGGCCGTTGCAGCCTCGTTAGCTTTAGTTTGGGCCGCGGCAGCATTAGCTTTAGCAGTATCGGCAGTGCTCTGTGCTGCCACAGCAGCCGTGTTAGCTTTACTTGCAGCACTATTGGCGGAGTCAGCAGCGGTTTGAGCTTTACTCACAGCCGTCTTGGCCGCAGCAATCTCAGTATCAGTTGCATCCGCTCGACCCTGAAGATCTTCAAGATTCTGCTTAGCCGTAACAAGATCAGCATTTGCAGCGTCAGCAGCAGTCTGAGCAGCAGACGCATTAGCCTTAGCAGCATCAGCGGAAGTCTGAGCGGCGTTTGCTTTACTCTGTGCGGAGGCAGCAGCATTGGCAGCGCTAGTAGCGTTCTCCTTTGCCTTATCAGCGGCAGTCTGAGCCGTGGCAGCAGCACTGGCAGCAGCAGTCGCCTTGGTTTGAGCAGCAGAGGCAGTGGATTGAGCCGTAGCGGCAGCAGACGCAGCGTTATCAGCAGCCTTCTTAGCATTCGCCGCAGCAGTATTAGCCGCAGAGGCATCCGTACGAACCTCTTCCACACTGCTGACGGTCTGCTCAATACGATCGCTAAGCTGATTCACAGTAGACTTAGTGGCATAGGTTCTCTCAACTGTATTGGAGAGATTCGTAACAGCCGTATCGTCAGTGTACTTGCTCGCTTTGACCCAATCAGACGCAGCATATGCCTGACTATCAATCTTGGGAGTCTGGCAACGCAAAATATCACCAGTTGAGCCCTGAACCCACAAGTCTCCGATATCATACGGAGGTTTCGGGGTAGTGACAAATATGCGCTTCTTAGCATTCGCTGTATTCTGAGCGTTTGCCGCATCAGACAAGGCCTTAGTGACTTCAGTATCCTGAATCCTACCCCAAGAATAGACCCCATTTTGATTCATGTAGCGATAACAGAATCCAGTCTGATTATCGTAATAAAGGTCACCAAGATGAGTCTGACGATCCTTATCGGTAGTCCAATTGACCTCAGGTTCTGTCAATGCATTAGGAATACCATCGTAGAACCAGGTCTGAATAGCACCATCAATCTGATCTTTAAGTCCAGAAATATCACCATTGAATTTACTAACTGCATTCACCAAATCGGATGCGTTTGACTCAGCTGCTTTCTTAGCCGCGTCAGCAGTAGATTGAGCCGTCTGGGCTGCTTTAGTTGTAGTCTCAAGCTCTTTCTTCGTGCTATATGTCTGAGATACCTCAGTACGAAGCCCAGCAGCGGATTTGGAGATCTCGGTCTTAAGATTGGATTCTGTGCTACTAAGTTCAGACTTCTTTGCATAGTCGGCTTCCATAGTCTCTTTGACCGTGGTAATCTGACCAGTCAAATCGTCACGCAGAGTAGCAGCATCCTGTTTAACCGAGGTCATTTCTTTGTTGATCTCAGTAATCTGGGTCTTAACATTGCCAACATCTTTATTTGCCTGAGCAGCAGAGCTTAGAGCACTATCAGCCGTTGACTGAGCATTAGAAGCAGCGGTGTTTGCCTCATCAGCGGAATTCTTAGCTTCAGTGGCTGCTTGATTTGCGTTGTTAGCAGAGGTCTGAGCATTTCCAGCAGCAGTATTTGCTTCGTCCGCAGCCTGCTTAGCACTATCAGCAGCACTTTTAGCCTCTTCTGCTTTCTTTTCTACAAGATTAGCTTTAGTCGTGGCTTCAGTTGCCTTGGCGACAGCGTCATCAGCCTTAGTCGTGGCCTCACTAGCCTTAGTAGAAGCACCCGTGGCCTTTGTTGTAGCGGTCTCAGCCTTAGTTACAGCAGAATTAGCCGTATTGGTCGCTGTTTCGGCTTTGGTCGTAGCTTCCTCCGCCTTAGTTACAGCGGAGTTAGCCGTATTGGTAGCAGTGTCAGCCTTTTCTACAGCATAAGTTGCATTGGTATTAGCTGTGTTTGCCGTATCCTTAGCCTCTTGAGCAAGTTTGGCTGAATTCTTGACATTATCGCCAAGAGCTGCAACTGTATCAAGACTCGAATTAATAGAAGCGTTAAGAGTCTTTAGATATGCGCTCTGCTGACCAGTAAGAGTGTCGTACGAAGCACCTAAGTCAAAGGTAGTATTCTCAGGATTCATCAAATCGAGATCGATCGAATTAACCATGAGGTACTCGTCTACCTTGCGGGGCTTAGAACGAACTCGTACCGCCTGACCGAGCTGAAGATGCTGGTACTTCTCGCCAAGAATAAGAGCAAGGTCTACAGCCCTGACTGAGATGGTGAGGGCAGGAGATAACAGAGTATTAAGTGTCTTGCAGGAGTACTCAAGAAGACCGTCATAAGTCTTGATATCAGTATTCGAGACATAGTACTCTCGATAACCATAACGGGCGACAGCTTCAACATCATAAACTCTATCTCCCATTTTGATAATAGTCGAGGAGTATGGCGTACCACCATCAGCGCATCCTTCAAGAGTAATTGGCTTCATCTTGACATCAGTTTGACCCTCAGGAGGATCAGGTGTATACCCTGTTGCCACTACTGCTGTATATTGAGTCTCCGCGGTAGTAGTCTTAGTAAAATCTAAAATATTGACACCATAGTCAATAATCTGAGTATTGACATCATGGACATCGGCGTAAAGATCAAGAATATTCAGATCATCCCGATAGCGTACGAACAGATAACCACCAACAGAATTCAGGATCTTGTCCTCAATCTCTGAGGCAGTCGTTGGACGCTGTTCAGACGAACGATAGATATAATTGTTCTTATCAAGCATATTGCCCTGATTCACACCGACTGAGAAACGCTTGCGTGAGTCAAGACAATTAGAATTATGCTGATTGATCAGCCATTGAAAATAGCCATCAACTGTCGCCGGACAAGTTAGCGGTTGTTCTCCTTGCACAGTAGAGTACGGACGAACTCGAGTAGCAGTCAAGTAATCGAGAACTCCCGTACAAGAAACAGAGTAATTCCCCTCAAAGTCTTCATCTATTTTAGTAATCTCACCCTTGAATAGAATAAGATTGTTGAAATAGATTCGAACTTCTCCTGCTCGCTCCTCAATTTTAGAATATAAAGAATGCGTAGAGGAGATAGTGAAATCGAAATATGAGGCAGCGTTAAGCTTAGAAGAAAGCTTCGTATCGGTTATACGGTCATCTGTATAAGGATCGAAAAGCAGTTGATTATCATACAAAACCCTATAGCCCATGATACCTCCAAATAAATCTTAAGAAGCTTTTACCATGCCAATGACATGGACATAAATCCATCGAGTAAAATTATCAGACGACGCTTTATATATGTAGCAATCGAGCCCTGTGCCACCGCCATGTGTGTTGCAATAAGAAATATGTGAATCACTACGGCTATCTACGCCGCCACATACGCTAACGCAAGG
>ENA-ORSA01002946-ORSA01002946.1-human-gut-metagenome-genome-assembly--contig:-NODE-2946-length-11415-cov-2.299120_pt1 | contig 11415 bp, 13 predicted proteins | sample MGYA00242179_ERZ509142 | MGnify/ENA primary metagenome ERZ509142 (study PRJEB26280, sample SAMEA2338659) | human gut metagenome | biome: human gut; feature: human-associated habitat; material: faeces... | reverse complement strand
CAATGCCGTTCACACAAACAACATATTAATGCCGTTCACACAAACAACATATATCTACTTCGCGTTCCAAATGACCTCGATGTTGTCAACCTTGATAACGATCTCACTATTGCGGTAGATCGCAAAGTGCAGGTAGGTTTGCACGTGCTCATAATTGCAGAGCTTTTTGAATGGATGATAGCTTCCATCGGGTAGAACGTTCCAACCGCTAACGAGGAACTTGACAGGCTTCATGTTCCTTGTCCTTTCTGCTAGGCAATTGACTATGGTCAGATTCTACCATAATTGTTAACGTCGTTTCACGTGAAACAATAAAGAAATCACCGCACCTGCTAGGGCATGGCAGGCACGGTGAATCAGGGAATCAGCCCTATAGGGGCTATGACTACTTTAGCATATTGTTGACGATGTACTGGACAATATCGTACTCGCTCCCAAGCATGTTCCTGCGAGTAGTGCCATTGCCATAGCAGCCCTTGATGACCTTGTTGGCCTTAGCGTACAGATCGTTTACCTTGGCTTGCACATCATCATAACTAGACCCAAGCGCATTTCTGCGAGCCTGTCCAGTGCCATACTTGCCTTTGATTACGTCGGTGGCAATATCTAGCGTTGAACCAGGCACAAAGCTATCAGAAGAATTACCAGAGCTAGAAGAGTTAGATGAACCGACATAGGCATTCCAAGCCTTTCTATCACCATAGAAGAAGTCACCATCAACATTCATGCCACCCATTGAAAGGCTGGAAGTGAACTGCCAAGCGGCCAACGTCCAACCAGTATGCTTGTAAGGGCAGGAGGCATCTGGATAGGACGTGTAAGACCTGGGATACCCTGCAAGCCAAAGGCCACAGTTTGACTTTACCCAAGGCGTGCCATATCCGCGGTTGTTGATGTAGTCACTATTCATATAGACCCAGGGCTTTACCCCGCTGAGCTGATAGAACGTCTTGCACCAAGTCTCCAGCCAAGAGTTAGAGTTAAGCACCTCGAAATCGAGAATGGGAATGCCCTTGCCAACATAGTTCTTTGTCTGGTTGTAGAAGTAGGCTGCTTCTCCGGCTGCGTCGTTGGATCGTGCGAAGTGGTAGTAGCCGAACGGAATACCGAGCCCGATCGCGTCTTGCACGAACCCATCACAGCATTTGTCAACAAGGCCAAGCCCTTCTGTGGCCTTGACGATGACAAAGCCAGGCTCAGTATCGCTTAGGCTAAAACCACGTTGATAGCTGGAAATGTCGATACCCTTTAGAACCATCATGTCACTTATCCTCGCTTTTCTTGTTGTCAAGGTTGAACAATCTGAACAGTGCGGAATCCCTTAGCTCTGGATACCCGTTGGCTATGTTCTCCAGCACACTTATAAGCTCCATCACGACAATGTAACCGCACACCACTTCGCAGGTGGGTACGTCATAGGGCAGAGCGCCGGTATGCGAGATACTAACCTCGATGGCAAGGCATACGAATATGAGAACGAGCATGAGCGCCTTGTGCAGAAGTCCATTTCTCATTTTGGTGCTGGAAAGCTTCTCGTTGATGGCAGCGACAATGAAGCCCACTACCATGTCTGCTGTCATCATCACGCAGGCGAGCGCGATACCCCATGACTGGGCCTCAGTCAGGAACACTACAGGAAGCATCTTTGACCATCTCCTTTTTTACGGATTCGGCGCTAGCCAAATCTATTACCAAGCTACCACGTATCTTAACAGCCCTGAGCCTGCCGTTGCTACACATACGGCTTGCGCGAACCTTGGATACCCCGAGGAAGTCGGCGCATTCATTGAGCGTCAAGGTTGGCCGATGTTGCAGCAGGTGTGCTGGAATCGTATAGGTTCCGTCCTGCTCATTGTATGTGAGCTTGATTACCCCGTTGAAAGCGGTCTCGACGTTGACGTTTCCCCATTCGTCGGTTAACCCTTGGAAGTCAAGCCCTGTTATTGGCTCAGAGTACGTCTTAAGATTCATGCTATGACCTTTCTTATATAGGTGTTATAGTATTAACAGTCTAGCGTGAAAGGGGCAAACGTGGCAAGGGCTAAGCGAGAATCTGACGATGTGTACAATGCGCGCAGGCGCTACCGTAGGCAGGCCGAGCGCTACCTGGCAAGGGCTGAGAATGCCAGTGGGCTTGAAAAGGCACGCTATCAGGCTCAGGCTCGTAACGCAACGATAATGGCAGCACAGACCTATGCCAGGGGACAGAAGCCCCAGGGTCAGGTCAAAGCCATTATGGAGCGGCAGGGTATCGGTACAGGTACCATTGCGGCAGTGAGCGCTGCAAGGGGCTACAAGTCCGGTGGCATCAGTGACAGCGTTAGGCGCCTTGTGAACCAGTCATTAAGTGCCTTGGTAGGCAAGGAGCAGAAGACTCGTGACCAGATGGCACGCGACATTCTGAGCACGGGAAATGTGGGAAGCCGTTTCTATGGTGGCCTCGTGCAGGTCTGGGATGAGACGGAAGAGAGCAGACAGCACCCCAACCGTGCGATTCTGGAGTTCTTTGGTGCGGATAGTATCATGGACGTGCTTGAAGAGCTGGAAGCGCAGGGCATTGATCTGTACACTCCTGACGAGAACGACGATGTTTACAAGTCTGCGCAGCTGAAGCTGCAGCAATACATCCTAAAGACCCGTCGTATCCGTGAAAACGATGAGTAAGTGGCCATATAAGCCATACAGGATAATAGGGGCATACGACAGCGAGACGACAAACCTATCGAGCGGCGTTGACAAGCGGGCGTTTCCCATCCTCCACCAGCTTGGATTGATAGACGTTCCGATCAACACCATAGATAACGGCAACGTCGAGCGCCTCACCAGTCTCTACCTGTATCGGCATACCATAGATCTATATCAGGCGTTGCAGCGCATAGCCGACGCACACGTTAGCTATGTGCCTGTTATCTGCTGTCATAACCTGTCGTTTGACATGTACGGCCTTGCGCAATGGCTAGGTGAGCAGCCTAGTGTGCGCGTGCTTGCCAAGTCACAGCGAAAGCCCATCAGCTTCACCATCCTTGACGATGACGAGCAGCCGAGGCTAGTGATATGGGACACCTTGGTATTCGCACAGAAGAGCCTGGGCTACATGGGCGACGAGTGCGGATACCCCAAGCTGGCAGGCGATTGGGACTACGACCTGATACGCACACCTAACACGCCTCTGACAAATGAGGAGCAGGCATATGCGGCGCACGACATATATAGCCTGCTAGCCTGGATGGGGTATTGGTGCAGGCTCAATCCCGACATTAGCCCCGATGACTTGGGGCTGAGGGTCGTATCCAAAACAGGTGTGGTCCGCAGGCGCAGGGTGCAGCGCTTTTCCAAGCTGAGGGGCAAGGGGCTTAAAAGGGATGTGGGGCACTTTTGGAGCTTCATCAACAACCAGAACTCATTCACCGAGGATGACGAGCTTTACACGTGCCAGGCGTCAACTCGCGGGGGCTTCACCTTTTGCAGCAAGTCCAACGCCTCACGCGTATTCGACTTTTCCGAGAACGATGGGCGCAAGGTATATGGCTTCGATGCGACCTCACAGCATCCGAGCCAAATGGTCAGTCATAGATACCCCGTGCGTTTCCAGGAGGCCACAGCGGAAAACCTGACATTGGCGTTTCAGAACATACAGCTAACTACCTTGGATGACGTTTTAAGGCATTACGAGAAGCCCTTTGCAGTCGCATTCTATGGTGCATTCTATTTCGAGGGCTTGCGATTGAAGCGCGGTACCCCATTCGGTGATTGGGGCATAGCCCCACTTGCGTGGGCAAGGTGCAAGGAATATCAGATCGAGGGCGTGATAGCCGAGGAAAACCAGCAGGGCGAGGAGTTCAGGCAGCACATGGCAAGCCTTGGATACAAGGACGGGGTTACAGATCCCGTGTATAGCTATGGAAAGCTTGAAGGCGCTACCAGTGCCGTTCTGTGGCTTACCGAGCTAGCCGCGTGGGAGATGTGTCAAGCCTACGACTTCGATAGTGTCAAGGGCGTACAAGGTTACATGACCTTGTCTTTCGACAAGCCCTCTGACATGTGCGTCATTTCAGTCATGCAGTTCTATGCAGCCAAGAACGCCTTCAAGCAGGCGAGGGGAAGATACTACGCCAATAAGCCGCTGGATAACCAGAAGGAGCTGCTTGGTTACGGAATCCCCGAGTTCGTCGTTTCTGGCATGCAGAATCACACGATAGACGATTCCGTGGTGGAGAGCACCTATCTAGGGCTTAAGGCAGATCTCAATGCGTTGTTTGGCATCGAGGCGTGCAACGAGTACAGACGTGACACGGTGCTGGGAGCTACCGGCATAGAGTACGAGGGCGCATTTGGCGTGGTGAATGCACCAAAGCAGCCCAAGGCATGGTACCAACTAGGCCAAAGGATCGTGGGGTGGAGCCGCATAGCGCAGTGCGTTGTCATGATGCTTTGCTACCCATATGTGGAAACCTGCGTGAACGGAGATACGGATTCGGTCAAGTTCGTTATCAGGGATAGTGAGCTTGATAACGTGAAACTAGCCCTTGGGCGCATGGACGCGGCCATAGACAAGGCCAAGGCCGACGTGTGCAGTCGTGTACGGCGCTCTTACCCCAATCAATATGACCCCTTGACGGGCATAGGCCATTATGTGCTTGAGTTTTCCACCTATCGCTTCTGTGCTGCATGGAACAAGGCCTATTGCATTTCAGAGTATGACCCTAGAGACAGGAGGGAGCACGTCCGCTTCACGATGGCAGGCGTGCCGTCTAAGAAGGTGAACCAGTTAGCCGATTCGCTCAGAGAATCTGGTTGGAGCTTTGCCGACGTGTGCGACACGTTCCTGGGCTACAACGTGACCTATGCCCACGACATAACGGGATTGAACGCGCGGGCCTTCCCCGAGTGGGGAGACATGTACCAAGGCAAGGTGACTGATTACCAAGGTCATACCTCAAACGTCACTGAGCCAAGCGCTCTGTGCCTCTACCCCATGGCAAAGACCGTGAACGACACACAGAATGCCGAGAACGCCACCAACATGCAGGCTGCGGTACGCAACAGGCCACAGGTGAACACGGAGCCTTTGATAATCACGGTGGACGGCATAAGAAGGATAGGTGACATGATCAATGGTGACTAGGAAGCAGAGATATTACGACTGGCAGGCCACCTTTAGTCGGCAGACGGGAAGCCAAGGGGAGTTCTGCATCGTGATTGGGGCAAAGGACATCGGCAAGACCTTTGGCCTGAGAAAGCAATGCGTGAACGACTATCTGAAGCATGGTTGGCACTTCTGCGAGGTGTGCCGCACCAAGGACGAAATGAAGGTGGTTCGACAGGGCTATTTCGACAAGCTTCAAAATGCTGGGTTCTTCGAGGATTACATATTCAAGGTGATAGGACAGACGGGCTACATAGCGCCCGAACCTGTGAAAGACCCCGAGACTGGGGACTACACCGAGAAGCCGCAGTGGCAGGTGCTCTGCTATTTCGTGGCACTCACGACGTTTCAGACCGAGAAGAAGCGCACCTACACCAACGTTCACAGGTTCATCTTCGATGAGGCAATAATTGACCGCAAGGACAGATACCACAGGTACTTGCCACACGAGTTCCTGATATTCGCAAACCTACTTGATTCTGTTTCCAGGCAGCAGCCAGACGGTGAGCAGTACAGGGTGTACGTGCTGGGCAACGCCTGCGATCTCACTTGCCCTTACATGCGCTACCTCGGAATAGACAGGATACCCGAGTTTGGCTACAGCTTTTGGAACAACAAGGCTGTTCTGCTGCATTACGTCGAGCCTTGGGACAAGGACGAGCGGCAGGCACAAACGCTGGTTGGCAGGATGCTTAATGGCACCGACGAAAGCGAAATGGTATTTGGCAACGTGTTCAACGTGGCGAACACAGGTGACATACAGGCCAAGACCAAGGCCGCGCGGTACGCCTATGCCATCAAATACGGAGAGCAGGTCTACGCGGTATGGATAGACTACAGACAGGCGCTTTGCTTCATCACGTCTAAGCTACCCAAGGACGCGGGGAACGTGTTCACCATCACCAAGGCTGACGCAAGTCTGGACTATCAGGCCATCGAGCGCACTAGCCCCTATTTGCAGATGCTTAACCGGTTCTTCTATCTGGGAACGCTCAGGTACGAAAGTCCAGCCATGCGTGAAATGTTCCTCACCATACTAGAGTTCATGGGGATCCGTTAAAAATAGTTGTTGACATTGTTAACACAAACATGCTAACTTAGGCGCTACCGATACCAGAAGGGAGGGCAGGCATGAAGGAGAAAACGTGGTGGATATACCAAGGCAGGGATGTACCCGACCCGTGGGCCATCCACCTTACGGCACGAAAGGAGCGAAGGCGCATACGGGCGGATACCGAGATCTACGCCGATTGGTTCACCAACCAGAGCAAGCGCTTTCTGATCGGTGACATGAGCATCGTTCAAACCGCTAGCTGGATTGACACCATCGGGCACATTCTAGCCACTTACAATCACCCGCTTACCGAGTGCGACCGTGAGCAGCTAGAGTGGAATTTGAAGGAACTGAAAAAGAACTTTCTGGACTAAGGAGAAACGAACATGGCAGAGCAGAACGCTGAGATTCAGGCAGTGCAGGCATCCGTGAGCATTCAGAACGTGACCAATGCTGGCGTTGGCGCAATGGTTACCAGCCTGCGAGCGAACCCCAACGACCGAGCGGCAAGCGTGCGTGTCTTCAATGCGATGAACAACCCCACCGACCGAGTGGCTAGCCACATCAACGAGACCATCGCTATTCAGGACTATCTCATCGAGATGACCGAGATTGAGGACACTGATTCCTATGGCAACGGCCTTGGCACCTTCAGCGTCGTTCCTCGCGTGGTTCTCGTTGCCCCTGACGGCACGAGCTATCAGGCCACTTCCTATGGCATCGCCAACGCTGTTCGAAACGTCGTCATGGTGTGCGGTGACGCGCCTTGGAACCCGCCCGTGCAGCTCAAGGTCAAGCAGGTGCCGACCAAGCGTGGTTCCATGCTTACGGTGGACATGGTAGGATAGGGCATGGTGAAGCCCACTTTGTTCAGAGGTTCGCGCAGACTCGGACATGCGGCCTGTGATGGGCACCGACGCGCTGGCCACAGCATGGGCAACGTCTGACGGGTGGGAGCTTTGCCAACATTTCCAGGAGCCACCCAAGGGCTACACGGCCTTGTGGGTGGCTCCACTCATTTCTAGGGAAAGGGACAAGGAACATGAGCGAGCAGCACATCGCAGTTGAGAACGCCTACATGCAGCAGAACTACCTTATTCAGCTTTGCATGGACTACACCGACCGCTTTAACGAGCTGGAAGCCAAGTATCACAAGGTGCAGGCCGAGAACTGGCGCCATCGTGCCAAGCAGCTAAAGGCAGCAAACCGTACCTTGCATTACAAGGTTTCATCGCTTCAAGACCGCGTTGATTGGTACCGTGCGAAGTGTCATGAGCTGAAGAAGGAAAACGATCTCCTTCGTTCCAAGCTTGAGAGGTATGCAGAGATGGAAAAGGTACTGAGTGAATGGAGGGGCTAGTAATGCTTCAATTCCAAGCTGGTGAGTATTGCATTTGCATCTGGGATGGAGAGCAGACCAAGCTGGGCAAGGCTATCGAATCCTTGAGCGAGTACGCCGAGGATGAAAAGGCCGCGCGTGAGCATAAGGGCTTCACCTTGACAGTGCGGACCTTCGACCAAGGCAACGACGATGACAAAGCAAAGAAGGTGCTGGAGAAGGCAAGCGAGGTCAGGGGAGCGCTTCAGTACGAGGGGCGCGAGGCGGGACAGACGCTTTACGAGCTTGCCGACACGGTGACGGCGTGCCTCAATCTCGTTAGGGCGCTGGGCTACAGCGAGGAAGAGTTTCAAAAGCATCTTGACATGGTGTTTCAGAAGCAGCTTGGCATGGCGGATGAGATCAACGTTAAAGGAGTGAATTAATCATGACAATCCAGCAGCAGCCTCAGACAGATACGAAAACCGAACCTCAGACAGATCCGAAAACCGATCCTCAGGTTTCGACAAACAATGGGCCAAATGTTAACATTGAGCAGCAGACCCCCGGTGCAGCGGGTAGCACCGCAGAAGACGCACTGGGCGAATACAAGGCGCTTTTGGAGCAGATGAAGGCCCAAAACGCGGCGCTTATCGAACAGAACAAGAGTCTGCAAACCCAATTCGGCATTCTGATAAGGAGCGGCGCAAGTGTGGGACGGAATGGAGATAGCAGTTCCGTATCTGGTTCTGGCAACACTGACCCTGTGGGTTCTGGTCAAGGTATGGGACAGACTGGATCACAGGAGCCATATGTGAGCCTCGCCGAGCTGGGAAATCAAATCGGGAAGCGTGATTACGGTTCCCACAACTCACCACAGAAGGAGTAATCGTAGATGGCAGTCCAGAACAGCACCATTCTCTCGAAGGCCTGGATTGAGGGAAGCAACGATTTTCAGCAGCGTATTCCTAACCCTGACATTGCTGGATACGCGGCAGCGGTGCAGGCACTTTTTGACCCCTACAACGGAGACCTGCTCAATGGCTTTTCTAACCTGCTTGTTGGCTTCATGGGCAACTACGTCGAGAGCAAGCTTTTCGAGAATCCGCTGAGGGAACTCAAGAAGCCTGCTAGCGAGTTCGGAAACACCGAGCGCCACGTTGCCGTGAAGTACATGAAGGCGCACAGCTACAAGCTGGATGACGAGACGCTGTTGAAGCTGGAAAAGCCGGAGTTCCAAGAGTGGTTCTATTCGGTGAACCAGCATCGACGCTATGAATTCTCTTGGAGCCGCTACGAGCTTAATCGAGTCATGAACGAGGGTTCTGGCTATGGCCTTGCCAACATGCTTGCCGCTACGCTTGACCAGCAGCGCAGCTCTGACAACTATGACGAAATGCAGGTTATGATCAACACGTTTGCCATAGCAGACAAGTATTACAACCTGTATCGCCATAACATCACGGCAGCTCCGACCACCAAGGAGCTTGGGCAGGAGCTTCTTGTCAAGATTCGCGCCGACGCTGGAATGATGCGGTTCCCGAGCATGCGCTACAACCAGATCGACGTTCCCGTGTTCGAGTCCTCGTCCACCCTTGTCCTGTGGGTGACCCCCGAGACTGACGCATACCTGGACGTTATGGCATTGGCCGAGCTCTTCCACGTGGAGCGGGCAGAGGTCAACTTCCGCAAGATCATCATTCCCGAGTTCCCCATTTCGAACGTCTACGCAGCTCTGACTTCCGAGGACTTCATTTATGCGCGTGACGTCTGGTATGGCATCGAGCCGCCTTTCTACAACCCAGCTAACCGCACATACAAGTATTATCTCTTCCATGACCAGATGATCGGCATGAACCCCGCCGCGAACTGCATTCTGTACACCACGGACGAGGCGACCACCATCCCCACCATCAAGATGGCTACTACTGGGATGACCATTACGCCCAATGCCGCGAACGTTCCGCTTGGTGGTTCGATCAAGCTCAATCTCGCCCTCACTGGTTCCGTCACGCCTACTGGAACTCCCATCGCGGTGGAGCCTGACGCGGCAACCTACACTGTCTCGGCCACCCACACCGAGAGCAATACCACTACTCCCGTCGCGCTCAACAACCGCACACGAGTTACCCCTGACGGCGTGCTCCATGTTCAGAAGGGCGGCAACCTTGCCGTTGGTGACAAGATCATTGTTACAGCTGACACGGCCTACAAGAATCCGTCTGCATCTGGCGAGACGAACTACAAGGCCACCTTTACGGGTACCGTCGTTGCAGCCGAGGAGGAGACGGCCAAGGAGTCTTTCGTGGAGACGAACAGCAATCTTGTCTACACGCCGAGCGGTGACGATGTGACCTACAAGCCCACGAAGTAAGCTACAATAGGCTTGCTCCTGCTACTTCCTTTCCCGTTTGCCCCATCTGCATGAAATTGCAGGTGGGGCATTCGCGTTTTATACTGTTTCCAAAAGCCTTGAGGAGGTGGGGCAATGCCGAACTTTCACTATCTCGGAAAGAATGGCTTTCCAAACGCCGATAACGTGAACGTCTACGAATATCAGAACGATATTGACTATGCCCGTTATGACTATTCGCAGATGAGCATCCAGGTATGTTCGGTTCCTTGGGACCAGGGGGAAGCCTACATAGGGCAGCGCACAATCTCTGGTATCGGAAACGTCGTGCATTTCGGAAGCACCGAGAAACGCGACGCCTGGTTCGACGCTATTCCCGATACCGAATGCTTTAGGTGGGAGACCAAGTTCAAGGAGCTTCACAGCGATCTTACCTTGCGCATTCCTCTGCCTTTTGACATTGCATCCAACTACAACTATGTGCGCGTGACCTACAACCTTTTTGCCAACGATGAAAGCCCATTGCAGTATGAGACTGACGAGGGCGTACGCAGTTGGTTCTACTTCATCAGAGAAGCGCGCTTCATTGCACCGAGCACCACCGAGCTTCTTTTGCTTGATGACGCTTGGCAGACGTGGATATACTCGCTGGACATTACCAATATGATCTTGGAGCGCGGGCATGCGCCAATGTTTGCCACCAAGGCAGACGAATACCTTGCAAATCCCATTGCCAACTGCTCTGACCTCTTGAGCGATGACATTAACTATGGAGAACTGCAAAAGGTGACCAAGGCACAGGCTACAGTGCTCAACTCCGAGGATATGAGGGCCGTCATCGTATGCAGCTCAAACCCCGCTGGAACGTGGGGCAGCAAGGCAGGCAACGATTGGAAGGTCCCTGCATCAGCCTGCTATGACGGAGCGGGCGTGCCGAACATGTACGCCTTTGCGGTGGCCGTGAATGAGCTTGACACCTTTCTGACCAACGTCAATTCGACCAGCCCACAGTTCAAGCAATCGGTGCAATGCGTCTTCTTCTGCGCGTCCGAACTGCTTTCCCTTGGCAGCGCCTACACGTTCTGCGGCGTTTCCTGCCACCCTGTGCAAGGTGGCGCTGACCCCGTGAGCAAGGCCATATTGACGAGAACGAAGGCCGATTGGGGCTATTCAAGCAAGTATGCCAACCTTGCAAAGCTCTACACCTACCCCTATTCGGCCTTCGAGATCACCGACGAAAAGGGCAATGCCGAGCTTGTTAGAATCGAGGACACGGCGCAGGCGCTTACGATGGACGTTGCCGCAAACGTCGTGTTCCCTTACATAAACATAGTTGGCAGTATCAGTGGCATAGGTGGCAGTGCCTCGAACACCCTGAGCTTTCAGAACATCACGGCAAAGAGCTGTCCCATCGGCATTTGCGCAAAGACCGCAGGCATGGTGATGAAGGTGAGGCCCGGGCCGGCAGTCGGATCCAGCCCAAAGGCAAAGACCGACGGCATGATCATGAGGCCGCCCATGATGGAGGCGATCACGGAAAGGAA
>ENA-ORSA01002944-ORSA01002944.1-human-gut-metagenome-genome-assembly--contig:-NODE-2944-length-11420-cov-2.752838_pt1 | contig 11420 bp, 3 predicted proteins | sample MGYA00242179_ERZ509142 | MGnify/ENA primary metagenome ERZ509142 (study PRJEB26280, sample SAMEA2338659) | human gut metagenome | biome: human gut; feature: human-associated habitat; material: faeces... | reverse complement strand
CAAAGGTGGGCAAATCCTGTTTGGCCAAAAGGGTCAAAGTCGCGTGGCTTTTCCACAGGCAGACACGCCTGTAAGAATGAACATGCAAATTCGTCTGAAATCAATCACTGAGACGGCAAAAGTGTAAACTAAATTAATACACTTAAACATATTTTCTTACTGTTTAAGTATCTTTAACTTATTCCTCCCGAATAATTTAGATTGTTTTTATAAATTTGCAAAAGAGCACAGTCTAACGAATATTTACCTGAGAATTTTCCAACCGTAAACTAACCAACGATAATCAAAACATACAACGATATTATGAGAAAGACCGTATTACTACTAATCGCAGTCTTGGCGACATCGTTAATAACATACGCCAACGACCAAAGACCGGCGACGCGAGCCACCTACGTAATAACCGTGGACGACGTGTCATACAACATCATCACCGACAGCCTCGACGAAGACAACCCCGACGGATACGCCGAAGTGCGCGGTCTTGACAATGAAGACGCACAAGACATTGTGATAAAAGGCAAGGTGGAGCGTGAGGGTACGTCTTACAACGTGATAACTATCAATGACATTGCTTTTAACGGGAAAGAGAACTTACGCACCGTAACAATTGAAGAGGGAGTAAGGGGTATCGGCCAATGGGCATTCCGAGATTGCACAAACCTGCAACGAGTGGCCCTGCCGTCAACCATTGACAACATTGAGACTGCAGCTTTCCAAAGTTGCAGCAGCCTTACGGACATCAACCTGCCAGACAAACTGACCGTGCTGAAAAACAGCGTTTTCAGTGGCTGCAGTTCGCTGAAAGACGTAACGTTCCCGTCTTCACTGATAACGATTGAAGGGTACGCATTTTCAAGATGCGCAATAGTAGATCTCGTGATTCCAGCCAACGTCACCTCTATCGGCTGGCACGCTTTCGACTGTGAAAGTCTGGCCAACGTCAAATGCGAAGCCGTACAGCCGCCCGTATGGAGCAACGGAAGTTCCCCTTTACCCCAACATATCACGACCGTAACCGTGCCGAAGGGAAGCGCTGCGGCTTACCGCAACAGCGACTGGAAGAATCTGATAATCATCAACGGTGCTCCGCTACACGTCACCGTGGACGCGAACCAAGCCGGAAGTCTGAAAGACAACATACTCGCGCAGGCCGACGACCTGCTTGACGTAAACATGCTGACCGTCAGCGGCTCGCTTAACGACGACGACCTGAACGTAATCACCGACCAACTCACGGGCCTGCTCGAGCTTGACATGAGCGGCACGGATTTGAAGGAAATACCTGACGGCTTCATGAATGGGAATAATCTGATTAATTCCATAACTCTGCCGGCCGCAGCAGAAACCATAGGGACAAATGCTTTTGCTAATTGCCATCAGCTGGCAAACATAGCCCTGCCTTCTACTTTAACAGGGATCGGAGCATACGCTTTTGAGAAATGCAGATCCATAACCGACATAGACATTCCCGGCTCGGTGTCGACAATCGGGCGTTACGCCTTTTCTGAATGCGCAAAGCTGAAGTCGGTAACATTTAACGAGGGACTTACCGAGATCGCCGAATACGCTTTCCAAAAGTGCGATTCGCTCGAAAGCATTTCAATTCCGGCATCGGTGGGTATAATCAGGCAATTCGCCTTCGCATACAACGGGAGGCTCTCTTCGGTCGAGATGCGCGAAGGATTGGGGACGCTACTTACCGGCGTTTTCAGCGACTGCACTTCATTACATTATTTAGAGCTTCCAAGCACGCTGAGCAGTTGTGACGACTTACTCGGCAGCAACCACAGCATAAATGAAATAACATGCAAGGCGGCCGTGCCTCCCGTAAACAACGGCAACGGCATGGGCGGAAATAACACTGACGGAATTACGCTGTACGTTCCTGAAATATCAGTTAACGATTACGTAAACGCAAAAGGCTGGAGCAAAATAAAGAACATCAAACCCATTGAAGGATACGAGCCTGAAAGCTACTTCATAGGCCAAGAACAGGAATTTAATTTCACTGAAGAATACCGCCCGACAAATAACCCGGACGTAACTATCAGCACAGTATTCGGGTCTACATACATTGATCGTTACTTAGCAGCCGGGCGCATGACCGTAGAAGGCGGCGACATGTTGTCGATAGGAGCATTTAAGATGGTGGCAGACCTGACCGACATGAACTATTTTATCTCGGCATACAGTCATCATCACAGCACGGTCTTATTGACAAACTCACCGATGCAGGCTGAAACGGTGACGAACCAATTCGGCATCCGCGACAACGAGTGGCACTTCATCTCGCTGCCCTACAACGCGAAAGTGAGCGACATAAAGCCCGGAGGCGGTGTGAGCTGGGTGATAAGGAAATATTCGGGTGCCAACCGTGCCGCAGGCCTCAACGACAGCACTTGGCTCAACCTGACCGAAGACAGCGTGATGCATGCCGGCGAAGGATATATAATAATGTGCGACCACGAGAGCGACCCGCATTCGTTAATGTGGTTTTACGCACAAGACGACGACAAGAAGAACGCCATCTTCGCAACCGAAGCCGTAGACGTTCCTTTGCAGAAACACGTGGCGGAGTTCGCCCATAACAGCAGCTGGAACTTGGTAGGCAACCCCTACCCGTGCTTCTACGACACCCGCAGGCTTGACTTCAACGCGCCGTTTACCGTGTGGAACGGTCGCGGATACACGGCCTACACCGTTACGGACGACATGTACGTGATGCGTCCGTTCGAGGCTTTCTTCGTGCAATGCCCCGAGAGCAGCAGCTCGATAAGGTTCAACCCTGAGGGGAAACAGATTTCACCGGTACCTACCGAGCTACAAAGCGGGCTGCCGGCAAAGACGCGCGCAGACGAAATCCGCACTGTGATAAACCTTACGATAACTGACGGCAGCTATACGGACAGGGCGAGAATAGTGTTCAACGATAAGGCAAAGCCCGGCTACGAGATAGAGTGCGACGCATCAAAGTTCATGAGCAGCGACGCAGCCGTACCGCAAATCTACAGCATAGGGGCCGACGGCCGTTACTCGATAAACGAGCGTCCGGCAGGCGACGGACGCGCCGTCATCGGGGCATACTTCGGCAAAGACGGCATACATACAATAGTGTTAAGCGGCAATATTGACGCGGAAGTGGTCTTGACCGACCTTTATGAGAACAAGACGTGCACGCTTAACCGACAGTCTTATACGTTTGACGCGGCGAAAGGCGTATGCAACGACCGCTTCATTATCAACGTAAACAATGGAACTACCGGAATAACCGACATTCAAGAACACGGCGGCGACGCGGACATCAGCGTAAACAACGGCGTAATGACGATAGAACAGGCTGACAAGGACGACATTGAGGTTTACTCTATCGGCGGAAGCCTGATTTACAAGACCTTCTCGGATAAGGCCTCAGTTAGCGTCGATAACGGCATATACATCGTAAAGACCGGCGCAAAGAGCCAAAAGATAATAGTAACGAACAACTAAAACAAGCATACTGACATGAAAAATATACTGACAATATTGCTGCTGCTCGTAGGAATAAGCGCAATCAACGCACAAAACGGAATAGGCGAAGGTTTCGACCCCGAGAATCCGGCCAACCCCGGACGCAACTATTTCAACGCCGCCACGGGCGAACTGATCATCGACGACTTCGAGCCGGGCAAAATAAGGGAAGCGGTAGACGAGGTGATCGGCAATTCCAACAACAGGCCTGAAGTGCTGCAAGCCACGGTGATCGGAAAGATGAAGAGCAACGACATGTATCTTATCGGACGTGAACTCAAGGCCTGCACGCTGTTTGATTTCAGCCGCACTAACGGTTACGACGAAGTACCGACGAGTGCGTTTAAGGAGTCAAGCGCCGTATCAATCATTCTGCCCGAATGCATTAAGGAGATAGGCAGCAGTGCGTTTGCCGACTGCGGCAAGCTCACCGAAATGACGGTGCTGGCCGTCACTCCGCCTACGGTGAACGATGAAAACGCCTTCAGCGGCGTGCCTGAAGGCTTGGTAGTACGCGTAATGTCGCGCTCACTCCCCTTGTACGCGGAAGCCGACGTATGGAAAAACTTCACCCTGCTGCCGCTTGACAACGAGGTACACTCATTGGAAGTAGCCCTGCCCGAGAACGCTGCCGACGGCAGATACAACGGAATGTCGATAGAACTTGTAAACACGGAATCGGGACAGACGCAAAAACAAGTGGTGACCGACCGACTCACTTACACATTCTATGGCCTTTTGGCTGGTTCGACGTACAACGTCTACTTGAAAAACACGTCGGGCGAGACGCTTGCTATAATAGAAAACATCATGATAGAAGACGAAGACGTCAAGGTGGCTTTCGGCGAGATAATCGGGACAAAAGACGTTACCCTGACCGTATTAACGCCCGAAGGCACAGACGTGACGGCGCAAACTGAAGTAGAATGGACCGATGCCGACGGCAAATTCGTAGCCTCGGGCCCAACAGTGCAGGGGATAATCGTAGGCACGGAGCTTTACTATAATGTAACGATTGACCAAAGCCTCGGTACGGAATACAAGGAACCTGGCACGCACAGCCTCATCGTAGGGGATCAAAACGAGATAAGCCTGACGCTTGAGCGGATAGGACAGGTAATGCTAAGCGGTACCGTAAAAGACGAAGACGGACAACCAATACACAGGGCCACCGTGACCGTAACCCAAAACCTTAACGGCAAATATCCCAAATCGCTGATGACGACTACCGAAGCCGACGGCTCTTTCAGCCTTTACGTATATTGTGAAGACGCGGCAGTATCAGTCAGCTCCGACGACTACATCACCGAAACGCTGACCGTAAGCGGCCTTACGGAAGCCAAAGACCTCGGCGACATCATATTGGAGAAGATTACCGGAGCGCGCATCGGCCTGAACCTGACGTTCACCCCGAGCGTGACCGAAGGCGAAACGGCCGAGACGCAAGACTGGTATGAGGACTATGAAAACATAGAATACTCGTTATACAACAACACTGCGCGTAAGGAAATAGAGAAGTTCAGCGTGCAGTATCCTACAATCGTATTGACCGAAGCAAGCTCGCCGGGCGACATTCTCACGATAACGGCAAGCAGCAAGAAGGGCGCATTCAAGCCCGTCACGGCCGACGCGACGCCTATCGACACGCTCAACTACGCCGAAGTGACGATACCCATAGTCGAGCTTGGCGGCATCAGGGCATCGTTCAGCTCGACCGACAACACAGACGTGGTAGGTCTGCTCTACGACGCCGACGGCCAGCTGATGAAGAAGTACGCTTACGCCGACGCTTCGCTTGAAATCACCGGACTGCAAGACAGCCGCTACACATTGGTCACGATGACCGGCAGCGACATGTTCAACTCTATCCTCAACCTGTCGCAGTTTGCCGCATCGGGGCTGGCGGAAGGCACCGACTACGTGAAGAACGACGTTGACGTAAAGAGCGGAGTGATAGCCGTAGTAAGCAACGACATGATTCCCGTGTTCGACGAGAGCAAGCTCTATTACACGGGCGACAACACATCGTTCACGGTGAACAAGACTTCAATAGTAATCGGCAACTACCTCACGCTGAAAGCTAAGATCGACTTCAAGGACGAGTATGCCTCGGGCGTAAGCGGCGTAAGCCTCGTAGTAGACCTGCCCACCTCATGCTCGTTCGTCGAAAACTCGGTCATGGTAGGCACTGACATTGCCGTCTATTCATTAGAAGGCTCGCGCCTTACGATACCGGTAAGCGACATCTCCGACGACATCCGCTTCTGCGTAATCCCTACGGAAAGCGGCACTTACTCGCCCGGAGCGTTCGCCCGTTTCACGCTTGACGGCGAAGAAATCCTTCAGCCGATAGGCAACGTGAGCTATGAAGCCAAAGACCTGTCGATAGACGTGCCGCCGACTACGGCCAACAAGTCAATCACGGTGGGAGGTACGGCTACAGGCAAATCGGAAATAAGCATCTACGACAACGGCACGCTCATCGGCCAAACCACGTCGTTGGCTAACGGTTCATGGACCGCCGAATGCGAACTGGACGAGCCTTATAACCTGTCACGCCACGGCATACACGCAGAAATCACAACATCTCAAGGCATCAAGATGCAAAGCGAGACGAAAGAGTGCGTGTATGACATGAACGCAATACAGGTGACGAAGGTCACAATGTATTACAACAATCCGGAACTGAACAACTGGAACGGAAAGAATTATGAGATAGTGTTCGACTTCCTCAACCCGAACGAAAACTCAAAGCAATACATATATTGCCTTTACAACAAGACATTTACATTCACAATAGAGTTCAACCACAATGACACGACAAGGGTGTCAAACGTTGTTCTCTACGTAAAGACCGGCAAGGGAAAGCAAGTGCCCTTGCAGGCTGAGTTCGACGTGAACAAACAACTGTGGGTGACAACAGGCGACTTCGGCAACTACTACGACGGTGACATACCGGTAAACGTAAGCGTGGACTTTGACACACCGGCATCAACTGACGACATGTACGTTGATCGAGATCTCATTAATTCAACAAAAGAATCACTCGAGGAACTATTAAAAGAATCCATTCAAACAGAGGAAGAGATAAGAATTGCTTTTAATGCAGAAGTTAAAGCTGACGATAGTATACAAAAAGAACTTGAAGCTCTGTTTAGTTCAGAAGACTACACGTCCGAACAATTATATGAAATAATTAAGAAAGTAACAGATCAAACAGAAGTTAACAATGATACTATATCGTCAGAAGAAGCCCAACAACTTGTGTCGCAACTTACAGACGAATACGAATCATGGCTTTCCGATTTTAATAATGAAAAGGATTCAATTTTAAATGAATTGTTTGATTCAAGCTGTTACGACAAAGATACTTACACCATAACAACGGCGACACATGAAATTATTCATTCTTACAAAAAACAAGTAGAATATAGTGAAGAAGAATTATTACAAGATGGATTTTCATATTATTCTCTAACCGATATCTCAAAAGTATTTTATAAATATACAACAGACAGCATTGTTATTGTAGATATGGGTACAAAAGAGATGTATTCAATTATCATGCGTGAGCATTTGAACAACACTTCAAATATAAAGTCAAACAATAGCAGTAAAGTAAGCTCGTCATACAAAGTTTGTGCGGAAAGAATAACAACAATATTTGCAGATATTACAGAACTATATGAGTATAATAAGAACGACTTGAGTGACAAGATAAAATTAGAAATAATAAGCCTTTTTAAAGATATGCTAAGCAGTATTGACTGCTATTATGAAGGTCTTAGGAATGATGTAAAAAAAGGAATTAACGAACAAATTAAGAACATAAACAAAAAGATTGCACAAATTGATTTGGACGTAAACGCCCGCATGAATCAAATCAAGATGCATGAAGATAGGATAATATGCTTTTCACAAAAAATAAAAGACAATAAAAACAAACTTGAAATAGAGACGGATCCAGAGTGGATAAAATTTTATAAAAATGATATTAAAGCATACGAAAAATCTTTGATTGTAGAAACATCATATGTAAAAGATTTAAACCGTCAGATTGGTAAATTGAAATTAGCCAAATCAGGATTTGAAATATCTAAAAATACTTTTGAAGCAGGTCTCAAAGAAATAGATGAAAAGGTTATAAACCTACAACCAAATAAAAAATTAGCAACGACCATAACCGCAATAGGCAAAATAGCCGGAACTATAGGAACTTTATTTGATATTTATTGTTTATGGCAAGACATATCAGAATTCATCACAGAACATAAAGGGTGGGAAGTGCTAAAGGATGGTATAGATAGAAAAATTCCATGCGAAGGAAATGAACAAAATGCAAAATCCTTACAATCAAGGATATACAAGGATGCAGATGTCATGTTCAATTGGGCGATGAGTGTAATTATTGCAGAAATAACAGCCATAGGATTTGACCTCGCTGGAGGTATTCCATTGACTCTGCAATGGGGGTTCTCTTCTTTTGCTACAGGATACGCTGAATGGATAAAATTTCTAAAGGGCAAAGAATACCTTAATCGACATTCACACTATTGGCTAGACATAATGAATCTAAAATGCGGTACTAAAGATGACGATAAAAAAGAACAACCCAAAGCCAACGGCGGCGAGCATAACTCAGGTTCTGCCGACCTCAGCGCACTGATCGACCCCTCGGGCTACGTCTACGAGGCGGTGTCGAGCAACCGATTAGAGGGAGTGAAGGCGACATGTTATTATAAGGAAGGAGAGAGCGGGACGGGCGTAGTATGGAACGCGGCCGACTACGCGCAGGAGAATCCGCTGTTCACAGACGAGAACGGAATGTACCGCTGGGACGTTCCGCAGGGATTGTGGCAGGTAAGATTTGAGAAAGAAGGTTACCAGGCTACGCAAAGCGAATGGCTGCCCGTGCCGCCGCCGCAGCTCGAGGGGAACATCGCCATGACGCAGACGGGCGCGCCTGAGGTAAAGGCCGCACACGCTTACGAAGACGGCATAGACGTGGAGTTCAGCAAATACATGATGCCGGAAGACATGACCACGGACAACATCTTCGCCACCGTAGACGGCAAGAAGATAGAAGGCACGATAGAGATGAAAGACGAGGAGAGGGCTTACGAGGACGACGAGGCAACCTATGTGTCGAAAGTGCGCTTCACGCCGCTCACTAAGTTCACGGCCGGCGACGAGGTGACGCTCAGCGTGAGCCGCCGCGTGAGGAGCTACGCAGGCACGCAGATGGCGGCCGACTTCAGCCAGCAGTTTGACATCGTGAAAGAAGTGAAGCGGATAGCGGCCGACTCCATCATTCAAGTGCAATACAACGGAGGCAAGAGGCTGACGGTGAGCGTGGTGCCGTTTGACGCAGCCGTGGGCATGACGCTCAAGGCACGGTCGGCCTCGGAAATGATAGCCACGGTGACGCCCGAGGCCGTAATAGACGAAAACGGCCAGGCCACGCTCGACCTGAAGGGCGAGCTGCCGGGCGTAACGGCCATGACATTCACGATAGACGGCATCGACGCACGGGCCGTGTCGACGGTAAGAGTAGTGACGGGCACGGACGGCAACGTGACGGTTACGCCGCAGGCGTCGCACATGTCGGGCACCGACGTATATAAGGGCACGGCCGTGACGCTGACCTGCGACGACAAGGGAGCCGTGATCTACTACACTACGGACGGCTCGTGCCCCTGCGACGAGCAGGGCAGACGGCTATACACAGAGCCGATAACCATAGACGCCGACATGACGATAAAGGCCGTAGCCGTGGCCGACGGCAAGGAGGAGAGCGACGTGGCCGAGTTTGCGTACAGGCTGAAGCGCGCCGCCACGGCGATGAAGCTGCACAAGGGCTGGAACTGGCTGTCGCACAACCTTGACACGATAGTGAGCGCGGAGCTGATAGCCGGCGGAGAGACCGAAACGTTCATCAGCTGCGACGGAACGACGACCGACGCCACGCCGGCCTCAGCCTCATACAAGGCGAAGGTGGGGACCGACCGCTCTTACACGCTGCAGGGCATACAGATAAACCCGGCCGACATGGTGATCAACCTGCGCGAAGGCTGGAACTGGATAGGCTATCCGCTCGGGCAAACGCTTACCGTAAGCGAAGCCATGCAGACGGCGCAGCCCGACGAGCACGACTGCATAGTAGGTCAGGAGGGCTTCGCCCAGTTTGCCGGAGGCAAATGGCAAGGTTCGCTGAAGGCCATGCGCCCGGGCCAGGGCTACATGTACATGTCCGGTTCAAGCAAGGCGTTCACTTACTTCAGCGGCACGGTGTCTAAGGCGCAGTCGCTGTTCCCAAGAAACGCCGCGCGGCAGCAGGGCGCATGGACTACGGATGTCTACGCCTACGCCGACATGATGTGCGTGATAGCCGAGCTTTACGACGACGGCGCTAAGACGGCCGACGGGCGATATACGGTAGGCGCGTTCTGCGGAGCCGAATGCCGCAGCGTCGGCAAATACGAGGAAGGCAAGTTGTGGCTCAACGTAATAGGAAAAGCCGGCGACGAGATAACCTTCATGGCTTACGACAACGAGAGCGGACTGACGTATCATGTGAAAGAAACGCTCACGTTCGGCGTCGTCGTTGAAGGCTCGGCCGACCTGCCTTACGCCATGCACTTGGGCGACGAAGCCACGGGCATAGAGGAAGTGACCCACTCAGGCGACATGAAGGCACGCATAAGCGACGGCAAACTGTACGTCACGTTCGGCGGCGACATCGACTACGTGACGCTCCACTCTGCCGACGGCGTATGCGTGTTCAAGTCTGCTTGGGGAGCCGCGACAAGGTATAAGGACGTGTCTTGGCTGCCTACGGGAGTCTACGTGCTCTCCGTAAGCTCTAACGGAAAGACGCATTACGCCAAGCTGACCAACATGAAATAAAGCTCCTCTGACGACAGTAGCGGTCGTGCCGGAAACCAAACTGGCACGACCGCTTTGAGAAAGGTAACCTTTTAGCGGCTAAAAGGTTACCTTTCGGCGTGTAAAAGGTTACCTTTCGCTAGCCAAAAGGTAACCTTTTTTAAAAAAGAATGACTGTACAATGTAATACGACTACAGGGTCATTAAAATGAGATCATTAACTTACTTTGCAAAATCATAAGACAAACATGTATGAGGCTGTGCTTCCCATCACAGGCCGAAGCCCAAAGTGCAGAACAGCCCGTTGTATGAACCTATGCCTGCAGTACGCGAACTGACATGACGGAAACCGATGCCTATGTTTATCTTGATGCTGCGTCCTATTCTGCCTATCAGCGCAGCGTCGTACGTTACGTGTTTCCACGAGTCACTGCCGATGCCTGCTTTCGCGGCGGCGCGCAGGTCAAGCTCCAGCAGTCCGTCGTCGGTACGGCAGAAGTTGTAACCGAGACCGCCGCCCAAGTCAGAACTTTTTGCGTAACTCTCACCGTGGTTCTTGTCGTAAAGCCCGTACATCCTGCCGGCCTGCACGAAAGCATACATCTTCGGTATGAATCTGTAGCCTAAGTTTACGCTGGACTCTATCGGTGTGAGTCCGTCGCATTTCGTGCCCGTACCCATGTTGATGTCGCCCACTACTTTATCTATGAATCTTGTTTGTGTTTGTCCCATTGTCATCGTGCATGACAGCGATAGGAGCAACATTATTATAATCCTTATGCCCATATCCGTTTTTGTTTTTTATTTGTTAGACAATTTGGTTATTGGTCGGCCAACCATTGGCAAATATAGTCTGATTTAGGAATAAGGCAAAATTGGAAAAGCCACGCGACTTTGACCCTTTTGGCCAAACAGGATTGCCCCCTTTGGCTACAATATGATTGACCCTTTTGGCCAAAATAGTATTGAGCACTTAGTTCACCTATTGTTATAGATTTTTTTTGTGTAGATTTGAGTGCCCGAGT
>ENA-ORSA01002938-ORSA01002938.1-human-gut-metagenome-genome-assembly--contig:-NODE-2938-length-11445-cov-20.142932_pt1 | contig 11445 bp, 9 predicted proteins | sample MGYA00242179_ERZ509142 | MGnify/ENA primary metagenome ERZ509142 (study PRJEB26280, sample SAMEA2338659) | human gut metagenome | biome: human gut; feature: human-associated habitat; material: faeces... | reverse complement strand
GAAAGTCAGGGCTTTGTGATTTTTTAAGAATAAGAGAGTTTTGACACGCCCTCCTCCTACATTTGTTGCATTCAACCCATATAATTGACTTTTGCACACCCTCTACTATATAAACTTGTTACATTATAATAATAGACTATTATTGTCACTCCATTTTCCGGATGACTCTAATATATTGCCAATTACGAAATTGTATAAACTCAAAATTGTACAATTCAAAATCGCAGGCGTAGCCGAGAATAATTCAAAAATCAAAACTCAAAATTCAAAATTGCCGCAGGCAACAATTCAAAACTCAAAATTCAAAATTCAAAATTCGCTTCGCGAAATATCGTCCAAGCAGTAAAAAAGTGTTACAAACAAAAAAATGATTCTGGAGAATTCGTTAGGCGAATTCATTCGTTTTTATAGCGTCCGCAACCATATATTTCATCCATTCAGCCCCCATTGCAATGCAAAAGGGGGCTTTTTTAGTATGCAATATTAGTACAATTGCAATGCAACGGAGGCTTAATTGCATAGCAAAAGGGCTCCTTCTGCTATGCAAAAGGAGCCCTTTTGCTATTGCCAAACTTGCACAATCCAGCGCACACCAGCCTAACTTATTGTGTACAAACGACATAACGCTGCACGCGCAAAACTCACGAATTTCGGGCAAAAGATTTCTTTGTGCGTTCAACTCGCAGTTTTGAGCGATGAAAAATGCAAATATTGTCTACTCTGTCGATGCATTATGCGATATTCGCAGATGTATGGTGCAAAAAAATTGCAAGTAGAGTTGTAATTCAGGATTTTTATATAATTTTGCAACCGCAACGGTTCGCCTCTCTTATTATTGAAGGAGACGATTAAAAGGGAATGGGGTGAGAGTCCCCGACTGTCCCGCAGCTGTGAGCCGCCCTTATATCGGGCGCGAACAACGATGCCACTGAGACTTTTTTCAATGTCGAATGTTAAGTGTTGAATGTTGAATTCTCGGGAAGGCGTTCGCGTCTGGGCGGTAAGTCAGAAGACCTGCCGAATTTGCCGTAAGGTTGTTCATGATGCCTCGTGGATTGGGTACGAACGACAGACTAACATCACTGGAAAAGAATGTTTACATAGTCCATGGCATGATGCTATGGGCATATACTTTAATTACATAAATAAGCGTATGAAGAAAATCTTTACTTCTATTGTGTTGGCTTTGTGCATCAGCGTGTCTGTGCTTGCACAAACCACAACCATTAATGTTCAGGGACAGCAACACAAGGTGAATGCCACTGTAGCCGCGCGCATACAGAAGGCTGCCAAAGCCGTTGCGTCAACGGGCATCGACTTCTCTAAAATAGAGCGTTGGGCAGGTGAAGGCGACTGCAAGGCTGCTCTTGCCATTAAGTGGGCTGACGGACAAAACGACGGCAAGACTCTCGTTTGGGGCTATCGCTGGAAATCAACTGAGACCAAGACGGGCGAAGACCTTATCCGTGCCGTGGCAAAAGCCGACCCCGCATTCTATGTACTTGCCGAACATGGTTCGGCATATGGTACTGCCTTTGGTGGCTTTGGCTATGACATTGATGACAATCGCCATGTCACCGTTACCACTCCTGAAAACGAGGTTTATCCGCGTAATGGCATTGTATATGTAAGTTCTAGCGAATTTGACAATTGCGGTGCCACCGATATCGACAACGATGCATGGAACTCGGGGTGGAATTATGGTTATTGGAGTTATAATGTGGCTGAAAAAGCGGAGGATGCTTTGGGCTGGTCTCATACTGGAGCATCGGGTCGTGTACTAACCGATGGTTGCGTGGATGCTTGGGTTTTTACATCTCTCTCAGGTGGCGAGCCTAACGAATATGATGGTAATATCAAGTATCTGCCTGCAACAGTAGACTATACACAGGGTGTATATATAGTGAACGAAGATTGGTATGGGCAGCGCAATTCAACCGTTAACTTCCTCTCTAAGGACGGCACTTTCGTTTACGACCATGTAGAGAATTTAGGCGTTACGGCTTGTTATGGTACATTCTTCGGCAATCGTTTCTATGCCATCTCAAAGCAGGATGGTGGTTACGGACGTATCTCTGTATGCGACGCAAACTCTACACGCGTAATCAAGCAGATAAAGGATATCGATGGAAAGGACGGACGTTCGTTCTGCGGTGTTGATGAACACAAGGCTTATGTTAGTACTTCAAGAGGTATATACACTCTTAATCTCGACGAAATGACCGTAGGTGCTGCCGTGAAAAACGCTGATGGTGGCGACGCCAACCTCGGAGAGTGTGGCAATATGGTGCGCCTTGGCGACTATGTTTACGCTACAGAGTATGGCAATAGCCTCCGCATCATCGACTGCAATACCGACCGCATTGCTGCAACAATTACGGCTAAGGTCTATTCTATCACTATGTCGAAGGACGGACAGTTGTGGGTGAGCACCGATAAGGGCATTAGCCGTGTCAACACAGAGTCGCGCCAGCTTGAGGAGATAACTCTGCCATCAGGTATAAGCGTTCCTGCCAATTCGTCGTTTGCATGGACTCCCGACGGATTCTGCGCAAGTCTGCAGAACAACGTGCTCTACTGGACCTCAGCAACAGATTGGAACACTTATAAGGTGTATAAGTACGACATCACTACCAACGAAGCAAAACTCATTATCGACCTTACAAACGACCCGGAGAATCGCTCAATCTACGGATGCAGTTTCCGTGTAGACACAAAGACAGACAATCTTTATCTCACTGCTGCCGTGGGTTACCAAAATGATTATAAGGTACGCCGCTACGATGCCGACGGCAAACAACTTGCCGAGTACGTAATGGACGACAAAGATAAAAACTACTGGTTCCCTGGCATGTTTGTCTTCCCCGATGTTGAAGATCCGATTGCAGGCAAAATAGAAGCTGTAAATGTCGAGGAGAACAAGGAAGTTAAGGTTGACCTTGCTAAGGTTTGCAGCGATGCCGACAACTTCCAGGCTGCTATCGTAAAGACAGTAAATAGCGTGGCAGACAAAAATGTTGCCAATGCAACTGTTAAGAACGGCAAGCTCGTCGTTACGGGTGTTAAGGCTGGCAATACAACAGTTACGCTTAACTTCTGCTCGAACGGCATCAGCACTACAGCTACTGTCAACGTAAAAGTAACTCAGGCTACTGGCATCACCGGCACCCAGACCTCTGCTGACGTTCGTGAGGTGGCACGCTTCACTATCGACGGCAAGCGCATCAACCAGCCTCAGCGAGGCATCAACATCGTGAAGTACTCTGACGGAACGGTGAAGAAAGTTGTGGTTAAATAATAGTTTTTATCCAATCCAAAATAATTAGGTTAGACATGAGGCGGTCAGAGCGCGAGAGCGTACTGCCGCCTTTTTTGCTTTTTTTTGAGTAACTTTGCACCGATGTACAGATATAATATACTTATAACAATGCTGCTTCTGAGTATTCAGTCAATGGCTCAGACCTCGCGACTCGACTCCATCCATACCCTGAAGGATGTGGCTGTGGTAGGCGTGCGCCCTCATTATCTCACACCATCGCAGACATTGCAGGGGGCAATGCTGCAGAATCTGTCAACAACCAGCGTTGCCGATGCCTTGAAGTATTTCTCGGGCGTGCAGATAAAGGACTATGGCGGACTGGGCGGACTGAAGACTGTCAACGTGCGTTCATTAGGTTCGCAACACGTGGGAGTGTATCTCGACGGCATACGTATCAACAATGCGCAGAACGGACAGATTGACCTCGGACGCTACTCGTTGAGCAATATGGAGTCGGTATCGCTCTACAACGCCAACCGCAACGAACGCCTGCAGTCGGCATCGGAGTATGCTTCGGCAGCAACGGTATATATGCAGACCCGACGTCCTACCGAGACTGCATACTCGCTGGAGTACGGATGCGGCTCGTTCGGACTGAACAAGGTGAAGGGTTATTTCTCGTTGAAGAACCTGATGTTTGTCGATGCCGAATATCTGCACACCAAAGGCAACTACGGTTTCCGCTTCCGCTCGGAGCAGGAGGACACGGTTGGCCGTCGCAACAACTCCGACATAACATTCTATCGTATTGAGGCTGCCGGATTCTATCGCGGATTGTCTACACATATATATTATTACAACTCTGAGCGCGGACTCCCCGGACCCGTCATCCGACGACTTTCCGACCAGTGGGATTCTACCGACCGCCAGTGGGACCAGAACTTCTTCGTGCAGTCGTCGTACAAACACGCTTGGGAACACTTCGCACTGAAGACCAACATCAAGTACGCCTTCGACTATCTGCACTATCTGCAAGACCCCAATACCAACGCCTCTACTATGTTCTGCGACAACCATTATACCCAGCAGGACATCTACGGCTCCATAGCCGGAGCGTGGAACACACGCTACTTGTCGCTCACTGCAAGCACAGACCTGCGCTGGACCGACCTCAATGCCGACGTGTATAAGTTTGATTACGTATATCGCATCGACTCAAAGTCGCTGCTGTCGGCAATAGCTTCTTATCGGGGCTTCGAGGCAAACGTGGCTCTTCTCTACACACACATATCCGACCACACCCGTTCGGCTGCATCGCCATTGAGCCGTCTGGCTCCTATGTATCTGGCGTCGTGGCACGGCGGACCATGGACTGTGCGTGCTTTCCACAAGCGCATATTCCGTGCGCCTACGCTCAACGACCTCTACTATACGCTGGTGGGCAATGTGCAGCTTCGACCGGAGTACACCTCGCAATGGGATATGGGCGTAGACTATAAGGACAAGTATCTGCACCTCGCCCTCGACATGTACTACAACCGCATCGAAGACAAGATTGTGGCTATTCCGATGAAGTGCCAGTTCCGCTGGTCGATGGTCAATTTCGGACTCGTTAAGTCGTTGGGACTGAGCGCCACAGCCGGTTACGACCGCCAGTGGGGCAAGTTCTCGCTCTCAGCCAACGCCAATTACACCTGTCAGCGCGACCGTGACTACTCGTCGCCAGCCGATCCGGAGTACAAGAACACCATACCTTACTCGCCGTTGCACTCCGCTTCGCTCATACTCGACCTCGGATACGACGGCTACTCGCTCTGTACGTCGTGGTTATACACCGGCGATCGATTCGCATTGATATCCAACAATCGTGAGGATATGCTCGGCGACTGGTATACCGTCGACCTGAAACTAAACAAGCAGTTCCACATTGGCAAGCACAACGTACAAGCCACCATCGAGTGCAATAACCTGACCGACTCGCGCCACGAAGTAGTGAAGCGCTACCCCATGCCCGGTCGCAACTGGAAATTCACTCTGCAGTGGAAGATATAGAAGAAGATTGGCAGCGAAAAAATTTTGAAAATACATCTTTTTTGACTATATTCGCACTCATAAAGATTCTATAATTCACCATAGCAGCGTTTGCAAAAACATATCAGTCAAAACAACAATGAATATGGAAAAAAAAGTACTTGAGAAACAAATACGTTTGCCACTTGATGAGCTGAAGCTGGCTTTTGCTGCATCTTGCGTAGAAGGTATTGCACGAAAAACGGGCAAGCCCTACTACGAGGTGTATGAAAGAATGAGCAAAGCAGGGGCTATAGAGAATTACATTATTCCATATTACGACACACTGCATACCGAGAGTCGCGAATATGTTATTGACGACGTTATGGAATATATAGAGAATAAGGAAAGGGACACAAAATGCTGACAGTATATCATGGCTCCACCCAAACAGTAGATGCACCCGTATGTGCTTTCGGTCGTCCGAGGTTGGACTTCGGACAGGGTTTTTATGTGACTGATATAAAGGAACAGGCTGAACGTTGGGCGAAAGCTATAGCTGGCAAACGCGATACAGAACCAGTTCTGAATATATATCATCTCGACCGTGAACAGATTTTATCGGAGGGCAGATGCAAGATTTTCACTTCTTATAATGCTGATTGGCTTGACTTTATTGTGGCAAACCGACGTGGCGAAAACGTTGCAGCTGAATACGATTACATAGAAGGCGGTATAGCAAACGACCGTGTTATTGACACGGTGAATCTTTATATACAAGGGCTTATCGATTCAGCAACGGCGTTGCAGCAGTTGGCTTTCTATAAACCTAACAACCAAATATGTCTCTTAAATCAAAGTCTAACTGATAAATACTTGCATTTTTATGGATCAGAAAGAATTTGAGAAGCGGATGAAGTCGCCTGAAATACAGGAAATGATACTCAGTCATCAGATAGGAGGCGTGGCTTACGAGCTGTCCAAAAGGCTGAACGTCTCGCCAGCACGTGCTCTTGACCTCTTCTATCGCAGCCAGACTTGCGCCGACTTGCACAACCGTAAGACCGGACTTTATCTTTATGGCAATCTGTATATTGCCGATGAATTTATGTTGGAGTGCCAGGGCAGATAATCTACTTGGCTAACGCTACATATTATACTTATGACTATATTGAATACACTACGCCATAAAAGCATGTCGCGCACGACATCTACGGATTGTGGCATAGCAGGCTTTTTGTGTACATTTATGACGCTTCTGCTCCTCGCTTCGTGCTCGTTACAGCCTGCCGACTATCCCACACCCGATGAGCCGACCGCCGATTCCGACCGACTTATTGTCGTTTGCGAGGGACTGTGGGGCATGGACAACTCGTCGTTGTCGCTCATTGACCATGGAGTATTGACCAACCGATGGTTCCAACAGCAGAATCCAGGCCAGCATCTTGGCGACACTGGCCTCGATATACTGCAAATCAACGACACGCTGATAGCCATAAGCGTCAACTGGTCGAACATTATACAGTACATCAGACCCGACGGCACGGCGATAGCCGCTACCGAAAACATCCCCAACAACCGCCGTTTGGCTACCGACGGCAAGGGATTTCTCTACATAACATCGTATGCCGACAAGGGCTATGTGGCAAAAATCGACTTGCGCACAAAGCAGATTGTAGACACCTGTCATGTGGGCTACGAGCCTGAAGGCATCGCCTATTACGACGGTCGTCTGTACATTGCCAATACGGGAGGATACAGTTCGCAGACCAAAGATCACGGATATGAGCAGACCGTAAGCGTGGTTGACGCACCGACTATGCGCGAATTGCGTCGCATCGACACCGGATGCAAGAATCTGTACGGCATCATGTCGCAGTCGGGACAGTACATCTGCATCAACTCGGCAGGCGATATGTACCACATTCCGCCCCGTTGCATCGTGATGAACATGGCTAACGACGAGTTTCGGGTGTACGATTTCCCTGCCACATACAACTGCGCTTATCACAATAGGTTCTACATGATAGGTTCCAGCTACTCATACATCACCAGTACATATACCTATTCGGCGCACACCATAAGCCTGCCCTCGCTCGAAGCCAGCGAAGGACTTGCCGACTACAACGCTGCCAATGAGACGATAATGAACATGCAGTCGCCCTACGCTATATACATTTCGCCACTGTCGGGCCACATGTATGTCAGCGACGCACGGTCGTATGCCACCAACGGATATGTCTATGAATTCGACCGCCAGGGCGTGCAACTCAAACGATATTTGCTGCGCGGAGTCAATCCGGGCAGAATAATAGCAATGTAAAGCAATATGTTAGCAATGTAAATACAGGATATTAGCAATATAAAAACAGAATATGAAACGATTGACAATACTTCTTGCCGCACTCCTTACGATTGTAGTGACGGCATCAGCGCAAGCCAAACAGGCAGTTAAGGTGCTCGAATATTGCCCCGCACCGGGTCAGTTTACCAATATATTCCCCGGAATCGACAACACAATGTCGGCAGAAGAGCGACTGAAGGCATGCGAAAAGCAGTTGGAGGATGGCTACCCCGTGTGTCTCGGCGCAGCCGGAGGCTACATCACCGTGGCTCTCGACCAACCCATAAAGAACGGCAAAGGCTCTGACATACGCATCCTTGGCAATGCTTTCTATTCTGCAGACGACCCCAAGTATGGCGATGCCACAATAGGAGGTTCGATTGAACCGGGCATCGTGTACGTTGGAGTAGGCTCGTCACCCGAGACGGCAGAGTGGTACGAACTGGCTGGTTCGGAATACTACACCACCGAGATGCACCGTTTCGAGATAACCTATTACAAGCCGACTGTAGAAACTGGCGAAAGCAAAACGCCATTAATCACCATCGACAACTACATCCGTTGGACTGCATCGTGGACCAATCCCGACGGCAGCAAGCAGACTGCAGAGGGCTGGCAACCAAAGAATGTATATCATAATCAGTCGTACTGGCCCGCATGGGAAGAGAACGACCAGATAACATTTCGTGGAGCTCGACTGCCCGACAATGCTGTCAACTACGGTGGCGACGGTTCTGATCCCGGCAATCCGCAATATTGGGTGAGCTATCGTTATGCAGCCGACTCATACGGATATGTTGATGCAGCCCCCAAAAGTGACGATGTGTACACCACATTCGACCTCGATTGGGCGGTAGACAGCGACGGCAACCCCAAGCATCTTGACCATGCCGACTTCATACGCATTCAGACTGGTGTGCTGCAGCAGTGCGGATGGACGGGCGAGACATCAACCGAGGTGAGCAGTATCACCAATCTGCACCTCACGGAGGGCTACGACGACAACCCCATCATCATCACTCCGCGACAGCGACCCACCGGCATTGCAGGCATAAGCGCCAACGCTGCGCGCGAGACCATGCGCATGAGCATCGACGGCCGACGACTGCTGAAGCCCGAACGCGGCATCAACATTGTCAGATACTCCGACGGAAGCGTGCGAAAGGTTGTTGTAAAGTGATTGTGTGCTAAAATCATACTCTTACACAAGAGTCATGTCAAAGAAAAAGCGTAACTTTGCAAACAAAACGCCCACACATTATTTATAATTGAATAAAAACAGAATAAAATCATGACAATAGAACAGCAAATCGTCGCTACCGCAATAGCTGCGGTGAAAGAACTTTACGGTCAGGAAGTGCCTGAGAAGATGGTGCAGCTGCAGAAGACCAGAAGCGAGTTTGAGGGCAATCTCACTCTCGTAGTGTTCCCATTCCTCAAGATTTCGCACAAGAAGCCTGAAGACACAGCACAAGACCTTGGCAAGTATATCAAGGACAACTGCCAGGCCATCGCCGACTACAATGTTGTGAAGGGATTCCTCAATCTCGTCATCGACAAGAAGGCTTGGCTCGGACTGCTCAACGAGATGAACGCCAACGAGAAGTTCGGCGAGAAGCCCGTAACTGAGAACTCTCCGCTCGTGATGATTGAATATTCATCGCCCAACACCAACAAACCGCTCCACCTCGGACACGTTCGCAACAACCTGCTCGGATGGTCGTTGGCACAGATTATGGAGGCTAACGGCAACAAGGTGGTGAAGACCAACATCGTAAACGACCGTGGTATACACATCTGCAAGTCGATGCTCGCATGGCTGAAGTACGGCAACGGCGAGACACCTGAGACTTCCGGAAAGAAGGGCGACCACCTTATCGGCGACTACTACGTAGCCTTCGACAAGCACTATCGCGAGGAAGTGAAGACTCTGAAGGCTCAGTACATGGCTGAAGGAATGGACGAGGAAGCTGCCGAGAAGAAAGCTAAGGAAGAATCGCCGCTCATCAAGGAGGCTCACGAGATGCTCGTAAAGTGGGAGCAGAACGATCCTGAGGTTCGCGCATTGTGGAAGAAGATGAACGACTGGGTTTACGCCGGATTCGATGAGACCTACAAGGCTCTCGGCGTAGGCTTCGACAAGATATACTACGAGTCGAACACCTATCTCGTTGGTAAAAAGAAGGTGGAGGAAGGACTTGCCAAGGGACTCTTCTTCCGCAAGGACGACAACTCTGTTTGGGCTGACCTCACAGGCGAAGGACTCGACCAGAAGCTGTTGCTGCGTTCTGACGGCACCAGCGTATACATGACTCAGGACATCGGAACAGCCGAAATGCGCTTCAACGACTTCCCCATCGACAAGATGATATACGTCGTTGGCAACGAGCAGAACTATCACTTCCAGGTGCTCTCTATACTCCTCGACCGTCTCGGATTCAAGTGGGGCAAGGAGCTTGTACACTTCTCTTACGGAATGGTTGAGCTGCCCAACGGCAAGATGAAGAGCCGCGAGGGAACCGTAGTTGATGCCGACGACCTCATTGCAGCAATGATTGGCGACGCCAAGCAGACAAGCGAGGAGCTGGGCAAGTTTAAGGATATGACCGAAGAGGAGCGCAACGAGATTGCCCGCATCGTAGGTATGGGTGCGCTGAAGTACTTCATCCTGAAGGTAGACGCACGCAAGAACATGCTGTTCAATCCTGAAGAATCAATCGACTTCAACGGCAACACAGGTCCGTTCATTCAGTATACATACGCCCGTATACGTTCAATCCTGCGCAAGGCTCAGGCTGAGGGCATCGCCATTCCGGCACAGTTGGGCGAGAACATGCCTCTCAACGAGAAGGAGATAGAGCTCATACAGAAGCTCAACGAGTTTGGCGCTGCCGTAGAGCAGGCTGGCAAGGACTACTCACCGAGCGGCATTGCCAACTATTGCTACGAGCTGACCAAGGCATTCAACCAGTTCTATCACGACTACTCAATCCTGGGTGCCGACACCGATGACGAGAAGATTGTACGTCTGGTACTGGCTCAGAACGTTGGCAAGACGCTGAAGAACGGCATGGCATTGCTGGGTATTGAGGTGCCTGAGCGCATGTAATGTAGCCTTATGGACACACTCAATCCTCCCGACTACCGCCACGACACGGTGTTGCCGCTGCCCATGGAAGTGACGGCCAACGCCTGGGCGGTGGACGCAGCGTGCTCCGGCAATCCGGGTCCGATGGAATATCAGGCCATCGACCTTGCCACCGGAGCGCAGGTGTTCCACTTCGGTCCGATGCACGGCACCAACAACATAGGCGAATTTCTCGCCATTGTACACGCGCTTGCATTGCTCGACCGCCAAGGCATTACGGGCAAGACCATCTACTCCGACTCGCACAACGCAATATTGTGGGTTCAGAAGCGACAGTGCAAGACCAAACTGGAGCGCACACCGCAAACCGAACCCCTCTATCAGATAATCGCCCGCGCCGAGACATGGCTCCGCACGCATCAGATAAAGAACTATCTGGTGAAGTGGGAGACACGCAAGTGGGGCGAAGTGCCTGCCGATTTCGGTAGGAAGTAATAAGGAAAAAGCCCCACCCCCTGCCCCTCCCCCGTAGGGAGGGGAGCGGTATGCTGGGCAAACTATAAGGGAAAAGCCCCACCCCCAGCCCCTCCCCAGCAGGGAGGGGAGCGGTATGCTGGATAAACTATAAGGGAAAAGCCCTACCCCCTGCCCCTCCCCCGTAGGGAGGGGAGTGGTATGCTGGATAAACTATAATGCATTCTTGCCTTAGAATACATATACAATAAGCGGAACGTCGGACTCCCG
>ENA-ORSA01002936-ORSA01002936.1-human-gut-metagenome-genome-assembly--contig:-NODE-2936-length-11450-cov-2.354103_pt1 | contig 11450 bp, 13 predicted proteins | sample MGYA00242179_ERZ509142 | MGnify/ENA primary metagenome ERZ509142 (study PRJEB26280, sample SAMEA2338659) | human gut metagenome | biome: human gut; feature: human-associated habitat; material: faeces... | reverse complement strand
CGAAGGCGAAGAACGCGAATTGATGGAAAGAGCAACAGCTGAAACACCTCTGAAATTCATCTTTGGTACAGGCGCTATGCTCCCCGCTTTTGAAGACGCTCTGAAAGGACTGGAAGTAGGCGACAAATTTAATTTTTCCATAACTCCGGCTGATGCATACGGCGAATATGTGGAGGAACACGTACTGGATCTTCCGAAGAATATTTTCGAGGTAGACGGCAAGTTCGACTCGGAAATGATCAAAGAAGGCAACACGGTACCGATGATGGATTCGAACGGCAACCGCATGAACGGTTCTGTCTTGGAAGTAAAAGAAGATGTTGTCGTTATGGACTTCAACCATCCGTTGGCTGGCGAAACATTGCATTTCAATGGTGAAGTTATTGATGTACACGAACCGACAGCTGAAGAAATCGCAGCCCTCACAGCTCCCGCTGGTGGATGCGGTTGTGGATGTGACGACTGCGGAAGCGGTTGTGGCGACCATAACCACGAAGGTGGATGCGGATGTGGCGGATGCCATTAAAGAATTGACAATTGACAATTTTAGCAAGGGTGAATACATTTGGAAACATATACAGGCTGACCTCTTTCGGAGAGTCGCACGGTCCCGGAATCGGAGGCGTAATAGACGGATGCCCTGCCGGTATCGAACTAGATACGGCATTTATCCAAAGTGAACTGAACCGCCGTAAACCGGGACAGTCCAAAATCACAACCCCACGCAAGGAAGACGACGAAGTACAGTTCCTTTCCGGTATTTACGAAGGAAAAACGACAGGGACTCCGATCGGTTTCATCATCTGGAACAAGAACCAGCACTCGGCGGACTACGATAATATGAAGAATGTTTATCGTCCTTCCCATGCAGATTACACCTACCAGACCAAATACGGAATCCGCGACCCGCGCGGAGGTGGACGTTCGTCTGCACGTGAAACGATCGCCCGTTGCGTAGCCGGAGCAATTGCCAAACTGGTTCTTCGCCAGAAAGGTATCCGGATACAAGCATTTACCTCACAGGTCGGGAACATCAAACTTAACGGCTCATACACGGATTACGACTTGGACAAGGCGGAAGATACGGCCGTACGTTGTCCGGACCCGGCGACCGCCGAAAAAATGGAGGCTTTGATCGCCGAAGTGAAATCCAAAGGAGATACGATCGGCGGCGTAATCACCTGCGTAGCACAGGGAGTTCCCATTGGTCTGGGCGAACCGGTATTCGGAAAGTTGCATGCGGCATTGGGACATGCGATGTTGACAATCAATGCCGTAAAAGGGTTCGAATACGGTGACGGTTTCGAAGCGGCCTTATATCGTGGCTCGGAACGGAACGACCGTTTCTTCAACGACAACGGACACATCAACACCCATACGAATCATTCCGGTGGCATACAGGGAGGTATCTCGAACGGGCAGGATATTTATTTCCGTGTTGCCTTCAAATCGGTCGCCACCATCCTGATGGAACAGGAAACCGTCAATATGGAAGGTGAAGACACGATCCTGAAAGCCCGCGGACGCCATGATCCGTGTGTTTTACCTCGAGCTGTCCCTATCGTCGAATCAATGGCAGCAATGACACTGTTGGATTTTCTGCTTATGCAGAAAATCCGAAATTGAGAATTGACAATTGACAATTAAATGTATCAGACAATTATCAGATTGTATTTTTAATTGTCAATTGCCAATTATTCATGGTGATAGGGTTCATTATTCAGAATTGTCATCGCCCTATAGAGCTGCTCGATAAAGACCAGGCGGATCATCTGGTGGGAGAAAGTCATTTTGCTTAAGGATATTTTCTCGGCGGCGGCTTTATAAACAGCATCGCTGAAACCATACGGGCCACCGACAACAAAAACCAGGCGCTTCGGGACTGTATGCGTCTTTCTTTCTATATAGGTGGAAAACTGCACCGATGTAAATTCTTTTCCTTTTTCATCCAACAAAACCAAATAGTCACCCGGCTGTAATGCTTTCAGAATCAAATCTCCTTCCCTCTCTTTTTGTTGGGATTCGGAAAGATTTTTGACGTTCTTAATATCAGGGATCACTTCCATTTCAAAAGGGATATAATGAACCAGACGGTTCTTATACTCATTGATCGCTTCCACAAAATAGCCGGCATCCGTCTTGCCGATCACAATCAGTGCAATTTTCATTCGTTTACATTTTAGAGATTGAGGACGCTAAATTACAGGAAAAAATACATACCTTTGCACGATAATACTCACAAAAAGAGGAAAAAGCTTATGAAACGATTATTTCTGACGTTGGCATTGGTTCTCTCGGTTCTGAGCGTAATGCCTGCCGATATACTTCCTATATCAAATGCTTTTAAAGGAGGCAACGCCTCGTCGCTCAGCGGATCAATGGACAAGGAAGTCGATATGGCCCTACCGGGTTCATCCAAAAAGTGCAACGCAAACGACGCTGTTTCAATGCTGAACACCTTCTTCGGAGGGAACAAGCCGACAGGATTTACAGTCGTCCACCATGCTGATAAAAAAGAAAATGGCTTCTTTGTTGCCAAACTGCCTACTTCATCCGGTGAATATCGCGTAAACGTGACATACCGTGCAGAAGGAAACAAAGCGATAATACAGTCTATCAGAATTGAATAAAAAGATCTTACAAACAATAACATGAACGTACAAGAAACAAAAGAACAACTGATTGCAGAACTGATCCGCCTGGCATTTGCAGAAGATATAGGTGATGGCGACCATACGACTTTATGTTGTATTCCGGCTACGGAAATGGGTAAGAGCCAGCTGATCGTGAAAGAAGACGGCGTATTGGCCGGGGTCGAAATGGCTGAACGTATTTTCCACACATTCGATCCGGATCTGAAAATGACGACATTCATCCACGACGGAGCCGAAGTGAAGAAAGGCGATATCGCTTTCGTAGTCGAAGGTAAGGTACAGTCTTTGCTGCAAACGGAACGCCTGATGCTCAATGTCATGCAACGCATGAGTGGTATTGCAACCACGACACGCAAATATGTCAAAGCATTGGAAGGAACGAAAACACGCGTACTGGATACGCGTAAGACGACTCCGGGCCTGCGCATGGTCGAGAAAGAAGCAGTTAAAATCGGTGGAGGTGTCAACCATCGTATCGGGTTGTTCGATATGATTTTGCTGAAAGACAACCATGTGGACTTTGCCGGCGGTATCGAAGCGGCCATCACACGCTGCCATCAGTATCTGAAAGAGAAAAACAAGGATTTGAAGATTGAAATCGAGGTTCGTAATTTCGACGAGTTGCAGGAAGCAATGCGTGTCGGCGGTATCGACCGTATCATGCTGGACAACTTCAATATCGAGAATACGAAGAAAGCCGTCGAAATGGTTGCCGGACGTTACGAGCTGGAATCTTCAGGTGGCATCACATTCGCCACGCTTCGCGATTATGCCGAATGCGGTGTAGATTATATCTCAGTCGGAGCCCTGACACACTCTGTCAAGGGGCTGGATATGAGCTTTAAGGCTTGCTAAAAAACTTTAGTTTGGGGGGGGGCGAGCGACCTCGCCCCTACGAAATACGCGTTACGATGTCACCCCGTAATTGGTATTGCTGATTGCTTTCCGGACATGTGGCGATACCTTTCTCATTAAAGGAGAGACGATGCCCGTATTCGCTCACCCAACCGATCCGGTGGGAAGGATTGCCGACAACCAAAGCGTATGGCGGAATATCTTTAGTGACCACGGCCCCTGCACCGATCATGGCATATTCGCCGATCGTATGGCCGCAAACGATCGTTGCGTTCGCACCGATAGAAGCACCTTTGCCGACATACGTTTTCAAATATTGGTCTTTACGGGAAACGGCACTGCGGGGATTGACCACATTTGTAAAAACGCAGCTGGGTCCTAAAAAAACATCATCCCCGCAAGTCACGCCGGTATAAACGGAAACATTGTTCTGCACCTTCACATTATCTCCTAAGACGACCTGCGGAGAAATCACGACATTCTGTCCGATATTGCAATTCCGACCGATTGAGCATCCCGGCATAATATGGGAAAAATGCCAGATGTGTGTGCCGTCTCCAATCGTGCATCCGGGATCGATAACGGCTGTTTCATGTGCCTTATAAGTTTCCATTTACTTATATATTAAGAAGATTGTTGGTTTCTTGCTCAAATCAGGAACCTTTCCGGCCCATTCTTTAACAGGACGCGTATGGATATATTCATCTTCGCAAGTGATATTCGAAGCAATACACAATTTGGTCGAAGGGCGGCACGTACGGATCAACTCCTCCGCCAATTTATTATTGCGGTAAGGCGTTTCGATGAACAGTTGCGTCTGGTTCTCCGAGTAGATGCGCCCTTCCAGCTTCTTGATCGCATTCGTACGCTGTGAAGCATCGATCGGCAGATAGCCATGAAAAGCAAAGCTCTGCCCGTTAAAACCGGAACCCATCACCGACATCAGGATCGAAGAAGGGCCGACCAGCGGAACCACCTTGTAACCTTTACGCTGTGCAATAGCCACCACATCTGCCCCCGGATCGGCAACCGCCGGGCAGCCGGCCTCCGAGATCACACCGACCGACTCGCCTTCCGCCAAAGGAGCCAGATAAGCGGCAACGGCTTCGGCCGACGTATGCTTGTTCAATTCATAAAAGACAAGATTGTCAATCACGATCGAAGGCTCTGTCTTTTTCAGGAAACGGCGTGCCGTACGTACATTTTCGACAATGAAATGACGGATGGAAAGGATAACCTCCCGGTTGTATTCGGGAAGGACCCGGCGATGTTCGACGTCGCCAAGCGTGACAGGGATGAGATAGAGAGCGGACATGAATTTATGATTTATGATTTATGATTTATGATTTATGACCATGATAAAAAAGGCGACATGGCCATAAATCATAAATCATAAATCTTAAATCTTACGCAAAAGTAGTATTTTTGCCGAAAACAAGCGAAAAGAGATGGCACTTCCGATAGATTTTATCACACGTACCCGTGCATTGCTGGGAAATGAGTTCGACAGTTTCGAAGCGGCGTTGCAGGCCGATGTCCCCGTCAGTATCCGTATCAACGAGAAGAAAGGCGCTCCTATCCCGGCAGCCGATACTCCGGATAACCGGGTGGCGTGGTGCGATACAGGTTATTACCTGCCTGAAAGGCTTTCGTTTACCTTCGACCCGCTCTTCCATGCCGGCGCCTACTACGTGCAGGAAGCGTCGTCAATGTTTGTGGAACAGGCGTTGAAGCGTTACCTGCCGGGCAGACCGTTGGATGCCTCGACCTCTGCGCCGCTCCGGGAGGCAAATCGACTCACCTGGCGGCTTGTCTGCCGGAAGGGAGCCTGCTGGTCAGCAATGAGGTGATCCGTAGCCGGAGTCATATCCTGGCGGAAAATATCGCCAAGTGGGGAAATCCGAATTGCGTCGTGACGAACAACGATCCGAAAGAGATCGGCCGCCTTACGCATTTCTTTGACGTGATCGTCGCCGACGTGCCCTGTTCCGGCCTCGGCGTCATCCGCAAGAAGCCGGAGATCCGCTTCAAAGATCCGGCAGAGCTTGCGCGTCTGCCGGCCATTCAGCGCGACATTCTCACCGGTCTTGCGCCGTGCGTGAAGCCCGGCGGCGTGCTGGTATATTCCACGTGCACGGTGCTCGCGCGGGAGAACGAAGATGTTGTGCGCGACTTCCTGCACACGCATCCGGAGTTTTCCGCCGAGGCGTTTTCGCTGCCGCTGCCGGGGGCGGACACGGCGGACGGTATGTTCACCTTCTGGCCGCAGGAACACGGCACGGACGGATTTTTTGTTTGTAAGCTGAGGAGACACGAATGAGAGACATCAAAGCCATGCTCCCCGAGGAGATCGCGGCGGCCCTCGCCGAAATGGGGCAGCCGAAATACCGCGCCAAGCAGATTTTTCAGTGGCTCGCGCGCGGCGTGACGTCGTTTGACGAGATGACGAACCTGTCCAAGGACCTGCGCGCCGCGCTCTCCGAGCGCTTTTTCATCTCCAAGCTCGAGATGCTGCGCAAGCAGGTGTCAGCCATCGACGGGACGATCAAATATCTCTGGCAGCTCGGCGACGGTAACGCCGTCGAGACCGTCGTCATGCACTACAAGCACGGCAATACGGTCTGCATCTCCTCGCAGGTCGGCTGCCGGCAGGGGTGCGCGTTCTGCGCGTCGACGATCGGCGGCCTGATCCGCAATCTTGAGCCGTCGGAAATGCTCGACGAGGTGCTCTATTCCGAGCGGGAGTCCGGCAGCAAGATCTCCAACATCGTCCTCATGGGCATCGGCGAGCCGCTCGATAACTTTGACAATGTTATGCGCTTTCTTGCGCTGGTCAACCACCCGGACGGGGAAAACATCGGCATGCGCCACATTTCGCTGTCCACGTGCGGCCTCATCGAGCGCTTTGACGATCTGGCGGCGCGCGACCTGCAGCTGACGCTGTCGGTCTCCCTGCACGCGCCGGACGATGCCACCCGCTCGAAGATCATGCCGGCCAACCACGGCCGCGGCGTGGCGGCGCTCATTGACGCCTGCGCCCGGTATTATGAAGCGACCGGTCGGCGCATTTCCTTTGAATACGCCATGATCGACGGCGTGAACGACACGCCGGAGCACGCCAGGCTGCTGGCCAAGCACGCGCGGCGTGTCTGCGCGCACGTGAACCTCATCCCGCTCAACCACGTGGAAGAGCGCGCGTTCCGGCCGTCCACGCCGGAGCATCTCAAGGCGTTCATCCGCATTCTGGAGCGGGCGGGCGTGAATGTGACCGTGCGCCGCAAGCTCGGCAGCGATGTGGATGCGTCCTGCGGCCAGCTGCGCAAAAAGGTCGCCGATCACCGCGCCTGAAGGGAGAGAGCCCATGAACTGCTTTGCACAGTCGGACAGGGGGACCGTCCGCAAGGAGAATCAGGATCGCGCCGCCTGCGCGCACATCCGGCGCAAGGGCTGCACCGTCGCCGTCGTCTGCGACGGGATGGGCGGCGCTGCCGGGGGGAAGCTCGCAAGCGATTTGGCAGTGTCCACATTTCTGGCGGATTTTCGCCGCGAAATGATGGCGGGCAGCGCGGTCGAACCCGCCATGCGCCACGCCTGCGACGCGGCCAACCGCGCGGTCTATGACCGTGCGTGCGCGGAGCCTGACCTGCGCGGCATGGGCACGACGATCGTCGCCGCCTGCGTGCGCCGCGGAAGGCTTACGGTGCTGCACGTTGGCGACAGCCGCGCATATCTGGTCGGGCTGCGCCGAATGCAGCAGCTGACGACGGATCACTCGCTCGTGCAGGAGCTGGTCGCAAGCGGTCAGGTGCTGCCGGAGCAGGCACACCGTCACCCGCGGCGGAACGTGATCACGCGCGCCGTCGGCGTCGGCCCACAGGTCGAGCCGGACTGCCGCACGCTGCCGTTTCCGCTGGGTGCGCGGCTGCTGCTGTGCACGGATGGGCTGTCCAACACGCTGTCGGAGGGCCAGATGCATGATTTTTGCCGCGGCTCGCGGGATGCAAAGCAGATCTGCGGCCGCCTGATCGCGGCGGCGCTGGCACGCGGTGCGCGCGACAATGTGACCGCGCTCGTTCTTTTCCGCTGAAGCGCAACAGGGGGATCACTATGGAACAATCAATGAATCGCTATATCGGTCAGATGCTCGACGACCGCTACGAGATCCTGGAGATCATCGGCAGCGGCGGCATGTCGGTCGTCTACAAGGCCATGTGCCACAAGCTGCACCGCTATGTTGCCGTCAAGATCCTGCGCGATGAGATGGCGGCGGATGCCGAGCTGAAAAACCGCTTTCAGGCGGAGGCGCACGCGGTCGCCATGCTCTCGCAGCCGAATATCGTCTCGGTCTACGATGTCGGCCACAGCGGCGAGACGGAGTATATTGTCATGGAGCTCATCGAGGGCGAGACGCTCAAACAGCGCATGGCGGAGCACGGTGTATTCAGCGCCACAGAGGCGCTGCACTACGCCACGCAGATCTGCAAGGCGCTGCAGCACGCGCACGCCCACGGCATCGTCCACCGGGACATCAAGCCGCAGAACATCATGATCACGAACGATGACATGGTCAAGGTCGCTGACTTCGGCATCGCCGCGCTCGAGAACATTCACGAGGAGCGCAGCGGGCAGGCCATCGGCTCCGTGCACTATATCGCGCCCGAGCAGGCCAAGGGCCTCAATGCCGACGCGCGCAGCGACCTGTATTCCCTCGGCGTCGTGCTCTATGAGATGCTCACGGGCCACCTGCCGTATGACGCGGATACCCCGGAGGAGATCGCGCTCATGCACATCGCCGGCAGCGCCAAGCCGCCGCGGGAGTGGAACAGCGACATCCCCGAGGAGCTTGAGCGCATCACGCTCCGCGCCATGGAGCCGGATCTGCGCAAGCGCTATCAGTCGGCGGGGGAGATGCTCAAAGCGCTCAATGCCTGCAAAAAGCACCTCAATCAGCAGCGTCCGCTTGTCGAGCGGCGGCGGGAGAGCGCGGAGAAAAAGGACTCCTTTTTCGGTGTGGGTCAGGATCTGACGGAGGAAGCATACCAGCGCCGGCGCAAGCGGGCCAAGCGCGTGAGTTATTTCACGGGCATTTTCTCGGTCGGCGTCTTTGCCATTTTGCTGTTTGTGTTTCTGTGGAATTTCTGGCTTGAGGATCTGTTCCGCACGGCGGAGCGCGTGGATGTGCCGGACTTTACCGGCAAGTCCTACGAGGCGGTCGTCAACGACAAGCAGTATGCCGATTACCACTTCACGGTCGTATACACGGTCGATCCCGACGTGCCGGACGGCATCATCATCGAGCAGGATCCGGCGGCGGGCAAGAGCCGCATGCGCGTCTCGGACGGCATCAACGTGCAGCTCACCGTCAGCACCGGCGTCGTCATGACCGATGTGCCGTATGTCATCAACGAGGACTATGAGAAGGCGACGGCCGCGCTGGAAAAAGCCGGCTTTACGGTCACGACGGAGTTTCAGGCCTCCAAGGACGTGACGGCAAAGTATGTCATCAGCTGCGAGCCTGCGCCCGGCGAAAAGGCGGCCGCAGGGTCGAGCGTGAAGCTGATCGTCAGCGGCGGCCCCGAGCTGCGCCCGGTCACGGTGCCTGACCTGTCGGAGCTGACGGAGTCAGCCGCCATCGCGCGCATCGAGAGCAGCGGCCTGTGCTATGGCGGCACGTACAAAGAGACCAACGACGCCAAGCAGGGCACAGTCTTTAAGCAGAGCGCACCGGCCAACACACAGCTCACGGAGTACAGCAAGGTCTATATCTGGGTCTCCGACGGGCCGGAACAACCGTAAAGATGAGATAAAGGAGCAACAACGCTTATGGTGCAGGGTGTCATCATCAAGGCGCTCAGCGGCTTTTACTATGTGGCCGCCGGCGATCAGATCGTGGAGTGCAAGGCCCGCGGCCGCTTCCGGTACGACGGGTGCAGTCCGCTGGTCGGCGACCGTGTGGAGGTCAGCTTCGATGCGCACGGCAAGGGCCGCATCGACACCGTCCTGCCGCGGCGCAATGCGTTCATCCGCCCGGCGGTGGCGAATATTGACCAGCTCATCATGATCGCGGCGAACGTCAACCCCGTCACCGATCCGTTTCTGATCGACCGCGTGGTCGCCATCGCGGAAAATGCCGACTGCGAGCCGGTCGTCTGCCTCAATAAGTGCGACCTTGACCCGGCGGATCATCTCTATGCTATTTACCGCTCCATCGGCTTTCGCGTCCTGCGCACAAGCGCGGCGACGGGGCTCGGCGTCGACGAGCTGCGCGATGCACTGCGCGGGAAGACCAGCGCCTTCACCGGCAACTCCGGCGTCGGCAAATCGAGCCTGCTCAATGCGCTCGATGCGTCGTTCGGCATTGCGACCGGGGCCGTCAGCGAGCGGCTCGGCCGCGGTAAGCACACAACGCGCCATGTCGAGCTCTATGCGCTTGGAGCGGATACGTTCGTCGCCGATACGCCGGGCTTTGCCTCGTTTGAGGTGGACATGGTCGACCCCATCTCGTGCGAAAATCTGCAATATGCGTTCCGGGAGTTTCGACCGTATATCGGCCAGTGCCGATTTCGTGACTGCGCGCACCTGAAAGAGCCCGGCTGCGCCGTCCTCGCCGCCGTGGCGGCAGGCAAGATCGCGCCGGAGCGCCACGAGAGCTATGCGCGCCTGTACGCGCTCTCGGCCCAGGTCAATGACTGGGAAAAGAAGAAGTGACGCACCAAAGCGCCGCCCTCCGCATACACTGTAGGGAGAACCTGCAAGCGGAGGGCGGTGCTTTATGTTTCGACGGCGGGGGATTTGCTTCTGGATCGGCATCGCGTGCGTGGTCGCCGGTGTGTTCATCATTCTGGCGCTGGTGCTGCCGGCCGGCTTCTGGTGGTTTGCGCTCGGCGGTGCGCTCATTGCGGCAGGCGTGTGGCTGCTGCGCTGTTGACGGCGGCATAACCGGCGCGCGCCCGGCATAAGGATGTACAAAAACGACAAGGAGCACATCTTTATGGATCTACAAATGGGCAAGCAGAAACGCATGATGTACGCGCGGGTGTTTGACCGCACGGAGGAAGAGACCTGCAGCGTGGACGCCGTTGTGCCCGATGCGCTGGGGGACATCGGCGCGATCGTGGTCGCGGAGGGCACGTTCTGCCTCTGGAATCTGGATTTTTCGGACAAGAGCGCGCAGATCGAGGGCAGCATCGCGGCCGATGTGGTCTACGCGGAGGAGGGCGGCGCTCTGCGCAGCTTCCCGGTGGAGCTGCCGGTGAAGGTGCGCATCAGCGGCGAGACGCTCTCGCCGGACGTGCGGCCGTGGCTGCGCTGTACGCTCACCGCGCTGGACGCGCGCGCCGTCAATTCGCGCAAGGTGCGTGTCACGGCGCGGCTGAGCCTGTGCCTGCGCGCCTACCGGGAGACGGAGCTCGCGCTCACGGACCGGATCGAGGGCGACGGCGGCGCAGTGTTCACGCGCACGGAAACGCTCCGCGTGCAGATTCCGGTGTCCGTGGAGGAAAAGACGTTCACCGTCTCGGAGACGCACCGCTTCCTGTCCGGCCAGCCCGAGGCCGACCGCCTGCTCTGCCACACGGAGACCGTGCTGCTCGACGATGTCAGCGCGGCCGGCAGCCGCGTCATTTTGCAGGGGCGCGTGTGCGCGGCAGTCACCTATCTCCCGCAGGGGCAGATGTGCCCGGTGGTCGAGACCTTCGAGACGGCGTTTTCCCAGATGCTCGACTGCCCGGCGGACACATCGCCGTGCCTGCTGCACACGACCGTCAACCTCACGGCGGCCTACCTGAACGTGAGCGCCGCGGCCGACGGCGCGGCGCTGGAGGCGGAGTACCATCTTGTCGCGCAGACGGTGTGCCTTGCGGATGCGGAGGCTGACTGCGTGACGGACGCCTACTGCAACACGGCAGAGCTCACGCTCGAGCGCGAGACGGTAGCGGCCGG
>ENA-ORSA01002935-ORSA01002935.1-human-gut-metagenome-genome-assembly--contig:-NODE-2935-length-11450-cov-2.579991_pt1 | contig 11450 bp, 10 predicted proteins | sample MGYA00242179_ERZ509142 | MGnify/ENA primary metagenome ERZ509142 (study PRJEB26280, sample SAMEA2338659) | human gut metagenome | biome: human gut; feature: human-associated habitat; material: faeces... | reverse complement strand
CGGTAATGATAACGTCGGGGTGGCCATGCTGTGCAATAAAGTCGTCGGTCAAAATATCTTTCATATCGCCAGCATAGAAGCGCGTATTGTTGATGTGGTTCACCTCCGAGTTTACCTTTGCATCTTCAATAGCCTCAGGCACATATTCGATGCCCACTACCTGGCGGGCGTTACGAGCCACAAAGTTGGCTATGGTACCTGTGCCTGTGTAAAGGTCGTACACATTTTCGTTGCCTGTGAGCTGTGCAAACTCGCGAGCCACGCTATACAGATGATATGCTTGGTCGGTATTGGTTTGGTAGAAACTCTTGGGGCCTACCTTGAAGCGCAGCTCCTCCATGGTTTCATAAATATGGTCGTTGCCTTTAAATACGCTCAGTTCCAGATCGCCAAAGGTGTCGTTACACTTTTGGTTATCTACATACATAAGCGAACTGATTTGTGGAAACTTGTCAGCAATGTGTTGCAACAAGCCTTTGGCACGCGCCTCGTCGCCCTCCTCGTCATAATGAAATTGTATCAGCACCATCCATTCGCCCGTGTTCGAGTTGCGAATCATGATGTCGCGCAGCAAGCCGTGTTGCTGGCGCAGATCAAAAAAGGTCATGCCTGTAGCAAAGGCATAGTCGCGTATGGCGTTACGAATTTCGTTGTGCAAATCGTCCATCAGCCAGCATTTCTCAATGGGCAATATTTTGTCAAAGGCACCAGTGATGTGGAAGCCAATGCCATTCATATTGTCATAAACGGTGCCAGCAGCCACCTGTTCGCGGGTGAGCCAGCGCTTGTTGCAGCAACCAAACTCCAGCTTGTTTCTATATTCGCGGGTCTTCACGCTACCCATGATGGGTCTGAATTCGGGCAACTCAACCTTGCCAATGCGCGATAGCTGGTCGTGCACCTGTTGCTGTTTAGCTTTCAGCTGCTCATCATAGGGCAGGTTCTGCCATTTGCAGCCTCCACACACGCCAAAGTGTTCACACATAGGCTCTTGACGTATGTCGCTCTTCTTTATAAAACGAATTACTTCTGCCTCACAGTAGTGGTGCTTCTTGCGACGCACTTGTAGGTCTACCACATCGCCAGGAACAGCAAAGGGTACAAATACGACCATGTCGTCGACGCGTGCCAGGCTCTTGCCTTCAGCGGCAATGCCTGTAATGGTTATATTCTCTAATATGGGTAATGGTTTCTTCTTTCTTGCCATTTTTCTTTTTTGTCTATAATTTGCAAAAGATAATGCAAACGAGCGCAGAATATCAAGCTTGCTTGAATATTTTTCCGAGGTGCAGCTTATCTTATGCAAAGGTAATAATAATTGCTGAAACAGAACACTTTAATGTGGAAAATGTTTCTTGCGCTCTTTTCCCCTCCCTTTTATTTCTGCTTTGGCGTTTGCCTATCACAACATTTCTTGCTAACTTTGCACCCGTTTTGCGCGAGAAGCAAGATGTAGATGTAGAGTAGCAAATCTCCTTGTCAGCTCGGCTTTGCCGCTCGCATTAGCAAGAACTCGTCCGTTCGGCTTTGCCGCTCGCATGGGTAACAGCTCGTCAACTCGTCAACTTGTTAACTCGTCAACTAAGAATCATGTTCATCGTAATAGCATTTATATTTATAGGTATAGTGGCTGGTCGCCTGTTGCGACGCTGGCCTATGGCATGGCTGCAGCATGCGCTCACCGCGTTGGTGTGGGTGCTGCTCTTTTTGCTGGGCGTTGAGGTAGGTGGTAACGATCAGGTTATCGCCTCGCTGCCCACCTTGGGCGTTGAGGCAGCCATCATTGCTGGCTTCGCTACCTTGGGCAGCTGTGTGCTGGCCATGTTGTTATGGCAGTATGTAAAACGTAACGGAGGGGCCAAGGCATGAAGGGTAGCTTGATTATCGTAGCCTTCTTTGCGGCTGGCATACTGTGTGGCCGTGCCGATGTGTTGCCGCAATGGGTGAGCAGTAGCACCGTGAGCATGACGGCCCTATGTGCCCTGTTGTTGTGTGTGGGCATGGGCATAGGTAGCAACCCTGATATGAAGAGCGAGTTTCGGTCGCTCAACCCCCGCGTGGCTTTGCTGCCGCTGGCCACCATCTTAGGGTCGTGGGCGGGCGCTGCCATTGCCTTCTTGGTGTTGCAGCGCACGCTTACCGATTGTCTTGCTATCAGTAGTGGCTTTGCCTACTACTCGTTGTCGAGCATCTTTCTTACCGAATATCGCGGTATCGAACTGGGCACTATTGCCCTCGTTGCTAATCTTGTGCGTGAGGCTATCACCCTTTTGGGCACGCCTCTGCTGGTACGTATCTTCGGGCCGCTGGCTCCTATCTCGGCGGGCGGTGCCACAACGATGGATACCACGTTGCCCATCATTACGCATACCTGTGGGCAGCGGTTCACCATCCTGGCCATCTTTCATGGCTTCATCGTCGACTTCTCTGTGCCCTTCCTTGTTACCTTCTGGTGTATGATGTAGTAACCTCCACCCCAAAATGTATATTTATGCAAAAACTGACGTAAAGTGAATATTTATGCAAAAGCTGGCGAAAAGTGAATATTTATGCAATTCGGTTCTTTTACATTTCTTAGCATAATATTCTTTAAAAAAGTAACAGATTGATGTTAAATCAGATGTTGCTGCTTACGGTTTTTGTTATTGATACCTTTCGTATGCAAAACCCTTGGTTTTAGGTCGTGAAACCCTTGGTTTCAGGCTGCGAAACCCTTGGTTTTACGACCTGAAACCAAGGCTTTCAGACCGTAATTTGATGGGTTTCTTAAAACACTTCCATTTATGCATAAATATACAGAAATGGAAGTGTCGTTTTTCAATCAATATTAATCAATATTATTGCCCTTTTTGTGGGGCATTGTTCTCTCTTTTTTAGAAACTATTACTTACTGCGTACAGTGGGATGTTTGTCATCCATCCCTGCTCTTGGTACGGCGACATTGAGAAACGTAAGGCATGCAACTGTTGATGAGCATCGATAAACGTGCGTAGCGACTTAGAACGTAGGTTCTCTTCAGCCTTTACCTCTATCGGAACAATTTCGCCTTTGTGTTGTACCAAGAAGTCAATCTCTAATCGAGCATCGTCTCTACTATAATAATAGGTGAAGACGCTCTGCTGACATACCAACTGTGTGAGCACATAATTCTCGGTAAAAGCGCCCTTACTTTCTGTCATAGCCTTGTTTGAGATAAGCATTTGGGCTGGTTCCATCTCGCTCAATGCCCCTAACAAACCTACATCTAAGATGAACAACTTGAAGGCATTAAAGTCTTCGTAAAATTTTAGTGGCAATCCCACTTCTCTTACTCTTGGTATACGATAGGTTAGGCCCGCGTCAATAAGCCATTGAATGGCCATCTCAAAATCTTTGGCTCGTGCACCACTTCTTACCGCACCATATACAAACTTTTTATTTTCTTTGGCTAATTGCGAAGGAATTGATTGCCAAACCATGCTAATGCGTGTAGCTTCATTGGGGCTCACATGCTTCGACATATCGCTTCGATAGAGGGTGAGAATGTTGTTTTGCACTTGCCTTACGATATTGGCGTCGTTTGTGGCGATGAAGGTTTTTACGGCTTCGGGCATGCCTCCCACAAAATAGTATTCGCGCAATAACTTGGTATACTTTTCATGAAGCAATGATATGGTTTTCCAGTCTTTCGCTGTTAAGATGCTTTGCATCTGCTCTTCACCCTTGGCTAATAAAAATTCTTCAAACGACATAGGATAAAGCCGAATGATGTCTACCTTGCCTACTGGGGCCGACTCGCCCTGATGCATGGCCACGCCAAGAAGTGAACCAGCAACAGCAACATGATATTCGGGCGCATTTTCGCAAAAATATTTTAATGCAGAAAGACCTTTATGCAGCTCTTGTATCTCGTCTAATATTATGAGGGTCTTGCCAGGAATAATGGGTTGCTTGCTGATGGCACCAATCACCATCAGCACACGTTGCATATCATAATCTTCGGCAAAGATGTGGGCAATCTCCTGGTTGCCATCACAGTTGATGTAAGCAACGTTTTCATATTCTTGTTTGCCAAATTCTTTAAGGATATACGTCTTGCCTACTTGCCTTGCTCCCGACAAGATAAGGGGCTTTCTTAATGGGCTGTTTTTCCAAGCTTTAAGTTGTGCTATAATGGTTCTTTTCATGCTGCAGACCTTAATAATGTGCTTAATTTGTTGTTATACAACATGTTTAATACATGCTCTTCGTTGCAAAGATACACTTTTCTACACGAACTTTCAAACTTTTATCACACTTTTTTACACGAACTTTCGTTGATATGCCACACTTTTTTACACGAACTTTTGTCAGTGTATCACATTTTTCTACACGAACATGCCTCGTGGCGAAGCGTTAACCCTTGGGAAGGGTGGGGCGCAGAGAGGCCAAATAGTTGTAGTGTTCACCCTTTGCTATGATGGTGCAGATGAGTCCGCACTGCTTACTGATGGCAGCGAGCAAGTCGGGGTCGGTGTAGAGCCAGTCGAAAGGTTTGCCCTTAATGTCTTTATACTGCATCTGATAGTCAACCTCGCCATAATAAGGCGCGTAGAGGTCGATGTCCATTGAGCCATCTTCGTTTTCGTAGATGTATCTAAGGTCAGACGAGTCGATAAGAATTTGTCCGCACCACGGGTTGAGCAAGCTGCGTAAACGGTGCAGCAGATTGGGCAGATGTTCCAGTTTGCCAGCAATGCCTGTGCCGTTCATCAAGAGTAGCAGTGTGTCGTATTGGCCTTGCAGTTGGGGGTTAAACAGGTTTACACATTCTACATCTTTAATGCCACGTTCTCGCATCACCTCGCAGCTCAGTGGCGAGATGTCGATGGCCTTCACCTGTAGGCCGCGCTCTTGCAGCGCCAGTGCATGACAGCCAGCTCCAGCTCCGATGTCGAGCACGCGGCCACGCGCCATCTCTAACGCCTTTTGCTCAAGCCGAGGCATCTGTTTAAACGAGCGAAACAGGTGGTCGACAGGCATCTCATCGTCTTCAAACATCGACGACATAACGCGCAGCTGTGCAGCCTTGCCCGTGTGCTGATAGTCGTGAATGGCCGCTCCCATAGGGTCGTGGTGTGTATCTAATATTGTATGTTCCATTGCGTAAGATGTATGTTTTATATTCAATTTATTGCAAAGTTAGGTTTAACCTATGAAATATACAAGCATAACCATTCTTTTCTGTTACATTATAAAACAATTATCAGGAAAAATGCCTATTTTTGTAGATGAAATAACAATATGTCATCTACAAGTATAAACAGAAAGAGGCAAAGCAAACCATTGAACGTAATAAAAACCCAAATTAATATGAAATTTAATAACAAGGTCTTAACCCTTGGCTTGGTAGTAGCTTTCTTGCAGATGCCAGCCACATCATTTGCCCAAGGCTCGGGCGCTAATCGTCAGAACCCTCTCTTGCAGAAGAGCAGCTTGCCATTTGGTGCTCCCGACTTCAGCAAGATTCAGGAGACCGACTATCTGCCTGCCATTGAGGTGGCTATCAAGGAACAGTGTAACAATATACAGAAGATTGTCGATAACAAAAAGAAGCCCACCTTTCAAAACACCATCCTTGCTTTTGAAGAGAGTGGCATCTTGCTCGACCGCATTATGAACGTGTTTGACGGTCTTACCAGCGCTCATAAAACTCCCATCATTGCCGAAACTGAGAAGAAGGCCATGCCCTTGCTCATAGCTCTTGACAATGAGATATCATTCAACCAGAAGCTTTTTGAGCGCATAAAGTATGTTTATGATCATGAGTATAGCAAGCTGAAAGGTGAAGACCAGCGCCTAACCGAGGTTATCTATAAGGGCTTTGTGCGTTCTGGCGCCTTGCTTTCTGCCGACAAGATGGAGCGCATGAAGCAAATCAATGCGCGCATATCAGAACTGCAACAAGCATGGGGCAACCTCTTGCCCGAGGCCACCAATAATGCTGTGGTTTGGGTGGATAGCAAGGAGCAGCTTGCAGGACTGAGCGATGCCGACATTGCACAATGCAAGAAAGATGCCGAGAGCCGTGGCAGCAAGTCGGAGTATTGCATCGTTATCATCAATACCACCCAGCAGCCCATCTTGGCCAGTTTGCAGAACCGCGATCTGCGCCGCAAGGTGTTTGAGGCCAGCATACATCGTGCCGATTCCACCAATCCTAAGTATAACACCTTCCCCATCGTTACCGAGTTGGCCAAGTTGCGTGCCGAGAAAGGTAAGTTGATGGGATATAACAACTATGCCGAGTATTCGCTTGAGCGCACGATGGCTAAGAACCCCACCAATGTTTATAACTTCTTGCATCAGCTCATTAAAGACTATTCGCCTAAGGCCGATGCCGAAACACAAGCCATTGAGCAGTATGCACAGAAACTGGAGGGTGCCGACTTTCGTTTGCAACCCTACGACCGTTTCTACTATTCGGCCAAGATGAAGAAGGAGATGCTCAACATCTCTGACGATGAGGTGAAGCCTTATTTTAATGTTGACAGCGTGCAGATAAACGGTGTGTTCTATGCTGCCCAGCGTGCCTACGGCCTTACCTTCAAGCAGCGCAAAGATATACCCACCTATCACCCCGATATGAAGGTGTTTGAGGTAATTGACAAGAACGGAAAACCCATTGCTCTGTTCTATAGCGACTTCTTCCGTCGTCCTACCAAGCGTGGCGGTGCATGGATGAGTGCCTTTGCTAAGCAGAGCCGCCAGCGTGGTCAGTTGCCCATTATATATAATGTGTGCAACAATGCCAAGGCACCCGAGGGGCAGCCATCGCTCATCACTTGGGACGAGGTGTGCACCATGTTCCACGAGTTTGGTCATGCTCTTCATGGCATTCTCTCTAATTGCCAATATAACACTCTCTCGGGCACTGCCGTTGCTCGCGACTTTGTAGAGATGCCTTCACAGTTTAACGAGTCGTTTGCAAGTATCCCCGAGGTGTTCGACCATTTTGCTCGCCACACCGAGACAGGCAAACCTATGCCTGCCGACCTTAAAGAGCGTATGCTAAAGAGCATCAATTTCCAAACAGCCTATGCTCTTGGCGAGAACCTCGCTTCAACCTGTCTTGACCTTGCTTGGCATATGATCAGTGTCGACGAGGTGCCTTCGCCTTATATGGCAGGCGCTTTTGAAAAAGAGCAGCTGCACAATGTTGGTTTGCTCAATAACCAGATACTGCCGCGCTATTCAACCTCTTATTTCAACCATGTATGGGGTGGTGGTTATGCTGCTGGCTATTATAGCTATCTGTGGACTGAAGTGTTGGCTGTAAACGTTGCCAACTATTTTGCTAAGCATGGCGCCCTTGATCCTGCTGTGGGCCAGGCTTTCCGCGATAAAATTCTTAGTCGTGGCAACACTAAAGACCAGATGCAGATGTTTACCGACTTTACAGGAATGGAGAGCCCTGATGGCTCAGGACTGTTGAAAGCCAGAGGACTGTAAAAGTGAAAAGTGAAAAATGATACGTGTACAAAGTGAAAAGTGAAAAGTGAAAAACGAAAAGTGAAACTATGATTAAAAGACTGTTATCTTTTCTCGACGCTTCGCCAGTGAATTTCCTGGCGGTTAAAAACATTACCGATATGCTCGAGGCTGGCGTGCCCTGTCAGCGCTTTGTCAACCATAGCGATGTGGCGGGCGGCAGCACTCTTGGCAACATTCTTGCCTCGTCAATACCTTTGCGTGGCGTAGATATGGGCAACGCCATACTGGCCATGCACAGTTGCCGTGAAACAGGCAGTGTGTGCGATCATGAATATTGTGTAAAAGTGTTTACCGAGTTTTACAATCTGTAAGCATATAGTGGTTTTTCATTCTTTGTGAAAAACCTGCAATATGAACAAGAAAAGGACAATAAAAATAACATTGTTTTTACTCGATTGAATGAAACAATATTGTTTTTGTTGTCCTTTTTCTTGTTATTGTTGTTTTATTGTTGTTGCTTTGTTATATCGAAGCAACACTTGCGGTCGATGCAACCTCTTAGATAGACGTCTGTGCCAACGGAAACAATCGAAGGGCTGTTTCGGTGGTGATGCGTGCCACCTCGTCGGGGGTTACGCCATAGCTGGTGGCCAGCGTGTTGATAATGTGAGGGATGAAACTGCTTTCGTTGCGCTGCCCACGTAAGGGCACAGGCGCCATGTAGGGGCTGTCGGTCTCTAAGACAATGCGGTTAAGAGGCACAACGGCGGGCAAATCTTCGCGCAGATGGCTGCTCTTAAAGGTTGACACTCCGCCAATGCCTAAGGCAAACTGTGGGAAAGAAAGCAGTTCTAACGCCTCTTTCTGGTTGCCCGTAAAGCAATGAAACACGCCACCAGGCAGCTGGTGGGCATAACGTCGCATGATGGCCACCATCTCGTTTTGTGCTTTACGGCAGTGTATCATCAGTGGCAGTTGTGTTTCAACCGACCATTTCACCTGCTCCTCAAAAGCCTTCAGCTGTTCGTCGGCAAAGTCGCGCGACCAGTAATAGTCAAGTCCTACCTCGCCAATAGCAATATAGGGGTGTGGCCCTTGCAGCAGGTTGTGCATATGTTGCAGTTGTGTGGCCCAGTCGGCTTTCACCTCTTCGGGGTGCAAGCCTATCATGGGGTAGGCGTAGCCAGGGTATGCGTCGCACACCTTTTGTATGGTTGTTAGCGACTGGCAGTTGATGGCGGGCACAAACATCTTGCTCACGCCAGCCTCTTTTGCCCGTGCAATCACCGCGTCGCGGTCGTCGTCAAACTCGGTGCCGTCGATATGTGTGTGCGTATCAATGTATAACATGATGGTGTGTGTGAGGTTTTTTAATAATTACGTTTCATTAGTTTATACACGTAAGCCGTCAGCTGCTCTTTACGTTCGGCATCAATCTTTACGGCTTCGAGGCAGGCCAATCCCTGTTTGAAGTAGTGGTCGATGCGCTCTTTGGCCAGCGTGTCAATGCCAATCTCGTTATACAGACGTGTTACGGCAGCAATCTTCTCTTGCTCGTCAAACTCGGTGGCTTCTACCCAGCGGTGCAGTTCGGCCCGCTGCTGCTCGTTAGCTCTCAAGAAAGCGTTGATGAGCATGAAGGTTTTTTTGTTTGAAACAATGTCGCCACCAATGGCTTTTCCAAACACCTTTGTGTCGCCGTAAACATCGAGAAAATCGTCTTGCAGCTGGAAGGCCAGACCTATCTGCTCGCCAAACGTGTACAGTAGGTTGGCATCGTCGGCCGAGGCGTCGGCCAGCAAGGCGCCCATCTTCAAGGCACAGGCCAATAATACGCTGGTTTTCAGGCGTATCATCTCAATATATTCGTCTTCGCGCACATCCATACGGTGCTCAAAGTCCATGTCGTATTGCTGTCCCTCGCCAATCTCCAGCGCTGTCTCAGTAAACAGGTCGAGCACAGCTTTTAGTTTGTCTTCAGGGCATTGTGCCATTTGCTGAAACGCCAATACCAGCATGCTGTCGCCCGAAAGGATGGCGGTGTTGGCATTCCAACGCTTGTGCACGGTTTCGTGTCCGCGACGCAGGTCGGCGTTGTCCATCAGGTCGTCGTGCAGCAATGTATAGTTGTGATAGGTTTCGAGCGCGCAAGCCTGGTTCAGGATGCTTTGTGGGTTGTCCTTAAAAAGGTTATAAGCCAACAGCATGAGCACGGGGCGCATGCGCTTTCCGCCTATTGACAGCACATATTTCACTGGCTCGTAGAGCGAGGTGGGCTGACGGTTGAATGGTAACGATTGAATGGCTTCGTTTACAACACTTAATACTTCTTCTGACTTCAACATGGCTATATCTGTATTTTAAGAGGATGATATGATGTTTATAATTTAAATTCGATAGGAATGGCAAACATGGTGCGACAGGGCTTGTTGTTTTCAAGGCCAGGTTTCCAGGTGGGCATCAAGCGCACCACACGCAGCGCCTCGTTGTTGAGCAGAGGGTCGGCCGACTGTGCTATCTTGATGTCGCTTATCGTTCCGTCTTTGTTGATGATGAACGTTACCACCACCTTACCCTGTATCTTCTTTTGCTGTGCCTGTGGGGGATAGCGCAGGGCTTTTGTGATCCATTTCATCATGGCCACCATGCCGCCCGGAAATTCGGGCAACTGTTCTACCACGCGCAGGTTTAGTGGGTTGTCGTTAGCATCAACAGCCACAGGGGGCTGGGCTTGCGATGCCTCTTCGTCGTTGCCCTTTGTGCCTTCAGCACCATCGTCAGCGGTGCCGTCGTTGGTGCGTAGCTGGTTCAGCGTGTTTAGCTTTTCTGCCTCTTGTTTCACTTCGTCTACCACGTTTATCTTGGTGGGCGTAGGTTTGGCTGGGGCGGCCGATGGCATGACGGCTATCCTATCGTCACGGTTGATGGCAGGCATCAGATTGATGTCTTGCACAAGGTCGTCAATGGGCTGTTCGTCATAGTCGGTTTGGCGCGTCGATGTATAGTTGATGGCTACATAGAATGTGGCCATCACCACCACCAGCGCCAATAAAAACCACAGCGGTCGTTGTGGCTCAAGGCGCGCCTTGTCTGACTTTTTGTTTTCCACCTTATACTAAACCTGTTTGTTTTTTCGTTATTCTATTGTTTAAGCCTATAAGCCCCACGCCTTGTGCCCAAAATAAAAAGCACAAAGTGTGGCCTCGAAGGCATTTCATTTACAAAATTAGCACAGATATTTTAAAAAAGCAGTATCTTTGCCAAATAAATTTGACACATTGTGATGAAAAAGCATATTTTAACCTTTATAGCCGTGCTTTGGGCTGCCGTAGTGGTGGCACAAGAAAGCCAAACCGAATATAATTTCTTGCGCTTGCCCGTCAGCGCCCACGCGGCAGCCTTGGGAGGCGACAATATCAGTATTACCGATGACGATGAGGCCCTGATTTTCAATAATCCAGCCTTGTTAACATCGGTGAGCGATAAGACCATATCGCTGCATTACATGAACTATATGTCGGGGGTGAACACGGCCAGTGCCGCCTTCAACTGGATGTATAAGCAGAAGGGGTGCTTTGCTGCTTCGGCGCAATATATCAACTATGGTACGATGAAAGAGATGGACGAGAACAATGTGCAGCAAGGCGAGTTCTCGGCTAAAGATCTTTCTTTTGCGGGCTATTTCTCATATCTGCTTACCAATAAGCTCTCGGGAGGCATCACCGCCAAGTTTATCACCTCATACATAGGTAGCTACAACTCAATAGCTATGGGCGTAGACTTGGGCTTAAACTATTATGACGAAGAGGCCGACCTCTCAGTAGGCCTTGTGTGTAAAAATTTGGGTGGACAGCTAAAAGCTTATAACGACGACTTTGAGCCTATGCCCATCGACGTGCAGATAGGTGTGAGCAAGCGCCTCTCACATTCGCCCTTCCGCCTCTCAGCCACCCTTGTCGACCTTAATCATTGGAATTATGGCTTCATTAATCACCTGG
>ENA-ORSA01002933-ORSA01002933.1-human-gut-metagenome-genome-assembly--contig:-NODE-2933-length-11459-cov-15.307611_pt1 | contig 11459 bp, 10 predicted proteins | sample MGYA00242179_ERZ509142 | MGnify/ENA primary metagenome ERZ509142 (study PRJEB26280, sample SAMEA2338659) | human gut metagenome | biome: human gut; feature: human-associated habitat; material: faeces... | reverse complement strand
TCTCGTCTATGTCGTGGAATGATCTGTTTGTCAACATGGACAACACCAACTTCTTTAACTTCTCGTTCCTGCCCAAGTACGGCTCCGCCTTCGTCCGCGGCTTTGAATACACCCTGCTGCTGGCGGTGGTATCCGTGCTGCTGGCTGTGATCCCCGCTCTGCTGCTGGCTATGATGCGGCTGAGCAAGGTCAAGCCCATCAAGTGGTTCGCCGGCGCGTATATCGCCGTGTTCCGTTCCACCCCCATGCTGGTGCAGCTGTCCATCATCTACTTCGGACTGTTCCACTACATCACCCTGCCCCGTACCCTCCTGTTCGGCTTTATCGCCGTCAACCGCTTTATCCCCGGCGTGGTGGCGCTGGCGCTGAACAGCTCGGCATACGTGGCCGAGATATTCCGCGCCGGTATATTGGCCGTGGATAAGGGGCAGACCGAGGCCGCCCGCTCGCTGGGTCTCAGCAGCTGGCAGTCCATGCGTCTGGTGGTGCTGCCCCAGGCCATCAAGAACGTCCTCCCCGCCCTGGCCAACGAGGTGGTCACCATGGTGAAGGAATCCTCCATCTGCTCCGTGCTGGGCATGGCGGAGATCATGTACACCGCCCAGACCGTCTCCGGCAACAGCTACATCACGCTGGCGCCCTATGTGCTGGCCGCGCTGGTCTACTTCTGCATCAACTACCCCGCCTCCAAAGCGATCGAGGCCATAGAAAGGAGAATGCGCCGTGGCGACAAGCAGTAAAGTTCTCATCTCCGTGGAAAAGCTGGTCAAGGAGTACAACCACGGCACCGTTCACGCGCTGGACGGCTGTGACCTGGACATCCACAGGGGCGAGGTGGTGGCCATCATCGGCCCCTCCGGTTCCGGCAAGTCCACGCTGCTGCGCAGCCTGAACATGCTGGAGGAGCCTACCTCCGGCGCCATCTTCTTCGACGGCGTGGATCTGGCCAGCAAGTCGGTGAACATCGACCTCCACCGCCAGAAGATGGGCATGGTGTTCCAGCATTTCAACCTGTTTCCCCACAAGACCGTGCTCCAGAACATCACGCTGGCGCCGGTAACGCTGAAGAAAAAGACCCCCGCCGAGGCGGAAGCCCAGGCGCGCGCCCTGCTGGAGCGTATCGGTCTGTCCGATAAGGCCGACGAGTATCCCAACATGCTCTCCGGCGGCCAGAAGCAGCGTATCGCCATCGTCCGGGCGCTGGCCATGGATCCGGAGGTCATGCTCTTCGACGAGCCCACCTCCGCCCTTGACCCCGAAATGGTGGGCGAGGTGCTGGATCTCATGCGGGATCTGGCCAAGGACGGCATGACCATGGCGGTCGTCACCCACGAAATGGGCTTCGCCCGCGAGGTGGCCGACCGGGTGGTATTCATGGCCGACGGCAAGATCCTGGAGGAGGGTTCTCCCACCGATATCTTCGACCATCCGCAGGATCCCCGGCTTCAGGACTTCCTCAGCAAAGTGCTGTAAACCGCGATACCCGCCCTGCGCACCCAAAGCACGGGATAAGCGATCACTCATAACGAAAAAATCAGCCCAACGGCTAAGCCGTTGAGCTGATTTTTTTGTTTCTCACATTTTCCCGCTGACGCGGAGGCGGTTCAGCGCACGGGCGAGGTTGCCCTGCGCCAGCTGATACTCCGCCATACTGCGCTTCTGACGCAGCGCCTCCTCCGCTTCCTCACGGGCGCGGAGAGCGCGGTTCACATCGATGTCCTCCGGACGCTCGGCGGCGTCCAGCAGCAGGAGCACCCGGTCGCCGTCGATCTTGAACAGTCCCTGTGCCACGGCCGCCCGGCGGTGCTCGCCCTCCTCCGTCTCGAATTGCAGCTCGCCGGCGGTGACAGCGCCCACTGCGTTGCAGTGACCGGCCAGCACGCCGTATTCGCCATCGGTGGTGGGGATCACCACCGACACGCACTTGCCCCGGAAGAAGGGCACGCTGGCGGCCAGCACATCCAGCTGAAACGCGGCGGCCATCACATGCCGCCTTTCTTCAGCTGCTCGGCCTTGCGCTTCACGTCGTCAATGGTGCCGGCGTTGAAGAAGGCCGCCTCGGGATAGTCGTCCATGGCGCCGGAGAGGATCTCCTTGAAGCCGCGCAGCGTCTCGTGCAGGGGCACGAACACGCCGGGAGCGCCGCTGAACTTCTCCGCCACATAGAAGGGCTGGGACAGGAAGCGCTGGATGCGGCGGGCGCGGGCGACGGTCTTTTTGTCCTCGTCGCTTAGCTCTTCCATACCCAGAATGGCAATGATGTCCTGCAGCTCCCGGTACTTTTGCAGGGTGGACTGGACGGCGCGGGCGATGTTATAGTGCTCCTCGCCCACGATGTCCGGCTCCAGAATACGGGAGGTGGACTCCAGCGGATCCACGGCGGGATAGATGCCCTGCTCCGCGATCTTACGGCTGAGCACCGTGGTGGCGTCCAGATGGGAGAATGTGGTAGCCGGGGCGGGGTCGGTCAGGTCGTCGGCGGGCACATACACCGCCTGCACGGAGGTGACAGAGCCGTTCTTGGTGGAGGTGATGCGCTCCTGCAGAGCACCCATCTCACCGGCCAGCGTGGGCTGATAACCCACGGCGGAGGGCATACGTCCCAGCAGGGTGGACACCTCGCTGCCCGCCTGCACGAAACGGAAGATGTTGTCGATGAACAGCAGCACGTCCTTGTGCTCCTCGTCGCGGAAATACTCCGCCATGGTCAGGCCGCTGAGCGCCACACGCATACGGACGCCGGGGGACTCGTTCATCTGGCCGAACACCAGGGCGGTCTTGTCGGACACGCCGGACTCGCGCATCTCGCCCCAGAGGTCGTTACCCTCGCGGCTGCGCTCGCCCACGCCGGTGAAGATGGAATAGCCGCCGTGCTCCATGGCCACGTTGTGGATCAGCTCCTGAATGAGCACGGTCTTGCCCACGCCGGCGCCGCCGAACAGGCCGATCTTGCCGCCCTTGGGGTACGGCTCGATCAGGTCGATGACCTTGATACCCGTCTCCAGAATGTCGGCGGCGGGCATCTGCTCGGCGAAGGTGGGAGCGGCGCGGTGGATCTCCCACCGGGGCACGCTCTCGTCCACCGGCGGCTCGCCGTCGATGGGATCGCCCAGCACGTTGAACATGCGCCCCAGCGTCTTTTCGCCCACGGGCACCACGATGCCGTGGCCGGTGGCGGTGACGGTCAGGCCGCGTCCCAGACCGTCGCTGCCGGCCATCATGACGCAGCGGACGGTCTTGTTCTCCAGATGCTGCTCCACCTCCATGGTGTAGCGCTGGCCGTTGGCTTCCACGGTCAGTGCCTCGTTGATGGCGGGCAGGCTCCCTTCAGGGAATTGTACGTCGATCACGGGGCCGGAAATACCCGTGATAATACCTTGTTTCATTGAGGTCAGCCCTCCTTTTCTTTCTTGCTGCGCTGGGCGCGCTCACCGGCGGAGACCTCGGTGATCTCCTGGGTGATGGCGGCCTGGCGCGCCCGGTTGAACTGGACGGACAGATCCTTCAGCAGCTCCTCCGCGTTCTGATCCGCCGCGTTCATGGCGGTCATACGGGCGCTCTGCTCGCTGCAGAAGCTGTCCACCAGCGCGCTGTAAATGTATCCGGTCAGGCAGCTGCGGGCGGCGTTGTCCAGCACCGCCTTGGCACTGGGCACGAACTCATACACCGCGTCGCCGGCGGTCGCCGCCGTTGCCGCGTGGAAGCGCTCCCGGTGCAGGGGCATGACCTGCGCCTGATGCACCGTGGCCTCCAGACCGTTCTTCATGTCGGTATAGATGATCCAGACGGAGTTGATCTCGCCCGCGTCAAAGCGATCCAGCAGCAGCTCGGCAATATGCCGTGCCCTGTCCAGCGTGGGGTTCTGCGCCGTGTAGAGAAAGCTCTTTTCCACGGGCACGCCCCGCTGGGCGAACCAGCGGCGGCCGTATTCGCCCACCACATACAGCGCCGTGCCCGGATGCTCCACCATGAGCTGCTGCCCTTGGCGGATGACATTCTGGTTATAGGCGCCGGCCAGTCCCTTGTCCGCCGTGATCAGCAGACACGCCGGCACGCCGGGCAGGGGCTTTGCGTTGGGGTCTGCCGGGATCAGATAGCGGCTCTCGATGGTGCTGTCGGCGTTGAACACGCGGCCGATCTCCGTTTGCAGCGCCTGAAAGTAGGGGCGGGTGTTATCCAGCTCCTGCTTGGCCTTGCGCAGCTTGGCCTGCGAGATCAGATACATGGCGTGGGTGATCTTCTGGGTCTGCCGCACGCTTCCGATGCGCCGGCGGATCTCACTGGTGCTCGCCATGCGCTCACCGCCCGCCTGTGCGCTTGAATTTCTCCAGCGCCGTCTTTGCAAAGTCGTTGATCTGCCCGCGCAGCTCGTCGGTCAGCGCCGCGCCCTGCTCCAGCTGAAGCATCAGCGTCTGGCGGCTGACGGCGAACTCGCCCAGCAGGAAGTCCCGCAGCTGGCACACCTGCGCCACCGGCACCTGCTGATAGATGTGCGCCATAGCCGTCACCAGCGTGACGATCTGCTGCGCCTGGCTCAGCGGTGCGCTGCGCCCCTGACGCAGAATGTACATCAGGCTCTGGCCGTAGGCCAGCTGGCTCTTCGTCTCCTCGTCCAGATCGCTGGAGAACTGGGTGAACACCTCCATCTCGCGGTACTGCGCCAGATCGAGGCGCAGGGTGCCCACGGCCTTCTTCATGGCCTTGGTCTGCGCCGCGCCGCCCACACGGGACACGGACAGACCCACGTTCACCGCCGGGCGGTGTCCGGAGAAGAACAGGCTGCTCTCCAGGAAGATCTGGCCGTCGGTGATGGAGATGATGTTGGTGGGGATATAGGCCGACACGTCGCCCGCCTGTGTCTCCACGATAGGCAGGGCGGTCATGCTGCCGCCGCCGCGCTCGTCGCTGAGGCGCGCGGCGCGCTCCAGCAGGCGGGAGTGCAGATAGAACACGTCGCCGGGGTAGGCCTCGCGGCCGGGAGAGCGTCCCAGCAGCAGGCTCAGGGCGCGGTAGGCGATGGCATGCTTGGACAGGTCGTCGTAGACGATCAGCACATCCTTGCCCTTGTTCATGAAGTACTCGCCGATGGCGGCGCCGGCATAGGGCGCGATATACTGCATGGAGGCGGACTCGCCGGCGCCGGCGCAGACGATGATAGAGTAGCTCATGGCATCGTGGCGGCGCAGCAGCTCGGCGATCTGCGCCACGGAGCTGGCCTTCTGGCCGATTGCCACGTAGATGCAGATCATGTCCTTGCCCTTCTGGTTCAGGATGGTGTCGATGGCGATAGCGGTCTTACCGGTCTGGCGGTCGCCGATGATCAGCTCACGCTGACCGCGTCCGATGGGAAACATGGAATCGATGGACAGAATACCGGTCTGCATGGGGGTGTTGACCGGCTGGCGGTCGATGATGCCGGGGGCGGGGCTTTCGATCATGCGGTACTCGTCCGCCCGGATGTCGCCCGCGTCGTCGATGGGTGCGCCCAGCGCGTCCACCACGCGGCCGATCATAGCGTCGGACACGCCGATACCGGCGGTCTTACCGGTGCGGTACACCGCCGTGCCCTCGCTGACCTCCTCCACGCGGCCAAACAGGATGCATCCGATGCGGCCGGGGCGCAGCTCCTGCACCATGCCGCGGATGCCGCCCTCGAACAGCAGGATCTCGCCGTAGGTGGCGTTTTCCAGCCCGCCCACATAGGCGATGCCGTCCGCCACGGTGAGCACACTGCCCACCTCGCGGGCACATACCTCCGGCACCCAGCTGCGCACGGCGTCCCGGATCAGCGGGATCACGGAACCGGCGCCGGGCTTCAGCTCCACCAGCTTTTCCTTCAGCTGGCTCAGACGACCCTCTGCCGTCCAGTCGATGATCTCGGTGCCCAGCTCGATGCGGAAGCCGCCCACAACGGTGCGATCCCCCTGCCAGACCAGATCAACGGCCTTGCCGTATTTCTTCGACAGCACGTCCTCCAGCTTGGCCTTCTGTGCGCTGTCCGGCGCCGCGGCGCTGAACAGTCTTGCCGTCAGGCGTGCATCAGTCGTGTTCATGGTGTTCCTCCTCCGCTGCGTTCACAAAGGAGTCGTAAGCCTTGGCAGTCTGGGCTGCCAGGAGCTTCTCCATGGCGTCCTCGGCAATGGCCACCGCCTCGCGGTTGGCCTCCGCCACGATCTTCTGGCGCTCGCTCTCCGCGGCAGCCTTGGCATCGGACAGGATCTTGTCCGCCTGCACCCGCGCGGCGTCACGCTGCTGCTGGGCGAAGCTCTCCGCTTCCTTGGCGGCGGCGGCGCGTTTTTCCTCCAGCGCGGCGTCGAACTCCGCCTCGCGCTGGCGCATGGCGGCCTCCAGATCGGCGGTGGACTTCTCCCGCTCCTGGGCGGCGCTCTCCATGTCGGCATAGTGCTTCTCGCGCTTGGCCATGAAGCTCTTCACCGGCTTGAACAGCAGCAGATACAGTCCGCCCACCAGAATAGAGAAGTTGAAGAAGTGCAGCAGTATCTGCTGCCAATCAATATTCAGAGGGATGTTATTCATAGCGGTACTCCCCGTTTCTTACAGCACGAAGATGATCAGGATGACCACCAGCAGGGCGTAGATGATCGCGGTTTCCAGGAACACCAGGCCCAGCATCATGGTGGTGCGGATCTTGCCCTCGGCCTCCGGCTGACGGGCGATGCCCTCAGCGGACTTGGCGATGGCCATACCCATGCCGATGGCGCCGCCGGCAGCGGCCACACCGATGGCGATGCCGGAGGCGATGGCCTTGGCGCTTACACCGCTGTCGGCCGTTTCCTCGGTCTGGGCGGCGGTGCCGTCGGCAGGCGCGGTATCGGCGAATGCGGTCACGGTGAGCAGGGCGGTCAGTGCCAGCACCAGGCACAGCAGCAGGGCAAAGGCCTTCTTATTTAACAGCTTTTTCATGGTTTCTCTTTCCTCCGTCAGTTATTTACAGTTTCAGCTTTGATTTTTTTGCTTTTCTTGGGCTTGGGTGCGTGCTTTTCCGTAGTCTCCCCGTAGAACATGGAGGTCAGGGTGGTCAGCACGTAGGCCTGGATCAGCGCGTGGAGCAGCGTGAACAGCACGCCCACCACCACCGGCACAACGAAGCTCAGGGACACGTAGTAGTACACCAGCTCCGTTACCAGCAGGCCGCTGAGCAGCGCGCCAAACATACGGAAGCTCATGGAGATGGGCAGGGAGAAATCCTTCAGCGCCTTGCCCGCGCCCTTTGCACCGTTGGCGATGATGCCGCCTACCAGAATGACGCCATAGGACAGGCAGCCCAGTGAGATGGCCGCGTTCACGTCCGACAGCGGGGCGGGCAGCGCGATGGTATGCCCGTTGGTGGTGATGGCCTGGAAGCCGAACAGCTCAAACAGGGTGCCGATGAAAATGTACACGCCTGCGCCGAAAATGTAGGCGCCCAGGAATTTGCTGCGATGAGGGCTGTTGTCCTTTGCCATGCCGTCGAACAGTCCTACCGCCGTCTCCAGCACCATCTGGAGCTTGCCGGGCACCATCTTGAACCGGGGGATGACAAAGATCCGCAGCAGCAGCGCTGCCAGCAGGATCGCTCCCACCACCACCAGCGACGATATGTACGCCGGGTTCACGTCCTTCAGCCCGAACAGGCTGATGCGGTTCGTCCCGTGGAGCACCGCGTCACGCATGGCCTCCTGCACCGACTCCGACTTGCCGTGTCCGGGGACAAGCAGAGAGCCGGCCAGGAACGCCGCGGTGATCAGCAGCCACACCACGATGAACCTGATTTTCCTCTTTTTTTCCATTCGTCTTTCACCTTTTACATCCGGTAAAATTTTTGTGCCGTGTCGTTTCATGTACGGCAGAAGCGGCACGGCGCTTCCATCGAATGTCCTGATTTTGGCAAAATCTTAACACCCGATATCGGCATCTTGACACTTCCTTTTTATTATATTAGAAATTCCACTACAGCACAAGTATTTTTTCGTCGCAAGCGTCACAACATTCCATAAGATCCGACAAAAGTTTTATCAGTTTGCGTATTCTGACAAAAGAGGCAGCGCCCCGCGATGCAGGGCGCTGCCTCTTTGCTCATTTTCCGTTTCGCTTTTTGGCGAAGGCGGCCTTTTTCCGGGGCGACATCTTGCCCTTCTGCACCGGCTGCTTCGCCGTGGGCGTGCCCCGGCGTCCCCGGTTGCCGGATGTCTCCTTTTTCCGGCGGGGCTGACGCTCCGGCTTCTCCGGTTTTTCAGGCTTTGCCGAAGGCTGGCCGTAGGGCTCGCCCTTGCGGGGACGGATCAGGCACTTCTTCTCATAGCCGATGAGATCGGTGCGGCCCGTCTCCTCCAGCGCCTCCACCACCAGCGCCCGCTTCTCCGGCCGCGACCACTGCAAAAGTGCCCGCTGCATGGCCTTGTCCTTGGGGTCGCGGGCCACATAGACCTCCGACATGTCCCGCGGGTCGATACCCGTGTAGTACATGCAGGTGGACAGCGTGCCGGGCGTGGGATAAAAGTCCTGCACCTGCTCCGGCGTTCTGCCGTTTTTGTGCAGGAATTCCGCCAGCTCCACCGCGTCGCTGAGGGTGCAGCCGGGGTGGCTGGACATAAGGTACGGCACCAGATACTGCTCCGTGCCCCGCTCCTCGTTGAGCTTCTGATACTGCCGCCAGAACTTCAGGAACACGTCGAAATGGGGCTTGCCCATATAGTCCAGCACCGAGCTGACACAGTGCTCCGGCGCCACCTTCAGCTGGCCGGAGATGTGGTACTGCACCAGCTCCTTGAAGAACGACCTGTCCTTGTCCTGCAACATGTAGTCGTACCGGATGCCGCTGCGGACGAACACCTTCTTGATGCCCGGTATCTCCCGCATGCGCCGCAGCAGCTCCGTGTATTCCGAGTGATCCGCGTCCAGATTGGGACACGGCTCCGGCGCAAGACAGCTGCGGTTCTTGCACATGCCGCAGCGCTTCTGCTTCTGGCAGCTGGTGTGGCGAAAGTTGGCGCTGGGGCCGCCCACATCGTGGATGTAGCCCTTGAACCCCGGCTCGTGGGTCAGCAGCTCCGCCTCCTCCAGCACCGATTCGATGGAGCGGCTGGTGACCATCCGCCCCTGGTGGAAGGCCAGCGCACAGAAGTTGCACCCGCCGAAGCAGCCCCGGTTATGGGTGATGGAGAACTGTACCTCCTCGATGGCGGGGATGCCCTCCTTATACATGGGGTGAACGGCGCGGGTATAGGGCAGGGCGTACAGCGCGTCCAGCTCCTCCCGCCGCAGGGGACGCGCCGGGGGATTCACCACCAGATACCGCCCCTCGCAGGGCTGCACCACGGCGCAGCCCCGGATGGGGTCGTGCTCGTCGTATTCCACCTTCGTAGCGCGGGCGTAGGCCGTCTTGTCGGCGCACACCGCCTCGTAGGAGGGGCAGTCCGCCCGGTGGAATTTCAGCTCGCCCACCGCGTCGGTGATATAGGCCGTGCCGGGCACGTCGGTGATATCCGCCGGCGGCGTTTTCCGTGCCAGACGCCGGGCGATCTCCACCGTGGCGCTCTCGCCCATGCCGTACACCAGCAGGTCGGCGGGTGCGTCAAACAGGATGCTGCGGCGCACCCTGTCGTCCCAGTAGTCGTAGTGGGCGAAGCGGCGCAGGGACGCTTCCAGCCCACCGATGACGATGGGCGTGTCCGGGAAGGCCTCCCGCGCACGGTTGGCGTACACGATGGTGGGGCGGTCGGGGCGCTTGCCCATCTGCCCGCCCTCGCTGTACAGGTCGCGGGTGCGGCGGCGCTTGGCCACCGTGTAGTGCGCCACCATGGAGTCCAGATTCCCGCCGCCGATGAGCACGCCGTACCGGGGCTTGCCCATGGCGCGGAAGGCCTCCGCCGAGTGCCAGTCCGGTTGGGGCAGGATGGCCACCCGGTAGCCCCTGCTCTCCAGCAGCCGCGCGATCAGCGTGGTGCCGAAGCTGGGGTGGTCGATATAGCCGTCCGCCGTCACCACCAGAAAATCGTAGTAGTACCAGCCCCGGTCGATCATATCCTCCCGGCTGACGGGGAGAAATTCAATTCCTTTTTCCATATCTCACGCTTTCCATCCTCTATTCCTCAGTCCTGTCCGGCGCAGCGAAGTATCGGCGGAAAATATCCCTCCGCCTATGGCCGGTACGCCGCCGGCACCGGCGGCAGTATGCGCCTTACATCCTTTTCCATATCATCTCCGGCGGTGGGGAGGAAGCCCAGCCGCGCGAAGAAGGGGCGCAGCGCCTTATCCGGGCAGCTGATCCGCAGGGCGGGACGGCCTTTTTTCAGGCAGGCGTCGATGACCTGTCCCATGGGCGGGATGCCCAGCCCCTTGCCACGCCACTCCGGGGCAAGGGCGTACTGCGTCAGCCGCAGGGCGTCGCCCTCGTCTGCCAGAGCGAACGCGCCGATCAGCGCATCGCCGTACCACACGCCGGTGGCCTCGCTGCCCGCCGGAATGTGCCATTCCGCCCGCCTGTCCTCCGGCAGCGGCGCGTAGCCCTCGCCGGATTCCACCATATTCTTGTCCTTCCACCAGCTCTGCCTGGCGAAGGTGGACAGCCCGCGCTCCACCAGATGGCTGTTGTCGTCCCGGTATACCACCCGGAACGACGCGCCGTCCCATTCCAGCAGCGACACCGCCGTGTTGTCCCCGTGGGACGTCTGCCCCACCTGCGCCAGCGTCTGTCCCTGCAGGACGCCCAGCACCGTCCGCAGCGCCATACCGTGGGAAAATACCGCCACGGCGCCGCCCTCGTGCCTCCGCGCCACCCGCTCCAGCGCCGGGATGAACCGATCCACCACCTGCTGCGCCGTCTCCGCGCCCGGCACGCGCCACAGGTCGGCGCGGCGGTTGAAGTTGTACATCTCCTCCGGGTACTTCACGTTCAGCTCGTGCCAGGTGTGATCCTCCCACGGTCCCATGCAGATCTCCCGGAAGGCCGGCTCCAGCTGCAAAGGCAGCGATTTGGGCAGCCAGATCGCCCTGGCGGTGATCTGCGTCCGGTACAGGTCGCTGCTGTACACCGCGTCGATGTCCACATCCCGGAACCGCTCCCGCAGCGCGTCGATCTGCTGATAGCCCCGGTAGTTGGTAATAAGCCCGTTGCAGTGCCCGTGGGCGATGCGGTACAGGTTGCCCTCCGCCTCTGCGTGGCGGATCAGATACAGCTTCGTCATACCACCGTCACCCATTGTTTCAGCTCCTTCACCGCCCGCTCTATGGCGGCGGCGGGGTCGGACTCGTATTGCAGGCGGCTGTCCGTCAGCAGCGCGCCGTGCCCCATGTCGTCAAAGGCCGGCAGCGCGTTTTCACCGTCGCAGTCCGGCAGCAGCAGGAAGGCATTGGGGCAGACCCGCCGCACATCCCGCACGTCAAGGCTGTACCCCGTGGACACCGACAGCGCCGCGCCCCGCCGCGCCATCTGCTCCGCCACGGACAGCCACAGCGCC
>ENA-ORSA01002930-ORSA01002930.1-human-gut-metagenome-genome-assembly--contig:-NODE-2930-length-11463-cov-2.401473_pt1 | contig 11463 bp, 7 predicted proteins | sample MGYA00242179_ERZ509142 | MGnify/ENA primary metagenome ERZ509142 (study PRJEB26280, sample SAMEA2338659) | human gut metagenome | biome: human gut; feature: human-associated habitat; material: faeces... | reverse complement strand
TCAATGGAGTTGAAGCTGATATTACTTTTGACACAGGAGCTGGAGTAAATATTATTTCAAAATCATTAGCCCTTAAATATAATTTAATTCCACTTGAAGCATCAAGTACTGTTGGGGGAGTAGGTATACAAAATGGGAACTACGCAATAGCAAAGGAATTAAAAATTGGAGATATGATTATTACAGATGTTCCTTTTTATGTCATAAATATAACAACCAACAACGAAGAGGCAGACAAATATATTGATTGTTTCAATATTGTTGTCGGTAGCGAACTGATGTTACAACTCAAAGACCTGACCATTGATTTTGTTAATCATAAAATTACAATTCCATCAGTCGCTCCTAAACGAAGTCAAGTGTTCCCAAATATGTGTTTTTCATCCAGTATGAATTTATTGAGCAAGGGTATCGTACAAGGCAATAAAATGTTAATGAACATTGATACCGGTGATGCTTCCTATGGTTCGTTAGACAAAAGATTCTTTGAGAATAACAAAGAATACATCACTACTCATTGTAAATTAGATACTATCAGAGGTGCAGGAATTGGAGGTGTACATATATCGGAGTGTTATCGAATACAAAACATAGAACTTGAATTAGGGAATAATCAATTATCTGTACCTGAAATGGTAGTTTTATTGGAAAAGAATACAGGTGGTATATTATATTCTTATCAATGCAATTTAGGGCTAAAATCACTGATGCTTTTTGGGAACATACGATTCAATATGGTTAATTTTGTATTAACGACATTTGAATAAGAGTAGATTTTGCAAGTAAGAAAGAATTTCAAAATATAGAATACCCCAATTAGCCTATTAATTTATAATCGATTATAAATAATTTAAAACAGATTTTAATATATGAGACAGATAGCTATATTGAGTAAAGAATTCCTATGATTTTTTAGTGAACACTAATAATTACGCTATGTTAAAGAATTTGTTTCATAGGAATTAGACCCCTATAAGGATTTATCCTCCTAGCCAGTAAGACACTAAAAAGTTTTACAACATAAGAATAATCTTCTTATCTTTATGGCACAAAATATGATGACAATGAACAGAGATGACTTACTGGAACTAAAAAAGCGCATGGAGAATGCGCTGGACAATGACCTGCTGGAAGACGAAAGTTTCGACATTAACGAATTTGAAGAAGAAGTCTGCACGATGGAACAGGACTTAGAGGACTACCTGCCCGCAGCACGCAGTTCGGAACGTAAACTGATAACCAACATTCTTCAACTGATAGCCAAGGTGAAAGACGAGTATGAGTTTTTCGATGCAGCAGCAGAACGCAGAGCGCTATTCCCTAACGGGGAGGATGATTACTGACAGAGTAAGAAAAAGTAAACTTACGCACTTCACTTTTTTCCCCTACCGGAGAAAAGACACAGCAACCACCAGATTGATCGCAATCTTCCTCGTTCGGCTATCACGGCCCATTGTTTCTTCAAAAAGAAACCCGCCATTGATACCATTGGACTCAATGACGGGCAACTTATCATTTTTCTGATTTTATATCATACTCACGTTTTATTCTACTTTCTTCAAGGATTCAGCCACATATTCAAATTTACCGGCAGCCACCACCTTGTACTGAATCGTCCAGGTTACCGTCGCACTACCATCGTAAATTCCAAAATTAATCGTGTAAATCACATCGATACCGTCTACCGGAGTGACAGAACCGTAAAGAGCTTCCAACGCGTGCGGGAAAGCTTCCGGCAGACGCTCCCACATCAGTTTCTCAATGTCGGCATCACTCATGTCATTGTAAGTACCCTGGCCTTTCCATGCACTCACACGGAAGTCAAAATTATTCTGATAAGCTGAGCCACCATAGTAATAATCATTGTTGCCATACCCTGTGACATATTCAGGATGATTTTCCTTTACCCAGTCCGTGATTGCCTGATAGAAGGCAGAAACTTCAGCATTTCCCTTTTCTACCGGCAAATCAATTACCGTGCTGGGGTCATAGTTCCACTTGCCATTTGTCAGCACAAACTGATTAGTGAGTACCTGCACTGTAGTAGTGGCCCATTTGCCAGCCTGCATCATATAAGTAGCACATTTCACACTGTTACTCTTTCCGTCATAGTATTTGTAGGCCACCGTATACTGATCTTCTTCCTGTGCATAAGGATAACGCTGTGACAGGTAAACAGGCAAATAATTGTCGGGGGCCATGGAGCTGTCCAAGTTTCCATAGTTGCTGCCCATAGCCTTATAGTCTGCCGCATCCAAAGAAAGAGCGCCGGTAAACAGTTTCCAATCGGTTCCATTGAATTGGAAGAGGTCACTCACTTGAGTCGATTTCAAATCGCTGGTTCCTGCCGCCTTCTTCACTACCACATTGTCAAGTTGCACAGTAGTCGTAGCATTGTTTGAATTGCCGTTGTAACGGAATGCAAAATAAACTTTCTTGCCGGCCAAGGTAGAAAGATCATAGTCACATACATTAGCCAATGTACCATAAGTTCCATCGGGAACCGGTATATTCACGGCAGATGTGATATCTGTCCACGTAGCGGCATCAATGGCTTCTTTCGTAAAATCTTTCAGATTCTCACTATAGAGCACTGACAGACGGCCACCCTCTGCCTTGTAATTTCCATAACAAGCATCAAAAGTAAGTTTCATGCCCGATTCGATGGACACAGCCGGCGTAATCATATAAGATTCCAACTCACCGTCATGCTTGTAAGCACTCTGCTGTATGTAGAGATTACCACTATACGATTTGGCCTGCCAGGCATACGTACCTATGGTCGTCACGTTGTGCCATCCGTCAATGGCCACATTCTCACCGTTCGTCTGTCCGTCAAAGCCCTCGCTCAAAGCTGGAGCATCCCCGCTCGGTTCCTGTTCCGAATAATTGTAGTCCACCAGCACCATGTCTCCTTCCGCAGCAGCCGGATAATTTGCTTTCAATATATCCGGTACATGCTTGGAAGCACTTTCCGCAGGAGTGAAGAACGAATTCTTGGCACCACCCCCTGCCGTTTCATAATCCTCATTGCTGACACTATAGATAGAGGCTGCATTAAGCGCCTTCTCCGTAGCAGTAGATGCTCTCCGCTGGTTATAAGTAACCTTGATTGCAGAACCGTCATCCCCCGTATACCAGGTAGCTGCCAGAAAAGCAGGAATATATTCTGTACCCGGCAATTCATCGGTAAAGGTCAGTGAGGTCTTCAGCGCCGACAGTTCGCCGGAAAGGCCGGCAGCTTCGGCAAGCGCCTTGTTGGTACTGTTGTTGGCAATTGTTGCATAATCTGCATCCGTCAGAGTATAGTCTTTCTTAAAGACATTGGTAGGGCGGGTCATTTCATCCAGTCCCTCAAAGTTATCTTCATTATAATCGCAGGCACCTAACATAAGCAACGATGCCATTGCGGGGATTATATAGTTTCTTTTCATAAATTCCACCAACTTTAGAGATTAAAAATTAAGTTTCAGTCTCACACTGTAAGTACGGCCCCATGCATAGAACACACGGGCATCCTTCCAGGTGTGTGAAGAACCGTCAATGGCATCCGTGATATATTCCTGATTGAATACATTGTCGATGTTACCATAAAGTGTTGCACTGATTTTTCCGATGTTGAAACGATATCTGGCACTCAAGTCGAAAACATTTGCATCCGGCATCTTCCATGGATCGTCATACGACTTCTCTCCGTTGGCCACCAAATCATTGGAGTTGAACGACCATTCCGCATAGTTCCGGCCATAATAGTTCCAGTCCACACCCACGCTCAGGTCTTTAGTAATCTTGGCATCCAGTCCCAAAGCCGCAGTAGTCTGAGCCGAGTTACCCACTTTCGTACCATTCAGATGGATGGTCATCGAAGCATGGTCTTCAGCCTGAATACCGGAAGCATGTGTAATCTGTCCCTGGTTTGTCCAGCTCTTTACAGGCTGTCCGGTAGAATCGTAGAAATAGCCCTTGGCATCACAGTCCCAGCGCCAGAAACCCATAGAGAACATACCACGCACATCCAGCCAGTTGAACGGTTTCGCCACGAAATCCAGTTCCACACCCTGGTGAATCGCATTGACTCCACTCATGTTGATGCTGATACGGTCTACAAAAACACCTTCGCCATTCTTCAAATCAATACCACGGCTCATTGTTTTGTTCATCCACTTAGTATGATACAAGTTCAGGTTTGCCGTCAGGAATTTAGAGCGGAAGCCATAACCCAGTTCTGCCGAGAACACTTTCTCATTCACCGCATCCGGGTTGGTCAGGTTACTTGTAGTAGACTGCAGGAAAGCGCCTCCCGAGAAGAAAGGAGCACGGCTGATATAACCGATATTGGCAAACAGGTTGTGATTTTCAGTCAGGTTGTAGTTCAAACCACCTTTCACTGTCCAGCCCAGGAAGTTGACAGTTTCTGATTTCGCATGATCCGCATCATAGTAGAAACGGTCGTAACGCCAGTAACCCGTATTCGAAATAGAACCAGCCACAAACGCACTCAGCTTATCCTTATTGTATTCAGCCTGCGCAAAAACTCCTTCCTGCACCGTATATCCATCGTAGTCGCGATAAACCACATCACCTACCTGCAACTTCTGATTAACGAAAGCACTTCCGGCAGCCGCAGCGGCATTGTTGGCCACCAATACATTCTGACGGGAAGACGAGTCTACGAAATACTTACCACCATACAAATCACACAGTTCATTGGTATGTACACCCTTATAATAACGGAAGTCTACACCCCCATAAAAGTCGATATTCTTACCAAACTTTGTCGTATAAGTAGAAAGCAAACCAATCCAGGTATGTTTGTTGTAAGACTTCGACATAGCCATTCTGGAACCGTTTTCACTTTCCTGATTCAATTTATAAACCTCGTCGTAAGCAAACGTACCATCCTCGTGACGGAAAGTCGTATTCAACATACCATAAGAAGCACCGTACCAGTTACTTCGGTCGGTCGATTCCAGTCCCTGTCCGGCATATCCATATCCATTACCGATAGAAGCATAAAGTGCTGTACTCAAAGATGACTTTTCATCAATCTGCCACAAATGATTCAACGAAAGCTGAGGTTTGTGATAGGCATTGCGGGCAGAAGTCTTTCTTTCCCCGTTCAAGCCATAACCATAAGTCGGATTATATTTATAAGGACTATCCCCGTTCATGTATCTCTTTGCAAGCGTCTGCCAGCCTTCGATGGTCAGTCCGTCGTTGTTGTTACGCTGGTTGTGCCACTGAGGAGCTCCAAAAGCTGTAAACGACAGCTGATGATTGTCATTGATACGCTTTGCAATGTTGATGAACCAGTTGTAAGCTTCATATTCCGTTCCCTGAATATATCCGTCAGCCCAAGTCTTGGCACCCAACAGTGTCAAAGCCCATCCCGACTTGCTCATACCTGTCGACACATTGAACATGATTTTATTGTATCCGTCATTTCCCATCGCATAAGAAACGGAACCGCCTTTCTTGGCCTCTACCGAATTGGTCACAATATTGATAGAACCACCTACTGAAGGAGCAGAAACTTTGGAAGCACCCAAACCACGCTGCGTCTGCATGCTGCGGGTCACGTCAGAGAGTCCGGCCCAGTTGGACCAATAAACGCCACCCCATTCCATGTCGTTCATCGGCACACCGTTTATCATCACCGCAATGTTCTCCGATTCAAAACCACGCATATTGATACGAGAATCACCGAAACCTCCTCCCTGTTTGGTGGCATAAACCCCAGGTGTCGATTTCAAAATTTCCGGAAACTCCTTTGTTCCCAATTTCTCCTCGATAAACACCGGTGCTACCGTCGATACAGCCACCGGAGTCTTACGGGCGATGGCCACGGAAGAAGTAATGACGACATCGTTCAACATGACTGCATCCGGATGCATCTTGATGACTCCCAAATCAACAGAAGCGCCCTTCCGGGTAATCTTCTGTTTCAGGTCTTTGTAGCCTACATACTTGAATACCAATGTAGAATTAGCAGCCACACTTTGCTTGAAGTAGCCGTCAATGTCGGTCACCGAACCTTGTGACAGACCTTCCACTATAACAGCGGCACCTACCAAAGGCTCACCTGTTTCTGAATCAACAAGCTGACCTTTCACTGTAGTAGTCTGAGCGAAAGCAGACACACTGCATACAGCCATCACGGCCATCAACAGGAAATGAATTAGGTTTCTTTTCATAATTCTGTTTTTAGTTAATAGAATAGTGTTAATTGAACATTAATAAATGTTTCTTAGTGCAAAGGTAGCGAATATAATCCAAATAAATATTACATATACACGACATTTTTTAGGAAAGAAAAAACTTTTTTTTCATCAATTTGGTACATGCTTCCTTTATATTTCTAACTTTTTTCTTTTTCCTGTACAAAGCTTTCCTTATATTTACACAAACAATTAAACCTGAATCCACATGAAAAATAAAATGACCCTACTGGCATTGGCCGCCACCGCATGGTTGGCCACCGCAGCAAACACGCCCGCTCCCAGAAGCGTAGAAAACCCCTTCATCGAGTCAGCCAACACCATGACGCTCGACATTTCGAAGGTGGAACTGAGCGACACGGCTACAGTGCTCTATACGGACGCCTATTTCCGCCCGCACTACTGGATTAGAATCAGTTCCGAATCTTACCTGCAAGCCGACGGTAAGAAATATGCCTTGAAAGGCACGCAGGGCATTGAAGCCGATTCTCTTTTCTGGATGCCCGAAACGGGAGAGGCCTCCTTCCGACTGAGCTTTGAACCTCTCCCCCAAAACACACGCTCGTTCGACTTCATCGAATCCGATTGCGACGATTGTTTCAAGCTGTTCGGCATTGACCTGACGGGAAAAACGGAAGCCACCCTGCCGTCCGACATCCCGGCCGAAGTCATCCGTGCGAACGAGGCCGTACCTTCTTCCCTTCCCGCTCCCCTGTTCAAGATGGGCGAGACCGTGGTACACGTCCATTTTTCAGGCTATCGGAAGGAACTGGCAAAGGAAGTGAATCTCTATGTCAATACCCTGCTGAACGGCCAGCAGTCTTACACAGCCCCTATCAATGCGAATACGGGAGAAGCTGAATTCAAGTTCTGGCAGTATGGCTCCGCACAGGCTTTTGTGCTTGCAGGAATAGGGGTAAACAGGTTCTGGCTGGCTCCAGGCGAAGAAATTAACTTGTATATCGACATGCACCAAAGCGGACAGATGCTCATGGACCGCCGGACGCAGAGAAAACAAACTCCTCCCTTCAAAAGTATACCGGGATGTTACGCTACAGGCACATACGCCAGCCTGACCTCTCCCGTATTGTATCCGGATAAACCTTATAGCATGAATCTCTATTCAAGGGAATTTGCCGACTACAAGATGACGGCCGCCGAATATACCCAGCATGTCATCCAACTTTACCAGTCACTCTCCGACAGTATCGCACAAAGCAGCCTGCCACCGGTGGGCAAAGAACTGGCCCTGCTGAAATTGAAACAGGAAGCAGTGGAAGCCATGGCGCAAGGCGACGCCATCCGTACCTATAATTACCGGATGATACACAACCAGTGGGACCGCAACAAACCGCTGGACCTGAAGATTGACTCGCTGACGGCCGAAAACCGCGCCGCATTGTGCAAGCTCTTCCCTATCGCCGACGAGCAACTGCTGATGGGAGAAAATATCATGTACTATGCTTCTTGTTTCTCCAACCCACTCATTGCCTGGCCCGAGGAAGCGGGACTGAAAGGCACCTTCGCCGAAGACCTGCAACGGGTCTTTCCCTTGGTACAGAAAGCCGCGAATATCTCACTGACAGAGGCCGACCGGCACACGCTTGAAGGCGTACACAACCCGTTCTACCGGGATGCGATTCTGAAGATGCAGGAAAACGCACAGGCTGCACTCAAAGCGGTAGAAGGAAAGGCCGTCATCGAAAAGACGCCCGAAGTAGCCCCTGACAAACTCTTCGAAGCCCTCATCGCACCTTACAAGGGAAAAGTCGTCCTGGTGGATTTCTGGAACACCTGGTGCGGGCCTTGCCGCATGGCCATCCGTGCCAACGAGCCGCTGAAGGAGCAGGAACTGAAGAGCGACAACCTGGTATGGATTTACCTTGCCAACGAAACGTCTCCCCTCGTCGCTTACAAGCAGGCGATTCCAAACATCAAGGGGAAACATTTCCGCCTGAACGACGAGCAATGGAAATATCTCTGCGAACAATTCAAGATTGACGGTATTCCTTCGTATGTGCTGGTGGACAAGTCCGGACACTATCAGCTCCGCAACGATTTCCGTAACCACGAAGTCATGAAGAGTACCTTGAAGAAAATGATTGAATAATCTCAAACGTATCAGGTGAGTGCCAGAAAACAGATGAGAAGATAAAAGCGGCACATGCCGTAAATAACTGAAAAAGCCCACTCATTCACGCACAAAACAAGGTGAATGAGTGGGCCTTCTTTTTTTCAGGTATTCCGTTATTCCGTATGCAAAAGGTTTGAGCGGCCAAAGAGCCACCCGCTTCTCTACCCTACTTTATCCATTCCCGCCCCAGACTCAAGGTGCAGAGCGACTCGATGCGGATAGTGAAATTTCCCAAGCTGTTGGGCACATAAGGATACAAATCCGGATTCGTGCTGGAATACGGGAGGTACTTCACCTTCATCTCCCGGATAGTACCCCGCTTGTCGTAACGACCATCGTTGTTGTCCACCATGTAAAGGGTATCAATCAGCCCGTCCGCATCAAACTTTACGCCCCACAAAGTCACCGCATGAGTGGACCATGCTTTTCCGATATTCACAATGAACAGAATACCCTGTTGCGAAGACAATGCCTGCTTGATAATCGCATTAAAACGGTCGCGCTTCAAATCCATGCCCACGTACTCCGCACCCAGCGAATGGGAACCCAACTGTGCACGGAAGAATCCGGCTGCAGGATCCGGCCGGTCTGTATCATACAATTTCCGATAGAACACTCCGTTGAAAAACCAGTTAATGGCTTTTAGCGGATAAGCTCCCCGGTTGGAAAAATGCTTTTTATACAGCTGGAAAATCTCGCTGTGTAACATATCGGAAGGCACAGCTTGAGGACCTGTATAAGATTTTACTGCCTCCGTTTCACGGTTCTGCTGCAGCCACCAATGTATCAGGTTTGACGTTGCTGCTGCCCAGCACATCAGTCCGTCGCCACTAGGCGATACATCTGAAGGATCCACCTTGTTACAGTCAAACCAGCCGTATTCCTTTTTCCAACCCAAAGCAGCATACGAATAAACACCAGGGAAAAGCAATTTCCATTCCTTTTCATCGGGTGGAGTAATTCCATGAAACCAAACCTTTTTATTCGCCCACCGAGCATCACTTTCCTTAAGTGACAAACGAATGGTCACTTGTTTTCCGGCTTCAAAGTCAGACAACACGGTTCCACCTGACACAATCTCAGGAGCTTTAAAAAAAGATTCCTTACCTTGGGAAATGATTTTCAACAAACCATCTCCTTCCCGATAAGGAGCTGCCTCCTGCGGATATATAACAGCTTCCAAACTTCCATCCGTATTTTTCTGTGGAGTAATCCACTGATATTCATCAGTACATAAGGAAGTTTCTCCCGTCAGCAGATTCACCTTTCCATCTACCTTACTGCGCACAAAGACCCCCACATCTTCCACATCATTTTGAAGTTGTATTTTCAAACGGTGTAAAACATGGTTAAACGTCAATGTTGATTGATAATTTCCTTCTTCCAATACGGTTTGAGCAAACAGTAAATCGGAAGCATCCTTTCCAGTTCCCGACTGTACGGAAGCTACCGAGAATGAAGAAGATTCAGGAGATATTCTTGAAGATTCCGGTAAAACGGGATAATGCGCCGATAAAGTCAAACGTCCTTTTCCAAATTCAGAACGCTTCAAACGAGGATACCACTCACCTCCCGTCAAGGTTAGTTCCCGATAAGAGATGTTTCCTTCACATGCTACATAAAGGCCAATACAATCTCCTTCACTGAAACTTCCGGCACCCTCTTGCGACAAATCAGCACGAGAAAGTGTTTGCGTAAAAGTCAAAGACAAATACTCATCACCCGATGGAGTAAGGTCATCCTCCACTGTACAAGATGAAAACAGGAAAACCCATACCATCATACACATCCACCACACATTTTTTCGTAAATTCAATGTTTCAATACTCATAACGCTTTATTAGAGAATCTATATTGGTTATATAAAAACCCTTGCAAAGTAAATAAACACCCTTTGTCACAATAAGGTTTAGGCAAAATCAACAACAATTACAAAAAATACCCAATGAAACCAAAAGGATTCTTTCTTCACACAGCTACTTTACAGGCACAAAAAAAGCCGTCTCACCATCCAGATGAAACGGCCCTTCTTATTATGTATAAGTGGACTACAATTCGTCTTTTGCCAATACATGACAATGATGTGCCTCAAGCACTTTCAGACATTGCGACATGTCATTCGGCTTGATAACCACATGAGCCTGATCGGCTTGCGCAAAGGCATACATATACTCAATGAAAATCTGCTCTTCGGCCAGGTATTCCAATACCACTGCCAACGAGCCGGGCACATTGGCACACGAAAGACAAACCACATCGGTCGACATCACGGCAAAGTTCTTTTCACGCAATACTTCCACTGCCTTGTCCACATCGGACACAATCAGTCGCAGAATACCGAAATCGGCTGTCTCAGCCATACTGAAAGCATGCATATTAATACCGTTTGCTCCCAAAGTATGCACTACATCATTGATTCTTCCGGTCTTGTTTTCCAAGAAAACTGACAATTGCTTAATTATCATAGTCTTTTGCTTTAGTTATACCAATACTCGTTTATCTATCACACGCTTGGACTTTCCTTCGCTACGGGTAATACTGTTCGGTTCTACCAGTTTCACGTCGGCACTGATGGACAATACACTCTTCAAGCGGTCGGACAGTGTTTTCTTCAGCTTCAACATGGAACCGATATCGTCACTGAAGAAGTCACGACGCACTTCTACCTGCACTTCTAGAGTATCCAGGTTGTTCTTACGGTCTACCACCAGCATATATTGTGGTTCGAACTCTTTCATGCCCAGGATAACACTTTCTCCCTGCGACGGGAAGACATTGATACCACGGATAATCAACATGTCATCACTTCGGCCCATAATTGGCGTCATACGCACACTGGTACGGCCACACGGACACGGATCAGCAATCAGCGAAGTCAGGTCCTTCGTGCGGTAACGCAACAGCGGCATGCCTTCTTTGGTCAATGTGGTAAACACCAGTTCTCCCTGTGTGCCGTACGGAAGGGATTCCAAGGTAACCGGATCGATAATTTCCGGATAGAAATGGTCTTCGTTGATGTGAGAACCAAACTGTTCCTGACACTCGTAAGATACCCCCGGGCCCATAATCTCACTTAGCCCATAAATATTGTATCCCTTCAAACCCAAACGG
>ENA-ORSA01002928-ORSA01002928.1-human-gut-metagenome-genome-assembly--contig:-NODE-2928-length-11469-cov-3.769669_pt1 | contig 11469 bp, 7 predicted proteins | sample MGYA00242179_ERZ509142 | MGnify/ENA primary metagenome ERZ509142 (study PRJEB26280, sample SAMEA2338659) | human gut metagenome | biome: human gut; feature: human-associated habitat; material: faeces... | reverse complement strand
CTTCGCAAATTACTGCCTGCCGCTCATTCAGGGCGAGACGAAGCTGGAAAAGGAAGACGGCCTGCCCCGCTTCGCGCGCCTGAAGAAGGTTTTCGCAAAGTAATTTTAACCGCCTCTACCCCCAGTTCCCCGTCCGGGCGCGTCCCGGATGGGGAATTTTTTAACTTGGCTTTGGTACGAATTCGTACTATAATGCCTTTCACTGCGCAGCCGCGCGTTTTACAGAGGAGGGCTTCCCTTTGGACGGCAATGTCACGCAATTTAACCGGCGCATCAACTATCTGATCGAGGAAACCGACGCGGTCTACCACGAAATCGCGGTACGTCTCGGCCTGTCGGACAGCGTCATGCTGATTTTATACGCACTCGAGGACGCGGGCGGTCAGATTCCGCTTACAACTATCTACCGCCAGACCGGCGCAAGCAAGCAGACCATCAACTCCGCGCTTCGGAAACTGGAGACAGACGGCCACATTCTTCTTCGCATGGCCGACGGAAAGCGCAAGATCGTCTGCCTGACAGAATCCGGGAAGATCTATGCTGCGCGGACAGCCGGAAGGCTTCTGGCGGCCGAGAACGAAATCTACGGCGCGTGGCCGAAGGAAGACCTCGAGGCGTATCTGCGTCTGGCAGAAAAATATCTCACGGAGCTGCGCGAAAAATCAAAAGAATTGGAGAACTTACGTTTATGATATAATTATCCGATCATTTTACCATCCGGCGGCTGCTGCGCTTCACCGCGCCGTCGATCATCATGATGGCCTTCACATCGATCTACGGCGTGGTAGACGGCTTCTTCGTCTCGAACTTCGCAGGCAAAACGCCCTTTGCCGCTGTCAACTTCATCATGCCGGTCCTGATGATTCTCGGCTGTCCGGGCTTCATGTTCGGAACCGGCGGCAGCGCGTTGATTGCAAAAAAGCTCGGCGAAAAGCTGCCCGAAAAAGCGAACGGCATTTTCACAATGCTGACCGTCTGCGCGGCCGTGCTGGGCCTGATCCTCGGCGCGCTCGGCATTGCGCTTTTGCCTGTGATCGCCCAGCTTCTCGGCGCAGAGGGCGAAATGCTGAGAAACTGTGTGCTCTACGGAAGGATCGTTTTGCTGGCCACGCCGTTTTATCTGCTGCAATATTACTTCCAGTGCCTGTTTGCCACGGCGCAGAAGCCGAAGCTGGGGCTCTATGTGACCGTGGCCGCCGGCGTGTGCAATATGGCGCTCGACGCGCTGTTTGTAGGTGCGTTCCGCTGGGGACTTACGGGCGCGGCGCTCGCGACGGCGTTCAGCCAGTTTGTCGGCGGCGTGGTTCCGCTCGTCTATTTCGCAAAGCAGCGCGAGGGGAGCCTTCTTGTCTTCAAGCGATTCCGCTTTGACGGCAGGGCGCTTGCCAGGACCTGCACCAACGGCTCGTCGGAGCTCATGAGCAACATTTCCATGAGCCTTGTCAGCATGCTCTACAACGCTCAGCTCATGCGCTACGCGGGCGAAGACGGCGTGTCGGCCTATGGTGTTCTCATGTACGTGAGCATGATCTTCATGGCAATTTTCATCGGCTACTGCGTGGGCTCGAGCCCAATCGTGAGCTATCACTACGGCGCGGAAAACAAACAGGAGCGCCACGGCCTTCTCAAAAAAGGATTGATCGTCCTGTCCGTGACGGCAGTTCTGATGTTCGCGGCGGGAGAATTTGCGGCAAGACCATTGGCGAAGCTCTTTGTGGGCTATGACGAAGGACTTTTGGATATGACAGCGCACGCATTTTCGATCTTCTCGTTCTCGTTCCTGCTCTCGGGATTTTCGATTTTCGGCTCGTCGTTTTTTACCGCGCTCGGAGACGGGCTCACCTCGGCGCTCATTTCGTTCTTGCGGACGCTGGTGTTCCAGATCGCGGCGGTGCTCATTTTCCCGCTCATCTGGGAACTCGACGGGATCTGGCTGTCGATCGTGGCGGCGGAGGTCATGTCTGTTCTGGTTACGGCGCTGTTTCTTATCGGCAAGCAGAGAAAATACGGCTATTGAAAATAGAAATCCGGCCTGTAGAGCTGTTTCTACAGGCCGGATTTTTCAGTGATTTCAGATTGTATCGATTGGGTTCGTAGGGGCGGACGCCTCTGTCCGCCTGGCAAAATGCACCTATAAAATGCGAAAACGCTCGGCGAATTCGCCGGTTCCCAAGGGCGGACAGGGTCGTCCGCCCCTACGCAAAATTCGAAGGTTTTATGTAAGATCCGGAGATTTTATGCGATATTTAGAGGTTTTCCGCAAAATTCGATGGCGCTACGAAAGAAAGCGCGACTCCAGTGTGCGCACCATCTGCGTATAGCGCTCCTTACAATCAGCCATGCGCCCGTTTTGCAGATCGTCATAGCAAGGCGCGAGCCAGGTGTCGCGGATCTCGCGGTACGTTTCGTGCCGGTCAGAGGCCAGATTGATGCACGTGACAATGCCGGGGGCAATGTCATAGTACTCGCGGATCAGATCCTCGCCGTCCGGGCAGGCCCTTAAATACCCGTCGCGGAAGGCGCGGAAGGCGGTGAGTTCCTCGCAGTCGTCCGGTTTCCCCAGCTCCTCGCAGACGGCGGTTGTGATAAAGCACAGGCCGAAGAGCTTTTTGCGGAAGCCTGTGGAGATCGCCTCGTAGTCTCCCAGGTAGAACGGCGTTTTGGGGTACCGGCGCACCCATTCGGCCTGCAGGGTCTCGCAGAACGCCTCGCTTGTCGGAAGGCCCAGCTTCCGGATGGCAGGCACCAGGAAGATGGCGATGACCATCTTGTCGTCGTCCCGCGCACCGTTTCGGTTCCGGTTGGCCGCCCAGTCGAGCTCCAGCTCGTCCAAAAACGCGTTTGCGCTCTCCAAAAGACGCGCGTCCGTCTCGTCCGGCATGGCGCAGACCGCCTCATCGAGCGAGCGGAAGACCGGTTCCGTCATCGCATAGACGTCAGAAAACGCAGCCTCAAATTCGCCCTTCGTAATTTTCTTCTGATAGCCCCGGAAGCTTCGCACACAGCCGGGCAGCTGCTTTTTGGCCGCATCCAGCCGCAGAAGCGCCTCCTCCGGCGCGATCGAACCGGAGCCTGCGGGCTTGTCCAGTAGCTCGTCTGCCGTCAGCCGCGCGCCGCAGTACATGCAGGAAAACTGCGAAAGCTTCGCCGGTACCTTCAGACTCTCGCCGCACTTGGGGCAAAACCCGCTCAAAAATTCCTGTTCACTCATGAAGATACCTGCTTTCGTGTAAAATTCGCGCCGCACAACCGGCAATGGTAGGTTGTGCGGCGTAGGTCTATTTTTTCATAAAATGCGCGGGATGTCAAGTCAATCGGTGCACAGAAGGTACGCAGAATCCTCCGCTTCGCCTTTTGCACCGCAGATGATCATGGTGTAGCTGCTGTCTAAATTCGCTTCCAGCTCATCCAGCTCCGCCTCACTGAGCTCCCGGCGGTAAATGCCGTTATCGAGCTTCGCAAAACCGCCGCCAAGTGCTTCCGGCGTGCAGTGCTCAACCAGAATGACGCGGCAGCCGGTCTGCTTGGAGAGCTCCTCCGCGTACTTTCTCGCGCTGTCCGTCTTCGGGAACAGAGAATCGCCCATCGAGACGGCAGCCTCGCCGTGGTCAAAGCCGGGAAGATTTACAAGCTCGAACCCCGCCAATACGGCAAGCAACGCCGCGGCTGCGGCCATCACGCCGACAAAGCGCAGAAGCGGCTTTCGCTCCTTTTTCCGTCTTGTCTCGCGGCGGATCTCCCGCATGACCGCATCATGCAGGAGCTTCGGCGGCTCCTGCTGTAATCCGGGCAGCGCCTCATCCGCCATCCGGAGCTCACCCTGAATTCTTCGGCACTCGGGGCAAGCGGCCAGATGCTCCTGCAAAGCGGTTTGTTCTTCTATCGTTATCGCGCCGTCGAGCTGCGCGCTCAGCAGCTCCAGCGCCTGGTCACATGTGATCATAGACGCACCTCGCCTTCTACTGGTTCTGACGAAGCGAAATCGAAATAGTTCCCGGTTTTTAAAATTTTTCTTAAAGCAAGGCGCGCTCGGGCAAGCCGCGACTTTACCGTCCCCACGCGCACGCCTAAAATATCCGCGATCTGTTCGTATTGCAGATCCTCGATCACGCGCAGCTGCAAAATTTCCCGGTGCTCAGGCGAAAGCTGCTCCATCGCGCGGGCAAGCTCGATTTTCGTTTCGTTCGTCATCGCCTGCTGCTCGGGCCCCGGCTGCGCGTCGGGAACGGAAAGCTCGGCTCCCTCGTCGCTGTCGTCGTAGCTCTCGGTGAGAGAGGTCTCCTGACGCCGCTTTTTCCGGCGCAGAAAATCGATGCAAATGTTGCTCGTCAGGCGGAACAGCCATGTCGAGAAGCTCGCCTCAAACTGATACTGCCCCAACGAGCGCCACGCGCGCAGAAATGCCTCCTGCGATAAGTCCAGCGCGTCGTCCGGATTGGCGCTCATGCGCAGGCAGAGGTTATAGACCTTTTTCTGGTGCAGGAGCAAAAGCTCTTCAAATGCGCCGTTGTCGCCCTGCTGTGCGCGGCGGATGAGTTGTTCTTCTGACATAGGCTTACCTCAAATCGCGCTTGATGCCGGCGGCAATAGCGGAAATGTCGTCCATGGTGGAGATCTTCGAAATTTGTTCCTTATAATACCCGCTGTGAGAAACGCCGCGCAGGTACCACGCAAAATGCTTGCGCGCCTCCAGACACGCGATGTGCTCGCCCTTGTCCGCTTTCGCAAGTTCAAACTGATGGAGCGCCACGTCGACCCGTGAGGCCAGCTCCGGCCGCTCGGGGACAGGCTTTCCTTCGATCGCCGCCTTGCACTGTAAAAGTAGCCACGGGTCGCCGAACACGCCCCGGCCAAGCATCAGCCCGTCCGCTTTCGTCCGCGCCATGCAGCGTACCGCATCCTCGGGCGAAAAAATGTCGCCGTTGGCAATCACGGGGATATGGACGGCGGCTTTTACATCGTGGATGATGTCCCAGTCGGCAACGCCGGAATAGAGCATTGTCTTCGTCCGGCCGTGCACCGCGATGGCGCTTGCTCCCGCCTGCTCTAACACGACGGCGAGTTCGACCGCATTGACGCTTCCCTTGTCCCAGCCCTTTCGCATCTTGACTGTAACGGGAACCGGCACGGCGTTTTTGACCGCTTCGACGATCCTTGCCGCTTTTTCCGGGTCCTTCATCAAGGCGCTTCCGTCGCCGTTTCCGGCGATTTTCGGCATGGGACAGCCCATGTTGATATCGATGAAGTCCACACCGGAGTGTTCCAGTGCCAGCGCCGCACCCTCCGCCATCACAGACGGGTCGTTTCCAAAAATCTGCGCGCCGCAGATACCTGCATCGGTTTTGCGGAGCAGCGAGATGCTCTTTTTGTCCTTATAAACCAAGGCGCGCGACGAAACCATCTCCGTTACGGTGATGTCCGCGCCGAGCGAGGCTGCAATGCAGCGGTACGCCCAGTCGGTCACGCCCGCCATCGGGGCCAGCACGATGGGATTTTCGATCTGAAATATTCCGAGCTGCATGCGCGCGCCTTCTTTCCGGTTTGGTGTCGTGCCATCTATCATACCACAAACCGGCAAAAAACGCAACAAAGCCGCGACCGCCCCCTACAGGATTTCCGAAACCAATGCGTGGGGATGTCTGCCCTACGGAATTTCTGCACCCAACGCGTGGGGACGTCCGCCCCTACGAGGCTTCTGAAAACTTCCCGTCTTGCGTAGGGGGCGATGCCCACATCGCCCCATGGGCACGAGCGGATTCGCCGGGGACTTCCGTAAAAACGGTGCGTACTGCCGGGTCGATGTGGGCATCGACCCCTACGGACCCGATTGCGACTGCGACATAGAAAAAACGCCATCCGGATGGGTGGCGTTTTTTCATGGAGCGGGGTACGGGAATACTCCGGCGGATTTGCCGCCTCCGTGCCGTCTCGGCAATTGTTTTGACCTTCGGCCAAAACCGTCGGTATTTCATACCGCTGCCGGTCTTGCGCCCGGAATTGCCGGACGGTCGAACCACGGGTTCGTTGCGGGAACCTTGCAGCAAAAATCAGCACCCATCTTTGAGATGGGTGCTGATTTTTGGAGCGGGGTACGGGAATCGAACCCGCCTCTGTGGCTTGGGAAGCGACCGTTCTACCGATGAACTAACCCCGCGTTCAATTGTGTTGCTACTATAGCACGGGAGCGGGAAAAATGCAACCGTTTTTTGTCGCGGCTGGCGGAGAAACCCAGATATGGTAGAAAAAGAAGGTGCGGATGCAACATTTGTTGCGGCTCCTTCGCCGCGCGGCGAAACTGGAAAATCCTATTCGGAAAACCGGATTTTATATAAATATTTCAGAATTTGGAGGAAAGAACGATGAAAAAACGCGTTTTAGCGGCGCTTCTGGCGCTGGTCATGCTCTTTGGCGCGCTGCCGATGTCGGTTTTCGCGGAAGATCTCGAAACCGGAGACGAATTCAGCGACACGTATGAAGAACCCACAGCACCCACAGAACCGGACGATAACGACCTGAAGGACACGCAGCAGCCTCAGCCCGATATCACCGACCCGACGGAGTTTATAGGCATAAAGACTGTACCTGTGCAATGCGACAATAAGGCCGACCATTATATGCAGTATGCGATTGATGGCTTGATTGAAAAGAAGTGTGCGGAACTCGTTTGGTCGACCGGCAGCAAGGAGGCCACGCTCAAACTGTATCCGGAGAAGATTGCAAATCGTTTTTCCGCCTTTAAAGGTACGCACACTGCGGTCAGCACCAGTGTCGTTACTGTTACGCTGACGTATAACGGCAGCTGGAAAATCGACGGGGCAATCCCGGTTATCTATGTTACTTGCGCCGCACCGGAAATTCCCGACCCGACGGATTCCGTGAAAGACCAGTACGTGACGGTGGTGTGCGATAATAAGACGGCGCATCCAAACATTCAGTATCAGTTGAAGAATCTGCCCACCGGCAGCGTGGACGTGCAGTGGGACAGAACGGCTACGACCGCGAAGCTTGTCCTGAAGCCGGAAAAAATTGCTGAACATTATGGCAAGTCCTACGGCGCGCATACTGCGGTCAATCCGGCCGACGTCGTAGTTCCGCTGACCTATGCAAATGACGCGTGGAGTCTCAGCGCAGCGATCCCGGAGGTCCACGTCACGTGCAAGCCGGCGCAGGAGATCCCGAACCCGAAGGACTCTTTTGACAAGCTGCTTGTCAATGTCGCCTGCAACACGGAAAATTCCGGCCACGACCCGATCGAAGTGCCGCTGAGTGCGGTTGCCAACAGCGTCAATGTGCGGTGGGAGCCGGGTACTGCCACTGCGTACATCACGCTCACCCCGAGCATTTTTGCAACGTATTATAGCCAGCACAACAACGGCGCGAACGGCGCGCACGACCCGGTCGCCCCGGCAGCGGTCACCGTTGAAGCGCACTATGATAACGAGAAGGGCTGGTTCTGGACGAAGCCGACGATCAACGTCAAGTGCGAGCCTGTATACACCATCACCTACAACTGGCGCGGTGTGGTCAAGCCCGCGGACGTTAAGAACGTCAATAACCCCGGGACCTTTACTGCGGATGAGCTTCCGATCACCCTCAAGGCTCCGGATTTCAAGAACAACGAATGGCCGCAGAAGTTCCTCAACTGGCGCGATGCGGCAGGCAATGTTGTCACGCAAATCACCGAGCCCGGCAACGTGGAGCTGTACGCTTACTATCAGTTCCCCGTGAAGTACACGGTCTATGACGAGAACGACCAGAAGGTCGACGAGCTCTCCGTCACCGAATGGTACAACGAGGACGATTTTGCGGCCTATAGCCTCAGAAGCGGCGAAAAGACCGGCCACGACTTCGACGGCTGGTATCAGAACACAAAGGACTTTGGCAACACGAACAAGCGCGTCACCAAGCTCAATATGGCCAAGAAGTGGGAACTGGTCGGCAAGCTGACCCGCAAGGAGTACACCGTTACCGCATCACTTTTCCTGAATGGCAGCGAGGAGGCCACCAAGGATGCCAGAGGCGTGGTTATCTCCAGAAGCGTCAAGGGCCTGTATGGCGATCCCATCAATTATGATGGCGAAAACGGTCTGAATGCGCAGCTGAAGGAAGCGGCGCTTGCGGCTGACGCGGCCAACGAGCCGAATCCGGACTATGTAGACATCAACATCTGCCTGAACGACAAGAGCGGCAAGCCGTTTGACGCGGAAACCTATGGTCAGGAAGGCTACAACTGGCGTGATATGCAGTGGCAGGAGAACAAGTGGATTGTTGCCTATGCCTGGGCTTACGTTGACACCTACTACGACGTAACGTTCAACGTCAACATGGAAGGCGTGACGCCGGTCGACACACAGACGGTCAAGTGCAATGCAACCGCGAACGAGCCGACTGCACCCACCAAGGAAGGCTACAAGTTCCTCGGTTGGTTCGAAAAGGACGCAGCAGAACCGTTCGATTTTGATACCCAAATCACACAGAAGACCGAACTGACGGCGAAGTGGGAGCTCAACTTGCAGACCGTCAACGTTGTGATCTACCGCAACGGCGACATGACCAAGGCCTTCAAGACGGTTCCGCTCGAAAAGCAGCCGAAGGGTACAGTCATTAATCTGGCTACGCTCAACATTGCTGACTACTACGAAGCGAACTACAGCGGCGAATACGACTTCTACGGCTGGTACAACGACGGCGAGTGGAACAACTACAAGGCGAACCCCGAAAACCCGCCCGCAGGTCTTCAGACGATCACGGTCAACGGCTGGACGAATATCATCTGCATGGTCTATGACTATGAGAAGGTCATCGTCAAAGCGATCACTGACGATAACAAGGCCACCGAGACGCAGCTTTTCTCCGGTATGGCTCGCAGAGGCAGCAACCTGCTGGACTACCTCGCAGCACAGAACATCGAGCTGGATAAGGTCGGCCATACGCATGACGAATGGTATAAGTACGATTCGCCCGAGTGGAAGTTCGGCGAGAACGACACCATCAACGGCTGGACGAACGTTCTGGTGAAGTACGCCCGCAAGGAGTACACCGTTGTTGCGAAAATGTATCTCGACGGTGCGCCGCACTTCCGCCAGAACACGGACTTCTATACGTATCAAGTCACTGGTCTGTACGGCGATCCCATCAACTTTGCGTCCATCAAGGAGCAGGCCATCGCGCAGGCAGAAAAAGACCGTCCTGCCTCCGCTTCCTATGATGCGTCCGTCATCGAAGACTGGGCTGGCAATGCGACCTGCACGACCTTCGGCGAGCATCAGCCCGACCTGGACACGCCGCATTATGTAAATGTCCACGTCAACACCACGCAGCACGTCTACGTCTACAGAATGATCGACGGCAAGATGGAGGCGACTGAGTACCATCACTCCACCGCTCCGTTCGGCGCAAATGTGGTCGAGCATCTCAACGCGAATGTGACAAATCTTGATATGTCCGGCTACTCGCACGACGAGTGGTTCAAGAAGGACGTTCCGGCGCTGGACGTCAAGTTTGGCGACACGGATACCATCAACGGCTGGACGAACGTTGTCATCAAGTACACAAAGAACGAGTTCCCCGTGACCTATGACTACGCATGCACAGACCCGGCACTTGTGCCGAACTGGAAGGTGTGGGAAACGCTTCCTGAGAATTCGTACACTTACGCGCCCGGCGAATCGGTTCGTGTGGCCATGATGCCTGACGATGTGGAAGACGGCGAATATATCTGGAAGTTCGTTACGTGGAAACTGAACGGCGTTGACGTTGTTCCCAACGCACAGGTTCCGATGGTCGAAGGCGGCCTTACCTTCGTCGGTATCTGGGAGCACACGCAGAAAGAATACGGCGTGACGTACAGCTATGATCCCAGCCTCCCGGCTGAGGTTCAGGCAACGATTCCTAAGGACCCGGACACCTACACTGTGGGCCAGAAGGTCACAACGGCAGCTAAGCCCAATTCTGTGAGAGTTGGCGAAAATATCTGGACGTTCAAGACGTGGAAGCTTGATGGCGTCGAGGTTGCACCGAACACGCAGGTTGAGATGGTTTCCGGCGGTCTGCACTTTGAAGGCATCTGGGAGGCGAAACTGATCCACTACAGCCTGACAATCCAGTACGTCGATAAGAAGGGGAAGGAACTGGCCGAGAGCCATATGGATCTCCTGTCCAAGGGTGAAGCGTACAAAGTAGACTCTCCGAAGATCAAGGGCTACAAGCTCAAGGACAAGGACAAAGCGGTGATCGAAGGTACGATGCCCGGTCGTAATCTGACCATCGAGGTCGTCTACATCAAGAAGAGCACCGGAGGCAGTTCAGGTACGATCGACTCCCCGAACAAGCCTACGACGAAGGCACCGGCGCTGACGCTCAACACCGATGACCACTTCGCGTTTATCAACGGTTATCCCGACGGCTCCGTGCAGCCGGAAGGCAATGTCACCCGTGCGGAGACCGCAGCGATCCTGTACCGCATCATGGGCGACGAGTGCCAGTCCTACTACAAGACCAACAGCAGCTCCTATTCGGATGTTGCCCGCGGCGACTGGTACAACACCTACGTTGCTACGCTCGAAAATGCCGGCGTGATCGTCGACACCAGAACGAACGGCAAGTTCCGTCCGAATGACGCGATCACCCGCGCCGAGCTCGCTTCTATGATCGCGCAGTTCGCCGGTCTGGAGAGCGCTTCCGCTGCGAAGTTCAACGATGTTGGCTCGCGCTACTGGGCAGCCGAGGAAATTGCGATCGCTGCGAAGATGGGCTGGATCAACGGCTATCCCGACGGCAGCTTCCGCCCGGACCGCAACGTCACCCGTGCCGAACTCATGGCAATGGTGAACCGCGCGCTCGGCCGCACGCCGAAGTCTGCGGGCGATCTGTTGTCCGGCATGAAGACCTGGCGCGACAACGCGAACGTGAACGCATGGTACTACCTCGACGTGCAGGAGGCCACCAACGACCACACCTACACCAAGTCCGGTACCCATGAGACCTGGAAGAAGCTTCTGTAATCAAAAGCGTCTGACAGAAAACAGCATACCCCCAAGGGGCGGCGAAAGCCGCCCCTTTTGCCTGTCCGAACACAGGAACCGAAAAAGCGCTCCGTTACCGAGTTTGGTAGCGGAGCGCCTGCGTATTTGAAAAGGGAACCTGCGGTTACTGCGGACGATCCTCCCATGACTGATTCAGAGCGGCAATCAGGTCACTCGGATGCTGATAGCGGCGGCAGTCATAGACCGAGCGCGCGTCTGTCCGATAATCGATTTCAACGGTGTACTGTACGCGCATGGCGATTGCAGACGGCGGGGAGCTGATCATTTTAGCCCCCGGTGTGACGAAATTCGGCGAGGACGCGCAGGTCGACAAGCTGATTCGCAAGTACGGCTACCGCAGCAGGCTGCACACGCTGGAACAGTTCAACAAGCCCGAAAATCAGGACCTGCGGGACAACATGGGCGCGGCGGCGCACCTGATCCA
>ENA-ORSA01002926-ORSA01002926.1-human-gut-metagenome-genome-assembly--contig:-NODE-2926-length-11474-cov-2.236623_pt1 | contig 11474 bp, 8 predicted proteins | sample MGYA00242179_ERZ509142 | MGnify/ENA primary metagenome ERZ509142 (study PRJEB26280, sample SAMEA2338659) | human gut metagenome | biome: human gut; feature: human-associated habitat; material: faeces... | reverse complement strand
GCTTCCCCGAAAGCGCGCTCACGCCTTACACCTACCGCGGCGGAGTGTACGCCATACCGGAGACCTTCTCCTATATGATGATGTTCTACCGCCAGGATATTCTTGAACAGCTCGGAATCGATATCAACTCCATAAAAACGTGGCAGGATGTGATTTCGGCTCTCCCGACCATACAGGGACAGAATATGAATATATCCATGATGCCTAATTTCAATTCCTACGTGACGTTTTTGTATCAGATGAACGGCAGGCTTTACACCGAGGACGAAAAAAACAGCGCGCTGGATACAAAAACCGCTCTTGACGCCTTCAATTATTTCATGCGGTTCTATACGGACTACAATCTGCCCTATTCCTACAATTTCGTGACACGTTTCCGCACCGGCGAGATAGTTATCGGAATAGAGGATTACAGCAATTACAATCTGCTTCGGATTTCCGCGCCGGAAATAAGCGGAAAATGGGGAATGACCACGATTCCCGGCTTTGAGAACGAGGACGGCACCGTAAACAACACATCCTCGTCTACCGGAGCGGGCTGTGTGCTTATGGCGGCGAGCAAGGAAAAAGAAAGCGGCTGGGAATTTATGAAATGGCTCACCTCCGCCGACACCCAGTACCAGTACGGCAAGGAGCTTGAGAATGTAATGGGCGTCGGAGCGAGGTACAACACCGCTAACCTTGAGGCGATGAAAATGCTTCCGTGGCGCACCTCCGAAATAGAAGTGCTGCTTGAACAGATGGACGCGACACAGGGCGTGCCTGAGGTTCCGGGCGGATATATGACAAGCAGGAACGTCGGATTCGCGATAGCTACGGTGTACAGTGAGAACGTAAGTACACGCGATACGCTGCTCGGCTATATTGATCAGATAAATCAAGAAATGCTGTTGAAGCGCCGGGAATTCGGACTGGAATGATTTTCGGATTTTGATGTTGAAAGGGTGGAAGGTATAAATGTTTCCTGGCAGATATGCTTTTAAAGCACGGCTGAAAAGCGATTGCAGGCTTACGCTCAGGGCAATGAGAAAACACAGGGTTCATTACTTGTTCATGCTCCCTTATCTGCTGCTGTTTACTTTATTTACGATTCTGCCGGTAATAGTGGCGGTGCTGCTCAGCTTTACTTCTTTCAATATGCTGAGCGCGCCGGAGTTTATCGGTGTGGATAATTATTTCAGGCTTTTCCTGAATGACGATATATTCATTATAGCTCTGAAAAACACGCTGCTTTTCGCGGTGATCGTCGGACCCGGCGGTTTTCTGCTTTCCTTCTTCTTCGCGTGGCTGATAAACGAGCTTTCGCATAATATGCGTGTGTTTTTCACTATCATTTTCTACGCGCCGTCAATTTCGGGCGGAATATACATTATATGGAACTATCTCTTCAGCGGAGACGCTCAGGGTTATGTGAACAGTATTCTCAGAAAGCTCGGCATAATCCAGACGCCGATACAGTTTTTCCAGAACCCCGACTATATGTTCCCGATACTTATAGTGATAATCCTCTGGATGAGTCTCGGTACGTCTTTTCTGGTATTCATAGCCGGATTTCAGGGTGTTGATAAGCAGTATTACGAGGCCGCTGCGCTCGACGGCATCTCAAACCGCTGGCAGGAGCTCTGGTATGTGACCCTGCCCATGATGAAGCCGCAGCTTCTGCTCTCCGCGGTGCTCAGCATTACCGGTTCGTTCGGAGTCGGCGACGTAATAACGAACCTCTGCGGTTTCCCGAGCACGAACTACGCGGTTCATACGATAATGAACCATCTGTCGGATTACGGCACTACGCGGTACGAAATGGGATATGCCTGTACGCTTGCGACGATACTGTTCCTTATGATGATTTTCTGCAATTCGGTTATACGTAAACTTCTGAAAAGCGTAGGTACTTGATATATGTCTATTTTACGTGTGATTTTCAAGAAAAAGGTTTCCCGCTCAATCGGCGGCGATATAGTGCTTGTGGTATTCCTGTCCCTTATAGGAATACTGATGATACTGCCTTTTGTCTACACAATTTCCACATCGCTCAAGCCGGCAAACGAGCTGTGGCTTTTCCCGCCCAGGTTTTTCGTGATAAAGCCGACTTTAAAGAATTTCAGCGATTTGTTTTCCCTGATGTCGGATTCGTGGATCCCCTTCAGCCGGTATATTTTCAATACGCTCTTTATAACCGCGGCGGGTACGCTGCTGCATATAGTGCTGGCGTCAATGTGCGCTTATCCGCTTTCGCGCTATAAATTTCCCGGCTCGGGATTCATATTTACGGTAATACAGACGACGCTTATGTTCAGCTCGGCCGTTACGGCCATTCCGAGCTTTATAATAATGTCCAAGCTGCACCTGATAGACACATACACCGCGGTTATTTTTCCCGCGGTCGGCGCGCCGCTGGGACTCTTCATTATGAAGCAGTTTATGGATCAGACGGTGAACCTTTCCGTTCTTGAGAGCGCCGATATAGACGGTGCGGGCGAATTTGTAAAATTTTTCAAGCTGGTAATGCCGATGGCTAAGCCTGCGTGGATAACGCTTATGATTTTCACGGTTCAGTCGCTTTGGGGGCTCGGAAGCTCGTCTTACATATTCAGCGAACAGCTCAAGACCCTTTCCTACGCGCTGAGCCAGGTTCAGGCGGGGGGCATAGCCCGCGCGGGAGTCGGAGGAGCCATTACCGTGCTTATGATGCTGGTTCCGCTTGCGGTCTTTATTGTTTCGCAGTCCAATGTTACGGAAACAATGTCGACGTCAGGCATGAAAGATTGAGGTGTTTTTGTGAGATATTTGAAATACCTTTCTGCGTTACTGATTATCGCGCTGATGCTTTTTCAGGTAACGGCGGCCGCATATGAGGGAAACGGCGGAAGCACCAGCTATACATATGACGAAAACGGAAATGACGTAAGCATACCCGACGCCTATACCTTCAAGAAGTCGGTCGATATAACCGATTCCGAGGGTGTGCGGGCGAGCGATCCGCACGGGCTTGTTGTTTCAGAGGAGACGGGGAAAACGTATGTGGTTGACACGGGAAACAACCGCATACTGGTTTTTTCCGACGATTTCAGCTACGAGAAAGCCCTTTCCGAATTCAAAAACGGTGGGGAGACGCTGCAGCTCAATCAGCCAGAGGGAATGTTTGTTTACAAAAACGGCGATCTTCTGATAGCCGACACTCAGAATAACCGCATTATTAAATGCAACGCCGACGGCAACGTCAAGCAGGTGATAGAGCGTCCGGAAAATATGACCGGCGTGAGCGACTCTGAGGTTTTCCTGCCCGTCAAGCTCGCGGTTGACAGCATAGGGAGAATTTACGTGGTGGCGCGCAATATCAACCGCGGCATCATTCAGCTCGACAGCCAGGGCAAATTCATGGGATACATAGGCTCCCCTCAGGTGCAGTACGATATTATGACCATCATATTAAGACGTTTCTACACCGAGGCGCAGCAGGCAAAATCGGAACAGTTCGTTCCTACCGAGTACAACAACATATGTATGGACGGCGAGGATTTTCTGTGGGCGACGATAAGCTCCCTTGACGCCGAGGATATAGAGAACACGATAAAGTCAAAGGATAAATCCGGCTCGGTCACTCCGGTGAAGAAGCTGAACACAATGGGAACCGACGTTCTGAAGCGCAACGGCTTTTACGCTCCCATGGGAGACCTTGAGTTTGACGAGGAACCATCGAGAATCATCGGGGTCTCGACCTCTGACAACGGTGTTTACAGCATGCTCGACCAGCAGAACGGTCACGTTTTCACCTATGACGACAACGGAAATCTGCTTTTCGTTTTCGGAAAGCTCGGAAACGAGAAGAGCAGCTTCCAGACGCCCGCCGATATACGCTACAAGGGCGACCAGATTCTTGTGCTGGACAGCGGACTCGGGAAAATTTCTGTTTTCAGTCCGTCATCATACGGCGAGCTTGTCCTTGAGGCTGTCGCCAGCCAGTATAACGGAGATTACGAGGAGGCGTACGGACTGTGGTCGCAGCTCGCGAGCCAAAACACAAATTTCAAATACGCTTTTGTCGGTCTCGGAAACGCAATGCTTGAACAGGGAGAATACGACGCGGCGCTCAAATATTTCAAGTATGCCGAGGATACGGAACGCTATTCCGATACGGTTGAAATAATCCGTAAGCAGAATGTGCAGAAATACTTTCCGGCGATAATGGTAACGGTCATAGTAATAGCTGTTGTCATACTGCTTTACCATATAATCAGGCGTTTCGTAAGATACTATAAGGGCAGTTAGTATGAAGTCAGGAGTGAATAAATATGGGTACCATGCTTAAGGAATTACGGTATTCTCTATATTTGACCACGCATCCGTTCAAGGGTTTCTGGGAAATCAAGCACGAAAACAGGGGAAGCCTGCGCACAGCGGTCTTCTGGCTCGCGGCGTATACCTTGCTTTCGGTTCTGTCGGGCTTCTGCACGGCTTATCTTTTCAATCAGGACGGCGGCGTGAATTTCAACGTATATAAAAGCGTAGCGACAACACTCGCGCTGTTTTTCCTCTGGTGCATTTCAAACTGGAGCCTTACGAGCCTTTATGACGGCGAGGGTAAATTTGTGGATATAGTCAAAGCCACAGCCTACGCGCTTATCCCGCTTGTGCTGGTGAATATCATTCTCATTCCCATGAGCTACGCGCTCGTTCTCGCCGAGGCTTCATTCTATACCATGCTGACCAATCTTGGTTACGTGTGGATGGCGTTTCTGCTTTTCAGCGGGACACTGGTGACGCACCAGTACACCTTCGGCAAAACGGTGCTTATGATAATATTTATACTTCTCGGAATGTGTATGATAGCGTATATTGCGCTTTTGTTCTTCAATCTGATTCAGCAGATGTCCGGCTTTGTCGTTACTTTCTGGACCGAGCTGAAGCTCAGGATGGGATAGGAAAGGGGGAAGCCGAATGAATATTGCCGGTAAAATTATCCGCAGGGCAGCCGCGGCAGGCTGCGCCGGTATAGTGATTATGCTTTCGGGCTGCACGGACGTGCTTCAGCCGGCCGATTCCGTCAAAAGCTATTATGAGTTCAGCGACAGTCAGTTTGTCAACGATCTCCAGGCAGAGGCGAAAACAGGAGCGTACAAGGCGGCCGAGCACGAAACGCAGGCGCTTGCCTCAATGGAAGAAATGCTGAGCAACGAATATATTTCTCTTTATATGGGGAAATATTACGATATAGCGGTTCTTGATAAGGAAACGGGTAAAATATTCTTCTCGAACCGCGCGATTTACGAGAAGCCCGACGAGCTGAGCGACGAGGGCAAGGCGGACGCTTTTTCCCAAGTCTCCATCGAATATTATGACGGCGCGAGCGCCCAGAACACCATGAGCAGCTATCCGGACAGCATAAACGACGACGGAATGAATCAGGTGCGCACGGAGTGCGACGGGGATACACTGAAGGTTACGTACTGCTTCGGTACAGACACGGCGAATCAGAATATATGCTATGTAATGTCAAAGGAAGGGTACGACGAGCTTGAGCAGCGCGCCGACGAGGTGATAAGCGAAGGCAGGCTAGACAGATTTGATTTCACGAGGTTCCAGCGTCTTTATCAGGCGGTGGTTTACGACGAGCTTGACGACGCGGGCAAATCGGAAAACATAAAAAAATATCCGGGACTTGAAGAACTCGGAACAATATATGTATGCGAGGCCGATTATCTTACGACTGTTCAGCGCACGCTGATGGAGGAGGTGTCCTCGGCGCTGAAAATGGACGCGGACTTTGTGGCGGAGCAGGAAAAGCTCGTAGGCATTGAAAATTCCGCGGGAGCGGTACAGGCGTATTTTGAGATACCGGTTATTTACCGTATCCACGGCAGGGATCTCGTGGCTCAGATTGATACGCCGAATATCGTGCATGTGGAAAACAGCGGCTACTATCTGACAAAGATATATTTGTTAAGCAACTTTTTCGCATCGACGGCGGACGAGGAAGGCTATCTGCTTGTGTCGGACGGCAGCGGCGCGGTTATCGAGAATGACTCGAGAAACGAGAACACCTCGACCCTCACCCAGACCGATCTCCCGTTTTACGGAAGCGATTTCGGGCTTGACCTGTCAAACTCATCCTCGCTTGCACCGTATTCCGTCTTTCCGGTTTTCGGCATACAGCGGGGCTCCGCAGGGGTTTTTGGAATCGTCGAGAGCGGCGACGCGATGGGCGGCGTGAGAGTCAAAACCGAAAACTCGCTTTCAAAATACAATGCCATATCGCCCTATTTCACCTATTACGCTATGGATATAGCGCAGAACGATATACTCGACCAGCAGGAAAACGTTGTTGCCAACAGGGTTTATTCCAAAAAGAAGCCTGACGCGCCGTATGTGGTGCGCTACCATTTCCTTTACGGCGAAAAATCGGGATATTCGGGTATGGCGGCATACTACCGCGCGTATCTCTGCAGCACCGGCTCGCTGACCGAAAAGGATTCAAAAAGCAGCCCGAGACTGGATCTGAGCTTTATCGGAGCCGTGACAAAGCGCCAGATGATAGGCTTTATTCCGATGAATGTAGAGGTCGCGGCATCAACCTTTGAGAATATACAGCGGTTTGCCGAAGAGCTTGAGAAGGACGGTATAGATGACTTCGATATCACGCTTCAAGGAAGCATAAACGGCGGAATGCAGTTCAGGATACCGCAGAAGCTCAAAATAGAGAAATCCATGGGCGGAGCCGAAGGCTACAAAACGCTCGCGGATTATCTTGAGGACGGCGGAAACAAGCTCTATCCTGACGTTGATTTCACAAAGGTTTACCGCAACGGCAACGGACTTGACACCAGCTCCCAGATCGCCAGGTTCATAAGCAACAATACGGCGGTTCTGAGCGGCTACTCGCCGGCCAACGGCGAGCGCGATCCCGAAAGCAGCGCGCATCTGATAAATCCGCTCAGCTTCGATTACATAATCGGGAAATTCAAGGACGCCGCGGAGGACGTCGGAATAAATGAGATACGGGTTTCGTCAATGGGCTCATACCTTTCCGGAAATTACGATGAAAGGCACGAGCTCACAAGGGAGGACACTAAAAATATTGTCATTTCTTCACTTGAAAATCTACGGGACTCAGGGTATAATTTATTGATAGACGGCGGAAATATTTATACGCTGAAATATGCCGGAGCGGTCACGGATGTGCCGCTGGAATCTTCGGGTATAAGTATTGAAAGCTATACGGTTCCTTTTGTGGGTATGGTTCTGCACGGGTGTGTGGATTACAGCGGTGTCGCGCTGAACCAGCAGGGCAGCTATCAGAATTCGTTTCTTAAAAGCATCGAAAACGGCGCGGGTCTTCATTATATCCTGATGACCGAGGATCCTCTTCTGCTGGCTGACACAAGCTGCTCAAACTACTATTCGGTTTCGGTCGATGAGTGGAAGGAAGAAATTGTATCGGCTTATGAGCAGCTGAGCGATTTCTTTTACGAGGTCAGTGACAGCGCGATAGTGCAGCACAGCATACTTTCCGAGAATGTGGTTCAGGTACGCTATGAAAACGGAAGCAGTGTATTGATAAATTATAACGATCAGCCTGTGACTGTCGGCGAAACGACAATTGACGGAATGGATTACTGCTTGCTGAAATAAACCAATCAAAAGGAATGGGATATGATGAATTTTCGTAAATCCGATCTCCGGAAAAAACACGTCGGAAACCTGATGGACAGAAAAAACCGAGCCGGTTATCTGTTTATCGCTCCGTTTCTTTTCGGAATGCTTTTCATTTTTCTTCCTGCTCTGGCGGAATCTTTCAAATACTCGTTGGAGTTTGCCGCGATAAAATTCAATTATGTCGAGCAGGAGTATATAGGGTTTGAAAATTATGTTGAGGCCGTAACAAACGACACTGATTTTTTACCCATGCTTTACAGCGCCATACGCGGCACGCTGGTTGATCTGGTGGTAATACTGTTTTTCAGCTTTTTCATCGCCAACGTTCTCAACCAGAAGTTTATCGGCAGAGGCGCCGCGAGGACTATTTTCTTCCTTCCCGTGCTTGTGGCAACTGGAATTATAGCCGGAGCAGACGTCAACAATATGGCGACATCGTTTTTCAGCTCGTCGAGCAATACCGGCGAATCTATCTCAACGGCGTTCTCGGGGAACTTCTCCTCCTTCTTTGACCTGAGGTCCCTGCTTGAGTCGGCGAACCTGAACAGCACCCTTACCGGAGTGATAATATACGCGGTGGACAATACTTACAGTGTAGTAAACTCGTCGGGTGTGCAGATACTGATTTTCATATCGGCGCTCCAGTCGATACCCAGTTCGCTTTTTGAGGCCTCAAAGGTGGAGGGCGCGACCAAGTGGGAGGAGTTCTGGAAAATCACTTTCCCGATTCTCACGCCGATGATACTCGTAAATATAGTGTATACTATCATAGACTCCTTTACAAATCCGAAATATGAGATACTGCAGTATATTCTGGACAATTCCTTTACTCACAGCAGGGGAATAGGATATGCCTGCGCGATGTCTTGGATGTTTTTCGTGATTATCCTGCTTTGTCTCGGAATAATCTGCGGGATACTCTCGAAGCGTATTCAGTATCTGGATTAGAAGGGGGGGTTGAAAAATGGATGCATCTGTTAGAACATCGCCGCGGAGCGGCGTGCGGCTGGAACGTTTTAAATCAAAGTATCTGAAGCCCCAGACACTGACCTCGGTTCTGTGGGTGATTGTCAGAGCGATAATTCTTCTCGGTCTGTGCTACATTATTCTTTATCCGTTTTTTATAAAGATAATCAACGCCTTCAAGACCTACTCTGATTTTATCGATCCGACTGTAAGGTTCCTGCCGAAAAATTTTACGTTAGACAATATAAAACATGTAATAAACGAGATGAATTACTGGACCACGCTGAGGAATACGGTTGTAATCTGCCTGATACTCAGCCCGCTGCAGACTCTGGTGTGCGCTGTTACCGGCTACGGCTTCGCGAGATTCCGCTTCAAGCTGCGGGGAATATGCTTTTTCCTTGTCATTTTCTCGCTGATAGTGCCTTCCCAGACGATTCTGCTGCCGCTGTATCTCAAATTCAAAACCTTCCTCGGAGTCTTCAATCTCATAGGAACGCCGTGGCCGCTCGTGATTATGTCACTTACGGGACTCGGAATAAAAAACGGGCTTTACATTTTTATGTTCAGGCAGTTTTTCAGGAATATGCCCAAGGAGCTGGAGGAAGCCTCGTATCTTGACGGCTGCGGCACGGTTAGGACGTTCACGAAAATAATGCTTCCCGCCGCGACCTCGACAATGGTGACGGTATTCCTGCTTTCACTGGCATGGCAGTGGACGGACACGGTTTTCACGCCGAGATTTTTAGATGATATAGATAATGTCGCGCAATGTCAACGCTCTGATGCAAAGCGCCGGAAAGCCGATAGAGGTGGCGAATTACGTAAATATCGGAGCGGTTCTTGCGGTGATACCGATCGCGTTGGTTTATATAGTATTGCAGAAATTCTTTGTTGAGTCTATTGACCGGGCGGGTATAGTAGGATAATTTTTGAAAAGGCGGAGTAGCTGTGCGAGTTACAAGGAAAGATGTGGCAAGACGGGCCGGAGTTTCGGAGGCGTCGGTCTCCTATGTTCTTAATAAAAGCAGGGGCGTTTCTCCGGAAATCACCAAAAAGGTATGGGATGCGGTAAAGGAGCTGAACTATACGGCGGATATGGTGGCGCGTTCGATGACAAAGAACGAGACGCGTCAGCTCGCCGTTCTGGCGAACGATCTGTCCAACCCGTATTTTGCCGAGATAATAACCGGCTTTGAAAACGCGGCAATCGACAATAATTATCTTGTCAGCATATGCACCGCCCAGCGTGAAATCGAGAATTATATACGCCGCCTTATCGCCCAGAGGATAGACGGGGTTTTCATAGTGGGTATGCCGCCTTTGTCGGACGAAAAATACCATGAAATCATCTTCAATATGGTCGAAGCGGGTATCAGGGTTCTGATAAACGGAATAATACTTAAGGACAGCAAGGAAATATCCCACATTTTCGTAGACCATATGACAGGAATCGACAAAGCGGTTTCTTACCTTAAAAGCATGGGGCACACGCATATCGCGATGGTAAGCACCTTCGGCAGAAACAGCAACTTTGATATACGCGACCGTATGTTCTTCTCGGCGATGGACAAATACCTTCCGGACAGTCCGAAAATTTTTGTGAGCGAAACCGGCATAAGGAATCCGGATATGGATTCGAGCTACTCGCTCACCAAAAGACTTCTGACCGATCACCCCGAAGTGACCGCGGTCATTTGCCTTAACGACCTGATGGCGTACGGCGTTATACAGGCGGCGGCGTATTTCAACAAATCGGTTCCCGATGAGCTGTCGGTTATCGGTATGGACGATATATATATATCGAGAAACTTCAATCCTACCGTGACCTCAATCGGCTTTGACAAGCGGGAATACGGAATGATGGCGTTTGAGCTTCTGTATAACCATATAAAGAAGAATATCGTCAAGGATATAGATATCCGGACCGAGCTTTACATCAGAAGCTCAACCGGACTCGCGCCCGGTCTTAAATAATTACGCGCTGGAGCGGCGCGTTTGATTGACCTTATGCGGAAATTTGTCAACGTTTTTTTTAAAAAATGAAAAGTTTTTGTACAAATCACTTGCATTTTTATCATAAATGTGTTATAATGCACTTGTGTTACACGTGTAACACCGCTGATTTTAATTCAAAATATTTTCAGTTTCAGGAGGAAATATTATGTTAAAAAGGATTTTAGCTATTGGTGCGGCGTTAGCCGTTCTGCTCACAGTCAGCGCCTGCCGTTCGAGCAAGTCTGTCGAAGACGGAAGCTCGTCCGGTTATACAGGCTCAGACTACACTTATGACGGCAGCTCCGGTTCTTCCGAACAGCAGTCGGGAGACAGCAGCACGACGAGCGGAAGCTCAAACGGCGGACAGACAGGCACAAGCTCTAAACCGACCGCATCGATTCCCAGCAAAACAGGCGGCAACGCGGTCATGGTTGACCCGGGATTTCTTGACGGTATAGATCCTTTTAAGGATCCGGTTTTCAAAGAGCAGGTAACAAATCTCAAGGGCAAGACAATCAAGATCGGAACTTTCTGGCCCAACAACTACAAGTCAAGCAACAGCGACCCTGTGGCTCAGGCGAACGTAAAGGCGATAGCGGCTATTAAGAAGGATTACAACTGCGAAATCAAAATGGTGTATATGGACGCCAACAGCTTTTTAAGCGATGTGGCGACCTCGACCGCCAGCGGAGATATCTACGCTGATATATACGAGATACAGGGCGAGATGGCGAATCTTTATAAGAACGGCTATTTTGCCGATCTCTCAAAAGTGAAGTCGGTAGGTCTCAACACAAACGGCTGGAGCCAGGCTTCCATCGTCAACGCGACCTACAAGAACGTCTGCTACGGCGTCG
>ENA-ORSA01002921-ORSA01002921.1-human-gut-metagenome-genome-assembly--contig:-NODE-2921-length-11496-cov-4.548291_pt1 | contig 11496 bp, 10 predicted proteins | sample MGYA00242179_ERZ509142 | MGnify/ENA primary metagenome ERZ509142 (study PRJEB26280, sample SAMEA2338659) | human gut metagenome | biome: human gut; feature: human-associated habitat; material: faeces... | reverse complement strand
GGGTCGTTGGTTCGAATCCGACAAGAGGCTCACAACACAATTCATTATATATATCAAGACGTGGGGGCACTGTAAGTGTTTCCATTTTTTGTTTCCCCACGTTGCAATGACAACAACCGCAGCATCAACAAAACCATATTTTCGCCAAAGCCCCGCACTGTACATATATAATAAGGTGTAACTCCGCAACCGGCATGGACTTATTTTCAAAGGAAAAACGCAGCAAAATAATGGCCGCGATACGCTCTAAGGACACGCGGCCCGAACTCGTTGTACGCCGCTACCTGTTCGCCTGCGGCTTCAGGTACAGGCTCAACAGCCCGCGCCTGCCCGGCCATCCCGACCTTGTACTGCGCAAATACCGCACGTGCATATTCGTAAACGGATGCTTCTGGCACGGACACGACTGCCCCACTTTCCACCTGCCGAAGACCAACACCGCATTTTGGCGTGCCAAAATCGAGCGCAACCGCCGCCGCGACAAGGCCGAACAGCAGGCTCTGGCGCGCATGGGCTGGCACTGCATAACCGTGTGGGAATGCCAGCTGAAGCCCAAAGTGCGCGAGCAGACGCTCGAGTCGCTCGCATACACGCTGAACAAAATATACTTGGAAGACCATGCCGTAAAATACAAACTGCCGGAAGAGGGCGAGTGGGACATGGCGGCGGAAAAAACAATTGAAGGTGAGAAGGTGGGAAAGTGAGAAGGTAAGAAAATGCAAAAGGCACTTTGTATTGTTTTCTCACCTTCTCACTTTCCTATCTTCTCACCTTCATTCAAGGTCTACCACGGTAATTCCCGCTCCGCCGAACTGCACATGCTCATCGCGGAACGACGCCACATTGGGCACCGTGGCAAGGTATTGGCGGATGAGCTGGCGCAGTATGCCCGAGCCTGTACCGTGCAGAATGCGCACGCGGCTCATGCCAACGAGTATGGCGTCGTCAATGAAGTAAGTGACGGCGGTTATCGCTTCGTCGCCGCGCATACCGCGCACGTCAAGGTCTTGCTTGAAGTTCAGCTTGCGCGAATCTATCGCCTCGCGCGTCTCGCGGCTCACATTGACATACGCCTTCGGCTCTTCCTGCTTCGGCTTCTCTGCCCTTTCAAGCCGCTCGGCGCGCATCTTCGTGCGCATGTCGCCGAAAATCACAGTCGCCATCTTGCCGTCAACGCTCTCCACTTTGCCAACCGTGGTAAGCCCCTTGATGCGCACCGTGTCGCCGGGAGAGAGCCCCACCCTGTCCTCCCCACGGGGAGGTGTCGGTCCGGCGGCCTCCCTCTCCATTGGAGAGGGCTGGGGAGAGGCTTTTTTCTCCTGCTTCCTCTTCTCCCTGCGAGCCTTCCTTTCCTGTATCTGGCGCATCTTCTTGGCTATCAGCTCGTCATTGGCGGCGGTGTCAGCGTCCTTCATCCCGGCCTTAAAGGCTTCCAGTTCCTCGCGTATTTTCTTGGTCTCCGCCTTCTCGGCCTGGCTCTCGCGTATTTCCTTTATTGTCCTTTCAATGATGCGGTTGCTGCCGGCAAGCAGCTCTTCGGCCTGCTGACGGGCCTTGGCGAGTATGTCCTTGCGGCTCTGCTCAAGCTCCTTCACCTCGTTCTCGTAACGGGCAATGGTCTGTTCGAGGCTCTTCTCGCGCTGGTGTATGGTCTGCCGCTTGTTCTCCCAGTAGCGTTTGTCGCGCACAATGTCCTGAAGATACTTGTCGCTCTGTATGTAGTCGCTGCCCACAATGCCGCTCGCGTCCTTGATTACGGCCTCGGGCAGACCGATTTTGCGCGCTATCTCGATGGCGAACGAACTGCCCGGCTGACCTATGGAGAGCTGGAACAGGGGCTGCATCTGCTGCCTGTCGTACAGCATCGCGCCGTTGACAACGCCGCCGTGGGTGTCGGCAAAGTGCTTCAGGTTCTGGTAGTGGGTGGTTATCACGCCGTATGCGCCACGCTCGCAAAACTGCTTCAGCACGGCCTCGGCGATTGCTCCGCCTATTTGCGGCTCTGTTCCCGTGCCAAACTCGTCGATGAGCAGCAGCGTCGAGTCGTCGGCATGGCGCATCATCTGCTTCATGTTCATCAGGTGGCTGGAGTACGTGCTGAGGTCGTTCTCTATGCTCTGCTCGTCGCCTATATCGATGAATATGTTGCTGAACACACCCATGCGCGAGCGTTCGCCTACGGGGACAGACAGTCCGCACTGCAACATGTACTGCACAAGGCCTACCGTCTTCAGGCACACCGACTTTCCACCGGCGTTAGGGCCAGAGATGATGAGTATGCGCTTCTGCTGCGTCAGCATAACGTCGAGCGGCACCACGGCCTTGCCCTGCTTCTCGAGCGAGAGGGCGAGCAAGGGGTGGCAGGCCCTAATCCAGTCGATATGGGGATATGCCTCAACGTCAGGCTCGATGCCCTTGATGAGCCGCGCCAGCTCCGCTTTGGCGCGGATAAGGTCTATTTTTGCAAGAAACTTGTACGAATTGAGTATCGGCGCGACGTAGGGACGCACCTGCTTGGCAAGCTCGGTGAGTATGCGTATGATTTCGCGGCGCTCCTCCGACTCCAATTCGCGTATGCGGTTGTTGGCCTCAACCACCTCGGCCGGCTCAACGAAGACGGTCTTGCCGGATGCCGACTCGTCGTGCACGATGCCGCGGATGCGGCGTTTCAGGCCGGGGCTGACGGGTATTACCAGTCTGCCGTCGCGCATGGCGGGCGTCACGTCCTTGTCAACCAACCCCTCACTCTGCGCCGAGCGCAGTATGGAGTACAGCGTCTTCGATATTGTGCCCTCGGTGCGCGCCAGCTCGCGGCGTATGTCCGCCAGCGCGGGCGACGCCGTGTCTTTCACCTTTCCGAACTTGTCTAGTATCTGGTCTATGCGCTGTACCAGCTGCGGAAATGTCTCTACGCCCTCCGTAAGGCGGTGCAGCGCGGGATAAGGCCAGGCCTCCGCCCCATCCTCTTCGCCGCCGTCGCGGTTAAGATAGTCCACGATGGCGCATATTGTGTCGAGCGAACGGCGCAGGTCGAACAGCTCCGCCTCGTTGAGATGAGTGCCCTCAAGGCGCAGGCGCGCCACGGCCTCGCGTACGTCGAAGAAGTAACGCAGGGGGAAATCGTCGGCCTCTTCCTGCAAACGACGGAACTCGCGCACCTGCGCCAGCCACTCGTTTATCACTGCGGCATCGCCCGATACGGCCACGGCGTCAACCATGTCCTTGCCCAACGTGCTCAGGCAACGCTCGCGCAGCAGCGTGCGCACCTCGTCGAAACCCAGCTTGCTTTCAAAAGTCTTTGGATAAATCATGCTGCAAAATTACTCATTTTGCGCGTCACTGCAAAACGTCGGGGCAGCCAAATGCGCTTTACGCAAACACAAGGCACAAACTACAGTTTTCCAATTGGCGGCATTTCGCCGTGTAAAAGACCATCTTTTACCGCATAAAAGGCCGTATTTCGCGAGCTAAAAGACGGCCTTTTACAACGCATTGGGAATCAATACGTTACAAAGACAGCCACAAAACATCCCGAAACATGGCGGCAACCGAATGCAGGCAAGCCGCGCCGCTTTACTCAATGAAATACGACACAGATGCAAAAATATCGCAAAAAATTTGGCCGTATGGAAATTTCTGACTACCTTTGCACTCGCTTTTGAACACAAAGCTTGTCTTCCCGACAACAGGAGAGATGGTAGAGTGGTCGATTACAACGGTCTTGAAAACCGTCGTGCTGAGAGGCACCGGGGGTTCGAATCCCTCTCTCTCCGCAAGGAAACATTGATTTCCAATGATTTACGGAATTACAAACGAAACGCCTTGAATTGCAGAAATTCAGGGCGTTTTCATTTTTACAAACCAACACCCCCATACAAGAACACGAAAAGAAAATAGAAAAAGGCAAGCAGCCACGGCTCATTACGTCGCCAACAAACAAGAACAACGATTAAAAAGTCCGTCATTTTGGTGGACATTACAAAAAAATCATTAACTTTGCACTTGTAAACAAGAAAGGCATGATTGTAACTTTCGACAAGGAATATCTGCGTGAACTATATGAAACGGGGAAAGGCGACAAGAAGCACCGCTTCCGCCCAGACATAGTAAAGCGATACCAAAAACGCATAGACACGCTCAAACACGCATTGAGCGTTGAAGAGCTGCTTGCCATACACTCCTTGAATTATGAGGTGTTGAAAGGCGACAAGGCCGGCATTTCCTCGATAAGAGTAAACGACCAATACCGAATTGAGTTCACCGCGTCAAACCAAGAAGCCGAAACAACAATCTACATCTGCAACATATTGGAATTATCAAACCATTATAAATAATGTGCCATGGTTACGATTAAAGGAACAGACCCCAGAATGATTGCCAACAACCTTGAGCCGTCAGAGCCTATGCATCCGGGCGAGCTGCTTAAAGAAGAAATAGAATACCGGGGCATTTCACAAAAAAAACTGGCGGAAGAAATCGGCATTTCATACAAAGTGCTGAACGACATATTGAATTGCCGCCGCCCTGTCACCACTAACACGGCTTTACTTGTTGAAGCCGCATTGGGCATTCCTGCGCACATCCTTACTGGATTGCAGATGGACTACAACATGCAGACAGCAAAGAAAGACAAGTCTTTCATGGAACGGCTTGCAAGCATAAGGAAAATCGCCGCAGCGCTTTAACGCTGCAAGGCAAGGCATTGCAGCATGTTGCAGGCAAACGGTGCCGGTTACAAAAGCTACAGGCAATCAGACCTACAAACGGGGAAAAGCTGAAAGCAAAGACGTTTTTATCTTAAAAAACAAAAAAACATGCACGCAAAGCCTTAATATGGCGGAAAATAAGTAATTTTGCAGGCTGTCGGGCACGCCTCAACAATGCCGTTGACGCGCCTGCGGACAAGAAACCGTGACACTAAGGAAATGGCAACACGCGAGGAATACGAGCAACTGAAAGAATACGCACGCAGGGACGGAGCGATAGTAGGCTTGCTGTGGATATTGAGTTTCACCCTATTCATTGGCGAGTTTTACAACCCGCTGCTCGGCTTCGCATCGTTCCTCGTAGGCGCATACTCGCTGGTGTTCGCCTCGATGCGCCTGCGCCGCTACCGCGACACGGCTCTGGGCGGGGTCATCTCGTTCCGCCGCGCGCTGCTGTTCAGTATGCTCATATACTTCTACGCAGCCCTGCTGATGGCCGCCGCGCAGTTTGTTTACTTCCAGTTCATAGACCACGGCTTCATGCTTTCACAGTATGCCGAAATCACCGGCACGCCGGAGTTCAAGACGATGCTGTCGGCCTACGGCATGAAACCTGACGACATGAAGCTCGCCATGGACAATCTCGCCGCGTTGCGCCCCATCGACATTGCCCTGCAATTCCTTTCTACAAACATAATACTGGGCTTGGTGGTAAGCCTGCCGATTGCCGCGATGATGAAGTCGAGGTACAAACGGAGGTTTTAACCGTCAGCACCGTTGCCGGCACTAACGCCACCGCCCGCAGAAATACATACAACAATACAAACGGAAATGGACATTTCGGTCGTAATACCTTTATATAACGAGGAGGAGTCTCTGCCCGAGCTTTACGCCTGGATAGAGAAAGTGATGAAGGCAAACAACTTCACTTACGAAGTGATATTCGTCAACGACGGCTCTACTGACCGCTCTTGGAACGTAATCAAAGAGCTCGGGGCGAAACACGAATGCGTCAAAGGCATAAAGTTCCGCCGCAACTACGGCAAAAGCCCGGCCCTGTATTGTGGCTTCAAGGAGGCGCAGGGAGATGTCGTGATAACGATGGACGCCGACCTGCAAGACTCGCCCGACGAGATACCGGGACTGTACAAGATGGTTACGGAAGACGGCTACGACCTCGTGTCGGGCTACAAGCAGAAGCGTTACGACCCCCTGTCGAAGACCATACCGACAAAACTGTTCAACGCCACGGCACGCAAAATAAGCGGAATAAAGAACCTGCACGACTTCAACTGCGGTCTGAAGGCTTATCGCCGCGATGTGGTAAAGAATATAGAAGTGTACGGCGAGATGCACCGCTACATACCTTACTTGGCAAAAAACGCCGGATTTGACAAAATAGGAGAAAAGGTAGTACACCACCAGGCACGCAAATATGGCAAGTCGAAATTCGGCCTCAACCGCTTCTTCAACGGCTATCTTGACCTCATCACGCTGTGGTTCCTAAGCGGTTTCGGCCGCAAACCCATGCACGTGTTCGGTTTCTTGGGCACAATCATGTTCTTCATCGGCTTCATCTCGGCCGCCGTTATCGGCATAGACAAGCTTTGCTCGCTCGCACAAGGCATACCGCAAAGGCTGGTTACCGATTCGCCTTACTTCTACATCGCACTCACGATGATGATAATAGGCACGCAATTATTCCTCACGGGCTTCCTCGGCGACCTTGTAAGCCGCAACTCGACAGACCGCAATGACTACCAGATTGAGGAGGAAATAAGGTGCGGAGAGAAACGATAAAAAGGTGAAACGGTAAAAAAGGAAAAAGGAAAAACAATAAAACTGGAGATGAGAGTCAAGCCATCCGTCAAAAATCCACTGCACGCGTTGCCGCTATGCGCCGCAGCGTTCATGCTTTTAGCAGCATCGTGCTCGTCAATCGACTGCCCTATGAACAGCCTGGTTTACACCCAATACCAGCTTATGAGGCCAGACGGAAGGGTTGACACGCTGGCCGACACGCTCACAATATCGACACAGCGCACCGCCGACGGCAGCGACTCGGTACTGATTAACAGGAATGTAAGGACAACAGAGTTCTCACTTCCAATAAGCTACGCACAACCGCAAGACGTGTTTTACTTTGAGACGATAGACACGGTGACAAAGGTCAAGACCGTAGACGTTGTGACCGTGACGAAGGAGAACCATCCGCACTTCGAGTCGGTAGACTGTGCACCGTCATTCTTCCACACCATTACGGACATAAGCACTACGCACAACGCCATCGACTCGGTTGTAATCAAAAACCCCGACGTTAACTATGACACATCGAAAAAGCACTTCTACATATATTTCAAGCATCGCGATTAGCCTGCTCATGCTGTTGTTCTCGCCAGCCGTGGCCGAAGCAAAAGGCGACACCGAGGCAAAGAACGACAGCGTGCCTTTCTTCAATGGATTTGCCGTGTCGGTAGATTTGGTCGGCCCGGTGCAGATGCTTATAGGCGACTACGGACAATACGAGGCGGCACTGCGCATCAACCTGAAGGACAGATACTTCCCCGTTGTGGAAATGGGAATAGGCAAAGCCGACCACACCAACGACGCGACAGACATTTCATACAAGACAAGTGCGCCCTACTTCAAGGCCGGGGTTGACTTCAACCTGCTGAAAAACAAGCACGACATATACCGCCTGTTCGCTGGTGTAAGGTATGCGTTCACTTCATTTAAATACGACTTGTCACACCCCGGAACGACAGACCCCGTTTGGGGAGACACCGCTCCATACGAAGCAAACGGCGTAAAATGCTCTTACCAATGGGTTGAAGCCGTAATAGGCGTTGACGCGAAGATGTGGGGGCCAGTGCATCTGGGCTGGAGCCTAAGATACAGAAGCCGGGTGTCTCACAACGACGGACCGTTGGGCAACTCGTGGTACGTGCCCGGTTACGGCAAGACCGGCGGCAGCAACATTGGCGGCACATTCAACGTTACCGTAGACATTTAATCAATTTATAAGGTTAAGCGGTTATACGGTTTTAAAGTTTCCGTGTCTTCCATATTTCCATTATTCACATTTTCCCCATACTTTACCTAAACAAATCAAAAGAATGAAAGGCAAAAAGAAACTGCTTTGGCAATCTGCATTCTTACTATTCCTAATAGTCGGGACGGTAATAATCGTTAGTCAGCAACGCTCAATGCCGTACCAGAAAGACACGGGCTTCGTATTCGGCACGGTGTACAACATCATATACCAGAACGACAAAAGCCTAAAACAAGACATAGAAGCGGAATTAAAGAAGGTTGATTTCTCGCTCTCGCCCTTCAACAAACAATCAATCATCTCGAAAATAAACCGCAACGAAAATGTGAAAGCAGACAAAATGTTTGCCGACGTATTCAATTTGGCACAAGAAATATCGGCAGAAACGGGCGGAGCTTTCGACATAACGGTAGCCCCATTGGTAAACGCATGGGGCTTCGGGTTCAAGAACGACACGCAGCCTACGGCCAGCGCAATTGACAGCTTGAAGCAACTCGTAGGCTACAACAAGGTGATACTCAAAAACGGCGGCGTCAATAAACAAGACCCACGCATAATGCTTGACTGCAGTGCGATAGCCAAAGGATATGCCTGCGACATCGTTGCCGCATACTTGAAAAAAGCAGGAATAGAGAACTTTATGGTTGAAATAGGCGGCGAAATAGTGACCCACGGCATAAACGAGCAACGGCTGCCATGGAAAATCGGCGTAACAAAACCGACCGACGATACACTAAACACAAACCAGGAACTGCAAACAATACTTAATGTAACCAACAAGGCCATGGCTACAAGCGGCAACTACCGCAACTTCTATTACAAGAACGGCAAGAAATACGCACATACCATCGACCCTGCAACCGGCTATCCTGTACAGCACAACATTCTCTCCGCGACTGTGCTTACGGACAACTGCGCCACAGCCGACGCCTACGCAACGGCATTCATGGTAATGGGTCTCGACAGGGCGAAAGCCGTACTTGCCAAGCATCCGGAGCTTATGGCATACTTTATTTATTCTGACGAGCAAGGCCGCAACGCCGTATGGTACTCCCCTTCATTGAGAGATAAGATTACGGAATGACCAAGCTACGATAAAGACAAGGAGGGTCTAAAATGCCGCACACGATGTTGCACGAAAAGCTACTTGAACTGCCATTATTTCAAGGCATGAGCAGGAACGACCTTGAACAGGTAGCTACGTCTACAAAATTCAGGCATCTGGCTTACGCTAAATGCAAAACCGTCGTAAACGAAGGCGACGTTTGCGACAAGATTTATTTCCTAATCAAGGGTACTATCAGTGCAACTGGACATGCGGATGACAACGGATATTCAATAACGGAGATAATACAAGCACCGGAAATACTGCAACCCGAACGGATATTCGGACTTACACAACGATACACACGCACATTCACAACCGTCACGGACTGTACTTTCATCTGTCTCGACAAACTGGAAATCCTTGAACTGGCAAGCAAATATGAAATATTCAGGCTAAACCTGCTTAACATAATCTGCACAAAATCACAACGCTTCACACGCTTTCCCTGGCGTGTACATCCCAAAGACATACGCCACAAGATAACAAGGTTCGTTGAAACAAGGAGCCTTCGCCCCGCCGGTGAGAAAATAATACGCATAAAAATGGAACGGCTCGGCTATGAAATAGGCGAAAGCCGCCTCAACACTTCACGCGAGCTTAACGCCATGGCCGCAGAAGGAATAATAGCGTTAAGGCGCGGCGAAATACACATATTCGCTTTGGAAAAAATCATACGAACATAGACTGAGGCGAATATTACCCCGTCGGCGGAATTACTTGCGTCTCTTTACAGCAAACACTTTCGGTTTGTTGCATTCCGGCGGCTTTTCCTTACGGTTTACACTTGCTTCCTGCGCGTTTGCAAGAGGCCTCCTTTTATAAAGCAAAAGACCGTCTTTCACAAGGCAAACAAGCATGTTTTGAAGGCTGAAAAGCCACCATTTGAAACTGTAATCATCGCCATGCCGCCAAAACATTTCCACCAACGGGTAAATATTAGTTAAATTACCACCTTGCGGCTACACACAATGAATAAATTGAGTATCTTTGTAGTCAAAAACATATATGGACGTCAGTATGAATGGAAATAAGGCAGAAGGCCAACGTAAAAACCCTTTTTTTGAACCGTACAATACCCCTCACGACACTGTTCCCTTCGAAAGCATCAGGCTTGAAGATTTTGAAGAAGCCTTTATGGAAGGCATACGGCGTGACAACGAACAAATAGAAAAAACAATAAACAATCCGGACAAACCGACTTTCGACAACACTATAATCAACGTTGACGACGACAAGGACGGATATTACGACCTGTTGCCGCGCGTGTCTACCGTATTTTTCAATCTGCTTAGTGCCGAGACGAATGACGAGATGGACGCGTTGGCACAGAAAATGCAGCCTATATTGACGAAACATGCCAACGACGTAAGACTGAACAAACGCCTGTTTGAACGCATAAAAGCCGTACACCTGCACCACCGCAGGCTTACGCCGGAAGAAAAAATGCTGCTCGACAACTGCTATGACGGCTTTGTACGCAGCGGAGCTTTGCTTGACGATGAAGGCAAAGAGCGCCTTCGCCAACTCACGGAAGAGGCAAGTATGCTGTCTTTGCAGTTCTCCCAAAACCTATTGAAGGAAAACAAGGCTTACACCCTGCACATAACCGGCGAGGCACAACTTGACGGACTGCCCGACACTGCACGTGAAGCCGCCGCCGTTACAGCGCGTGAAAAAGGACTTGAAGGCTGGGTTTTCACGCTCGACTACCCCAGTTACAGCCCTTTCATGACATATTCTACAATGCGCGAACTGCGCAAACAGATGTACATGGCACGCAATACCGTCTGCACGCACGACAACAGCGAGAACAACCTTGACATCTGCAAACGCATAATAAACCTACGGCGGGAGATAGCACAACTGTTAGGCTACAAGACATACGCCGAATATGTACTGAAACACCGCATGGCCGGCAATGCACGCAACGTGTACAGACTGCTCGACGACCTCATCGACGCATACAAACCAACGGCTATCAAGGAGGTTGAAGACATTGAGAAAATGGCTCAAAAAGCCGAAGGCAAGGACTTTAAGATGGAGCCATGGGATTTCAGTTACTACTCGCACAAGCTGCAATTAAAGAAGTTCAACATCGACTCGGAGATGCTGCGCCCGTACTTCGAGCTCTCCAATGTAATAAAAGGAGTGTTCGGACTTGCCAACAGGCTCTACGGCATAACGTTCAAAGAGAACAAAGACATACAAGTGTACCATCCCGACGTAAAGGCATACGAGGTCTACGACAAGGACGGCTCGTATCTCGCAGTGCTGTATGCAGACTTTTTCCCTCGCAAAGGCAAGCAAAGCGGAGCGTGGATGACGCAATACCAAGGGCAATGGATTGACCGTAAGGGCGAGAACGTGCGTCCGCACGTAAGCGTAGTGATGAACTTCACAAAACCGACCGACGAAAAACCTGCGCTGCTTACACTTGGGGAAGTAGAGACGTTTCTCCACGAATTCGGGCATTCACTGCACGGAATGTTCGCCAACACAAGGTTTGAAAGCCTTTCAGGAACAAACGTCTGGTGGGATTTCGTAGAGCTGCCGTCGCAGTTTATGGAAAACTACTCGGTGGAAAAAGACTTCCTGCGCACGTTCGCTTTCCATTACAAGACGGGCGAACC
>ENA-ORSA01002920-ORSA01002920.1-human-gut-metagenome-genome-assembly--contig:-NODE-2920-length-11505-cov-13.389956_pt1 | contig 11505 bp, 9 predicted proteins | sample MGYA00242179_ERZ509142 | MGnify/ENA primary metagenome ERZ509142 (study PRJEB26280, sample SAMEA2338659) | human gut metagenome | biome: human gut; feature: human-associated habitat; material: faeces... | reverse complement strand
TCGGCCATCCCGACAAGTTCTGCCATGACCCCGAGCAGACCAACTGGATGAGCGCCACCGTGGAGACTTTGGACCAGAAGATCATCCCCTATATCAAGAACATCTGCAAGCGCGACCCCTTCACCGGCCATGTGGTCACCGGCGGCATCGTCACCGTCAAGGACTCCTCCTGGCTGATGAGCTGGACCATCAACCGCCAGCCCCAGTTCCGCGACCAGCCCAAGGACCACTGCCTGGTGTGGGTGTACTCCCTGTTCACCGACAAGCCCGGCGACTATGTGAAAAAGCCCATGCGGGCGTGCACCGGCAAGGAGATCTGCATGGAGTGGCTGTACCACATCGGCGTGCCCGAGGATCAGATCGAGGATCTGGCGTCCAACAGCGCCAACACCGTACCCGTGATGATGCCCTATATCGATGCGTTCTTCATGCCCCGCGCCTACGGCGACCGGCCCAATGTGGTGCCCGACGGCAGCGTGAACTTCGCCTTCCTCGGTCAGTTTGCCGAGACGCCCCGCGACACCATCTTCACCACCGAGTATTCCATGCGGACCGGCATGGAGGCCGTCTACACCCTGCTGAACGTGGACCGCGGCGTGCCCGAGGTCTGGGGCAGCGTCTATGACGTGCGCGACCTGCTGAACGCCACCGTGAAGCTGCGGGACGGCAAGAAGGCCACCGACATGGAGCTGGGCCTGATGGAAAAGCTGGCCGTCAAGAAGCTGCTGGGCAAGATCGAAAACACCGATATCGAAAAGCTCCTGAAGGAATACCACGTCATCTGACAGCCCCCAGCATCACCCCCAAAAAAGGAAGACCGGCTCTCGCCGGTCTTTCTTTTTTATTCTCATGCGTCGGCGGGGTAGGACCGCCGCGGGAGAAACTCAGTTCTCGCGCTTTTTAGCGGTCCACGCCATACCGGTCACGGACAGCACCGCCGTCACGGCGTACACGCCGATACCCGCGTCAAACGTCTTGGGAGAACCCTTGGTGGTATCGGTAGTAGTGGTGGAGGGAGAATAATAGTAGTAGTTGTTGGACGGCTTCTGCTCCTCCGGTACGGTGTACTCGCCGGACGACACCTTTTCCCCGTTGACCGTCACATCACCCACACCATCGGCAACGGTGATCTTGACATTCGCGTTAATGCCGGTGATCTCGCCGCCCTTGGTTACAGTCACCTTCTTGCCACTGTTGGCCGCGGACGCGATCGCCGCGCTGCCCACTGCATACATGGTATTCTGGCCATCCACCACGGTAGCACATGGGCCGTTGACGGCATCGCCCATCAACTTCGTTACCATTTCCTCAGAGGTAAAGATACCACCTGTAACTGTAAGCTGATTTTCGTTGTGGGGGCAGAAGCGAGCGGCACTCACCTGTGCAAATTCACCGTTGGAGATCGTGACTGCACTGGTATCCCCTTGAATATCGATCACTTCATTCGTAGTCGTGTTAAAGGTGAACTTGCCACCCTTGATTTCCACCTTGCCGCCGTCTTTTGCATGTACTTCACCACCGAAAATACCACCGGCTATCGTCAGCTTCCCTCCCTCAGTGGTCACATCCGTTTCAAGTTCACCGCCGTTGATCGTAGTTTCGCCGTCCTCCGTTGTTCTGACGCCGCGTTCGAAGGTTCCGCTATTGATGACCAACTTATTGTGGTTTATGAAATTCTTGTTGGCATCAAACGTCCCGCCGTTCACGGTCAGGCTGCCCTTGTTCTCGATGCTGCCGGTGTAGCTGCCGCTGGAGATCTTCAGCACCGCGTACGGATGCACCGTCAGGTTAAGCGCACAGTTCCCATCAAGCGTTGCCTCACTTTCGGAAATACTGCGGCTCTTGGTCGCAGCGATCTCACCGCTGTTGGTATTTGGTGCACTGGACACGTTGCTAAATTCGTTATAGGAAATTGCCGAACACAAACTGCCCTCGATCTTCCCTTCGTTGCGGCAATCCTTGATCGTAAGTTCATTGCCCTTGGAGTTCACCGCCACAATACCTGCTGCGGCATTACTATCACTTGTCGATTTCACGGCACCGGTATTCACACAGCTCTCCACAACACCAGTTCCATCGTCACTGACGTTGTACACAATTCCGCTCGCCCCTTTTCCGCTGATGCTGCCGCTGTTGGTACAATTCTTTACAATGAAATTCGCACTCTCTGCGTAAGTCACGATACCCGCAGCCCCATTAGGAGCCTCATCACCGATACTTCCCTCATTTTTGCAGCCGATAACCTCAACGCCGTTGCCTTCGATCTTGACAACAACACCTGCCGCCTTGCTGCTGCCGGTCACGCTCGCCTTATTGGTACAGTTGATGATCTTGCTTCCTGCTCCGGCTTGGCCCACAACGCCCGCAACACTTGCACCGCTGACCGTACCCGCAACAGTAACATTCTGCACCGTTGCGCCCTCGATTGCCTCGAACAGCGCGCCATAATCTGTGCAATTTGTGATTTTCAATGTTATCGTCTTGTTCTGACCGTCAAATGTTCCCTTGAACTTTATACCACCAGTTTTCCTTTCGCCGATAGGCGTCCACTCCTGTGTGCTGATATCAATATCATTGTCCAGCACCACTTTTTCGCCTTCGAACGTCTTACTGTCGTCATTCACCATTTTGGCAAAGGCAAGCAGCTCCTCACCGCTTTTGATATGGTACACCCCATCTGTCTCTGTCGTCAGTCCCGCCGCCCAGCTGACGCTGCACAGCCCCAGCGCCAGTACCAGCGCCAGAATGGTTGCCAACAATTTCTTCATGTCTCAAACCCCATTTGTTTTAGATTTCCGCAGGACGCATCGTTTTAAGATCGTTAAAACGCAAATGCAGAGGTACCTCTGCGGATAGTCAGATTATAGCACAGTCACACCGTTTGTCCAGCCTTTTTGTGGAAAATTTCCGTTTTTTTGCCATTTCCGGTAATGGAAATCGTGCAAAACACCCCCTGACGCCCAAAAGAGACGGCAGCGCCGTCTCTTTTTGCGTTCAGTTATACTCCCGCACCACGGCGGTGACCTTGCCCAGCAGCGTGGCCTCGCGGCCGTCGATGGGCCGGTAGTTCTCGTTCTCCGGCAGCAGCCACACCTCGCCGTTCCGGCGGCTCAGCCGCTTCACCGTGGCCTCGTCCCCCAGCAGCGCCACCACGATCTCGCCGTTGTGTGCCGTGGGCTGGCGGTGCACCACCACCAGGTCGTCCGGCAGGATGCCCGCGTTCAGCATGGACTCGCCCCGCACCCGCAGGGCAAAGTACTCCCCCTCGCGTCCGCCGGTGTCGAAGGTCAGATAGTCCTCAATGCACTCCTCCGCCAATATGGGGCTGCCCGCGGCCACGCTGCCTACCACGGGGATGCGGTCCGCCGCCGGCGCCGCCTCCTCCTGTACCGGCGCGCCGTCAGGCATTTCCCCCTGCATGGGCTGTGCCAGCGTCAGGGCCCGGCCCTTGCCGGCCCCCTTGGTCAGCACGCCCAGCTCCTCCATGTGCTTCAGGTGGAAATGCACCGTGGACGGCGATTTCAGTCCCACCGCCTCGCCGATCTCCCGCACCGAGGGGGGATACCCCTGCTCCCGCAGTGCCTGGGCGATGTAGTCGTAGATCTTCTGCTGCATTCTGGTCATCTTCGCCATAGCCATGCCCCTTTCATGCGCCCCGTGTCGGCGCAGGTCCATTTTTTGTATGTGCGCCGCGTCCGCTGTTCTTCCGGCTCTATTATATCACACCCTTTCGCGCATTGCAACATTTGTTCTATTTCTTTTTGCAGTTTTTTCTGAGGCTGCAGCAAAGACGACCCTGAAGTAACACAAAAAGCAATGAAAGAAATCCCGTTTCAACGGGCATTTCACTCTTGACAAGGGCCGACGGTATATAGTATAATGATTTTCGCTGACACGGTGACATAGCCAAGTGGTAAGGCAAGGGTCTGCAAAACCCTCATTCCCCGGTTCAAATCCGGGTGTCACCTCCAACCAAAACTCCCGAAACGCCTGTGTTTCGGGAGTTTTTTCATGCCTGAAAGCAGGCTTTAGCCTTGTTTTTAGCCTTATGCGGAGCGCCCAGCCCGTTGAAACCGTTGAAAAAGGAGGGGGACGGAAGCTTCCGTCCCCCTCCTGCGGTATTGGTTCTATTCTATGCAGGCATCTCGTCCGTCCGTGTCGTTTAGCCCAGCTTTGCCCACGTCAGGGGGCCGACGATGCCGTCCACACCCAGACCGTTGGCCTTCTGGAACGCCAGCACGGCGGCCTTTGTCTTGCTTCCGAAGATGCCGTCCACGCTGCCGCAGTCAAATCTTCACGCTTCAGAATTGGCGCGACAGTCTTGACACCGTCGCGCTTACGCTGCCGTATGCGGACAACGGCAAGCACGCCTATACGCCGGACTGGTCGAAGTTTCCCAGCGGGCAGACTTGAAACTACAGCAGCTCGCCCAACGTCAGTGAAGGCTCGAACGCAAAGCTTACTACATTCTGCTGGCAGAAAGACGCTGGTGGACGCGGAACTGCCGCCCTACGCGGTAACGGCGCTGATAAGCTACACCGGCACCGCGGCGCTGCTGCGCCGCCGCAAGCGTGAGGCCTGACGAGGCACTGCAGGAAACAGGAAACACCACCCAATGGGTGGTGTTTTTTCGGCGGAACAGGCACGCATCCCCCAGGCAGGACCGCCTGGGGGTGTGTTTTATTGCTTTCGCGCGGTGATATAGTCGTCGCCGGGACGCCAATAGGGACAGGATCGGGTATCGGCGGCCAGGAAGCGGGCCAGTTCGTCCTCGTCCAGATCCATGTCACAGATATAATCGTCGTAGTCCTCGTCATATACATACCACACGCAGGTCTCACACTTGTCCATCATACGTCCTCCACCAGCCGATGGCTGTCGAATTTGCAGAAGCGGTAGTAGATGAGCGTGGCCACGCTGCACACGAACCAGCCGGCGGGGTAGCTCATGGCGATGGGGATGATCTCGTTGGAGACATAGTTGGCCACGATGTAGAGGTATATCTGGCGGAAGACCACGAAGGAGCCCAGCATGATCCACATGGGCACCTGGCTGTTGCCCGCGCCGCGGAGGGCGGCGGAGTAGATCTGGTTGATGCAGAAGAAGAAATAGAAGGGTGACAGCAGCCGCAGCAGCAACGCGCCATAGGACACCACCTCGGCCTTGCTGTTGAAGAACGCCGTCAGGTCCGGGGCCAGCAGCAGCACCGGCACCAGCAGCACCGCCGTCACCGCGAAGGACAGGTACAGCGCCGTGCGGACGCCCTTCTTGGCCCGGGCCGTATCGCCCACGCCCAGGTTCTGGCCCACAAAGGTGGTGCCGGCCATGGCGATGGACTGGACCGGCAGGATCACCAGCTGGTCCACCTTGGTATAGGCCGTCCAGCCGGACATACAATCCGGGCCGAAATAGTTGATATAGCCCTGGACGAACACGTTGGAGAAAGCGGTGATGGCCATTTGCAGGGCGGCGGGTATACCCACGGACACGATCTGACGGAGGACGGACCAGGTCATACGCAGGGCGCGGAGCTCCACGCGGATACAGCCGGCGGTGCGCATGAGCACCCAGATGGTCAGCGCGGCGGACACCGCCTGAGCGATGATGGTGGCGTAGGCCACGCCCTCCACGCCCATGCCGAATTTCAGCACAAAGAGCAGGTCCAATCCCGTGTTCAGCACGGCGGACATCAGCAGGAAGTAGAAGGGGCGGCGGGAATCGCCCACGGCGCGAAGGATACCGGAGCCCATGTTGTAGAGCAGCAGTCCCATGACGCCGGCGAAGTAGATGGTCAGGTAGGTGGTCTGCTCCGGTGCCACCTCGGCGGGGGTCCTCATCAGGCGGAGCATCAGGGGCGTCATGGCGATGCCGGCGGCGGTGAAGACCGCGCCCATCAGCAGCGTCAGCACCAGGGAAGTGTGGACCGCCTGGCGGACCTTATCCTCGCGGCCGGCACCGTAATACTGGCTGATGACCACGCCGGCACCGCTGGACAATCCCAGGAAAAAGCCGATAAGCGTGTTGATAATAGGGGTGACGGTCCCCACGGCGGAAAAGGCCTCGTTGCTGACGTAGTTGCCCACCACCCAGGTATCCACCATGTTGTAGAGCTGCTGAAAAAGATTGCCCACCATCAGCGGCAGGGCAAAGTTGATCAGATGCTTTGTGATGCTGCCCTTGGTCATGTCCACGTCATAACGGGCGGCGCGGTGGTGGGTGTGGAAGTGCAGATGCAGATGGCTGGAATGGCGCATGGAGGCTCTCCTTGTAACATACTTCTTTACAGGAATTTTACCATAATACCAGCCGGGGCGCAACAGGGAGAATGCCGGTTTTTCGGCGCGGACAGTGCCGCAGAATGGGCGGGAATGGACGGAGGAAGCGCGTTATTCCGGGAATTCCGTCCGGTCCGCCGGACGCATGATGGACACCTCGTAGGCAGTGCGGTCGGTGGTGACGCCGTTCTCCGTTTTGGAGTAGACACGGCTCTGGACCCGCCCCTCGGCGGTGAGCCGGGCACCGGTGTGCAGCAGGGACACCTGCTGGGCCACGGCGCCCCAGGCGATGCAGGGCAGATAGTCGGCGCGGCCGTAGCGGCGGTTCACCGCCAGGATCATGTCGCATATCTCGCGGCCAAGGGGCGTGCGGCGGAGGGCCGGCTGTTTGCACAGCACGCCGCTGAGGAAAATGCGGTTCAGCGGTTCGCCGGCGTCATGGGTCAGGGTCTGGGCGAAGGTGGAGATGACCAGGCGGCTGCCCTGGCCGCTTTTGTTGTTGAAGGAACGCAGCTGGCCGGTGATATGTACGCCGTCGCCGGGGGACACCGGCGTCAGCAGCAGAAGCGGCCGGGGGACGATGACGGGCAGCTTGTCCGCCTGACCGGACAGGCGCAGGACGGACAGGGTAAAGCGGTAGAACGCACAGCCGTGGTTCACATGGGACAGCAACGGCGCGTCCTCGGCCACGCCCCGCAGCTCCACGCGGTTGTAATTCAGCTCCATAGTACACCTCGTTTGTTGAGATGTCACAGCCTATGTGGGGCGGGGCTGGAATATGCCCCCTTTTCAAAGCGTTCAAAGTATGGCATAATACAGCAAAAGGAGTGATGACCATGCGTTATAAGGGAAAGGTATACCGACCGCCCAGCGAGGCGTACAGCCTGATCGTGCAGGTGACCTACGGGTGCAGCCACAACAGGTGCGCCTTCTGTGATATGTACGACGACAAGCACTTTGCCATGCGGCCCATGGATGAGATACGGGAGGACTTTGAGCTGGCACGGCGGGTATACCGCCGGGTGGAGCGTGTCTTTCTGGCGGATGGGGACGCACTGATGCGGAGGACCGGCGACCTGGTGGAGATATTGGGGCTGGTCTATGGGCTGTTTCCGGAGTGCCAGCGGGTAACATGCTACGCCTCCCCCACCAGCCTGCAGATCAAATCCGAGGACGAGCTGCGCCTGCTGCGGAGCAAGGGCCTGCAGATGGTGTATATGGGATTGGAGTCCGGGTGCGACGCGGTGCTGGAGAAGATGCAGAAGGGCCACACGGCGGCGGAGATCGTGGCGGCGGGGCAGAAGGCCCGGCGGTGCGGGCTGGCGCTGTCGGTGACGGCTATCTCCGGGCTGGGCAGCGTGGCACACTGGCGGGAGCACGCCGCGGACACGGCCAGAGCCGTCAGCGAAATGAAGCCGGACTATCTGGGGCTGCTGACGCTGATGGTGGAGCCGGGAACGCCGCTGGAGGCCTGGGTGCGGGAGGGCAGCTTTACGCTGCTCAGCCCCCTGGAGGTACTGAAGGAAACAGAGCTGTTTTTACAGCACGTGGACAGCGAAGGAACCGTGTTCCGCACCAACCATGCCAGCAACTATCTGACGCTGAAGGGCACACTGAACGGCGACCGGAAGGCGCTGCTGGCGCAGATCGCCGCGGCGCTGGACGGTCGCCGGGACCTGAAGCCGGAGTTTTTGCGGGCGCTGTAATGCACACGCGCATTCAAAAGGGCTTCCCACAGGGAAGCCCTTTTGCTGTCCAACCAGCCCCGCGCTCTGCGGAAAGGGGGCGGACTTGACAGGACGGGTGGTTTTGTATATAATAAGCGGGATTTATCTTAAAAAGGAGGATATGGGGCGATATGGATACCGACAGCGGCGACCATCCCGGGAACTTGCCGGGCTGCCATCTGTTTTTTGCGGCATATCTGCGCCGCCTGACGCGGGGCAGACGTGCTTTTTTGCGCCTTTAGACCGGCGCGGATCACAGAAACAGACGACAGAAAAAGGAGCTATTGATCGTGTCAACGACTACATATATCATTATTATGGCGGTATGCCTGCTGCTGTCCGCCTATTTCTCGGCCACGGAGACGGCGTTCTCCTCGGCCAATGTCACGCGGCTGAAAATGCTGGCGGAAAAGGGCAACAGCCGGGCCGCGCTGGCGTGCCGGCTGCTGGAGCGCTATGACAAGCTGCTGTCCACCATTCTCATCGGCAACAACATCGTGAACATTGCCATGGCATCCCTGGCCACGGCACTGTTCGTCAAAAGCTTCGGCGATGCCGGCGCTACGCTGTCCACCATCGTGGTAACGGTGGTGGTGCTGATCTTCGGCGAGATCTCCCCCAAGAGCATCGCCAAGGACTGCGCCGAGAACTGGGCCATGACAGCCGCACCGTTTCTGCGGTGCCTGATCTGGCTGCTGATGCCGCTGAACGCGCTGTTTTCCCTGTGGAAAAAGCTGCTGGCCAGGATGTTCCATCTGGATGGGGACAACAAAATGTCCCCGGAGGAGCTGCTGATGCTGGTGAACGAGGTGCAGCAGGAGGGCAGCATCGACAAGGACGAGGGCGACCTGCTGAAGAACGCCATCGGCTTTTCCGAGCAGGAGGCGCAGGACATCCTCATCCATCGGGTGGACCTGGCGGCACTGCCGGTGGACGCCACCAAGGAAGAGGTGGCGGACCTGTTCACCCAGACAAAGTATTCCCGGCTGCTGATCTATCGGGAGGACATCGACCACATCATCGGCACCATACACCAGAAGGACTTTTATGTGGGCTGCGGCGTGACGGACAAGCCGCTGGAGGAGATACTCTCCCCGGTCATGTTCGTGCTGGAAAACGAGCCAATCAGCCTGCTGCTGAAAAAATTGCAGCTGGCCAAGACCCAGGTGGCCGTGGTGGTGGACGAGTACGGCGGCACCTGCGGCATCGTGACCATGGAGGACATTCTGGAGGAGCTGGTGGGCGAGATCTGGGACGAGCACGACGAGGAGGAGGTCTTTATCCGCAAGGTGGACAAGGACACCTATCTGGTGGACGCGGCCATGGACTTTGACGATTTTGCCGAGTTCTTCCATCTGAACGAGGAGACGGAGATGACGTCCGTCAGCGGCTGGGTGATGGAGCAGTGCGACCGGGTGCCGGAAGTAGGCGACCGGTTCAGCTGCCAGGATCTGGACGTGCTGGTGACGCGGGTGGACAACCACCGCACTTGCGAGATCAAGGTGGTCCGGCGGGAAGCGTCCGGCGGCGAGATCACCGACGAGACATAAGCAGAAGCACCCGGAGGCATAAGCCTCCGGGTGCTTATTTTTTCCTGTGAGGAACCTCCCCTAAGGTGAGTCCAATACTACCATACCACCATCCGCCCGCCAATGCAAGAAGAACTTTCGCTTCTGCAACAATTTCTCCCTAATTCTATATATTATATGATAATTCCGATGAAATATCTGCGTTTTGCACCGTTGACAGCGGAGGTATGGGGGTGTACCATCGGAGCATATTTTTTACAGGGGAGATCGTGGGATGAAGTATATTTTTGTGACCGGCGGCGTGGTGTCCGGGCTGGGAAAGGGCATCTGCGCGGCATCGCTGGGGCGGCTGCTGAAGCAGTGCGGTCTGCGGGTGCGAAACCAGAAGTTCGATCCGTACCTGAATGTAGACCCGGGGACCATGAGTCCCTACCAGCATGGTGAGGTGTTCGTCACCGACGATGGGGCGGAGACGGATCTGGACCTGGGGCACTATGAGCGCTTCGTGGATGAGGCGCTGACCGGCGACAGCTCCGTTTCCTCCGGAAAGATCTTCTGGTCGGTGCTGAACCGGGAACGGCAGGGCGGCTATCTGGGCGGCACGGTGCAGATCATCCCCCATGTGACCGACGAGATCAAGCGGCGGTTGTACGCCATGGATGACGGACAGACGGACGTGGTCATCGCGGAGATCGGCGGCACGGTGGGTGACATCGAGAGCCAGCCGTATCTGGAGGCCATCCGTCAGGTGGCGGCGGAGCAGGGACGGGAAAACGTGCTGTATATCCACGTGCCGCTGGTGGTCTCCATCCCCGGCAGCGGCGAGCTGAAGAGCAAGCCCACACAGCACTCCGTGAAGGAGCTGCTGAGCGTGGGAATCCAGCCGGATATCCTGGTGTGCCGCACCGACAGCCCGCTGCCGGAGGACATGCGGAAGAAGATCGCACTGTTCTGCAATGTCAGTGAGGACTGCGTCATCCCCAACCTGACGGCGTCCACCCTGTATGAGGTGCCCCTGCTGCTGGAGCGGGAGGGGCTGTGCCGGGTGGTGTGCCGCAAGCTGGGACTGGGCGCCGGCGAGCCGGATATGCGGCACTGGCAAGATCTGGTGACGCAGATACACGCGGCGGAGCAGCATCATGTGACCATCGCGCTGGTGGGCAAATACACGGAGCTGCACGACGCCTATCTCAGCGTGGCGGAGTCCCTGTTCCACGCGGGCACCGCCTGCGGCGCACAGGTGGACATCCGGTGGGTGGACTCACAGCACCTGACGGCGGAAAACCTCACGGAAACGCTCTGCGGGTGCAGCGGCATATTGGTGCCCGGCGGCTTCGGTGACCGGGGCATTGAGGGGATGATCCTGGCGGCGCAGTACGCGCGGGAGAAGGGTATCCCCTATCTGGGCATCTGCCTGGGGATGCAGATTGCGGTCATCGAATTTGCGCGGCACGCAGCCGGGTGGGCGGATGCCCACAGTGCAGAGTTCAGCGCCGTGACGGCACATCCGGTCATCGACCTGATGCCGGACCAGGTGGGCGTGACCGCCAAGGGCGGCACCATGCGGCTTGGCAAGTATCCCTGCGTGCTGGCGGAGGGAACAAAGGCCCGGGAGGCCTACGGCCAGCGGGAGATATGGGAACGCCACCGTCACCGGTATGAGTGCAGCAACGTGTTCCGGCCGGAGCTGGAGGCCGTGGGCCTGCGGGTGGCGGGTACGTCGCCGGATGGCCGTCTGGTGGAGATGGTGGAGATACCGGACCATCCGTGGTTCGTGGGCTGCCAGTTCCACCCGGAGTTCAAGAGCCGCCCCGACCGCCCCCACCCCCTGTTCCACGGCTTCGTCACCGCCGCATTGGAGCAATAACGATAAAAAAGAGAGCCGCTCCCACCGGAGCGGCTCTTTTGCGTGTGAACAGACCCTGTAGGGGACGGCGTCCTGCAGTGGAGCGCAGCGGAACAAATGCCCTTGGG
>ENA-ORSA01002917-ORSA01002917.1-human-gut-metagenome-genome-assembly--contig:-NODE-2917-length-11520-cov-3.839337_pt1 | contig 11520 bp, 10 predicted proteins | sample MGYA00242179_ERZ509142 | MGnify/ENA primary metagenome ERZ509142 (study PRJEB26280, sample SAMEA2338659) | human gut metagenome | biome: human gut; feature: human-associated habitat; material: faeces... | reverse complement strand
CTAGGGGCTGCAATTCTTGTGGATGCGGCGGCAGCTGCGGCTGCGGCAATAACTGGTGGTGGATCATCATTCTCATTCTGGTGTGGCTGTGGCTCACCGGCGGCAATGCCACCAACATCTCCGCCTACCGCACCTGCGGCTGCGGCGATACCAGCACGAACGGCTGCGGCGGCTGCGGCTGTGGCTGCAATTAAGCCAACCCCACGCAAAAAAGGGAGCCAAAAGGCTCCCTTTTCTTTATGCAGCATCATTCTTCTTTTGCGGGCAAAGGTACCGTTCCCTTTTCTATCAGATCCGTGATTGCCGCCACCGCGCCCTGCGGAATACTCCGCTGCGCCAGCATCATACGGTTGCGCATGGCTGCGCTGCTCAGCAGCCGCCGCACGGCAGAAAGGGTATCCCGCACGCTCTCGGTCCCCAGTGCCATCCTATAGCGAGTAAAGAATTCCAGATTGCGGCTCTCGCAGCCGGGGACGCTCAGCATCAGCACCGCCGGCACCCTCTTTTGGGCGATCTCGGTACAGGAAAGCCCGCCAGGCTTACCCACTACCAGGTCGGCCGCCGAATAGTAAAGATCCATTCGGTCGGTAAAGCCCACCGGGTACAGCCGCTCCAGGAATTTGGCATACCGCTGCAGCTCCTTCAGGTCGCCCTTGTTCTTCCCGCAGATGACCACCACAAAGCTATCCTTGGGCAGTCGGCGCAGCAGTTTCAAGGCCAGGGTCGTCATCGGCCCGCAGCCGATGGAGCCGCTCATCACCAGTACCATCTCCCCCTGCTGGGGCAGGTGCAGCAACCGCCGGGCCACATTCTGGTCCACATGGGTGGCCATTGCCGGGTTGGTGGGGATGCCCAGCGGCAGCAGGCGATCCTCCGGGATGCCCCGGGCGGTAAATTCCGGGATCAGCCTCTCATCCGGAATGACCCAGTAATCGGGCGTGATCTCATCCACACAAGGACTGCAGGTGTAATCGGTAGCAATAAAATAAAACGGATTTTTATATTCATATTTCCGGCGCAGCCTGGTCAGCATCTCCGCCGGGAACACATGCGGCGTCACTATGGCATCGAATCCACCCGAAAGCAGGTAGCGGTACAGCTGCGGCACACAAATGGCATTCATCTTGTATTCAAAGGAGGTCTCATCCTCCCCCAGCACCCGCTCTTCTTTTTTGCGGTAGCCCGCCCCGTATATTTTGGGAAAATACCGGTAGGCAATGGTGTGCAGATGGCTGATCGCCTCCGAAAAATGCTTGGGCCCAAAGGAAAGAGCATCCGCCACCGCGCAGGTGTGCCCGCGGGATTCCAGCTCCCGGCGCAGGGCTGCCGCCGCGGCATTGTGTCCGCCGCCGGTATTGCAGGTCAGGATGAGAACTTTCATGTCGTTTCGGCCCCCTTTCTTTGGCAGCGCCGCAGCAGGGCGCACAGCCGCGGCCGGTTATACCGTTGGATGATAATACACGGAATGTGAGAGAACCCATACAGCAGCACTACCAATACCGCCATCGGTCCATGAGCAAAGACAAATACCAGCGGCGTCGCCAGCATCAGTACCCAGTGGATGAGCTCCGCCACACAGGTTTCCTGCAGCAGTCGGGTAGCGTTTTCGGCGTCGTTCTGCCCACGAATGGTCTTGGCATATTCATGCCCACCCCAGCGGCTTTTATCCGGCACCCTGTCCTTCCACTTGCGGATCTCCATTTTTTCATAGATCTTGCCGTTTTTCTCCCATGCGCAGGTCTTGTAGGGGAAGCGATCCCAGTGAAACCACCGGCGGGGCAGCAGCTCCCCAATGATCCCGCCGCTGATGCCCAAAGCCGCGATCACCCCCACCGAGATGGTCGCCTGCAGGGCGGCCTGCGGCGCAAACAGCCACAGCGCTCCCAGGATAGCCGCTACGGCCAGACAGATCAAAATGGGCGTCAAGATCGTCATAGGTTTCTCCTTTTCCTCATTTACAGTATGGCGAAAAAAGCTGTAAGAGGTATTATAGCATCGCGGCCGCCTTATTTCCATCCGGGAATATTAACATTATCTTAATTTGGGACACACCGGCCTATTTGGGTAAAAAAAGGAGGACCCTGCGATCCTCCTCTGTGCTCAGCGGTATTCCGCCGCCTGTCTGGCAATATAGGCCGATTCCGGCAGTGTATATTTCTCCCTGAATTTCACATACATCTCCCGGAACGCATCGCTGTCACGCTTCATTTCGTTCAGGTAGCGGTGGGAGTCCAGCGCGTCGTGCTGCAGCTCGATGACCGCCACCGCAATATTGGAGCAGTGGTCGGAAATCCGCTCGTAGTCAGTCAGCAGGTCGGTTAGGATAAATCCCAGCTCGATGGAACAGCGGCCCGCCTGCAGGCGTGCCAGATGATTCTGCTTGATCTCCTTGGTCAGTGCGTCAATGACCTGCTCCAACGGCTCCACATGGTGGGCCATCTCATGGTCGGTATTGATATAGCAATCGGTTGTCAACTGCAAAATCTCCCGCACCGCAGCGGAAAGCACCCCCAACTCCCGCCGGGCCTCCTCCGAGAAAAACAGCGATTTGATCTCCAGCTCCTTGCCGGCCTTTACCAGGTTCACGGCGTGGTCGCCCAGCCGCTCAAAGTCCCCGATGGCGTGCTGCATTTTCCCCACGCGGCGGCTATCCTGCTGGGAAAGCGCCTGCGCCGAAAGGTACACCAGGTAGGTATCCAGCCGGTCCTCATACAGATCCAGCGTGTCCTCCTGCTTCAGTACCACCTCGGCGTCCTGCTCATTGTAGGCGCCGATAAGCGAGATCGCCCGTTCCAGCGAATCTCTTGCCGTCCCGGCCATCCGGAAGGTATAGTGGTCACACTCCTGCAGCGCCACCGAAGGGGAACGGAGCAGCAGCAGGTCAGGCGCGTACTGCATGGAGTCCTTAGGTGCCGTTTCGTCTTTGGCCTTCACCAGCCACTTGCCCAGCTTCACCAGGTACTTGGTAAATGGCATCAAAATGGCGGTAATAGCCAGGTTATAGATGGTATGCACCATGGCAATATTCCATGGTGTCACTGCAATATGGATAAAATCAAGCTGAAGCACCGAGGTGATCAACAGGTACAACGGCAGGCAGATAACAGTACCAATGACCTTGATGGAAAAGTGGATGACCGCCACCCGCTTGGCCTTGTAGCTTGTCCCAATGCTGGAAATCAGCGAGGTGGCGCAGGTACCAATGTTCAGGCCCATCACCATGGGAATGACCATCTCATAGGTCAGGCTGCCGGTCAGCGCCAGCGCCTGCAGAATACCCACCGAGGCCGCCGAGCTTTGGATCACGGCGGTAAACAGGGTGGCCACCACCAGGCCCAGTAACGGGTTACGCAGCCCCGCTAGGATCGCCGAAAACTCCGGCATCTCCGCCAGCGGGCTTACCGCGTCGCTCATCACCACCATGCCGTACATCAGCACTGTAAAGCCCACCAGCACCGTACCAATGCTCTTTTTCTTATCGTTTTTACACACCATCATCATCACTACGCCGATGATGGCTAAAATGGGCGAGAAATTTTCGGGCTTCAGCATCTTCAGCCACACATTCCCGCTTTGAATGCCGGAAAGGGAGAGGATCCACGCCGTCAGCGTGGTGCCGATATTCGCGCCGAAGATGACATACAGCGTCTGGCCAAATTTCATGATCCCGGAATTGACCAGACCCACCAGCATAACCGTGACCGCCGAGGAAGACTGCACCGCTATGGTAATGGCCGCGCCCAGCAGCAGGCTCACCCAGGGGCTCGCTGTCATTGTTTTCAGCAGCTGCTCCAGCTTACCGCCCGCCATCTTTTCCAGGTTACTGGACATCACATTCATACCGAACAGGAAAAAGGCCAGGCCCAGTACCAGCCGCAGAAGCGCAAAAATATCCATGTCTTCTTCTCCTTCGGGCATCCACCCGCCCATTACTTCATCTTTGCATACTGTTTTATTGTAACTCATTTGGGGGAAAGTTGTCCAGTCAATTTGCCGCAAAGGATGCATTTTCCCCATATTTGTGCAGTTGCATAAATATAGGGCAGGCCCAGCGGCCCGCCCTATATTTTTTGCCGAATATTCAGTTCATGCGCCGGCGCTGAGCTCGCCTGCGCTGCTTGGCACGGCGGCGCCGCCGCGCCATAAAGTACGCCCGCAGCACAAATAAGATCACGATCAACGCCCCCAGCACTATGCCAATCCATTTCAGCACCGTCAGCACCACAGAGCCGCTGCCGGCCGTCGTGACATCATCCTTTGGCACATCCTCCACGGGGGCATAGGTCTCCACAGTGTACTCCATTGGGAAAGTTCCCACCAGCTCACCACCGCACCACAGCTCCACCTGCGGGTCTATGCGTTCTCCCACCTTATATCGGCTGGGGATATTATATTTCAGCGCGATGCTCTCTACCGCCGTTCCCTTCGGCACCAGCACATCCAGGTCCCCGGTCGCCGCTATATGCACCATCCCGGCAGTATTGGTCAGGCTCCCCACCGGGATATCATACGCCGCTATCTCATCGGTCTTTACCGAAACCATGCTGTACCGTTCAAAGCAGTAATCAAAAAGCGCTATGGTGTCCTTGTACTTGCCCCACTTGTCGCTGCAGTCCAGCACCACGCACAGCAAAGAAAGTCCATCCTTCTCCGCCCAGGTCACCGCCGTATGCTGCGCCTCGGTGGTCCAGCCCAGCTTGCCGCCCTTGGCGTAGGGATAGTAGTAAGCGCTTTCCACCAACATATGGTGGTGGGTACCGATGTTTCTTGCCACATCCTTTTTGTTGGTCTTGGGGATGGTATACTCCGTCGCGCAGAAATATTCCTCAAAGCCCGGCACCGTCATCGCCCACCGGGTGATGCGCGCCATATCATAGGCAGTGGTATAGTGGTCCTTATCCGGCAGGCCGTGCGCGTTGGTAAAGTGGGTATCGCTCAGTCCCAGCGCCGCCACCTGCTGGTTCATCAGCTCCGCAAAGTCGGTCAGGTTCCCGCTCACCGCCTGGGCTATGGCATTGGCGCAGTCATTGGCGGATTCCACCATCGCCCCGTACAGCGCATCCTTCAGGGTAATGATCTCCCCCGGCTCCAGCGCCAGGTGGGTGGTCTCGCCCCACTTCCATACATCGCTTACCGTTTCCTGAGAAACGGTGATGCGGTCCTCCGGCTTGGCGTAGGTCAGCCCCAGCGCTGTTGTCAGTATCTTGGTAATGCTGGCCGGATATTCCTTCTCGTACATGTTTTTTTGCAGCAGCACCTGCCCGGTCTTGGCGTCCATCACCACATAGGCATTGCTGTAGGTTTCCGGCACATCATCCTCCGCCGCCATGGCCGGTGTTATCAGGCCGGTTGTTATTATCATCATCGCTGCCAGCAGCAGCGCCGTTACTCTCTTCATTCTGTTCGTTCTCCGTTAAAATGGGGTATATTTTTATTATAGTGCCCACTGCCGCGAAAGTAAATGAACTGTGCATGAATTTTGATTGATTTTTTCCAGCTGGTATGATAGAATACTTTAGTAACCTCAAAAATGCTGGAATAGCTCAGCCGGTAGAGCAGCTGATTCGTAATCAGCAGGTCGCGTGTTCAAGTCACGTTTCCAGCTCCATTCTCCCTGCCTTCGGGCAGGGAGTTTTTCTTCCCCCCGCTTCCCTTGCAACCGACCGCGTTTTATGCTATCCTTAAATAAATATATCCATCAAGAAAAGAAGGTGCCCCTTATGTCCCTGCAGGAATCCGGCGAAATGTATCTGGAAACCATCCTTGTTCTCTCTCAACGCACAGGCTTTGTCCGCGCCATCGATATCGGAGAGGAAATGGGCTACTCCAAGCCCAGTGTCAGCCGCGCTGTCGGCATTCTGCGGCAGGGGGGCTACATCCATGTCGCGGAAGATGGCGGCATCACACTCACCGAATCCGGCCAGGCCGTGGCGGAAAAGATCTACGAGCGTCATCGCCTGCTCACCAGCTTTTTGGTCAAACTTGGCGTTGACGAAAAGACCGCTGCGGAGGACGCCTGCAAAATGGAGCATGTCATCAGCGATGCCTCCATGGAAGCCATCAAGCGCCACGCCATGGGCCACATCCAGTAAGTTCACCGGGAGGTACGGCTATGCACGAGATCAAATGTCCCAAATGCGGCGAAGTCTTTACCGTGGATGAATCCGGCTATGCAGCCATCGTGGGTCAGGTACGGGATGAAGAATTTCACCGGGAGCTGGCCCAGCGGGAAAAGCAGCTGGCCGCCGAAAAAGAAAAAGATCTGGCCCTGGTACGCACTCAGGCCGCCCGCTCTCAGGAGCAGTCCGAGGCCCAGCTGCAGCGGCAGATCGAAGAACTGAAGGCCCAGCTTCTCTCCCAGCAGGCCCAGCGGGAGCTGGCCGTACAGAAAGCCCTGGAACAGCAGACCGCCGATCTTTCCGCCCGGGATCAGACCATTACTGAACTGCGGGCCCGCCTGAACGCAGCCCAAACCGAGCGGGAGCTGGCCATTCAAAAAGTGACCTCCGAGAAAAAGGACGAACTGATCGAAAGTCAGCGGGAAATCGATAAGCTGACCTATCAGCTGAAGGAAGCCGCAGCCGCCAGCCGGGAAAAGGAGCAGGAGCTGCGGGAAAGCTACAAGCGGGAGCTCAGCAGCAAGGATGAGGTCATCGCCTATTATAAGGACCTCAAAACCCGCCTTTCCACCAAAATGGTGGGAGAAACGCTGGAACAGCACTGTGAGATCGAATTCAACCGTCTGCGGTCCGCCGCTTTCCCCAACGCTTACTTTGAGAAGGACAACGACGCCCGCACCGGCAGCAAAGGCGATTACATCTTCCGGGAGTCCACCTCCGATGGCATCGAATTTCTCTCCATCATGTTCGAGATGAAAAACGAGATGGATACCACCGCCAGCAAAAAAAAGAATGAGGATTTCTTCCGGGAACTGGATAAGGACCGTCAGGAAAAGGGCTGCGAATATGCCGTCCTGGTTTCCCTGCTGGAGCCGGACAGCGAGCTGTATGGCGGCATCACCGATGTCAGCTACCGCTACCCCAAAATGTATGTCATCCGTCCTCAGTTCTTCATTCCCATCATCACCCTGCTGCGGGGCTCGGCACTCCATACGGTGGAATACCGCCGGCAGTTGGCAGAGATCCGTAATCAGAATATCGATATCTCCCACTTCGAGGAGGAAATGAACGACTTCAAGACCCGCTTCGGCCGCAATTACGATTTGGCCAGCCGCAAGTTCAAAACCGCCATCGAGGAGATTGATAAAACCATCGACCACCTGCAAAAGACCAAGGACGCCCTGCTCTCCTCCGAAAATAATCTCCGCCTGGCCAATGATAAAGCCCAGGAGCTTTCAGTCAAGCGCCTGACGAAAAACAATCCCACCATGCAGGCCAAGTTTAAGGAGCTGGAAGCCGCCAAAACTCCTCCCCTGCCGCAGGAACCAAACGAATAACAAAATCAGCACCGTGGAACTGCTCCTCGGTGCTGTTTTTATTCTTCCGCGCGCTCTCCACCCCCGGCGGGCACCCCTGCGCTCCCCAGGGCCGCGCCTCCGCTGCGCTTCGGGCAGCCCTTTCCCGCTCCGGTGCGCCCGCCTACCTTTTCCCTGCCGCAGCTCATATGCACCGTTCGCAGTACTCCGCCACATCAAAGGGATCCAGCCCGCTGTCCTTCTTCAGGTACAGCGGGTGGTGCGGGTGCCCCTTCACCGAGCGCTTCCCTGCCGTGACCCACCGGGCGCCGTGCCGCTCTCCGGCCGCTATCATATCCTGCACACAGCCTTTCAGGTAGGGCCGCATCTCTATAATGTTCCCCCAGGCCGCCCATACTGTCGGCTCCTTACTCAGTTCCAAAATATACTCGAAAGCCTCCATATTGGCCCGGTGCAGCCGCTCATCCCGCTCCCGCGCCATATCCTGCGGCCGGGTAGCCCGCTGCGGGTACACATTAAACATAATAAAGCTGTCGTACCCATTTCCCAGCGCGATCCGTTCCACCGATTTCAGGGTATTATCCAGGTGGTCCGGCTCCGCCGTGGAGGGGTTCACCCCAATGCAGATAAGCGGTTTCTCTCCCTTGGTGCCCAGCACATATCGGTACTCCGTATAAAAGTCCGGCACATACAGCCACCGGCCGGTATCGTAGTCCGCCTCCCGGCCGCTTTGGCGCATCGCCTCGGCAAAGGATAATATCTCCATCTCACTGGTAGCTATGGCGGGAATATGCATACTGGCACCTCCGGGAAAAATACTTTCCCTCATCATAGCGTATTTTGCCCCAAACGGCAAGTCCCTCTGTTTTCCCCTTACTTGCCCATCTCCTCCCGCAGCCGCTCTATGGCGTGCTTCTCCAGCCGGGAAACATAGCTCCTGGAGATCCCCAGCTTCCTGGCCACCTCCCGCTGGGTCATCGGCGGCCGGTTATCCAGCCCGTAGCGCAGCCGCAGCACCCGCTGCTCCCGTCCCTCCAGCACCCCAAAGACCTCCCGCAGCTTCTCGGCCTTCAGCGTCAGGTCCAACCGTGTAATGATATCCTCCTCATCGCTCACCAGCTCCATCAGCGTCAGGCTGTTGCCGTCCCGGTCGGTATCCAGCGGGTCCTCCAATGAAACATCCCCCGCCGTCTTCCTTCGCGCCCTAAAATACATCAGAATCTCATTCTCAATACACCTAGAAGCATAAGTCGCGAATTTTGTCTTCTTCTCCAAGTTATAGGTCTCCACCGCCTTTATCAACCCTATCGTCCCTATCGAGATCAGATCATCCTGCTCCCCGCTCACCGCGTAGTACTTCTTCACGATGTGCGCCACCAGTCGCAGATTGTGCTCCACCAGCTCGTTCCGTGCCGCCCGGTCTCCTCGGCTCATCCGCTCCAGGCAGTCCCGCTCCTGCTTAGCCGTCAGCGGCCGCGGGAATGAACCTGAAGTCGAAACATGCAGCGTCAGCAGCCACAGCCCGCCCAGCAGCGTCAGTACCATTGCTCCCAGCATCACTTATTCCCCCTCTCTCTTTAGAGGGTATGCCCCGCCGACAGAAAAATGCCAGTCCCGCCTCAAATGGACAAAGCCCTCCGCCCGCTTTGCCCCTCCGCCCAAAATACCGCCCGATCCCTGTCGGATACTTGATATTTTTGCCGCCTTATAATAAAATTAGTCTATCCTAATTTTAATTGCCACATGTCAAGGGAAAGGATTATCACTATGACTTTGAATGAACTCAAAACCGGCTCCTCCGGTATCATCACGGCCGTGGGCGGCGATGGCCCGCTGCGCTGCCGCCTTTTGGATATGGGCCTCATCCCCCACACCCGCGTCACCCTGCAAAAGGTCGCCCCCATGGGCGATCCCATCGAGATAAGGGTCCGCGGCTATGAGCTGACCCTGCGGGTGGAGGAAGCCCAAAAGATCGAGGTAAAGGAGGCCGCGGAAATATGATCTTCGCATTGGCCGGCAATCAGAATTGCGGCAAAACCACCCTGTTCAATGCCCTCACCGGCTCCAATCAGCATGTCGGCAATTTTCCCGGCGTCACCGTCGATCAGAAAATGGGCGATATCCGGGGCGAGAAAAATTGCTCCGTCGTCGATCTGCCAGGCATCTATTCGCTGCGGCCCTATACCCAGGAGGAGATCGTCACCCGGGATTTCATCCTGAATCAAAAGCCGGATGGCATCATCAATATTGTGGATGCCACCAATATCGAGCGTAATCTCTACCTTACTTTGCAGCTTTTGGAGCTGCGGGTCCCCATGGTACTGGCCCTCAATATGATGGATGAGGTGCGCGCCAACGGTGGCTCCATCGATGTGCAAAAAATGAGCGCCGCCCTCGGCATCCCGGTGGTACCCATTTCCGCCGCCAAGGGCGAGGGTGTATCGGAGCTTATCACCCAGGCGCTCACCGTCGCCCGGGGCAAAATCCTACCCAAGGTCACAGATTTCTGCACCGATGATTCCGCCGTCCACCGCTGCCTGCACGCCGTTATCCACCTCATCTCGGATCACGCCGAACGGCTGGGCGTCCCCACCCGTTTCTGCGCCGCCAAGCTCATTGAGGGGGGCGACACGCTGGAAAAGGACCTGCGGCTGGATGAAAACGAAAAGGAGCTGCTGGAACACTGCATCGTCCAGATGGAAAACGAAACCGGGCTGGACCGCAATGCCGCCCTGGCCGATATGCGCTATACCTTCATCGAAGGGGTCGTCGCCGCCTCGGTCACCAAGTGCCACGAAAGCCGCGAGCACGCCCGCTCCGTCCGGTTCGATCAGATCCTTACCGGCCGGTACACCGCCATTCCCACCTTTTTGGCGGTCATGTTTCTCACCTTCTACCTCACCTTCCATGTCATCGGCCAGCGTCTTTCCGATCTCCTGGCCGTCGGCATTGATGCGCTCACCGCCCTGGTCGATGGCGCTCTCACTGCCTACGGCATCAATCCGGTGGTCCACAGCCTCATCATCGATGGCATCTTTGCCGGCGTGGGCAGCGTGCTGGTGTTCCTGCCCATCATCGTCACCCTGTTTTTCTTTCTCTCCATCCTGGAAGACACCGGCTACATGGCCCGTGTCGCCTTTGTAATGGATAAGCCGCTGCGCCGCATCGGTCTTTCGGGCCGCAGCATCGTGCCGCTGCTCATCGGCTTCGGCTGCTCGGTGCCGGCCATCATGGCCACCCGCACCGTCTCCTCCGATCGCGACCGCAAAATGACCATTCTCCTCACCCCTTACATGAGCTGCTCTGCCAAAATCTCCATCTACGCCTTTTTTACGGCGGCATTTTTCCCGCAGTACGGTGCCCTGGTGATGATCGCCCTTTATCTTCTCGGCATCCTCATCGGCATCGTGGCGGCCCTCATCATGAACCACACCGCCTTCCGCGGCAAGCCCGTCCCCTTTGTGATGGAGCTGCCCAACTACCGGCTCCCCAGTGCCAAAAGCGTGGGACTGCTGCTGTGGGAAAAAGCCAAAGACTTCCTGCAGCGCGCTTTCACTGTCATTTTCCTGGCCACCATCATCATCTGGTTCCTGCAAGGCTTCGATACCCGACTCAATGTCGTGGCGGATAGCTCTTATAGCCTATTGGCGCTCATCGGCCAATGGATCGCTCCCCTTTTCGCCCCCCTCGGCTTCGCCGATTGGCGCTGCGCCACCGCCCTCATTTCTGGCTTTGTCGCCAAGGAATCTGTCGTCAGCACCCTGGAGGTCCTGCTGGGCGGTGCGGCCGTCACCGGGATGTTCTCTCCCCGGGCCGCCATCAGCTTTTTGGTCTTTACCCTGCTGTATCCCCCCTGTGTGGCGGCCATAGCCACCATCCGCCGGGAGCTCGGCTCCACCGTGAAAACAGTCGGCGTGGTAATCCTGCAATGCGGTGTAGCATGGCTAGTAGGCTGGCTGGCCTATGCCATCACAGGGCTGTTCTGATGGGCCCCCTCGATTGGCTGCTGCTGGCAGTAATCGCCACCGGCACATTTTTCGCTCTCCGGGCCGTCCGCCGGGGCCATACCGGCAGCTGCTGTGGCG
>ENA-ORSA01002914-ORSA01002914.1-human-gut-metagenome-genome-assembly--contig:-NODE-2914-length-11534-cov-3.192525_pt1 | contig 11534 bp, 8 predicted proteins | sample MGYA00242179_ERZ509142 | MGnify/ENA primary metagenome ERZ509142 (study PRJEB26280, sample SAMEA2338659) | human gut metagenome | biome: human gut; feature: human-associated habitat; material: faeces... | reverse complement strand
CCAATCAGAGAAACACTTTTCACTTCGCAGTCAATAAGTTCCAGTCCCTGACGAACAGAAAATGCTACACCTTCCAGGCATGCTCTTGTAAGATCCTCCGCTGATGTATCCGGTGTAATTCCATAGTAAGCTCCTCTAATATCCGGATCAATCACAGGAAAACGCTCCCCTGTAATATACGGCAGAAACAGCACTCCATGGCATCCCGGCACACTGCTTTCCAGTAATTTTGTAGATTTCTTATAATCCAGCGAATCACCTTCTGAAAAAACTTTCGTGATCCATTTATGGACATTTCCTGCATTAAAGAACGGTACCACATTAATATAGGTTTTTTCTGAAAAACCAGCAAGATTGAAGACCCTTCCATGCAGATCCAGCGGGCTATTACTTATGGTCGCTACCCATCCAGATGTTCCAATATTTACATTGAATTCTCCAAAAGAAGCAATTCCACTGGCAAGTGTTGTCGCTCCCGCATCGCCAATTCCTGCATAAACCACTGTATTCTGATCATATCCACATAAATCCTGCATCTCTTCTACAACTGTACCCACCACTTCATGTGGATATTTGATTGGTGGAAACAATTCCAGATTTAGTGTTGCTGCCGTAATCAGCTCTTCATCCCATGTCATCTGCTTCAGATTCATGGCTCCTGCTGTCGCACACGCAGTTGCATCCCCACAGGCAATTCCTGTCAGGCAACGAATGATGTAATCTTTGGAACTGATCAGCACCTGCCTGGTCTTTGCATAGATTTCCGGCTCATGCTCTTTTACCCACAGGAGTTTTGCCAGGGGCATAGAACCATCAAAATGGTTACAGGTGATTGCTTCCAGTTTATCCTCTGTTACCATCTCCTGAATCTTTGCCGCTTCCAGACCTGCCCTCGCGTCCGAATAGAGAATTGCATCGCGCAGTGGTCTCCCCGCTTCATCAACCAGAATCAGATCCTGCATCTGTCCGCTCATAATAACTGCTTTGATTTTATCTGCTCCCACATGGGAAGTGAATTTTTTTCCAATCTGACAAAATGCATCAAACCAGTCATCTGGCTTTTGTTCCTTATAATCCTGTTGAAAATAAGTTTTGATTTGAACCAATTCTGAAGTCTTAATCTCGCCATCTGAGCTTACAAGTACACCCTTTACTGCAGTTGTCCCCACATCATACGTCGCAATATAATACATTCTTATACCTCTTCGATTGCCGTTTCCATATTTTTCAGGAAAGTCATCAGTTCCTCAACTGAAGCATTTAACTTCTTCATAATTGCTGTTCCTATGATAACTCCATCAAATCCATCCTGCAACAGCTGTGTTGCCCGTTCAACAGTTCCAATTCCAAATCCTGCCAGAAGATGACCGCTGGACTGTTCTTTTGCTGAATGGAACAATCGTTTATAAGTGTCTGTATTATTGACACAGCCTGTCGGTCCTGAGTATAGCTGTTGATAAATAATCGGAAACAGTTCACAGGTCTCGTAATTATTTTCCCACTCCATCCGGTCTCCGATAAATCCCAGCGTATCAACTCCAAATGTTTTCAGTTCTTTCAAAATTTCCAGTCTCTGCTCAATCTCCAGATCCGGAATCACAAATGCATCGATTACTCCATTTTTTGCAAGCTTTTTATAGATTCCTGTATCTATAAGATCTTTCTTATAACCCATAATCCAGATAGGATTCTCCACCGTATTTCTGAGTCTTTTCCAGAAATCCATATCCTCGCGGATCCCATGATCCACTACTTCATAGCTTTTACGAATAATTTCTCCATCTGCATAGGGATCTGTGGGAAATCCAATCTCAAAGATACCCATTCCACAGCTTTCTGCATCCTTCATATATGTAAAAAACTGCTCTTTATCAGGATATCCTGCCGTAAAAAAACCAACGAATGAGTGTTTATGCTTTTGAAAATATGCTTCATTTCTTTTATTAAAACATTGTAGTTTTGCCATTATTTTGCGTCTCCACGTCCAAGTTTCTGTGCAATTACTGCGAATATAATGATTCCACCTGTAATGATGTCCTGCATATAGGTCGGTATCTGAAGCATGGTAAGACCGTTTGCAAGAATACCGAGAATTGCAGCGCCAATCAACGTTCCGATCACGTTCGGAACACCTTTCTTTGATGCAGTACATCCAATAAATACGGCTGCATACGACTGAAGAAAATATCCATCACCAGCAGTTGTATTCGCAGATCCTACTCTGGATGCAATCAGCATGCCTGTGATACATGCCATAACTGCACAAAGTGCAAATGCAATATTCTTATACTTTTTAACATTAATACCTGAAATTTTAGATGTTTCCTCATTGCCACCGATTGCATACAGTTTTCTTCCCAATGCGGTATGTCTCATTAGATACCAGAAGATTACAACAGCCACAACCATCATCATGGAAAGTAACGGGATTCTTCCAATCTTGGTCATTCCCAGCCAGGAAAAACTCTTCGGAATATTTTCAAAAATCGTAGCTCCACCTGACAGACGATAAATAATACCTGACAGAACTGTACTCATGCCGAGTGTTGTAATGAAAGACAGCACTTTGAATTTTGCTACGATCCAGCCATTGATCCAGCCAATTACAAAGCTGACAATGATCGGGATGATAAAGCACACAACAATGGGCAATCCTTTTACTGCAAGAATTGCTGCAATGATTCCGCCAAGGCTGGCCATAGAACCTACCGACAGGTCAAATTCATTGATACTCATAACCAGCGTTGCACCAAGTGAAATCATAACCAGTAATGAAATCTGTCTGGTGATGTTGATAAAGTTTGTCAGTGTAAAAAATGAAGTCGGACTGATAATACTAAACAGAATAATAATCAATGCCAGCGCCAGTATGGTTCCATATGATTGCAAAATATACTTCACAGTTGGTTTTTTCGTTTTTAATTCAGACATAATGCTCTCCTCTTCCTTATTCGTAGCAGTACGATAATACTTCCGTTGTCGTCAGGTTTTCATTTACCAAAAGCTGCCTTGTCTCTCCCTGTACAACCAACTGTATGGTATCTGCTACTTCCAGTATTTCCTTCAGATCAGAAGAGACATATACGACTGCGTTGCCGGCATCTGCCTTCTCCCGAAGCAATTTGTGAATCTCATTTCTCGTCATGATATCTACGGCCTGTGTGGGTTCATCACACAAGAATACTTTCGGATCCGTCATAAGAGCCTTCGCAAATACTGCTTTTTGCTGATTTCCACCAGAAAGCTCAATAATTCTCTGATCAAGCCCCGTCATTCTTATCTTTAATGCTTCTGCCTTTTCTGAAACATCCTGTTTTTCTTTTTTCTCATCCAGATAACCATGCTTTGCATAGCGATCAATACAGGAAAGCAATACATTTTCCTTGATGGAAAGATTTCCAACCAGTGCCTTTCCTCTTCGGTCCTCTGAGATAAGAACCATTCCTTTTTTAATGGAGTTGGCCGGAGACAGCATATTCTGCTGTTCTCCGTCAATCGTAACCATTCCTTCTGTAATTGGACGATATCCATAGATTCCTTCCAGAAGTTCTGTTCGTCCGCTTCCTCCAAGGCCAAATACACCCAGAATTTCTTTTTCACGAACTTTGAGAGAACCCTTTTTCATAACACCGTCTTTGGTCCTGATCCCCTGTACTTCCAACAGAACTTTTCCAAAGTTCGTATTATGTACAATATCCGAGCCCTTCCACTCATCCGTCATCATGGATACAAGCTTATCTTTATCTACCTCGCTGGTCTTTACGCAGGAAACCATGGAACCATTTTTGAATACGGTGATCCGATCTGTCAGTCTGAAAATCTCATCCATTCGATGGGATACATATAGGACAGAAGTTCCTTTCTTCTTCAGTTTTCCAATGATGTCAAATAAAATCTCTGACTCTTTATCTGTCAGCGATGCTGTCGGCTCATCCAGAATCAACAGTTTGCAGTCATTCATCATTGCACGAATAATTTCCAGACAGGTCTTTTGCGGCGGTGACAGTTCAATCGCCATTTTTGAAAGATCCAGTTCGATTCCCAGTTCATCTCTGGTCTTCTCCACGGTCTCCCACATGGTCTTCCAATCTACCTGCATTCCTTTATGCGGATATTCACGACCCAGATATGCATTTTCTACACCGTCAAATGTAGGGATTAATGTTCTGTCCTGGTGCACAACATTGATGCCAAGTGTCCGACTCTGTGAAGGATTCGGAATCTTAACCGGCTGATCTTCCCAGAAAACAGTACCTTCATCAATACTGTAAACACCTGTCAGCATTTTGATCAATGTGGATTTCCCCGCTCCATTTTCGCCGACAAGTCCATGTACCTCTCCTGCTTCTACTTCAAAATTGATATTTGATAACGCATATACCCCATTAAAACTTTTGCTGAGTTTTTCTGTCCTTAAAAGCAATTGCCTACCTCCATTGGATCATTCCAATTATTCTGCATTCTCCTGAGTAATCAGAGTAGCATCTGCATACATGTCGCCTTTCTCAATCTCCTTGCCAGTATAGAGAAGTTTCATCTGCTCCAGTACAATGTCAGCCATTCCATCAAAGTTCTGTTTTACAGTTGCTTTTAAGTTTGTGCCCTGTTTGATCAGATCAACAGCCTGCAGTACACCACCTCCATGGCGAACTGCCGCGGATGTACCAACAACTGCCGTCTGACCATCAACAAATTCTCCGGCGGCCGTCAGTTCATCTCCGGCAATCGTTGCGAACGCGGTATCGGTGGTCAGAAGAATGCCCATAATGTACCGAACTTATACGAATATAAATTACATAGATTATTCTCCTATGAATCCCTGGATGCCGACAAGGCTCCCAGAGGTGTGGTAGGTATCCCCAGAGTACTGAATATGTACGAGGACTATCCGTTCTGGTTCACATTTTTCACCGAACTGGGCTACCGCGTGGTGCTCTCTCCCAGCTCCAATCGTAAGATCTACGAGCTCGGTATTGAGTCCATCCCGAGTGAATCCGAGTGTTACCCGGCAAAGCTGGCGCACGGTCATGTGACCTGGCTGATCCGTCAGGGTATTAAGTTCATCTTCTATCCTGCGCTGTTCTATGAGCGCAATGAATTCGAAGATGCGAACAACCATTACAACTGCCCCATCGTTACTTCTTATTCCGAGAATATCAAGAATAACGTGGAGGAAATTGCCGGCGGTGAGATCACCTTCCGCAATCCGTTCATGTCCTTCAGAGATCTGGGAACAGTAACGGATGCACTGACGAAGGAATTCACCGAGATTCCCGCTGGCGAGATCGCCGCAGCCTGTGAAAAGGGCTGGCAGGAGCTGGCGAATGCCCGTCACGATATGGAGAAAAAGGGTGAAGAAACGCTGGAATACTTACGTCAGACCGGCAAGCGCGGTATCGTGCTGGCTGGCCGTCCTTATCATGTAGACCCGGAGATCAACCACGGCATTCCCGAGCTGATCACATCCTACGATATGGCAGTGCTTACCGAGGATTCCATCTCCCATCTGGCAAAACCGGAGCGTCCACTGATCGTATCCGACCAATGGATGTATCACTCCAGACTTTACGCCGCTGCAAGCTATGTGAAGACGGTAGAGAATCTGGATCTGATCCAGTTGAATTCCTTCGGCTGCGGTCTGGATGCCGTTACCACCGATCAGGTGAACGATATCCTCTCCGGCTCTGACAAAATCTACACCTGCTTAAAGATCGATGAAGTCAACAACCTGGGTGCGGCACGTATCCGTATCCGTTCCCTGTTGTCCGCGATCCGTGTCCGTGAGAAACTGGGCAAGCACCGCACCATCCGTTCTTCCGCTATTGAGAAGGTACCGTTTACCGAAGAGATGCGCAAGGATTACACCATCATCTGTCCGCAGATGTCCCCGATCCACTTTGAGATCCTGCAGCCTGCGTTCAATGCCTGCGGTTACAATTTCGTCGTATTGGACAATGACAACAAGCACTCTGTGGATGTAGGTCTGAAATATGTTAACAACGATGCCTGCTATCCCTCCCTGCTGGTAGTCGGACAGATCATGGAAGCTCTGCTGTCCGGCAAATATGACCTGAACAAGACCGCCATTATCATGAGCCAGACCGGTGGCGGATGCCGTGCGACGAACTATATCGGCTTCATCCGCCGTGCCCTGAAGAAGGCAGACATGGAGCAGATCCCTGTCATCTCCCTGAACCTGGCGGGTATCGAGAGCAATCCCGGCTTCCATCTGAATGCAGATCTGATGCTGCGTGCAGCGGTAGGTGCCGAGTTCGGTGATATCTTCATGCGTTGTGTCTACCGGATGCGCCCTTATGAAGCAACTCCGGGGTCTGTGGATGCCTTACATAGAGAATGGCTTAAGAAGGTACAGGATTTCGTATCCGCAAAGCATATCAGCATAGGCAAGTTCCGCAGGATGTGTACCGAGATCATCCGGGATTTCGATGCGATACCGGTACTTGATATCAAGAAGCCCCGCGTCGGCGTGGTCGGCGAGATCCTGGTGAAATTCTCTCCTGCCGGCAACAATCATCTGGTGGAGCTGTTAGAGAGTGAAGGTGCGGAAGCTGTGGTTCCCGACCTGATCGACTTCATGCTATACTGCTTCTACAACCAGATCTACAAAGCAGAGCACTTAGGCACCAGCAAAAAGACCGCGAAGATCTCCGCACTGGGCATCTGGGCCATCGAGCATATCCTGCGCGGCTCTGCCGTGAAGGCATTTGAAGAAAGTAAGCATTTCGATGCACCCACCAGCATCTACAAGATCGTCTCCTATGCGGAGCCCATCGTATCCATCGGCAACCAGACCGGTGAGGGATGGTTCTTAACCGGTGAGATGGTCGAGCTGATCAAGGAAGGCGTACCGAACATCGTATGTACCCAGCCCTTCGGCTGCCTGCCGAACCACGTCGTAGGTAAGGGCGTTATCAAGGCTCTGCGGAAGGCATATCCTTCCTCCAACATCGTAGCCATCGACTACGATCCCGGTGCCAGCGAAGTCAACCAGCTCAACCGAATCAAACTCATGCTCTCCACCGCCCAGAAGAATCTGAAGAAGGGCGAAGGAAGCGCGGAATAAAACATTTATAGTCTGAAACCACTGCCCGCGGCAAGGGATTCCATTGGAATTCCATGCCGTGGGTGTTTTGTATTCAGATCTCTTTTCCCAAACAAACATCTTCTCAAAATCTCCCCTGTCATGTTATAATACACTCAGATATGCTTGTGCCTTCAAAAGTGCCCGCTCTATTGCTTATCTGCATGTCCCACAATGTTCATTTATCTCCATTTTCGCTAAAAGCTGTTTTCCGGCTATTTTAGTACAAAATTTCTCATATTTTTTCTTTTTTTGTATCTATTTTACCCTTTTTCTTTATTTTGATACAATCATCCCTTTTTCCACTTGAAAATTAGACTTTTTTGTATTTTTTTCTGGTATTTTATCCTATTTACACCAAACCATTTTGAAAGGAGTTTTTTATGATTCAGAATTTAGACACTCGCCTTAATAAATTACAGACACAATGTGACTACCTACGCCGCAAAATTTCCGCCTTTCCAGAAGGAGAATTATCCATTCAAAAAAATGGATCTTACCAACGCTGGATTATCAGAAAAGAGGAACAATCTGTATATTGTCCTAAATCAAATCGTTCTCTTGCAGAGATTATGGCCTTGAAAAAATACTACTCTCTTCTGCTACTGGAAGCCGAAGAAGAATTTTCTCTGCTAAGTTCCTATAAGAAAATTTCATCCTCACAAAGCCGCTCCAGGAAATTATCCTCCTCTGACCTTCTAGAGGAATCTTCACCATATTATGAATTGCTGCAAAGTCATTTTGCGAAGGACAAGCTTCCGGTATCGATGCAGAAATGGTGTGCGGAAAGCTATGAAACAAACAGTTCTCACCCGGAAAATCTAATTCATACTACACTGGCGGGACATAAAGTCCGTTCCAAATCCGAGGTTATCATCGCCAATCTTCTGTACACAAATCATATTCCATATCGTTACGAGGCAGCTCTGGCCTTAAATGAGTTGACAGTCTATCCTGATTTCACGATCCTGCATCCCACCACGCAGCAGTTCTTCTACTGGGAACACTTCGGGATGATGGACAAGAACAATTATTGTGATGCTGCCTGCAACAAACTCAAGTCTTACTGCTACAACGGAATCTTTCCGTCCATGCAGCTGATCACCACTTACGAGACCGGCAAGGTTCCCATTCGTTCAGAACAGGTACAGCAGATTATCACGCAGTACTTTTTATGATATGATGAAGCAAAATCACTTGCTTGCAAGTGTGATTTTGCGAAATGCATTGAGTGAGCTGTGCTCACGATATAATGAGCGCAAGAGAGCCAACATGCTTGCATGATTGGCGATAACCAAACGGGCACAAAAAAAGACCGGGCGTGTATCGACCTCCAGTCATTAGATTGATTCTGTTTCTAACTTTTGGGCGGTACAGCTCCGGTTCTTTAAGGTGAGCAAGCTCTCTTTCACCTGCAATCTCACGATGCATTTGCGCTGCGGTTCTCAATGTATTGTTGCAAGACTTCGGTGACTTCCTCCGGTGCCAGGCCGGCATCCTCGATCAGGTCACTTACTGCCTCCAGTTCTTTGCGCCTCTTCTGCTCATATAATTCTTCCAGTTCCCGTTCCTCGGATTCAATGCGGATATTCAGCGCATTGATCAACTCCTGTTTTGCCTGGATCTTTTCCTCCAGGGATTTTCTCTGTCCTCTTGGCATATACTGTGTGCTCCTTTCCTTATGGCAATACTATCGAAAAGGCCATTCATCAGGGATCACAAGCGTAGCATAAGCTGCCGTGATCAGTCATGAATGGCCTGATATGTTACAGTATATGGACAACATTGTAAAAATATACCATATGTCTGTTAATATTATACCGCTATAATTTTTGTCCTATCGGAACAAGCGTCCACAGATATTTTTCTTTGCTCACATCAAATCTGTCGGACCTAGCCCAGGTTGTCTACTGCCGCCTTCAGCTTGTCCAGTGCAAGCTCTAGAGTTGCTCTGGGGCAGGCAATATTCACTCGCTGGAAGTCTGCTCCACTGGGTCCGAACATTGCTCCGCCATCCAGCCAGAGTCCCGCTTTCTCTACGATAAACTGATCCAGTTCCTTGCCGGAAATCCCAAGTTCACTGCAATCCAGCCATACCAGATAAGTACCTTCCGGCTCTACCAGATGAATCTGTGGAATTTTCTCCTGCAGATATGCTCGCAGGAAGTTCAGATTCTCAAGCAGATAAGCTCTCAACTGATCCAGCCACTCCTGTCCGCCACGATATGCAGCCTCGCAGGCTACCGCTCCCAACGCATTCGGCTCATCGTATCCGGTCTTGTCGATTTCCTTCTGGAATGCTTCCCGCAATGTCTCATTTGAGATAAAAATATTGGAAATCTGTAAGCCTGCCAGATTGAAGGTCTTACTGGGTGCGGTGCAGGTCACGGTGAACTCCGCAAAACGGGGATCCACATTGGCAAACACCGTATGCTCAAATCCGGGATATACAAAATCATTGTGGATTTCATCACTGACTACGATCACATGATGGCGCAGGCAGATCTCTCCCAGATACTGCAGTTCCTCTCTGGTCCATACTCTTCCCACCGGATTGTGAGGATTGCACAGGATAAACAGTTTTATATTCTCCTGCACGATCTTGCGCTCGAAGTCTTCATAATCTATGCTGTACTGCGACTTTCCTTCAGTTACCCTTTTTTCGTATACCAATGTATTATCAATCACCCTACGGTCATTGTCCCTAATGATATTGGTAAAGGGATAATACACCGGATTTTGGATCAAGACCGCATCTCCCGGCTTTGTGAAAGCTTTTACCGCTGCACCCAGTGCAAATACCACACCGGGGGTCTTCATGATCCACTCTCTCTTCGTCTTCCAATTATGGTTTTTTTCCATCCAATTGGTTATGGCATTATAATAAGCATCCTTAGGCTGGGTGTATCCGTAGATTCCATGATCTACCGCCGCGTGAAGGCTTTTCGTAATCTCCTCCGATACTGTAAAGTCCATGTCTGCGACCCACAGTGGCAGCACATCCGCAGGCTTGCCTCTCTCCACGGCATAGTCGTACTTCAGGCAGTTCGTTCCCTTACGATTTATAATTTTATCAAAGTTGTATGTAGCCATACGAGTCCTCTTACCTTTCGACAACCTGCAAGCTTTCTGCCTGTGGCCCCAAGTTGCAGGTTAAATTTTTCTGTCAATCGTACCTATTCTACCAGGACCTTCTGCACGTCCTGACTCGTTGCGTCTGTTGTGGGACTTCCGTGAAACTTTCCGCGGAACTGGCTAAATTACTATGTATACCAGTCAACCCCACTCAGGCAAAGGCCTGCTCCAGGTCTGCCAGCAGGTCATCAATATTCTCAATACCAACAGACATTCTCAAAAGCTTTTCATCCACACCCAGAGCTTCCCTGACCTCTACAGGTACATCTGCATGGGTCTGCTTCATGGGATAGGTCAGAAGACTTTCCACGCCTCCCAGGCTTTCTGCAAAACGGATCAGCTTTACGCTCTCCAAAATTTTAACAGCTTTCTCCGCAGAATTCAATCGGAAAGAAATCATTCCGCCATAGCCGCTGCACTGTCTGTCAATCAGCTCCTTATCCGGTCTGGAATCCAGTCCGATATAATAGACTTCTTCCACTTCCGGTCTCTGTTCCAGCCAGTGTGCGATGGCCAGAGCATTCTTCTGGTGCTGTTCCATGCGGACTGCCAGTGTCTTGATACCGCGGAGTAACAACCAGCTGTCAATCGCAGACAGACAGGCTCCTGTAGTCTTGTAGATATTATAGAGCTGGTCATACAGAGCATTATCCTTCACCACCAGAAAACCGGACAAAGTATCATTATGTCCTTCCAGATATTTGGTTCCACTGTGTACCACGATATCAGCTCCTAATGTCAACGGCTTCTGGAAATAAGGAGACAGAAATGTGTTATCCACGATCAACAGGCATCCATTCTCATGCGCAAGATCTGCAATTGCCTGAATATCCGCTACTTTCATCATCGGATTGGACGGTGTCTCCAGATAGATAGCTTTTGTCTCCGGGCGCAACGCTGCCTTCACCGTATCCACGTTGGAAGTATCTACACAATCCACGGAAATACCATTCTTGCGACTGATCATGTTCCACAGTCTTAATGTTCCGCCATACAGATCATCGGTAGCGATCAGATGATCTCCGGGAGAAAAGATTTCCATCATTGCAGTGATTGCCGCCATTCCCGTAGAAAATGCCAGTGCCTCTGTTCCCTGTTCCAACAGAGCAACCGTCTTCTGCACTTCGTCTCTGGTGGGGTTGCTGCAGCGGGAATAATCATATCCCGTACTCTTCCCCAGGCCCGGATGCGCATACGCCGCATTCTGATAAATGGGCATGCTGATGGCGCCGAACGGATCCTTTCTCTCATTACTTCCCTGGACACATATGGTCTCTGCTGCAAATGCCATCTTTTT
>ENA-ORSA01002913-ORSA01002913.1-human-gut-metagenome-genome-assembly--contig:-NODE-2913-length-11535-cov-2.834146_pt1 | contig 11535 bp, 11 predicted proteins | sample MGYA00242179_ERZ509142 | MGnify/ENA primary metagenome ERZ509142 (study PRJEB26280, sample SAMEA2338659) | human gut metagenome | biome: human gut; feature: human-associated habitat; material: faeces... | reverse complement strand
GGGGAACAGCCGCCGCGCACATAGCCGGTATGGCCGAGCAATTCTTTCACGGCCAGCATGGAAAGAGATTTTGCCTGCACGGCATGGGCGGCCTTTTTCAAATCCAGTTCATGAGCGCAGGGAATGACAAACACATAGCATTGGTTTTTATTGTCTTTTGTGACCAGGGTTTTGTATACGCGCTCCGGCGGTACGCCCAGATGCTGCGCCACGGTAACGCCATCTACCGGGCCTTTGGCAGCATATTGATGGGCTTGATAGGGCATGCCCCAGCTTTCCAAAATGCGCATGGCGTTTGTTTTGTTTTCACGCATGAAGAGCCTCCTGATGAACGGATAATTGGCGTAGCACCATTTCCGTGCAGCGATCTGCTAGCTGCTCGGAAACGGGGACGCCGGTGCGAAATTGTAAGGAGAGATAACTGGCCAGGCCGAAACCGATATAGCCGATTTCAAAATCATCCGGCAGGGAGCAAAGTTCACCCTGCAAAAGAGCGCGCCGACAAAGCCGATGCACAAAAGCAAGATATTGATCGCGCAGCGGCATCATGGTTTGGCACATGCATTCGGCCAACGATTTCGGAAACCCCTGCTGCTGTAAATCGCTCCAAAGCATGCTGAGAATGGCGGTGTTGCGCTCAAAGAGCCTGCAAAGGCGCAGCGCCAGCGTATGAACGGATTCCGACAGCGAAAGCGTTTCGGGCAGGGGCGCACAGATGACGTCGCATTCCAGACGGGCATAATGGGAAAGGGCCTGGTTTAAAAGCGCTTCCTTGCTGTCAAAATATTCATAGACGGTGCCCTTGCCGATGCCGCATTCTTGGGCTATGCGGCTGATGGTTAGATGCTCATAGCCTTGCTGGGTGATTAGTTTTTGTGTAGCTTGCAAAATCCTAAGCTTTTTATCCGTCATGCAGGGTCACTCCCTTGCAAAGGCGTTTCGGGCATAAGGGTTTCATCCGGCTCGTCTTCCGGGTCCTGCGGCTTTAACGGCTTTTTATGCATCAATTGATACAACACAGGCACCAGATAGAGGGTAAGCAGGGTGGCATAGATCAGTCCGCCGATGGTGGTGATGGCCATGGGGCGCATCATGGCAGCGCCGGCGCTGGGATCCAAACACATGGTGGACATGGCGATGATGGTGGTAAGCGCCGTCATCAAAATGGGGCGCAGGCGGTCTTTCCCGGCCTGCAAAAGGGCGGATTGGGTATCTACGCCCTCACGGCGCAGCTGATTGACATAATCCACAAAGACAATGCCGTTGTTTACCACGATCCCGGCCAGAATGATGAGCCCGATCAACGCTACGGTGCTGACGGGGTTGCCGGTGAGCATGAGCGCCAAAAAGCCGCCCGTGAACGCCAGCGGGATGGTAAACATGATGATAAACGGGCTGAGCAGCGATTGGAACTGCGCTACCATGACCAGATAGATAAACACAACGGCCAACGCCATCATCAAAAGCAGGTTGCTGAAGGTATCTTCGATCATTTCGTTTTGCCCGGCCATTTGCACACGGCAGCCGTCCGGCAAGGACAGCGCTTCCAGCTGAGGCTCCAGCGCCTGGTTGATTTTGCCGATGTTGTATCCTTTTAGCAATTGGGCAGAGACGGTAACATACCGTTCCTGGCCGCTGCGGGTGATGGAATCAAAGCCCTGTTTCATGGAAAAATCCGCAACATCCGAAAGGGAAACGGATTTTCCCTGGGCGTTTTCCACCTTCATTTGCCGCAACGTTTTTTCGTTGACGGTATCGCCGCTATGCACATAGATTTCATAGGTAGATCCGTTTTGCGTAAGAGAGGTGGCAGCAGAGGGCTGTTTGATTTCCTGCTGCACGGCAGCATAGATTTGCCCGGTGGTCAGCCCTTTTTTGATGGCGGCGGTTTTGTCTACGGTGATGCGCAGTTCCGGTGTTTTTTTGCCAAGGCCGTCGTCTATTTCCGTAACGCCTTCGGTGTCTTTCAACAGCGCGGTAATTTTTTGAGCGCTTTCGCGCAGGGCATCCAGATCCGAACCGAACACCTCGATGGAAACGGCATCGCCCGTCATAGAGGAAAGGTCCGCCCCCTGGGAATTGATGGAGATTTCCGCTTGGATGGCGGCGGTCTGCTGGCGAAGCTGTTCGGCAACTTCCGTGGTGCTGGCGGAGCGATCGTCTTTTAACAAAACATAGACGCTTGTGGCATCGCCGCCCATCATGCTCATCAGCCCGGCGCTGCCGGAAGAGCCCAGAACGCCGACGGTTTCCACGTTTTCATTTTCCAGCAGCGTATCGGAAAGCTGCGAGAGCGTTTGGCGGGTTTGGGCTTCGGTGGCGTCCTCCGGCAGAGTGACGGATAGGGTAAGCTGGCCCATATCATTGGCGGGAAACAGTTCCGTACCTAAGCGGAACACGCCGAACATGCTGACGCCCAAAAGCGCGACGACCAGGACGATCACCCAGGCTTTATGCTGCAAGGTGAAAGAAAGGGAACGCTGATAGGCGCGGTTGAGTTTATCAAAGGTTTTATTTTTTCGGGCCGGTTGGCGGCGAAGCACGGTGGCAGCGCCGGCAGGCACCAGCGTCAGCGCCACAACGAGGCTGGCCAGCAGGGAATAGGCGATGGTAAGCCCCATGTCCGCAAAGATCTGCCGTGTGATCCCCTGCACAAAAAGGATGGGGACAAAGACGATGACGGTGGTCAGCGTGGAGGAGAAGATGGCGCCGGTTACCTGTTTTGCGCCCTGAATGGCGGCCTTGCGGGGCGGAACGCCTATGCTGCGCAGCCGATAGATATTTTCAATGACAACGATGGAGTTATCCACCAACATGCCAACGCCCAACGCCAAGCCGCTCATGGAGATGATATTGAGCGTAACGCCGCTGAAATACATCAGCACAAACGCCGTAACCACGCTGACGATGATGCTGGCGCCGACGATGACGGTGGGCTTCCAGTCCTTTAAGAACAACAGAAGGATGACGATGGCCAAAAGCCCGCCGGAGATAAGGTTGGAAACGATGGTGTTGATCATAATGCCGACATATTCGCCCTGATCCATGAGGGTTGTCAGATGCACGTTGGGATGTTCGGCCTGAATGGCGGCCATTTTATCCGCCACGCTTTGCGTCACTTCGGCGGTGGAATAATTGGGCTGTTTTTGCAGCATGAGCACAACGGCATCTTCGCCGTTTACCTTGGTATACAATTCATCGCTGTTGTCCGCTACGGTAACGTCCGCCACGTCTTCGATGGTTACATCGCCTACGCTGGGCAGGTTCATCAGCACCAATTGGCCGATGGCTTTGGGGTCGTTGATTTTATCGCCCACGCGCACCAGCACATCGCTGCCTTCATCGTCCACACTGCCGGCCGGCATGCTGAAGTTTTGTCCTTTTAACACGCCTTCCAGCATTTCCGTGGTAATTTCAATTTTGGGAGATTTGATGCTGGGCATGTTTTGGTTGATCTGCTCGCGGATTTGCGCTTCGGCAGCGGCTTTATCCACCCCTTCGGGCAGCTGAGAAAGCTGAGCCTGCACTTGCTGTTCGATGGCGCTGTTGGCTTTGCGGTTGACATAGCCGCGCAGCTTACTGTTGATTTTATTGACTTTGGATTGGTTGATGGTAATGCTGATCTGGTTTTCCACCAGCCCGCTGGCGCTGACGGAGGCCACGCCTTCGGTGGTTTTCAATTCCGGGAGGATGGTATCGTTGATATAGCTGCTGGATTGGCCGATGGCCTGCCCTTCCACGGAAACGGACACCGCCATGATGGGCATCATGTTTGGGTTCAACTTCATGATGGTGGGGTTACCGGCGTCCTCCGGCAGGGCATTTTTAATCAGATCCAGCATTTCGCGCATATCCGTTACACAGGCATCCATTTCGGCATTTTCTGTGAATTTCAAAACCACCATGGAGCTGTTTTCCTGGGAAATAGAGCTGACTTCTTCCACATTGCTGACACTGGCCATCGCCTGTTCGATGGGGGCGGTGACGGTGGATTCTATTTCCTCCGGCGAAGCGCCGATGTAGGTGGTGGAGACAATGGCATACGGCAAATTCATGCTGGGCAGCATATCCACTGTCATGTTAGTATAGCTGACGCCGCCTAAAATGGCGATGATAATGATAGCCACCAAGACGGTGAGCGGCTTTTTGACGCTATATTTGGACAACATATACAGAGTCCTCCCACAATACTGACCGACTGGTCGGTCAAACTCTGTTTTTTATTATAGAAAGTCCGCAGGCAATGTCAATATAAAAGACGGTTTTTTGAAAAACAGCGCAAAAAAGGGGAAAAGAAAAACCGCCGAAACGGCGGTTGTTTTCTTAAAAATGGGATTATAGCATATGTGCGCGCAATTCTTCCGGCGACTGTATGCTGAGAAGGCCGGGCGCAATATCAAACACGGTGCGGCAGCCGGATTCGCCCTTTTGAGACAGCCGGTAAGCGGCCCTGGCATAGCAGACAAGCACGCTGGAGGTGAATTCCGGATTGGAATCCAGCTTTAAGGAGAATTCCATGATGTGGCGGTTGTCTTCCCGGGTTTGCCCGCTGTGAATGACAAACCCGCCATGCGGAATGCCGCTGTGGTTTGCCCGCAATTCCTCTTCGGAGATGAAATGGACAGTGGTATCGTATTCATCAAAATAATTGGGCATGGTGACGATATCGTGGGTAACCTGCGCTGCATCCGCGCCGTCTTCCAGGACAACAAAACACTCACGCAGATGTTTTTGGCGGGTGGTGTAATCCTTTGTGGAGCCCCGGCGAATTTCTTCCATCACGGATTCTACCGGGATGGTATATTGTTTACCGTCTTTCACGCCTTTTACGCGGCGAATGGCATCCGAATGCCCCTGGCTGACGCCCTTGCCCCAAAACGTATAGGATTTGCCCTGCGGCAAAACGCAGTTCATATACAGGCGGTTGAGGGAGAACAGGCCGGGATCCCAACCGACGGAAATCACGCCCACTTTGCCGGAAGCTTTTAACGCGGCATCCATATCAGCAAAATAGGCGGGGATTTTGGCATGGGTATCAAAGCTGTCGATCACGTTAAACAGCTTGGCAAGGGCGGGGCCCTGCTTGGGTAGGTCCGTTGCGGAACCGCCGCAGACAATCATAACGTCTATTTTATCCTGCCAGGCCTCTGCCTGTGAAAGGCTGACAACCGGCACGCCGCTTTTTACGGAAAGGGAGCCGGGGTCGCGCCGGGTAAATACGGCCACAAGCTCCATATCCGGATTATGGCTCAGCGCCAATTCCACGCCTTTGCCCAGATTGCCGTAGCCGGCAATCCCGATTCTGATTTTATTCATAAAAAGGATCCTCCTTTAACAGATTCCGTGGGTAGCATACAACAAAAGAAGATTGCCTGCAAGACAGGGCAGGCAAAAGGGGAAAGCGCCGATCAACAGCAGCAATCCGCATCGCCATAATAATGGCCGATGGCGTCGGCGGCCCAGATGGCGTCTGCAATGTCGTCGGCCGTTACGTCAAAGGGCAAATTGTCCATGCAGCGCTGTTTGGCGGCCAATTCAGCAGCTTTGAGAATTTGTTCTTTGCCGGGATTATGCAGCCCCAGCGCGCACAGCGTGGTGGGCAGGCCGACGCTTTGGCAAAAATGCACAACCTCTTCCAATTCTTCTGCCGGCGCATTTTCCAACACGAGCTGCACCAGCGTGCCGAACGCCACTTTTTCCCCGTGATACATGGCGTGGGTTTCGGGGAAAAGGGACAAGCCGTCATGCACGGGGTGCGCTGCGGCCAAGCCGCCGCTTTCAAAGCCGATGCCGCTGAGCAGGGTGTTGGCTTCGATGACGTTTTCCACGGCCTTTGTGCAAAGGTGTTTTTCCACGGCCACTTTGGCGCGCAGGCCGTCTGACAAAAGCGTTTCATAGCACAATTGTGCCAGGGCCACCGACGCCAGCGTGCTTTTGGCGCGGGCGCTGTTGTTGCCGTCGCCGCGCTGGCAGGCGCGCGCTTCAAAGAACGTGGCCAGCGCATCGCCCATGCCGGCGACAAACAAACGCACCGGCGCATCGGCGATGACCTGGCTGTCTACCACGACGACATCGGGATTTTTGGCCATATGCATGGATTTTTCCGGCACACCGTCCGGCGTGTAGACAACGGCCACCGCGCTGCAAGGCGCATCGGTGGAAGCGATGGTGGGCACAATGGCAATCGGTGCGTTGGTTTGAATGCTCACGCATTTGGCAGTATCAAAAATTTTGCCGCCGCCCACGGCAACGAGAACATCGCAACCGCTTTGCGTATATTGCGTCGTAACCCGGTCGATTTCCTGCTGGCAACATTCGCCGCCGAAAATTTCAAACACAACAGCACCGTTGAAACCATCGGACAGAACTTTGCCAAAGCGTTTTTGGCCGGAAGAGCTGATCAAAATAAAAGGCTTTTGCCCCAGAGTCAGCACATATTGCGCCAAACGGGCCAATTCCCCTTTGCCCTGTACATACTTGGCAGGGCTGAGTAAAATCCTGGACATGGAGATGCCTCCTTATAAAAGATACCTGTATTTTACCACGATGAACGGGAAGATATAAAGCTTGGCTATGGATTTTCCCATAAGGTTGGGCTAAAATAAAATTTATCCGGTGAGAAAAGAGGAAAATGATGGATTATGAAGCTTTGCGCTGTTATTTGAATGAAAACGATCCGTATAGCAAATACAGCCATGTGCAGGTTGTGAAGCTGGAGCCGGGTAAAAGCGAAGTGAAAATGGAAATAAGGCCGGAAAACCAAAACTTTATGGGCTTTTTGCACGGCGGCGCGTTTTATACGCTGGCGGATGTAGCAGGCGGCGGAGCGCTGCTTTCCAACAACAGCCGGTGCGTAACGCTGCAGGCGGACCTGCATTTTCTGCACCAGGTGCACGGCAAAACCATCACCGCATACGGCCGCTGTGTGCATATGGGGCATACCACGGGGGTAAGCGAAGTGAAAATGGTGGACGAAACGGGAAATTGCGTGGCGGTATGCACCTGTACGATGTTTTTCACCGGGGAAAAGCTGGATATCCTGCTGAAAACGGAAAAGTAAAAAAAGGCCAAAGGGCCTTTTTTGTTTGCGGGAAAAGTTAGAGGAAAAATTTCATGATTACCATGGCGGCACCCAAAACGGTAAGCACGATGCCGGTGATGCGGTTGAGCTTGGCGGGCTCTGCCTTGTTTGCAAACAGAGCGGCGATGCGCGCGCCCAAAAGCGTAAACAATACACAGCAGACAAGCGCAAACAGATCCGGCATGCCGCCGATGGCAATATGGGAGACAGCGCCGGTGAGCGCGGTAAAGGTCATGATAAATACGCTGGTGCCAACGGCGGTTTTCAATTCATAGCCTAAAACGCTGGTGAGGATAAGCAGCAGCATCATGCCGCCGCCGGCCCCTACAAAGCCGCAGATAAAGCCGATGACAACGCCGCAGACGATGGATTGAACAGCCTTGGTTTTGGCGGATTTTGCGTTGGATTGTTCTTTGGTGGTCATCACGGGGCGAATTAAAAATTTGATGCCGAGCAGCAGCGTCATCACAACGGAAAAGCCGCCCATCATCTGGTTTGGCACAACAGAGGCAATGTAGCTGCCCACCATGGTGAACACCAATACGCTGGCCAGCATAATCAAGCCGTTTTTCACATCCAGGTTTTTGTTTTTGCCATAGGTGTAGGCCGAAATGGCGGATGCCAGCACATCCGAAGCTAAGGAAATGCCGACGGCCTGGTAGGCCGGCATATTCAAAAACGTGATCAGCATGGGGGAGATCACGGCCGCGGCGGACAGCCCCGCCAGCCCCGTGCCGATGCCGGCGCCAAGGCCGGCCAACAGATAGATGAAAATTTCAAATGGCATGGGACAATGCCTCCTGTAAATTCTGATGTATTTTTGCAAAAACGCCGTCCATCATATTTTTTTCTGCCGGCGTGATGTTTTGATATAACAGCGAAAGACAGTTTGCCTGGGCGGTTTGGGCGGCCGAAACGGCAGGCTCGCGCTTGTGAGGCTGAGATGGATACACCGCCGATCTTTTTCATCATGGCAGGCGGATAAAAACCCTCTGGCGGATAAACCATCGACGGATTTGCAGACCTGGGATTTGGAAAGCCCGCGCAGCTCTACGATGTCTTTGGCGGTATCATAGGGCGCATTGTTGGCCAGAAAAAGCAAAACATCCACTTCGTTTTTGGTTAAACCATACGCGGTGCAGACAGGATCCAGCTGCAAATAATAAAGCTTTTTCAGTTGCTGGCTATGCAAAAGCAAATTTGTATAGGTGTTTGGCATAGAGACCTCCAAACAAGTTCATTTTAGAACTATTTTGAGGCTATTATAAAACAGATTGAGAAAAAGTCAATACAAAAAAAGGACGGAGGTGCCGTCCTTTTGAAACAGGGATTATAAAAACATGGTTTTCAGCAGTTTTATGCCGGTTTGCGTTTGAAAGCAGCGGGCCAAGGCATGTTCGATGGCATCGCGTCTGCTGCCATCTTCATAGAGGTTGACGAGAAAATCCGCCTCCACCAAAATGCGGTAATCCAGGCCGTCAATTTGCGTGTAGGTATGATGATGACCTACGAGATAACACACGCGGTCTATCATTTCGCAGGGCAAATCGTAACGCGACAGCAATTGCCGGGCCTTGGGTGGCCCTTCGATTTCCTGATAGCGGCCGGCGCTGCTGTTGTATTTGGCACGGCTGGGGTTGATGCCGATATCATGAACCAGCGCAGCCAATTCCAGCGTAAGCTGGGTGGTATCATCCAGCCTTTCGGTTTGGCCGATCAGGCGGGCAAAATCATGCACTTTTATAAGATGTTGAATGTGTTTGGGCTGGCCGGCTTCATATTCGATCATATCGAAAAGAACGGCATTTAGAAGATCCTGCATTGCGAATGCTCCTTTACTTAGATTTTAACGAGCAGCGTTTTGGCGCTTTGAATCAGGGATTGATAGATCGGCAGCATAAAAGGCTCGCCGCACAGCGTTTCCAAAGAGGCAAGGGGCAGCCAGCGCACGGCCGAGTTTTCCTCCGGGCAAACGGAAAGCGGCGCGTTTTCATCGGCCGTAAAGACAAACGCAGCATTTAAATGCAGATGGGGCGCAACGGGGTTTCCGCGCTTTTCATGCGCTTTTACGCAGAGTACATCCCAACGAACAGGATAGGGTGAAAGCGGGCGCAGTGCGCCAAGGCCGGTTTCCTCTTCGGCTTCTTTGAGTGCCACGGACAGAAAATCCGTTTCGCCATCGGTATGTCCGCCCGTCCAGCTCCAGGATTGATAGATGTTATGATATACCATCAGCGTGTGCGTTTTTTGCTCATTTAAGATCAGCGAAGAAGCAGTGAAATGACACAGCGGATTTTCCCGGGTATATAGCGCTGTGCCAAAGGCTTCATAGGCAAATTCAATCTGCACTTTTGCGGCTTTTTGCGCCGGGCAATCCGGCTGGTATCGGCTGAGAATCTCTAAAGGCATGAAAAGCCTCCTTCTTATAAGACGAAAATGTTAAACGGGCAAAGCCGCAAAGAATCAATAAATACAGTATACCATGGCAAAGGGGATAAGGCAGACCGGTTCTTTTAACAAAAAAGAGCCGGAATGGAGAGCGGCTCTTTTGCTATATGGGAAAGAGGATAAAATTACCACTTGTTTTCCGTGATGCTAAATTCGCTGAAAACGGCGTCAAACGAATGCTGGGAGGGGCTGCACGCATACAGGCCGCAGCCAAGCAGCCCGGCACCTTTTTCAAAATGAAACACGCGCATTTGGGAAAACGCAATGCCGTCCAGGCTGTATTCGATACAAAAATCCGAACCGCTGCGGGAAAGACGATAATACAGGGAATGGACCTCGCTGTCAAAATCCTGCATGGCCCAATCCGAATAGCCGCGGGAGGTGACAACACTGCCAAGCTGTTGCAAAGAAGGGTTGATGTATTCAAGGGAAGCTTTGAACCAGTTTTCACTGTCCTGATAGACCATCAGGCCGCATTGATCATATTGCCCACCATAGACAAACTCCGCTTTGAAGGTAAAACAAAAGTCTTCTTCTGTATGGAAAACAAGGGCATGTGCGTTATCCTTTTGAAACCCGTAATGGGTTCTTTGCCAGCAATCCGTTTCGGGATCGGTGGTGATAACGATTTTTTCATCGGAAAGGTAAGATTGAGTGGGCGGATAAATCCATTCAAGCCTGTTGAGATCAAACCTCATAAAAAACGCTCCTTTTCTTTTTGTCTACGGCCAAAAGCGGCACAAAAACAGTGTATCATACACGGCGGAAAAAGAATATCGGTTTATCGCTTGTAAAATTGGAAAAAATACAGAAAAGCATAGGAGATTGGTAAGATGATTCCTTGACAAAAAACAGCGAAAGATTTTATATTTAAAACAGTGAAAAAAAGAACACGGCAGGGCCAGAAAAGCAAGGCCGACTGTGAAAATACAAAAAAGTTGGAGGATACAAACATGGCAACATCTTGGTTGAATCTGGAAGGCAAAACCGTCGTTGTAACAGGCGGCGCATCCGGCATCGGCAAAGCCGTAGCGCAGGAGTTTTTGCAAAACGGGGCAAACGTGGTGGTATGTGACATCAACCCCACCAAGCCGGAATTTGAACCGGGCGCCGGAAAATACGAATATGTGGTCACGGACGTGACAAGCCGCGAAAGCGTGGAAAACATGGTGGAAAAAGCCAAGGAAGCGTTTGGTAAGATTGATGTGCTGGTAAACAACGCCGGCATCAACATTCCCCGTTTGCTGGTGGATCCCAAAGACCCGAAAGGCAAATATGAATTGGATGATAAAGTTTGGGATAAGGTCAGCAATATCAACTTTAAAGGCGTATACCTTTGCGCCCAGGCTGTGGCCAGGGATATGGTGGCGCGCGGAGAAGGCGTAATTATCAATATGTCTTCCGAATGCGGGCTGGAAGGCTCTGAAGGGCAGAGCATCTATGCCGCAACCAAGGCTGCCGTAAATGCGTTGACCCGCTCCTGGGCCAAGGAGCTGGGCAAACACGGCGTGCGCGTTGTGGGTGTGGCCCCCGGCATTTTGGAAGCAACGGGCCTGCGTACTTTGGAATATGAAACGGCGCTGAGCTATACGCGTGGCATCACGGTAGAGGATTTGCGCGCAGGATACAGCAAAACTTCCACAACGCCGCTGGGCCGTTCCGGCAAATTGACGGAAGTGGCGGATATGGTAAACTATTTGGCCAGCGACAGAGCTAGCTTTGTTTGCGGCGTGACGATCAATGTGGCGGGCGGCAAAACCAGAGGCTGAGAAAATAGAAACAGAAAACGGGATGAATTTCATCCCGTTTTTTTATTGCATAAAAAGCAACAGTATTTAATGAGCAAAGCGTATTTTACTAAGAGAAAACGCAAAAGCGGCCGCAGAGGCCGAAAAATCCCTGAGGAAAGGAGAAACAAATGTGTTAGGCGATGGGCTCATGCTCTAAAGAGACGGGCATGCACATGGGGACATATGAAATGCCCTGCTGAAAGGTGAGGCTGCCGG
>ENA-ORSA01002912-ORSA01002912.1-human-gut-metagenome-genome-assembly--contig:-NODE-2912-length-11547-cov-3.188653_pt1 | contig 11547 bp, 10 predicted proteins | sample MGYA00242179_ERZ509142 | MGnify/ENA primary metagenome ERZ509142 (study PRJEB26280, sample SAMEA2338659) | human gut metagenome | biome: human gut; feature: human-associated habitat; material: faeces... | reverse complement strand
CAAAGCCTTTTTTATGAACTTTTTTATGAACTCATTCTAAATCCGAAACTTGAGTTAATATTAAGCTGTGAGGCGCCTAAGATGCCAGCGTTGCCTGGGGTGAGCGTGCCGCCCTCGATAGGGATATAGGTGCCGCCTCCCGATATACGCAAGATGCCCTCATTGGCCTCAATGCACACCATGAGCGTTTGAGGCGTAACATATTGTTTCTTTTCCATTATTCAAGCGTTTTATCTCACTACTATTTTCTTTCCGTTTACCACATAGATGCCTTTCATCAGGCCCTTCGTGCTATTGGCTACATACTGTCCGGCCAGAGTAAACACCTTACCATTGCCCATAGCAGCGGCAGCGTTAATGTTTTCAATGCCTGTGGCCATGCCCTCAATATTTACTTTTGTATTGGCAATGCTGTTAATGCCCTTAAAGTAGGCACGGAAGCCACGCAGCACATCGCCATTCTCTTCAGCAACGTTAGGCAAGTACAGTTCGCCATCAGTGCCCAGGAACACATCGCTCTCGCTAAGCTTTGTGCTACCCATAATGCCACAGAAGCTAATGTCGCCACTGGTAGCGTTGTTAACAGCGTTCAGCACCGTTTGGTCTTGCAGCAGCAAGTTCTCCTTAGCCTCAACAGGCTTGATAATGTAGGGCTGACCCGCCACAATAGCATCGGCCGTTTCAAAGTAAATAACGTTTTCAGCAGCGTTCCACTCCTTCATCTGCTTCAGCACAGTGCCCTCGCCAAAGATGGTCTGCACAGCGTCGTTGCTCATACTGAAGGGCAAGCACAGCGTGTTCCAGCTATCGGCCACCAGGGTGCGTTTCAGCATCACGTTCACCTCTTTGCCATTGTTTTTCTCCAGCACAGCGCTGTTGTCGGTGCCCTCGTCAAGACCAATGGCGCGCTCTATCTTCACATTGTCAAGGAAATAGCAACCCGCTACGCTACATGAGAACGTAACCTTTGTGTTAGGCGTAGCATCTTTTATAAACACCACATAATCGTTAAACTGTTTTTCCAGCGATACACTCTTCTGGCTAAGGGTGCCACCACCCGACACCGAAAGATGAATTGAGGTAGCAGCATCGCGGTTCTGCGCCGCACGGAAGAAGATGAAAGCATCGCCACTCAGTGTAGCCAAAGCAGGAGTGGTAACCGAAGCCGACATCTCTACACGCACACACTGGTTAGCGGTGCCATTGCTGCCACCCGTATAGCTCCAGCCCTGATTGTCGAATTGGCTGGCAGAGAGATTACCTACAAAATCCCCCCAAACGCCGAAGTTGTCATCATTTCCACCCTGGCCGTTCATCTTATCAAAGGTCTCGGTAAAGAGGTTCTTTCCATCAACCACATAAAAGGTTACCTCGGCTTCTGAAGCTTCGTAGCTATCGTTACCAGCAAACGAGGCGGTAACAATGGTTGCGCCCAGGCTGTGGGGTGTCAGGATGCCCTTATTGTTGATGGTAGCCACTTCAGGATTGCTGCTCTCATATATTATGGGCATGCTGGTAAGCTCGATACCGCCATCTTTCAGTATGACGGGGAAGCTATACGTATCATTAAACTCGGCATAAGCCACTGTTTGCGGATGATCAAAAGTGAGCGTGGTAATGCTTTTGTTCTCCAAGGTAACAATGGCCTTGGCATACTTCACCTCGCCCTTTACCACAAACGTTACCTCGGCAGCTTTACCCGTCCACGTTGCAGCAGCGTTATCAAAGCCTTCGGCAGAAAGATGTGATAAGCCCTCGACATCAACAAACTGTATCTTTACAATGTTTTTCGTTGCTGAAAAGGTGAGCGATTTGTTACCAAAATAGGTTTTATTAGTCATGTACTTATCGGCAGCAAAAAGTGCGTTGTCCGACTTCATCGTCACGCCCTCTTTCTCCACTTGGTCAGCCCCAGCTTTACCCCAAGAAAGTTTCTCATTTTTACCTTTATCAACACCAGCCACAAACTCAACCTCGATGGCGGTTTGTGCTACACTACTTATGCCTACCAGCATCAAGGCCAGCATAAGCAAAAACTTAATTTTTCTCATCTTTTATTATTTACTTTATTGTATATTATCTTTCAGACTCATGTTCTTATCAGCTCAGCCACACGGCTTTGCTGCTTGCTAAAACAATACTAATATAATAATGTGCAAAATTACAAAAAAAGACAAACATATGTTTACCTTTTTTAAACAAGATACTAAAAAAAGGCCTAAAACACGTGCATTTGAACAATAATAGCAACAAAATAAACATCATTTTCTACGCAACTAATGAGGAAAAAGCGTATATTTGCAGGTGTAGAGAGATATCATTAAAAAAGACATAACACTATGAAACATAACATCATTGCCCTTACTGCCGCCATGCTGTTAGCCAGCTGCGGCACCTATACCGGCCAGGGGGCATACACCGGAGCATCGTTTGGTTCAATATTAGGTTCGGCCATTGGTGGTATTAGCAACGGCCCACGCGGTAGCGACATCGGCACCATCGTGGGTATGGCTGGCGGAGCCATCATTGGCGGCGTTATTGGGCAGCAAGCCGACCAGCAGCGGCAAGCCGACCTCGCCCAGTATCGTAACGATAAAGCCGAGCGAGCAACACGTCGCAACAACGGCAGCAGATATTATAATAACGATGGCGGAAGCGATAATTATGGTAACTACGGCGGAAACAGCAACTATAACAACTATGATGGCAGCAATTATAACGACAGCGACAATGTGATTGACCCCACAAACAGTGGCGACGACCGCCTGTACGATTTCTCGTCGTCTGACTATACAGGCACCTACAGCGCCCAGCAGCCATTCACACAGATGCCTGCCTCGTCGAGCGTTGACGACCTGTTACAAGGCATGAAGTATGCCCCGCACATCGAGATACGTAACGCCCGCATTGTTGATGCCAACCAAGACAACATCATCAGCCGAGGCGAACTGTGCAAAGTGATATTCGAGGTGTATAATACAGGCCAAAGCACCTTGCACGACATTCAGCCCACCGTGGTAGAGGCCACTGGCAACCGACACCTCTTTATCTCGCCGGGCATGCACGTCGAGCAACTGCAACCAGGTGCGGGCATACGCTACACCGCCATGCTGAAAGCCGACAACCGCTTGGGCGACGGCACGGCCCACATCTGCCTATCGGTGGTGCAAGGCGAAAACGCCATTTCAAAAGTAACCGAGTTTACGGTGCCAACAAGCAAAAAGAAAATAAAGTAATAGACTGACAATCACCACATTAACACAAAATAAGCAGTTATCAACGCTTCAAAATCCATGCTTTCACATCACGATAAGCATTGGTTCAGAGACCCAATAGGCGGTACTTGCCTCAGTACTTGGCCGAGATTACTCCAGTACTTGGCCGAGATTACTGCAGTACTTGCAGGAGATTACTGCAGTACTTGGGCCAAGTACTGAGCCATACTATTTTTATTTTGTTCGCAAAGTATTGCATTGCTTGCGTTTCTTAACCACATTGTTTTAAAGAAACGCCAATGAGCATGAATGATACAAGTAGTACGGGGGCTCCGCGCCCCGTCCTCCAGCAACCAGCCAACGATCTCCAGCACTCAGGAAACAAAGGAGTGAGCAAGTTAGCATATCCGCTATTATAATAAGTCATAGGAGTATTAAAAGTGAGGTAGATAGAGAAGAAAAGTACGATTTTTGTATCGCTATTTGGAAACAATATATTATCTTTGTACCAAATTCAAAATGAAATGGGCATCAACAAACCAAAAGTGGTGTTGACAGAAGAAGCACAAGCCTTTTTGGATGCGCAGCCATTCAAGGCTCAACAGAAAATATACTACAATATCTTCAAGGTTGAGGAGGGAGTGATGAAAGTTGACATCTTCAAGAAACTGGAAAATACCAATATATGGGAGTTTCGCACTCTCTACAATGGTATCTGCTACAGACTTTTCTCCTTTTGGGACACTGAGGAAGAAACTTTGGTTATTGCCACACATGGCATAATCAAGAAAACTCAGAAGACACCACTAAAGGAGATTGCTAAGGCTGAAGAGATAAGAAAAGAGTATTTTAACAATAAAAAGAAATAGCATTATGGCACAAATGAAATTGATACCAGCAGACGACATGAAAGATAAACTTTGGGGTAAAAGAGGTACACCAGAGCGTGAAGCAATGGAAACCAAACTCAAAGAAGATGTAAACGCCTATATTGTTGGCGAAGCCATACGCAAGGCTCGATTGGCACAAAACCTCACACAAGAACAACTTGGTGAGCGTATCGGTGTGCAGCGTGCTCAAATTTCAAAATTAGAAAAAGGTACAAGTGTTATCACATTACCAACAATGAGCCGTGTATTTCAAGCATTAGGCATAGCGACAGCAACCCTTGATTTGGGTATTGCAGGCAAGATTGCGTTGTGGTAAGATGACGGTTAGATTGTGTAATCTTGGTAGGATTGTATAAGAATGATGCTATTGCATTGATACCCAACACGTGTTGTTTTGAGGTTACTTGAAATGTTCCCAAAATGAGAATGCAAATTGACCTCCGTAGGCTGAATATGAACAAAAAGCATACATTTGTTCACAAATATTCCTTTTGCGTAGGTTTTACGTTGATTTATCCAAGTTCTTTCTTTAATAACGGAACTTTTTGCTAATTTTGCAAGGCAGTGTACAATGTGCGGCAATATATGCCAATCATAAGAGTTGCAAATTAATAGATTGTCGAACTTAAAATTGATTAAATAAGAAACAGATAGATACATAAGAATGAAACGCCAAGGATTGAGCTATTCAAAGAATAGCCTTTTCTCAACAGAGACTTAAACTGAGGTTTACCTCAAAATCTTTAATCAAGCGTTTCCGTTCTATACTTTTTGGATATTGAGCTTTTATGCTCTTGTTCTCATTATCTTGAATACCGCCAATTTTCAACGCACGAGAACAAGCAGGCAGAAGGTTCACGCTCATAAGGCGTGGACTGTTCTGTGCTTGTCGTGCGTGCAGGTCACTTGGCGGTAACCTAAGATGATGACAAGCGTAGGAACGGTTGCACGCCTTTTTTTTATTTTCATCAATGAAAAAAGTTGCATTATATTTTTTATTAGCAGTTTTGTTGAACAGTATATCCTCTTGTAAAGAATCAGAGGATAATGTCAACAACACGAATAATTCACCTTATTATGAAGTGGTGAATAACCTTAGTATCCTCAAAGAGGATGGATTATCTTTTATTAAAGATTCTATAAAATCAGATTCTCTTGTTGTCTTTGCTGGGAATACTCCAAGCAGCATAATTCCGCAAGTGGGTTCTAACATTTATATACCTGTTTCCCAAAAATCTCCATATGGAATGTTGGCAAAGGTGATGTCTGTAACTAAAGGCTCAGATATTTCCGTTGTTACCCAAGCCTTACCTTTAGAAGAAGCCTTTGAGTATCTTTCTGTTGATACTACGCTTTCTGTTATTACAGAATTAGATGGAGTATTCGATAAGGAAGGAAAGCCATTAGATTATGAGATTGTTGACACTGCGGAAATGAATACTGACATAAATGTTCAATCTCAACATTTTAACAGCAATTCCATAAAATCAAGAGCGAGTTTCAAATACGACTGGGATTGGAGAAAAGAAAGCTTGAAGTTTCCTATAAAACTTTACAAAGATAATAGTGGAAAAGACAAAATAACCATTAATGGAATTGTTTATGTCGGTTTTGACAAATTTGATCTTGATATTGACGTAAACAAGTTCAAGGTGAACTATATAAAGTTAGATGCAACACCATATGTAAAGTTGACTGCAGAAAGTCTTGTATCTACAGAAAGCAAGGTCGAATTAGAAGATAGAATTGGACAACTTCGGTTTAAGGTAACCGTACCAACTCCTATAGGGATACCTGTGATTGTCCCTATAACACTTTATATGTATGGTACTTGTGGTATTAAAGGAGAATTGTCGGCAAAGCTCGGATTGCAATACAAATATAACTGCAATTGTGTTGCAATCTATAAGAATGGACAATGGACAAGTAAGGCAACACATGGAGGTTTCAACAATAAGAGTCCTTGGATTGTCAGTGAATTTGACGTAAAAGGTGAAATTTATTCAGGTGCTCGCATTGGTTTGTTAGCAGGACTCTATAGCGCAACAACAGGTATTGGTTTTAATCTTATGCCAAAGTTTTCAATTGGTGCAGAAGCAAAACTATCTTCTACAAATCTGCTGAAGGCAAATCCTAAAGTAGGCCTAAACCTTTCAGTTGGAAGTGACGTCTATTGTGTTGCGGAAATTTTTGGAAAGAAACTTGGCAAATATTCCTTGAAATTTCCAGATTACACTTTATGGTCAACCAAGATGTACTTGCTTCCAAACATAGAAAACTTTACAGCTACAGGTGCAAGCTCTTCGGCAGATATAAGTTGGAGTCACAATGGTCTATACTTTTTAGAACCTATTGGAATAAAAACTGGAACAACAATTTTTGGTTCAGATAAGACAACTGAACTAAAATCTTATATGCCATCTCCAACTAATAAAAATAATATGGGATACTGTACTTACAATGTAACGGCTACAGGTCTTAATTCTGGTAGTACATACTATGCTGCCCCATTTGCTTCATGGAAAGATTTCAAATGGTTTGGTGATAAAGAAAAATTGACTACAGAAGGTAGTTATACTTTTTATTGGAAATGTGCAGGAAGGGCAGACAATGATTATTTGTACAAATTAGATTTTACTTTTGACCCGAATCGCAGTTCTTCATTCCAAAGAGTTTTTTCTCAAGCATCGTATAATGGTACTGGAGCAACACGAACGTTCAAATGTGAATACAATTCGACAACGAACACAATTACAGGCTCTGTTTCCAGTTCTTATGTTAATGGTGATTACCGCGTTGATGGTTTTACCTTGACTCTCAGTGACGATACAGGTTATGTAATCAATGAACGTATTGTTAGTAATGGTGCTTGCGAAGGAGCTATTAGACTTGTTAAGAGCAGTCAATTAGCAAAAAGAAAAAAGCTAAGCACAAAGAATAATTATGACATTACTGATTATCAGTGTTCTATAGGAGATAATATTATCAAGAAATAGAAATGAAATATGAAACATTTAATATATCTATTTTGCGTTTTAGCTCTATTGGTTAGTTGCAATAAGGAAGAAGATTTTGCTCTCTCAGTTTCTTCCAAAGAATTGTCTTTTAATGTCTCAAAAAATGAACAAGTAATTTCTGTAACAACGGAAGCTGAATGGAAGGCTACATGTGATGCTGAATGGGTCTTAGTACGTCAACAGCAAAATCGCATACGTGTTATTGTTGACGCTAATCCAACAGAGAACGAACGACAAGCTATAATTAATATATTGTGTGATGGGAAAGTGCAAACCCAAATTAACATAAAACAAGTTGGACTCGTTTTACAAATAAAATCCACAACATATGATGTATCGCATATAGGAGATGAGGATGTTGTAGATATTGTTGCTAATGCTGATTGGCAGATTGAAAATCCAAATGACTGGATAAAAGCCCAAAAAGATGGTGAAAAGCTAAAGATTAATGTATCAAGAAATTACCATATGCAAGAACGTGTAGGTGAATTGACAATTCATGCAGGTGAACTATCTAAGACTATAACGATCAAACAATCGGAAAGTCCATGGTATGATAGTTTTGAAATGATTCCTGTTGAATCTGGTTCATTCCTTATGGGAGCTCAAAAAGATTTGTCAGAAAGAGATAATTACGATGAATATGCATTCCCTATAGAATCTCCTGTTCACAGTGTTACAATTAGTGATTACTACATAGGTAAATATGAAGTGACACAAGCTCAATGGGTCGCAGCAATGGGAAATAACCCATCTTATATTCAAGGGGACAATCTTCCCGTTGAAAACATAACATGGGAACAAGTGCAGGAGTTCATTAATCGATTAAATCAAATGACAGGGAAAAACTTCAGATTGCCTACGGAAGCGGAATGGGAATTTGCTGCAAAAGGAGGAAAAAAGACAAATAATTATAAATACAGTGGTTTCTCTGTATTAGCTGCTTGCGGATGGTATTATTCTAATAGTGAATCAACAATTCATAAAATCGGTAGTAAATACCCAAATGAATTAGGAATTTATGACATGAGTGGTAATGTTCGTGAATGGTGTAATGATTGGTTTGATTACTATCCAACAAGCACGGAAAACAATCCTCAAGGTCCAAGTAGTGGGAATTTAAAGATAAATAGAGGTGGAAGCTGGACAACTTCTGCAATAAATTGCCGAAACAGCTATCGCCATACAGATCTTCCAAATGAAGCATCAAATGATTTAGGCTTTAGATTAGCATTAAGTGAGTAAACTAATTTAAGGGGACAAGCAGTTAGAATACACTGTTTGTCTCTTTTTTATCAAGTGGCTTGCCACTGATGCGGTCTGCCATCTTGATGCCGAACGGCGAGGGAGAATCCATATAATTGGTTTCCTCCGTGAAGAGGCACACAAATTGCTCGACGAATGTATGGAAGCTATCATTCTCAACATTGCTCAATTCATATCTATTGAAAAGTTAATAGCATCAATCACAATTCGTTGGGCAGCAATGCGTCTGCCCAATAGAATTGTTTCCTTGTCATTATCACAAGACCGATTTGTACCAGTGGCTTCAAAATATTTCTCCAAAGCATCTTTCATGAAGAAATAGCCTTTGTCAGTCTTAGCCCAATGAATGAGTGCATCCTTTGCTTCTACTCTCAATTGTTCAATAATTTTATTATCCATAGTTCCGTTATTTCTGACCTATACGCCTTATTTCTTGATATAATACTGTAGCCATAATTGGCTGATTGCTTTAGAACTGGCAGCTTCATCAGCATATACCATATCCACATAATTTATAAATTCAGCAGTTTTTGGTTGTGAAATGGCTAATTTGCATATAAGCATATTCTTCTTTTTGTCTTTTTGCAAATCAGCATTGTCCTTTGCCAAGAATAGAATCAATCCAATAGACAAAGCCCAAGAACACAGCATGAGTATAAGAGCTAACTGTCTAACATGGCGAGAATGCCAAATGCGTCTTATCCAGTACCAAGGAATGGTGCAAAGTAGAAACGACGGAACTTCCTTTAATGTCTTTGGCATTGATGGCTGTTTTATACCTACATTTGCTTGCACATCCAGTTTTGTACAGATAGAGTCCAGCGTATTGCCAATAATCTTGATGTAATCATCGGATTTCTTATACCTGTCATTCAAAGAAAAAGCCAAAGCTCGTTCTTTTTATAGTTTCCGATATTCTCTACAGCACCGACAGCTTTCCATTCATCAGTCAGTCCTTTTGAATATTTCCCAAGGAAAGACTTCGGTCTATCATGCCGCCAGAGTATGTGACATTGCCATTAGAGAAAGAAATCCCTTTGACACTTCCGTCCGCTCTGTGTATAAAGTCCATAATTATACCTTTCTTGGAAAGAATCTGTCTAAGGCTATTCCAAGTACGACAATCTTTCAATGCTGCGGTAATGAGGTCATACATTCTGTACTTGGCGGCATCCTTGCCTTTCAGTCGTTCACGGTTCACATTCTTCTTGCCTTTGCCAAATGTCAAGCCGAATTCCCTTGTGAAATTGCTATGGCTGAAGAGATAAGAAAAGAGTATTTTAACAATAAAAAGAGGTACAAGTGTTATCACATTGCCAACAATGAGCCGTGTATTTCAAGCATTGGGTATTGCAACAGCCACTCTTGATTTGGGTATTGCAGGAAAGATAGCGTTGTGGTAATTAAATTATATAAAGCGAAATTTTGCAAGTCAACATACGCTAAACCGCAACCATCAGGTGGCAAATTAGGTAATACACGCTGGAAGAACAAAAACGCATTTAATCCTAAATACGAAACGATTAGGTTGGTATATTCGGTTCCTAAATAAAGAACCAAAGTGGTAATAGCCACATAGTTTGGCTTTTGCTATCCAAAATTCCAAATGAATAATCATATTTGATAGGAGAAAATCATAATTATTGATACACAGACGAGAACGTCTCTTCACTTACAATCGTTTGGTTAGACACAAAAAAAGCGTGGATGCTCTTTGCCTAAAGTTGGCAATTGAGCATCCACGCTTTTATTGTTACACCCTTTAGGGTTTCACTTTTTATTGTTTAAGCCTCGTTAGCGCGAGGCGTTTGGTGTATAGTTGGCCGTTAAAATCTTATCGTTGGTAACACCCTTGTTTGTGGCAGATGTAGGATGTTTCGCAACATTATGATGTTTGGCCAGTGCCGTCGTGTTCTTATGTTGCACCTCTGGTTTCAACCAGCTGGCGCCACTGAACGCAAGATTATCAGTGTATTCGAAATCGAGCTCGGGCAATGCCAGTGGGTCAGGTTTAAAGGGAACGTGTAGTTTTTCTACCACCTCTACCTTTACCATTGCCACGCCTTGTGTAAGCATGCCCAACTCTTTGGCGGCTCCCCACGACAAGTCGATAATGCGTCCGCGTTTAAACGGTCCGCGGTCGGTAACACGTACCACCACTTCTTTGCCGTTAGAGGGATTGGTCACTTTCAGCAGTGTACCAAAAGGGTGTGTTTTGTGCGCGCAGGTAAGGCTGTCGTGATGCAGCTTTTCACCATTGCTGGTGCGAGCACCAGTGGCACGCTTCGAATAGAACGATGCCTTGCCCGTTTGCTGCTTCTTTGCCTCACGGCTTTTGTGTTGTGCACCAGCCTGAGCAAGGCCCGTCATTAATGCAATTACAATTAAAAATAATACTTTAAACTCTGTCTTCTTAAAAATCTTTTTAATGATCACGTTTAAAAAAGTTTGGTTAAACAGGGTGTGTGTGGTTACACGATGCCCTGAGCCATCATGGCGTTGGCCACTTTCATAAAGCCAGCCACGTTTGCGCCCTTCACATAGTCGATGTATCCATCAGGCTGTGTTCCGTACTTGACGCATTGCTCATGGATGGAGTGCATGATATAATGCAGCTTTTCGTCCACCTCGTTTTCGCTCCAGTTTAAGCGAATGGCATTCTGTGTCATTTCCAGTCCCGAGGTTGCCACACCGCCAGCATTGACGGCCTTCCCCGGCGCGAAGAGTTGATGTGCTGCCACAAACTTGTCAACGGCTTCGGCGGTACAACCCATATTCGACACTTCGGCCACACACATAGTACCGTTGTCGATGAGTTTTTGCGCGTCGTTGCCGTCCAGTTCATTCTGCGTGGCGCACGTGAGAGCAATGTCCACCTTTTGTCCCCAAGGCTTCTCGCCGGGGAAGAATGTGGCGCTGCTGTATTCGTCGGCATACGGCTGACAGATATCGTTACCCGAGGCCCTTAATTCGAGCATAAAGTCAATCTTTTCGCCGCTGATGCCTTCGGGGTCATAGATGTATCCGTCGGGACCGCTGATGGTTACCACCTTGGCACCCAGCTCAGTAGCCTTCTTTACGGCTCCCCATGCCACATTACCAAATCCGCTCACGGCAACGGTTTTGCCTTCGAGCGACAGGCCGCGTGTGGCCAGTCGC
>ENA-ORSA01002909-ORSA01002909.1-human-gut-metagenome-genome-assembly--contig:-NODE-2909-length-11561-cov-16.768121_pt1 | contig 11561 bp, 10 predicted proteins | sample MGYA00242179_ERZ509142 | MGnify/ENA primary metagenome ERZ509142 (study PRJEB26280, sample SAMEA2338659) | human gut metagenome | biome: human gut; feature: human-associated habitat; material: faeces... | reverse complement strand
AGCCCTTGGTGTTGGCCTTCAGCGTGTCGAAGAAGTCGTAGATGATCTCGTTCAGGGGCATCTGATAGTGCAGCTCCACCAGATGGGTGTCCAGATACTGCATGTCCTTGAACTCGCCGCGCCGCTCCTGACACATGGGCATGATGTTGCCCACATAGTCCTGCGGGCTGATGATGGACACCTTCACATACGGCTCCTCCGCGTGCTCGATCAGGGAGGGGTCAGGGTAGTTGTGGGGGTTGTCCACCTTGACCATGGTACCGTCGGACTTATAGACGTGGTAGATAACGCTGGGCAGCGTGGTCACAAGGTCAAGGTTGAACTCCCGCTCCAGGCGTTCCTGGATGATCTCCATGTGGAGCATGCCCAGAAAGCCGCAGCGGAAGCCGAAGCCCAGCGCCACGGAGGATTCCGGCTCGAAGGTCAGGCTGGCGTCGTTCAGCTGCAGCTTTTCCAGCGCGTCCCGCAGGTCGGGGTACTTGCTGCCGTCCTCGGTGTAGATGCCGCAGTAGACCATGCTCTGCGCCGGGCGATAGCCGGGCAGCGCCTCGGCGGCGGGATTCGCCGCGTCGGTGACGGTGTCGCCCACCTGCGTGTCCTTGACGTTCTTGATGCTGGCGGTGAAATAGCCCACCTCGCCGGCCTGCAGCGCATCCGTCGGCTCGTTGCCGATGGGTTTGAGATAGCCGCACTCCAGCACGGTGTACTCCGCGCCGGTGGCCATGAGCCGGATGGTCTGCCCCCTGCGCAGCGTGCCCTGCTTGATGCGGAAATACACCACCACGCCCACATAGGGGTCGTACTGGCTGTCGAACACCAGCGCCTGCAGGGGCGCCTTGGGGTCGCCCTTGGGCGCGGGCACGTTCTGCACCACGTCCTCCAGCACGGCGTCGATGTTGATGCCCAGCTTGGCGGAGATCTCCGGGGCCTCCAGTGCCGGCAGGCCGATGATGTCCTCCACCTCCTGCTTGGCCTTCAGGGGGTCGGCGGCGGGCAGGTCGATCTTGTTGAACACCGGCAGGATCTCCAGATCGTGATCCATGGCCAGATAGGTGTTGGCCAGCGTCTGCGCCTCCACGCCCTGGGTGGCATCCACCACCAGCAGCGCGCCCTCGCAGGCGGCCAGCGACCGGCTGACCTCGTAGTTGAAGTCCACATGACCCGGCGTGTCGATCAGGTTCAGGGCATACGTCTCCCCATCCTGTGCCGTGTAGAAAATGCGGACGGCGCGGGATTTGATGGTGATGCCCCGCTCCCGCTCCAGATCCATGTTGTCCAGCAGCTGGTTCTCCATCTCCCGCTCCGGCACAGCGTGGCACTTCTCCAGCAGGCGATCCGCCAGCGTGGATTTGCCGTGATCGATGTGGGCGATGATGGAAAAATTACGAATATGAGATTGGTCGAACATATAGAATAGCCTCCCTTGGAAATCCGCGCTGGCCGCGCGGAGCGCGTACAAGCGTTTTGCGAAGCAAAACCTTGCCGCAGGCGGGATTCACTCCCGCCGAGGATGTCAGATCAAGCCGGGGTCCCCGGTTTGCCGTCAGGCAAACTGGGGAGTGGATTTCCCGTGATCGATGTGGGCGATGATGGAAAAATTGCGAATATGAGATTGGTCGAACATATAGAAAAGCCTCCTTACTTCCCCGCTCTTTCGTCCACGTTGTGGATCACCTGCGCCGTGCTCTGGCCGATGCCCGGCAGCGCCGTCAGCGCATCGGAGTTCAGCGGAGGCAGCTCCCCCGCCTGTGCCAGCGCCTTCATATACGCCGCGCGGCTGCGCAGCAGCGCCGCGTCCACCGCGCCGCCGTCAAAGTCCACCGCGTCCGTGGCGAACAGATCCTCGTTGCCGCCGCTGTGCCGGTACAGCCGCCTCAGCAGGTCGTACAGCGTGGCGCCGATGCAGTCCCCGGCGGCGGTGATGGCCTCCCGGCTGTTGGTGCGCCCCAGCAGGTCGAACAGCAGCCCTGTGGTGTTTACCGCCAGCTTTTTTTGCAGCGTGGCCATGATACTGCCCCGCAGGGAGCCCTTCTCCGCGCTGCCGTCGTACAACTCCTCGGAGTCGATCATCGACCCATCCCGGCTGGCGCTGCGCCCCAGCAGGAAGTCCGCCGACACATGATAAAAATCGCAGACCCGCGTCACGAAAGCCAGACCCGGCTCCCGTATACCGTTTTCATAGTGGCTCAGCAGCGCCTGACTGATGCCCAGCGCCGCCGCCGCCTTCCGCTGGCTGATGCCCTTTTCCTGCCGCAGCAGGCTGAGCGTTCTGGAAAAATCCGTTGCCATGTCTCTCCCACCCTATCTTTCATAATACAGCCCGTAAAGTATATCCTATATTATACAACTTGTAAATGCTTTTCTGCCCGCCGGAGGAAAAAATTTGCACCTTCCCCTCCAACGTGCTACAATGGAGAAAAACCCCGGAGGTGTTTTCTATGGAAGAATTGATCTTATATGTGAAATATCAGGCCAAGCCCGGCTGCCGCGAGACGTTCGTCCGCCAGATCGTGGAGAAGGGCATTCTGGCCCTCATCCGGCAGGAGCCGGGCTGCCTGGCCTACGACTACTACTTCTCCGCCCAGGACGAGAACGAGCTGCTGCTGATCGAGCGCTGGCAGAGCGCCGAGCACCAGCGCGTCCACATGCAGCAGCCCCACATGCAGCAGCTGCGCGCCATCAAGGAGCAGTATGTGGACAGCACCACGCTGGGCAAGGTTCGTCTGGAGGCGTGAGACATGCTGTTTGACACCCACGCCCACTACGATGACGAGGCCTTCGACCCCGACCGGGAGCTGCTGCTGGAAAGCCTGCCCCAGCGGGGCGTGGCGCTGGTGGTGAACCCCGGCTGCGATCTGGAAAGCTCCCGCAAGGCGGTGGCCTACGCTGCCGAGTATCCCCACGTCTACGCCGCCGTGGGCATCCACCCGGAGAACTGCGGCGGCTTTACCCCGGCAGACATGGACGCGCTGCGGCAGCTGGCGCAGCAGCCCAAGGTGGTGGCCATCGGGGAGATCGGGCTGGACTACTACTGGGCGGAAAACCCGCCGCGGGAGCTTCAGCAGCAGGTGCTGCGCAGCCAGCTGGCGCTGGCGCGGGAGCTGCGCCTGCCGGTGATCTTCCACGACCGGGACGCCCACGGGGATTCGCTGGCCATCGTAAAGGAGTTCCCGGACGTGACCGGCGTGTTCCACTGCTTCTCCGGCAGCCCGGAGATGGCGCAGGAGCTGCTGGGCATGGGCTGGTATCTGGGGTTCGACGGACCCGTCACCTACAAGAACGCCCGCCGCGCCCCGGAGGTGGCCGCCGTCACGCCGCTGGATCGGATGCTTATCGAGACGGACAGCCCCTACATGACGCCGGTGCCCTACCGGGGACAGCGGAACGACTCATCCTACGTCCGTCTGGTAGCGGAAAAGCTGGCGGAGTGGAAGGGCGTCGCCCCGGAGGAGCTGGAGCACGCCACGCTGGAAAACGGCAAGCGCCTGTTCCGCATCATCGAGCAATAACAGGAACCGCCCGCGGCTATGCCGCGGGCGGTTTTTTGCCTCTTTTGCGTTTTGTCACGAATACTGCCAGCTCCGGCCGCTCTCCCTGAACTCCGCCACCCGCTTTTCGTAGCTGGCGAAGGCAGCATCCTCAAAGGCCAGCGCGTCCGAGGGCGCACCCATCTGCCGCAGCAGCCACTTGCACAGCGGGGGATTCAGGATCAGCAGCGGGCCGATCAGCGCCGTGGCCATCAGCCCGCCCCGGCGGAAGCCCTCCACCTTCGTCTCCGGCGTGCGTCCCACGCCCCGGACGGTGTCGAACCAGCCGCCGCTCTCCGGCGCGTCGTAGTGGAACCCGAACAGGCTCTTGAAGCCCACGATGTCCATGCCCTCAAAGGTGCCCAGATAGAAGCTGTTGTGCCGCTTCATCATGGTGTATTTCACCCGGCCGGGCAGAATGCCCAGCCCCTTGATGGTGTCGGCGCTGTCGCTGTCCATGGCGTCAGAGAACACGTCCGGCGCGTTGCCGGTGAGCAGCATCAGCTGCCCCGCGTCCAGCTTCACCGCCATCTCCGCCGTATAGGGGCGCAGGGCATCGGCAGCCAGCGCCAGCCCCTGCTCCGTGGTGCTGCCCATATACACCAGCGCCACGTTCTCCGTTAGGAACCGGGGCTTGCTGTGAAGGTCTGTCTCCACGATCTCCAGCTCCGGGCAGCAGCGCCGGAGATAGTACACGTTCTGCAGATCGCCGTACAGGTTGCAGACCTCCGGGAACAGAATTTCCGCCTTCATCGCGCGCCCTCCTTTGCCGTCAGCATTTCCTTCAGCCTTGCCTTCACCCGGAAGGCCAGCGGCATGCCGTCCACGCCGTACAGGATATACACATCCTCGCCGGGCGTCAGGGGCAGCAGCTCCAGCGCGGCGAATTCATCCTCCGCCAGCCGTATCTTCTCCTCCGGGATGCCCGCCAGCAGCAGCCGCAGCTTGTAGTCGTAGGCGCGGGGGCCCGCGCACACAAGGCACGTCACGTCATCGCTGTTGAGGAACTCAAAGTCCGTGTCATACATCCAGCTGGGGTTTTCCGACCAGCTTTTGGCCACGCCCATGCAGTTCATCATCACCAGCAGCTCTTTTTTGCCGGGCTTGGAGCGGATATAGTCGAAGTTCCGGCTGCACGCCAGCGCGTTCTTGTCCTTGGACATCTGCATGATGACCTTCACCCCGCCGATGCTCTCCTCCGACAGGCGGCTGGCGGGGATCTTCACCTGCGCCAGATCGCGGGCAATGGTCGGGTGGTCGTAGCCCAGCTGCCGCAGGGCGGCGATGACCGTGACCATATTATAGATATTGTGGACGCTGTCCGTTATCAGGGTGTAGGGATAGTCCTCCCCGGCCTCGCGGATGCACATGGTGCGGCTCTGCACGTCCACCTGCGTGGCCAGATAGTCGCTGCTTGGCGAGTGGAAGCCGCAGCTCTCGCACACGGCGCGGCCGATGTGGTGGTAGCGCCGGTATTCGTACCGCAGCTTTCCGGCGCACCGGGGGCAGATGCGCATGTCGTTCAGCAGGTTCTCGCACTCCGTCACGTCCGTGGGCAGCCGGTCGATGCCGAAGTAGACCCGCGGGTTCTCCGGCGCCACGGAGCCGGAGATCAGATCGTCAGCGTTGAGGATGAGCTTACTGGTCCTGGGGAATGACCGGGTGAGGATATCCGCGATGTAGCCCGGATGGGCGTTGCGCATGATGGAATCCCGGAACAGGTTCGTCACGATGATATAGTCCGGCTTCACATAGGGGTAGATCCGGGGCGCGGAGCGCTCGTCCACCTCCAGCACCGCCAGATCGTAGCCGGGGCGGATGCGCCCCAGCAGATCGCACCCCTTCAGCAGCGCCGTGCTGACGCCGGAGATGATGTTGCTGCCCGCCCGGTTGCTGAGGACGTTTTTGCCCTCGGCAATCAGCACGTCGCCCAGCATGTTGGCCACGGTGGTCTTGCCGTTGGTGCCGGTGACAGCCACGATGGTGTCCGGCCGGCCGATGTATTTCAGAAAGTCCGGGCACAGCTTCACCGCCAGACTGCCGGGGAAATCCGTGCCGTTGTGCCGTGTGATCTTCAGCGCCGGGATGGACAGCTTTGCCATCCACAGAGCGAAAAGAAACCGCAGCTTACCCATTGTCCCTGTCCTCCTTGTCGTGTGCTTGCAGCCAGATCATCAGCGCCGCCACGTCCGCCGGCGACACGCCGGAGATGCGCCCGGCCTGCCCCACGTTCAGCGGGCGCAGGGCGTCCAGCTTCTCCCGCGCCTCCAGACGCAAACCCTGAATATGGCTGTAATCCATGTCCGGCGGCAGCAGCCGCCGCTCCAGCTTTTCAAATTCCGCCACCTGCCGCTGCTGCCGCTGGATATAGCCCTCGTACTTCACGGTGATGGCCACCTGCTCCCGCACGTCCTGGGGCAGGTCGGGGCGCTCCGGGTCAAAGGGCGCCAGATCGTCGTAGCCCAGCTGCGGGCGGCGCAGCAGGTCGATGAGGCGGCTGCCGCTGTCCACCGGGGCGGTGCCCCGCTCCGCCAGCAGCGCGTTCAGCCCGTCGCCGCCGGCAACGCCGGTGCGCTCCAGCCGCCGTATCTCCCGCGCCACCGCGTCATACTTGGCGCGCACCTTCGCCATCCGCTCGTCGCTGACCAGCCCCAGCGCGTGCCCGATGGGGCACAGCCGCGCGTCGGCGTTGTCCTGCCGCAGCAGCAGCCGGTACTCCGAGCGGCTGGTCATCATGCGGTACGGCTCCTCCGTGCCCTTGGTCACCAGATCGTCGATCAGCGTGCCGATGTAGCTCTCGCTGCGGCGGAGCACCAGCGGCTCCCGCCCCAGCAGTTTCAGCGCCGCGTTGACGCCCGCCACAAAGCCCTGCACCGCCGCCTCCTCATAGCCGGAGGAGCCGTTGAACTGTCCCGCGCCGTACAGCCCGGCGATCTGCCGCACCTCCAGCGTGGGGCGCAGCGCCAGCGGATCGATGCAGTCGTACTCGATGGCGTAGGCCGGGCGCATCATCACCGCGTGCTCCAGCCCCGGCACCGTGTGCAGCATCTGTATCTGCACCTCCTCCGGCATGGAGGAGGAAAAGCCCTGCACATACAGCTCCTCCGTGTCCAGACCCATAGGCTCGATGAACAGCTGGTGCCGGGGCTTGTCCGCGAACCGCACCACCTTCGTCTCGATGGACGGGCAGTACCGGGGGCCGACGCCCTCGATGACACCGGAGTAGATGGGGCTTCTGTCCAGATTCTCCCGGATGATCCGGTGGGTCTCCCCGTTGGTGTAGGTCAGATAGCACACCGCCCGGTTTTCCGGCGCGCGCTCCGTCTCAAAGCTGAAGGGCAGGGGCGCGTCGTCCCCCTCCTGTATCTCCATTTTGCTGAAATCCACGCTGCCCCGATGGATACGCGGCGGCGTGCCGGTCTTGAACCGGCGCAGGGGCAGTCCCAGCGCCCGCAGGCTGTCCGCCAGCGCGTTGGCCGGGTGCAGCCCGTCGGGGCCGGAGGACTCGATGCACTCGCCCACGATGGTCTGCCCCGTCAGATAGGTGCCGGTACACAGGATCACGGCTCTGACCTCCAGCTCCGCGCCGGTGCGCAGCACCACGGCGGTCACGCGGCCGCCCTGGCAGCGGATCTCCGTGACCTCCGCCTGCCGCAGCGTCAGGTGGGGCTGCAGCTCCAGCGTGTGCTTCATGATCTGCTGGTATTTTCTGCGGTCGGCCTGTGCCCGCAGCGACCAAACGGCGGGGCCCTTGCCCCGGTTCAGCATCCGGTACTGGATGCACGCCTTGTCCGCCGCCCGCGCCATCTCGCCGCCCAGCGCGTCCAGCTCCCGCACCAGATGCCCCTTGCCCGTGCCGCCGATGGCCGGGTTGCAGGGCATGTTGCCCACCGCGTCCAGGCTGACCGTCAGGCATATCGTCTCCATGCCCATCCGCGCCGCCGCCAGCGCCGCCTCGATGCCTGCGTGACCGGCGCCGATCACCGCCACGTCATAGCTTCCGCCGTGAAATTCTCTCATATACGCGCTCACCTCGCCTGCATTAACACTTTATTATACCCCGTACCGCGCCTTGGCGCAAGAGATATTATCCTCCCTAATTTGTTAAAGCTGCACAAAAACTTTACACAGTATTTATACAATACATCCAATTTTCTTCTTGCAAAACAAGTTGAAACTGCATATAATAGGGGTGTAAAAATGAAAGAAAGGAGCGTGATAGCACTATGACGACAACGTGGATCTGGGGCGACCTGGACGACATGATCTTTGCCGATTGTGACTGGGAGATCAGCCAGCGGTAACGACCACCGATGAGAACACCACGCCATGTGCGTGGGATTTTGCTTTTTATGGGGATCTTTTCGAGCCGTTTCGACGGCCTTCGCCCCGTTCATATAGACAGCAAGACCCATCCCTGCGTACCGGGAGCAAAGACGAGAGGAGACGGCGGTGCCGTCTCTGTTTTTTTGCAATTTTAACGATTTGCCCCTCAAATCTTAACGCGTTCTTAGCGATTTCTTAACGGCGGAATGTGGTACAATGGCACCATCAAAATGAGGGGAGGACATCTATGACCGCAAAAGACGCGCGGCGCAAAAAGCTGCTGCGCACCATCGGGCTGCATTTCTCCGGTGTGGACACGCTCAAGGCGCTGGGCATGTATCTGATGTCCGTCATGGGGTGCCTGCTGCTGCGCAGCTTCGACATGCACAACGATACCAGCTATGTGGCCATGATCTTTCTGCTGGACGTGTTCCTGACGGCCTTCTGGACAGACGGCTATCTGCTGGGCATTATCGCGGCTGTCGTGGGCGTGTTCAGCGTGGACTACATATTCACCTATCCCTTCTGGCACATCAGCTTTACCCTCACCGGCTTTCCGCTGACGTTCCTGGTCATGATGACCATCTCCATCCTGACGGCCACCGTCACCAGCCGCGCCAAGCAGATGGAGCAGATCCGCCGGGATGCGGAGCGGGAAAAGATGTACGCCGACTTGCTGCGCGCCGTGTCTCACGACATCCGCACACCGCTGACGGGCATCGTGGGCGCCACCAATGTGCTGCTGGAGCAGGACGGCACCCTGACGCAGGAGCAGCGGGAGCAGCTGCTGCGCTCCACCAACGAGGACGCCCAGTGGCTCATCCGCATTGTGGAGAACCTGCTGTCCATCACCCGCATCAGCTCGGAGGAGGCGCGGGTGAAAAAGCTGCCGGAGCCGGCGGAGGAGGTCATCGAGTCCGCCGTAGCCAAGACCCACAAGCACTATCCGGAGGTGGACATCCGCGTCCATCTGCCCGACGAGCTGATGATGGTGCCCATGGATCCGCTGCTGATAGAGCAGGTGCTGGTGAACCTGATGGAAAACGCCGTGATACACGGCGAGACGAATCACATCGATGTCAGCCTGCGGGAGGAGGGCAGCTGCGCGGTGATCACCGTGTCCGACGACGGCAGGGGCATCCCGCAGCACCTGCTGCCCAAGCTGTTCGAGGGCTCGGCGCGCAGCGACCGCAGCCAGGACGGCAAACGCAGCATGGGCATCGGCCTGTCCGTGTGCCGCACCATCGTGCTGGCGCACGGCGGCGTGATCCGCGGCGACAACAAACCAGAGGGCGGCGCGGTCTTTACCGTGACGCTGCCTATGAAAGGAGAAAGCGATGAAGATTAAAGACAAGGTCCTGATCGTGGAGGACGAGCAGTCCATCAGCAACTTTATTTCCATGATCCTCACCGCCAACGGCTTCGATACCATCATTGTCCGCAGCGGCGAGGAGGCTCTGACCATGATCGCCTCCCACTGCCCCGATATGATCGTGCTGGATCTGGGGCTCCCCGACATGGACGGCATGGAGGTGCTCAAGTCCGTGCGCAAGTGGTCGAACCTGCCGGTGGTGGTGGTGTCCGCCCGCAACCACGAGCACGACAAGGTGGAGGCGCTGGACTACGGCGCCGACGACTATCTGGTCAAGCCCTTCGGCACCTCCGAGCTGCTGGCGCGCATCCGCACCGCCATCCGCCACACCCGCACCACCCTGTCCAACACCCAGATCGCCCAGTCCGGCAAGTTCGTCACCGGCGACCTGACCATCGACTATGACAAGCACCAGGTTCTGATGAACGGTCAGAACGCCGGGCTGACCGTCAACGAGTACAAGATCGTGGCGCTGCTGGGCAAGTACGCCGGCAAGGTGCTGACGTATGACTTCATCATCCGCGAGCTGTGGGGTCCCAAGGCCAAGACCGACAACCAGATCCTCCGGGTGAACATGGCCAACATCCGCCGGAAGATCGAGCCGACCCCTGGCAACCCCCAGTACATCTTCACCGAGGTAGGCGTGGGCTACCGCATGCGGGAGGGCGACTGACGCCCGCGAACCGAAATAGCGCAGAAAAAAGCAAGGCAGCCGCTGGCTGCCTTGCTCAGTCTGTCAAAAAAGCCCGTCATTGCGAGCCAGTCCGCGCCGCGAAGCAAGTGCCCTTGGGGTACAGACTGGCGTGGCAATCCGTTTCCAAAACGCATAAGTCCTGCACTTTTCCGCAGATTCCCAGCTAAAAGGTTACGGATTCCCACACCAGTGACATCGGTCACTGGTTCGGAATGACAGGGGCGTGGGTTTATCGACACACCGAAACAGGGACGGCAGCGCCGTCCCTGTTTGTTATTCTGCTTCTGCCGCTTCCTGGGCGGGGGCGCTCTCCTGCTCCTGCTTGGGCAGCTGCTCCGGCCACTTCTCCCATGTCTGGCGGATGAAGGGCAGCACCTGATCCCGGGGCATATCCAGCGCCGCCGCCAGCTCACCGTACAGCTGCTCCTCGGCGCGCTTGAGATAGCGCTCGTCCATCTGGCTGACCTTCTTGCCGTGGCGCACCGCCCAGGCGCGCTTGTGGCAGATGCCGTGGATCATGGCCGCCAGCTCGCCGCAGTCGCACCGCAGCACCAGCTGGTGGTAAAAGTCCTTGGCGAACCGCATGCCCCGTTCGGCGGGGCGCTGGGGCGGCAGCTGCGGCAGGGCGGCGATCAGCTCCATAGCCCGGTCGCGGCTGATAATGGGGCGCATCATCACGGCGGTATCCACCGGGGTCATGACGGTGCCGCTGCGATAGAGGGGCGCAAGATGGTAATAGGTCTTGTCGCCGCCGTCGTACCGCAGGCCGGAAGGCCCGATACTCTCCACGCGGCAGACACCCTCGCCGCCGTATACCACCAGATCGCCCACTGCAAACATCACGCACACTCCTTTTCGCACACAACACACTGACACAAAAAAGCACACGGCATACCAGCCATGCGTCCCCCCTTCTGTTGTATTATACCACATGCTGTCGAAAAATGTAAGCACAAAATTCTATCTGGTTGTCGATTTTCTCTGACAAGTGTGGTAAAATGAGGAGAAATTTTTGCAGCGAGGTGCTTCCCATGAAAAATCCCACCATTTCCTCCTCCGCTTTTGTGGCAGACAACGCCACTGTCCGGGGCAACGTCACGCTGGGTGAGCGCAGCAGCGTGTTCTTCGGCGCGGTGCTGCGGGGCGACAGAGCGCCCATCACCATCGGCAGCGGCACCAACATTCAGGACAACTGCGTGGTGCATGTGGACTACGACTACCCGGTGGTGGTCGGGCAGAATGTGACGGTGGGGCACGGCGCCATCCTCCACGGCTGCACGGTGGGCGACAACACGCTCATCGGCATGGGCGCCATCGTGCTCAACGGCGCGCAGGTGGGCAGCAATTGTCTCATCGGCGCCGGGGCGCTGGTGCCGCAGCACGCGGTGATCCCCGATGGCTCGCTGGCCTTCGGCTCCCCCGCCAAGGTGCGCTCCGCGCTGGACGAGGCAGCCATTGCCGAGCTGCGCCAGGCGGCGCTGGACTACCAGCAGGAGGCCATGGAGTGCAAGGCCGAACAGGAGAAATAAAAAAAGAGAACCGCCATCGGGCGGTTCTCCCAGCTTGTCAAAAAAGCCCGTTCGGACTTTTTTGACAAGCTGAGGCAAAATTGCAAAATAAAAAACAGTATTTTATTTTGCAA